>Ga0070670_100002302_pt1 | contig 15736 bp, 13 predicted proteins | sample KBSS63metaG_FD_64665 | JGI IMG/M metagenome (GOLD analysis project Ga0070670, IMG submission 64665) | Switchgrass rhizosphere microbial communities from Kellogg Biological Station, Michigan, USA - KBS S6-3 metaG | ecosystem: Host-associated > Plants > Roots > Rhizosphere > Soil ... | reverse complement strand
TCGGTCTCATCCTGCGCGGGCTCGTGCAAGAGCGACGGATGAAATCAGACCGCCTTGCTCCGGGAAAATTGTCTTGGCCCGAAACGACGTTTCGCGCCAATGGCGAAACCATGCTTTGTGCCGTCCGCGGCCGCGGACGGACGCTTGATTTCGCTCTGCGCGAAGCACGCGAATCGGGGCGCCGACTTTATCTTCTCTTCGTCCGGGAACAGCGTTTCATGACCGAGCAGGACGCTCACCGCAAATGGCAGGACGACCCCGAGGCGCGCGCGATTTTCGAAGACGCTCAGGCACGGTTTCCCAATCCCCCGCCCCTTTTTTGCTACGCCGTGAGCGACTCGGCTTCGCAAACCATCGTCGACATTGCGGCCACGTTAGGCGCTTCCCGACTCGTTCTCGGAGCACCACGTCGACACGCCATGAGCAACCTTCTCCGCGGCAATCTCGTTAGGGAAGTTTCCCATATGCTCCCGGAGGAGATTGACTTGCTCGTCTATGCCTGAGGCGGAGGAAAGCGAGGCGTGACAGGAATCGATTCTGCTGGTTAAATATCAGCATGTCAGAAAAGGAACTCCGGGTGGTGCGTGATGCGAAGTTCACGGGCAATTTCACCCGGGAACAGATTGAGCGCGCGATTCGCAACGTCGAAGGCGATCAAGCAACTGGCCACCAGGCGGGGCGACAGGTGCGGACTACGTCACGCCCACGGAAGCCCGGTGCGGCCGCCAGCCATTGACGGTTCTACCGGATGCGCGGCGAGGAGCGGCTAAGCGTCTTTATCAATTGTCCCTTCGATCGTGCCTACCGAAGGCTCTTGCATGCGATCGTCTTCACGGTACATGATTGTGGTTATGTTGCGCGGAGCGCGCTCGAGATCACCGACGCCAGCCAGGTGCGGGTGAGTAAGATTCTCAACATTATTTCGGAGTGCCGCATCGGCATTCACGATATTTCGCGGACGGAGCTCAGCCCCAAGACAAGATTGCCGCGCTTCAACATGCCGCTGGAGCTGGGGATGTTTCTCGGTGCGAAAGAATTTGGGAGCAAGAAACAAAGGCAGAAAATCTGTTTGGTGCTGGACCGATCACCCGATCGTTACCGGAAGTTTTGCTCGGACATCGCCGGACAGGATATTAGCACCCATGGTCGCAATGTGGAGCGGGCCATCGCGGCCGTGCGCAATTTCCTGCGCGACGCCGCCCCGCCGGATGTACTCATCCCGGGCGGCCCGAAGATTTATCAGCGTTACCTCCGATTTTCGAAAAATCTCCCGGCTTTCTGTCGTGCTCTCGGGCAATCAAAAGATGAGCTGACTTTTCGCGATTTTACGGGTTTCGTCGCGCAGTGGCTCAAGCGCCATGCGATGCCGCGAGCCTAACGGCTGCCGGGTCGAGAAAGGGCTTGCTCGCGCGGCCATGCACCCATAACCCATGGCGGTGCGGGGAGAGGACTTGCTCTTGGGGAGATACAAGACCATGCGCCTGGCGAGCGTTGCCTTGCTTGTCCTGGCAGACACGCTCTGCGCCCAGGATGCGGTGCGCAGCGCGCGCACTGCGGAAAACGAGCCCGGCCCGTTGGCGGCCAACGCTCCCGCGGACCGTGGAATTTCGTTTCCGGTGACGATCAATGCGGAGGTCTTGGGGAACTTCGCCGGCGGAACGTCGCGCCGGGCCATCTGGGAAAGCCTCTGGAACGTGGGCTTCGCGATCGATCTGGAAAAGGCGGTGGGCTGGAAGGGCGGTTCGATGATCGCGCGCGGTCTCTATGGGCATGGATCTGGCCTAACGAGTGTGGCGGTGCATGATTTTAACACCCTGAGCAACATTGACACCTACGATAGTTTGCGACTCTACGAGACCTGGTTGCAGCAGACATTTGGCGACGGAAAATTCTCGATTCGCGTCGGGCAACTCCTCGCCGATGTGGAGTTTTTTGACTCCAACTACGCGGCGATTTTTCTGAACAGTGCCTTCGGCGCCATCCCGCTCGTTAGCCAAAATGTGAACCCACCAATCTTTCCGATCGCTGCGCCCGGTTTACGCCTGCGGGCCGAACCGAGCGAAAATTTCTACGCTGAGGTCGCCTGTTTCAGTGGTGACGTGGGCGCGCCGGACACGACCAACAAACACAACACCCGGCTCACCTTTCCCGGCAGCGACGGTACCCTGATCTTTGCTGAAATCGGATACCGCTGGAATCCGCCGCATCCGGGCCACGCGTCTCCGGAAACGACGGGCGACCCTCCACTTTCCGGGACCTATAAGCTGGGCGGATACTACGACTCGAAAGCCTTCACGAACGTGGATGGTGGCCCCGGGCATGGCGGCGAGTACTCAGTTTACTTCGTCGCCGACCAGGAGTTGTGGCACCCGGAAAGTAACGCGGAGCGAGCGCTCTCCTTTTTCACCCGAGTGGGTTTCGCCCCGGAAGATCGAAGCACGGTCAGCCTATATGCCGACGTCGGCCTCAACTTTCGCGGCTGGTGCGCGGGGCGACCGGGCGATACGGTCGGGCTCGGTTTCAGCCACACCCAATTGAGTCCGAATTTGCGCGATGACTCCGGCCGCGGCCTGCGCGCTCATCACGAGATGATCTGCGAGCTTACCTACCAGGCGGTTCTCTCGCCTAACCTTTCCATCCAACCCGATCTCCAATTCATCTTCACGCCCGGAGCCACTCAGCCGGCGGCGACCGCAGTGGTCTCGGGTTTGCGGGTGAATCTCACTTTCTAGAGAGAACAATCAGGCAACCGAGGACAAAATCACTTGCTCCGCAAGGCGACGCGAGGGTTACTCCCACTCGCACCGCTCATGGCTGAAACTCTAATCGAAGCGCCGGGTGTGCATCGGCCGCGCAACGTGGACTGGAAACGCGCCGCGGCTCTGCTCTACGGCGACTGGGGCACCAGCAAAGCCTACGTCATCGGCCTCGCCTTTGTCGCGGCCGGCTTTGCGTCGTTCCCGCTCATCCTTGCTGTCTGCGCGCTGACCGGCGTCGTCGGCTTCAACTACATCATCGTATGCGCGCATTTCCCCGATGGCGGCGGCGTCTATTCCGCCGCCCGGAAGCAGAGTCGTTTCCTCGCCTCGGCCGGCGCGCTTCTGCTGGTGGCAAATTTCATCGTCACCGCGGCACTAAGTGGATGGGCGGCGGTAAGTTACTTCGGCGTCCCGCCACAATACGCACGCCTTACCACAATGGCGCTCGTGATCGTGGTCGGTGCGATTAATTATTTCGGTCCGAAACACAGCGGAAGCGTCTCGCTTTACCTCGCCATCCCAGCGGTGCTGACGGTGATCGCGATTATCGGCTTGGCCAGCGGCTACCTAAACACGGCGCACCTCGAGCCCGCGCACGAAAATCTCACCATCGCCTGGACGCAATTTGTGGGAGTGATCCTCGCACTGAGCGGCGTGGAAGCAGTCGCCAACATAACCGGCGTGATGAAGCTCGACCCCGGCTCGACCCCGGAGCATCCGAAAGTCACCCGGACCGCGGCCCAGGCGATCATCCCGGTGGCGATAGAAGTGGTGGCGGGCACGGCACTGCTCGGCTGGGCCATGCTTTCTCTTCCGCCAGGCTATGCCCCCGATTTGACGAAGCACTCCGAAGACATGCTTCGTTTTCTGGGCGAACACTACGGTAGCGCCGTCGTCGCGCCCTGGTTTGGGAGCGCGTTCGGACTGGTCGTCGGGGTGGTTTTCGGTCTGCTCCTTTTCAGTGCGGTCAACACCGCCGTTGTCGCGCTCATCGGCGTGATCTACATGATGGCGCAGGACGGCGAGATGCCGAAACAACTGGCGCGCCTCAACCGCCACGGCGTGCCCCGCATTCCCCTTCTGGTGGCGATCGTTATTCCCATTCTCGTCCTCGCAGTCACCCCGAAATTCGAGGGACTGGCCGGGCTTTACGCCATCGGCGTGGTCGGCGCGATCGCGGTCAATCTGGGTTCCTGCACTTTCAATAAGCGGCTCGACCTGACCTGGTATCAACGCCTCCTGATGGGCGTCACTTTTCTCATCCTGGCCGCAGTCGAAGTGACGATCGCCAAGACCAAACCGGACGCGCTCTTTTTCGCTTTCTGCGTCCTCTTCATCGGTCTCGCCCTGCGCGCCTACTCGCACAAACTCTCCGGGTTAAAGACCGTCACCATGACGAGGGAAGTCGCGGAAATGGTCGCGCCCGATCTTCCCGCCACGATGAAGCCGCGGCTCGAAGAAGGGCAGAAAATCATGGTCGCAGCGCGCGGCATCAATCCGGTTTTAAATTTTGCGCTCGAGGAAGCGCAACTGCGCAAGGCGGTCCTCTGTGTCGTTTACATCAAGGAGATCGCAGTTTATTTCGCCGGCGCGCCGAAGCTGGTCGGGAGCACAAAATGGAAAGACGATCCGCAAGCCGCGGCGATCATGTCGCTCATGATCAAGGAAGGCGACGCACGCCGTGTTTGCGTGCAGCCGGTCTACGCGGTGAGTGAGGACGCCTCCGCCACCATTCTCGATCTCGCGGCCACGTTAGGCGTAGATTACATCATCCTCGGCGCGTCGCAGCGGCGCTCCCTCGCGGATTTGCTCCGCGGCAGCGTCGCGACCCAGATCGCGCAAAACCTGCCGGAGAGCATTCGCCTGGTGATCTTCGGATGAAGCCGCCCAATCGCGGCAACGTCTTGGTGGCAGATGCAATTTCCCAGCGGGGAATTGATGAACTGGCCGCAGGCGGCGAACTGACCGTCAGTCTACAGACCGGCTTGAGTGAGGCGGAGCTGGTCAAAATCATTCCAGATTTCAATGCCATTGTTGTGCGCAGCCAGACGAAAGTGACGGCGGCGATTTTGCAGGCGGGCACGCGCTTGCGCGTGGTGGGCCGGGCCGGAGTGGGCGTCGATAACGTCGATGTCGAAAGCGCCACGCGGCGCGGAGTGATCGTGATGAATACGCCGGGCGGGAACACGATTTCGACCGCCGAGCACGCCTTCTCCCTCCTCGTCTCGGTCGCGCGCAAAATTCCGCAAGCGCACGCCAATCTGCAATCCGGCAAATGGGACCGGAAGAATTTTGAGGGAACGGAGCTTTACAACAAAACGTTAGGCATCATCGGCATGGGCCGGATTGGCTCGGAGCTATGCCGGCGCGCGATCGCTTTTGGGATGCGCGTCCTCGCTTACGATCCGTATTTGTCGTCAAGTCGCGCGCGTGCGCTGCAAGTGGAGCTGGTCGAAGAAATCGATGAACTCCTGCCCCTGGCCGATTTTCTCACCCTTCACACCCCGCTCACTTCAGAAACGCGCCACCTCCTCGACGCCGCTCGCCTAACGAAAACGAAACGCGGTGTGCGCCTGATCAATTGCGCGCGCGGCGGGTTGATCGACGAAACCGCGCTCCTTGCCGCCCTGGCCAGTGGCCAGGTCGCGGGCGCGGCTTTGGATGTTTTCGAAACCGAACCGTTGCCGCCCGATTCGCCCTTGCGCGGCATTCCCAATTTGATTCTCACCCCCCACCTCGGCGCTTCTACGGTGGAAGCACAGGAGAGCGTCGGGATCGAGATCGCACAGGCTATTCGCGCAGCGCTTCTCGAGGGCACGATCCGCAACGCCATTAACATGCCAAACCTCGACGCCAAAACCCTCGCGATCGTCGGACCGCACCTCCGCTTTGGCGAAAAGCTGGGGCGTTTCCTGTCGCAGATTGCGCCCCGTCGCGTCGAGACCTTGCACATCAATTACAGCGGCAAGGTGAACGAAGTCGACACCACGGCAATCACCCGCTCGATCCTGAAAGGATTCCTCCACCTCGCCGGCGGCGACGACGTCAACGAAGTCAACGCGCCCGCTTTTGCGGAAACGTTAGGCATCAAGGTCACCGAATCGCGCCTCAGCGCGCCGGGCGACTACACCGATCTTTTGGAGCTTTCGGCGGAGGCGGAAGGCAAATCGCTCTCCGTCGCGGGCGCATTTTTCGGCGTCACCCCCCGCATTGTCAGTATCAACCACCGGCCGGTTGAAGCGCGACCACAGGGAGTCTTGCTCGTGCTCGAGAACACCGACCGGCCCGGCATGGTCGGGCGCATCGGGACGCTTCTTGGCGCCCACGGCGTCAACATCGCGACCATGTCGCTGAGCCGAAACCAGGCGGGCGGGCGCGCCCTGACCGTCCTCAATCTCGACACCGCGCCGCTCCCCGAATTGCTCGCTGAGATCGGCGCCAGCGATGACATTCAGAGTGCGCAGGTGGTCGAATTGTAGCTTGAAAAATCCGTTGCTCTTTCCGCCGCCGATTCCTAGCATCAAACCATGATGGCATTTTTCTGGACCATAGTTATCGGCCTCGTCGTTGGCGTGATCGCCAAACTCCTCATGCCGGGCAAAGACCCCGGCGGTTGCATTATCACCATCCTGCTCGGCATCGCGGGGGCATTCGTGGCCGGCTTTCTCGGTCGCATGCTGCATTGGTATGAACCGAACCAGCCGGCGGGCTTTATCGCTTCGATTATCGGCGCGATGCTGCTCCTCCTGATTTACCGGATGGTTGCAGGCAAGCGCAGTTGATCCTAACGAATTGCCTTCTGCGAGCGTGGCCCGCAAAGAAGGAGGGGACGCCAAACCGTCGTTGGCCAACAGAGGTTCTTCATCCATATTGGAGAGCGGTCCGCCGAGCATTGCGCAGGGCCGGCCCTTGGAGAAATCTTAACCGGAGGACGCTTCCATGCTGACGAACAAGAAAGTGGTCGACGCGATCAACAAACAGATCGGCAACGAGTTTGGCGCATCGCTCCAATACGTCGCGATCGCCGCTTATTTCTCGAGCGATGCGCTTCCGCAATTAGCCGCCCATTTTTTCCGCCAGGCCGCGGAAGAAAACGATCACGCCATGCGCTTCATCAAATATGTGGTCGACGCCGGCGGAGGCGTCGTGATCCCGGCCATCGCCGCACCGCAGCCCACCTTCAAGGACGCCGAGGAAGCGATCCAGCTTTCCCTCGACCAGGAAGTCGAAGTGACTCACCAGATCAACGCGCTCGTCGAATTGGCGCGCTCCGAGAACGACTTCATCACGAATAATTTCCTGCAATGGTTCCTGACCGAGCAGCTCGAAGAGGTCTCCTCCATGGACACGCTCCTCAAGATCGTGCAACGCGGGGCCGCTAACCTTTTAAGCGTAGAGGAATATCTCGCCCGCGTCGGGGTCAAAGGCGCCGGACCCGAGACCCATTGAAGTGCCTTTTGGACGCCTTCCTGGGGAAGCTCGGGTATCGGCAAAGCTCGCGTCAGCCAGCCACCCTGGGGGGCCGCGTTTCGCACCGCCAAACGTCTAGATCACTCTACCGTGACGCTTTTTGCCAAGTTGCGAGGTTTATCGACATCGCGGCCAAGGGCGACGGCGAGATGGTAGGCGAAGAGTTGCAGCGGGATCACGGTCAGCACCGGCATCACGATATCTTCTGCGTTTGGCACAACGATCAGGTCGTCCGCGATGCCCTTTAGCTTGGCCGCGCCGCTCTCTGTCGTGACCGCGATGATCGGACCCTTGCGCGCCCGGACCTGCTCGATGTTGTTCAGATTCTTGGAAAAAACGACATCGTCTGGCACGATGAAAATGGACGGCAACTCGGGTTTCACGAGCGCGATGATGCCGTGCTTCAACTCCGCGCTCGGGTGACCCTCGGCATAGAGATAGGTGATCTCTTTCACCTTCAGCGCCGCTTCCAGCGCAATCGGGAAATTGAGCTGCCGGCCGAAGAAAAGCAGGCCGGTCGAGGCGGCATATTTTTTCGCGACCTCCTTGATGGGGTCGCTCATTTTCAGGATCTGCTCGATCTTCTCGGGCAGAGATTCGAGCGCTTCGATGATGGCGGTCCCTTCCGCGGTCGAGAGATGCCGCATCCGGCCTAACAATAAGCCAATCAGGGTCAGGATCACGACCTGGGAGGTAAATGATTTGGTCGCGGCGACGCCGATCTCCGGCCCGGCATGCATGTAAACGCCGCCATCGCTCTCGCGCGCAATGGTGCTCGCGACGTTGTTGCAAATGCCGAGGGTGCGGAAGCCCTTGCGCTGGCTTTCGCGAAGCGCGCCTAACGTGTCGGCGGTTTCGCCACTCTGGCTGATGGCGAAGACGAGAGTATCGCCGGTCATGGGCGTGTTGCGATGGCGAAACTCGCTCGCGTATTCCACCTCCGTCGGAATGTGAGCAAGCTGTTCGATCAAATATTCGCCCACCATCCCGGCATGGAGCGCGGTCCCGCAGCCGGTCAGGACAACCCGGCCGACATCGCGCAGTTGGGCCGGCATCATGTCCAAACCCCCAAGTTTGGCGGTGCATTCCTCGAGGCTAAGGCGGCCGCGCATGGCATCGCGGACGGAGCCGGGCTGCTCAAAGATCTCCTTGAGCATGTAGTGCGGGTAATCGCCCTTCTTGATGTCCTCGGCGGTGAACTCGACTTTGCTGATCGAGTGGTTGCCGCGCTCGCCGGCCAGCGAGCTGATCTCGAACCGGTCGCGTTCGACCGCGACGAGGTCAAAGTCGTTCAGATAAACCGCGTCGCGGGTATGGGCAACGATCGCGCTCACGTCGCTGGCGAGAAAATTTTCATCTTTCCCGACGCCGAGGACAAGCGGACTGCCGCGGCGGGCTCCGACGATAAAATCGGGAATATCGGCGTGCACAATGGCGATGCCGTAAGTGCCAATGACTTGTTGCAACGCGGTGCGGAGCGCTTCCACGAGCAGCGCCTTGTGCCGGCACGGATCGGCCACGCCGACGGCGGAGTCATCGTAAATTTTTCCGACCAAATGCGCGAGCACTTCGGTGTCGGTGTCGGAGGCGAAGTGGTGCGGGCCTTCCTGCAAAAGCGCGTCCTTAATCTGCTGGTAATTCTCAATCACGCCGTTATGGACAAGCGCGAGCTTGCCGCTCTCGTCGAAATGCGGATGCGCATTCTGATCGGTCGGCTTGCCGTGGGTAGCCCAGCGCGTGTGGCTGATTCCGTAATGCCCCGGCGCAGGCGATTCGGAGAGAAGTTGGGAAAGCCCGGCAATGCGCCCCGCGCATTTTCGCGTCTCGACATGATCGCCGTCCACGATCGCGACCCCGGCGGAGTCGTAACCGCGGTATTCGAGCCGGCGCAGACCATCAAGTAAGATGGGCGCAGCTTCCGCTTTTCCGACGTATCCGACGATGCCACACATGAGTCAGGGCGGAAGCGTGACATCGACGGCCTCCCAGCGCAAGGAAGGCGGGCGAGCCGTGAATCTAACCGCTGAAACATCGGCTTGCGCCGGAGCGCGCGATTCGGTGTAAGCTGACCGACTTCACATGGCTCAGCCTCCTGCACTGCCACCGGGCACGACCCAGCGCACGCTCTCCATCATCATGGGCGGCGGCGCGGGAACCCGCCTGTTTCCGTTGACCAAAGACCGCTCCAAGCCGGCGGTGCCGTTAGGAGGAAAATATCGCCTGGTCGATATCCCGATCAGCAATTGCCTGAATTCAGGGCTGCGCTCGATCTACGTATTGACCCAGTTCAACAGCATGTCGCTTCATCGCCACATTCAGGCGAGCTACAAGTTCGATAATTTTTCGCGCAGCTTCGTCGACATCCTCGCCGCGCAACAAACGCCAGAAGGCGCGCAGTGGTATCAGGGCACGGCCGACGCTGTCCGCCAAAACTTGCGTTATTTCCTCGAGCAGCCCTACGATTATTTCCTCATTCTGAGCGGTGACCAGCTTTACCGGATGGATTTTCGCATTCTGCTCCATCAGCACATTCTCTCCGGAGCGGAGATCACCCTTGCGACAACGCCAGTGCAGCGAACGGCGGCTTCGGATTTCGGGATCATGTTGAGCGGACCCGATCGCAAGATCACGCGCTTCGAGGAGAAGCCAAAGGAAGCGGCCGTGCTCGACGAGTTGAAACTGGATCGCGAACTTCTCGAATCCATCGGGAGCAACCCGAACGAGGAACTCTTCCAAGCTTCGATGGGCATCTACGTTTTCAATCGCCAGGTCTTGATTGAATGCCTCGACAGCACCCTCGACGACTTCGGAAAGCACGTCATCCCCCAAGCCATCGGGGAGCGGCACGTGAACGCCTACATCTTCCAAGGTTACTGGGAGGACATCGGGACCATCCGCGCTTTCTACGAGGCGAATCTCGACCTGACAAACCTCGAGCCGCAATACAGCTTTTTCGAAGCGAACGCTCCGATTTACACTCACCCCCGGTTCCTGCCCGGGAGTAAGATCAATGGTGCAACCCTGCGGCAGGCGATCATTTCCGATGGCTGCATCATTTCCGACGCGCATATCGAACGGAGCGTGATCGGCGTGCGCAGCATCATCCGCAGCGGCGCCACCATTCGCAACAGCGTGATCATGGGCGGTGATTTTTTCGAAGCCTCAGCGCCGCCGACGTCCCCCGATGTTCCCGCCATCGGGGTTGGGCGCAACTGCGTGATAGACCGTGCCATCATCGATAAAAACGCGCGCATCGGGGACGGCGTCGTGATCACCCCCGAAGGCAAGCAGGCGAATCTCGACGCGGCCAACCATTACATTCGCGACGGGATCGTGGTCGTGCCCAAAGACGCCGTCATTCCGGCCGGTTTTTGGATTTGAGGCGCGCTCGCGCCCAACGATCAATAACCAGCCGGGTTGTTGGGACTATTGGATCCGTCGGCCCCACTCAGCCCGAGGGGCAGGCCCGCTGTGCCCTCCCACTGCTGCGGCTTGTTCCAGGGAATGCTCGAGTCGTGAGACGAGTTGGGATCGGGATCGCCCATCAGAGCGGTTTGTTTAGGCGCTTCGGAGGCGCAGGAAACCAAGGCTGCGGCCAGAAGCAGAATCGTTAGGGAACGAACGCTCCGCAGGCTACGAATTGGTGTTGCCAGCATAAATCACGATATCTCCAGGCTGCACCTGGACGCCGCGCGCCAGGCTGTTGGTGATGATATCGCCTATCGAGGTGGTCGGTTCAACTGAGGAGATCCGGATTTTGCCAATGAGCGCACCGCTGCGCATGACCAGCATCTCCGAGTTCGGGACCACGCCCTGCCGATCGCCCATGCTGAGGACGACAAAATTGTAAGCCTGATTGACGGCCAGAATCGTGCCGTGCACCCCGGGCGGGTTGACGCCGGATTCGCGCCGCTTTTTTTCCGCCTCGATCGCGCTCACCCGGTCTTGCGCTTCTTTCACTTTGTCCGCCAGGACGGCCTTTTCCTGTTCGGCCGCCTCCAACTGCTTCTTGGTATCGTCGAGCTGCGCCTTGACCTCGTTAGGCGAAATGCCCTCCGCACCGGGCGCACCGCCGACCGTTGCGTCCGCGATCCGTTTCTGGAGGTCGGCCACCTGGGCATCGCTTGCCTGGAGCTTGGCCTCCATCTCCGCTTTTTCATTCTGCGCCTTGCTCAGGTCCGCCTCGACACTGGCGGCTTTCGCTTCCGCCGCGGTCGCTTTACTCGTCGCCGCGGCGAAGTCGCTCTCGCGCGCCTTCAACTTCTTTTCACTCGCCATTCGTGAGCGCTCTGCGAGTTCGCGCGCCGAGGTGGTACTGACGATGTCGTTGTGCAGGCCCTTGACCTTGCTCGTGTTCAGGAACCCGAAAAGCAGCGAGAGCGCCATGAGGACGACGGAAATCCCAATTAATATTTTCGGCATGACGGCGGGTGGCTGAGTTATGGCAGCGGCGAAGGACACAAAAGCGACGAGTGTTTTAGACGGGTTGACCGGGAAATGGCAACACTCATTTCAAGGATTTTCTTCTCCAGCCTTAAAACCGGCCGCGGCGACACGCCCCCGCCCAGTGCGATTCCGAATTGCGCCGCCTCTCCTTCGGGCCTATAGCACTGGCCGATGGGCCAACAACACCGAGTCACAGTCAAGCGCAAGCGGCGGAAAGCTTACGTCGAACGCAAACGCGCAGCGGCGAAGGCTCCCCGCCGGCCGGCGGCGAAATCCCGCGCCAAGAAAGCGGCTCCCTCCGTTTCCTAGAAACCGGATGGGGCCCCGGTTTGATCGGGACGCGTCCGCGGTTCTATCGTGCCAAGTGCGTCCGGAATATCTTTTGGTCGACGGCCACAGCATCATCTTCGCCTGGCCGGAGCTGCGTGCGTTGCACGAACGTCGCACCTCTCTTGCCCGCGACGCATTGATCAAGCAACTGCGCGACTTTCAGGATTGGAGTGGGATCAAGGTGGTGGTAGTTTTCGATGGCCGCGGCCCCACCGTCTCGCACGAAGCCGAGCCGGGCGAGATCCAGGTCTTTTATTCGCGCATCGGGCAAACGGCCGACACCATCATCGAGCGGCTGGCGAGCAAATATGCGGAGCGCTTCCACCTCGTTGTGGCGACGGGCGATTATCTCGAGCAGGAAACGGCCAGTGCCAGCGGCGCCGAAACGCTTTCGCCCGAGGGTTTGCGCGATCTGTTGCGCGAAGGACGCTCTCGTTAGGGGAGATCAGGCGGCGCCGAGCAGAGCAGGGCGCACCCGTGCGAGCGCCTCACGACGCGCGCGCTGCCGGCACGTCGCGAGGACTCGCGAAAGGACGCAGTAAAGTTGTTCGATCGGCAGATTCTTGCTCACGTAGCCGTTTGCCCCGGCGCGCAAGGCAGCGTGCATTTTTTCCTCCTCATAGCCGACGCCGGTGAAGACGATGACAGGCAGGTGCGGCTGGATTTCGCGGATGTAGTTGATAAGAGAAATGCCATCCACCTTCGGCATGTTGAGGTCGACCACGACCACCTCGCAGTCATGCTGTTCGAGCCAGGCAGCGGTTTGGAATCCTTCGGTCAGAGTTGCACAGGTGTGGCCGTACTGTTTCAGGTAGGTAGCGAGGAATTTGGTAATGGCCGGATCGTCATCGATGACGAGGAACTCGGCGCAGTCGCGGTTAAGGATTTTCATAGTGGCAAAGCGGGCTTGTGCACCGCTTCCATAATTTCTATAACCCTAATAAGCAGTATTCTTGCCACGTTTTCGCCACCGCGCCGGCGCGGATCCCACCTCCTCGCTAAAGATTGGTGATCGCCGCCGATCCCGGCACCCATTTTTGCTCGGAAATCACCACTGCCTGGCAAGCTCCTTCGGTCGTCGGCGTCGTCCTTATCCGAGCGAAACTTTTCATTGAAGAGGCGAGAGCCACGCACCAGCGTAGTCCCCCAATGTCCCGCGAATACACGCTCCAGCGCGCCCCTTCCGCGGCCACGATCAGCATTGATTACGCGGGCGAGTTGAACGAGCAGCAGTACGCTGCCGTGACCGCGGCGCCGGGACCGTTGCTCGTCATCGCCGGGGCTGGCTCGGGCAAAACGCGCACCCTCACTTATCGCGTCGCTTACCTGCTCGAGAACGGCGTCGACCCGCGCAACATCCTTCTTCTCACCTTCACGAATAAAGCCGCGCGCCAGATGCTCGATCGCGTGGCCAACCTGCTCCCGGTCGATTCCAGCGGACTCTGGGGCGGGACTTTTCATTCCGTCGGCAACCGCATGCTGCGACGGCATGGCAGCGCACTCGGTTACTCGAGCGGATTCACCATCATGGACCGCGAGGACCAAAAAGATTTGCTCAATTCCGTCGTGGCTGGCGCGGGCATCGACCCGAAGGAAATGCGGTTCCCAAAAGGCGATGTGCTCGCGGACATTTTCAGTTTCGTGGTCAACACCGAACGGTCGCTCGAAGAATTGCTGGCGGAGAAGTTTCCCTATTTCCTGCCGCTGCTCGAGCAGATCACGGATGTGCACACGCGCTACGAGCGCCGCAAGAAATCCACCAACTCGCTCGACTTCGACGACCTGCTCGAAAAGACGCTGCGCATGCTAAAGGAGCACGAAGAGATCGCGGCCTTTTACCGCCGGCAATTCCAGTTCATCCTGGTGGACGAATACCAGGACACCAACAAGATCCAGGCCGACTTCATCGACCTGCTCGCCGCCGAACATCAAAACGTCATGGTGGTAGGAGACGACGCGCAATCGATCTACTCCTGGCGCGGGGCGAATTTCCAAAACATCCTCGCTTTTCCCCAGCGCTATCCCAACGCGCAGGTCTTCAAGATCGAGCTGAACTATCGGAGCGTGCCGGAAATCCTGCAGGTCGCGAACGCGGCCATCTCCGCCAACGTGCAGCAGTTCCGGAAAAATCTGAGCGCGACTCGCCCAACGAACTCGGCCCGGCCGGCATTGGTTCCCCTGAACGACGGGGGCGAACAGGCCCGATTTATCGCGCAACGGGTTCTCGAGCTGCGCGACGAAGGGGTGGAACTGAATGAGATCGCGGTCCTCTACAGGGCGCATTATCACGCGGTCGAGTTGCAGCTCGAACTTTCACGGCGCGGTATTCCGTATCAGATCACGAGCGGGATTCGCTTTTTCGAGCAGGCGCATATCAAGGACGTGGCGGCGTTCATTCGTTTCGTCGCCAATCCGCGCGACGAAGTCGCCTTCAAACGCATGGTCCGGCTGCTCCCCGGGATCGGCGGCAAGAGTGCGGAAAATTTGTGGCAAGGCTGGGAAAAGGTCGCGAGGAGCGGCGATTCCGGCAGCAACGGCGACCCAGCCAAACCGGCCGGGGTTACCCATCCCGACTACAACTTTGGCGAGAAGTTGCTTTGCCTCTCGGTTAGCGCGCGCGCCAAAAAATCGTGGCAACAGTTGGCCGACACGCTCGACGAAATCGCGCCTAACGGGAAGCCAGGCCAGCCAACGGAAATGATCATGTCGATCGTGGAGGCGATTTACGACGACTATGCGAAAGCAAATTTCGCCAACTACGAGCTGCGCAAGGAAGACCTCAGCCAGCTCGCCGGCTTCGCCCGCCAGTTCAAGGACGCGAACGAGTTTCTTTCCCAGCTTGCCCTCATCAGCAATGTGGACGCCGAGCCGGCAGTCAACCAACCCGACGATACCGAGGCGGTCAATCTCTCTTCCGTCCACCAGGCGAAGGGGCTGGAATTCCACAGCGTTTTCGTTATCTGGCTGACGGACGGCATGTTCCCGAGCACGCGCTCCCTCGAGACGCGCGAGGCGATCGAAGAAGAGCGCCGCCTCTTTTATGTCGCGATCACCCGCGCCAAAGACGAGCTCTATCTCACCTACCCGCAGATGCGTCTCAACGCCGGGTACGGCGACATGTTTCAACGCCCCTCGCGCTTCCTCAAAGAAATCCCCCGCGCCCTGGTAGAGGACTGGAATGTGCACCGCGGCTGATTTTTTGGGCCCCGGAAAAGCGCGGATGAGACACGGATTGTATACAGTAAAAGTTGGCCTCCTCTTGAACTTCCGGCAGAACCCGCTTGTCGCCTAGGCGGCTGCTCCTCCCAATCCGTGTTAATCCGTGGATAATGAAACTCTCGCCTGACGAACGCATCGCCGGTGTGCTCGCTCCGCTCTTCGCGTTGCGGACGGAAGAGGATCTCGGGATTGGCGATGTCGCCGGGTTGCGCCAGTTCATCGATTGGGCGCGCCGCCTCGGTTTCAAACTCGTTCAGCTCCTCCCAATCAATGAGACCGGAGGAGACAACAGCCCCTACAACGCCATCAGCTCGCGCGCGCTCGACCCCACCACACTCCAACTCGCTCCCGGCGTGCCGGAAGACTTGTCGGCGCAGGATTTCGCCGAGGTCACGGGCCAGATTGATCTCAAATTAATCCGCCGTGGCCGGGTGAAATACGAGGCAGTCAAGCCGCTCAAGCAGGCGCTGCTGGAGCGCGCTTTTGCGGCTTTCCGTGGGCGCGGGCAAGAG
>Ga0070670_100002301_pt1 | contig 15744 bp, 13 predicted proteins | sample KBSS63metaG_FD_64665 | JGI IMG/M metagenome (GOLD analysis project Ga0070670, IMG submission 64665) | Switchgrass rhizosphere microbial communities from Kellogg Biological Station, Michigan, USA - KBS S6-3 metaG | ecosystem: Host-associated > Plants > Roots > Rhizosphere > Soil ... | reverse complement strand
TGGATCCAGCGCCCGAGGCCCTGGTAACAACCGCTACCCACGGGGCCTGGGACGGCATGTCCTCAGAGCGGCGTCGGTTCTGCAGTCCGGGCCGCCGGGGCACTCTTCTCCAGCGTAAGTCTCAAGCGCATCCCCCGACTTCACACTGTGCCCCGCAGAAACCTCATCCGGCCCGCGTGGTGCCTGACTTCAACGGGGCGAGCGGTTCGCCTCATCCGTTCAGCGCCCCGTTAGTTCCCTAGGGACCGCCAGCGCCCCTAAAGCGAGTATTCGTGGTGCAAGCCGCCCAGCACGGATTTCGCCCGCACGAGTGCACCCGACGTCCATCGACATCTGGGTTCAGCCTTGGAGGTGCTTGCAGATCCTGCGGGAGGGCCGGGTACACCGGGACCCAATGCACTGTGGGGACGTCCGCCGTTGTAGTGACCAACCCACTCGCGCAGGATCGAACGCAGATGCGCCTCGGACATAGGAATCATCCAGTCCAGACACTCGCACCGGATCGTGCCGATCACGCGCTCGCAGATCGCGCTCGCCTTGGGGCTCGAGAACGGTGAGCGCAGCACCACCAGGCCCAACGCTCGGATCGAATCGTCCAGGTGCCGCGCGAAGATGCGGTCCCGATCATGGATCAGATACCTGTGAGCATCGGCGTCCGCGATCACCTCTCGCAGCTGCTGCAGCGTCCAGGCCGCACTCGGGTGCGTCGTCACGTTCACGTGCGCCAGGCGGCGTGTACCGTGCTCGATGACGACGAATACGTACAGCATCCGAAACGTCGCCGTGACGGCGCCGAAGAAATCGCAAGCGAGGATGGCGGTGGCCTGATTCCTCAGGAACGTCGACCAGCGCGGGTCGCCCCGAGGTCGCCCGGGAGGCCGTTTGGGCATGTACTTGCGCACGGTTCGCGGCGAGATCCGCACCCCTAGCTTGAGCAGCAGTTCGTTGGCGATGCGCTCTTCGCCCCACAGCACGTTCTCCCGGGCCATCCTGCGGATCAGCTCGCGCAGGTCCTTCGGGATCGGCGGCCGACCCGCCCGGGACTTCATTCGCCAGAACAATCTGCAGCCGGCACGATGCCAGCGGATCATCGTCGCCGGCTGGACGACCACCAGCGCGCCGCGCCAATCGAAGCGTCTGGCCAGTACCGCCAAGCTGACGCGGGTAGCCGCATCGACCCGGTGTGGTTGGACATCGCGCTCGATGTACAGCGCCAGCTGCCGGCGCAGGAAGAGATTTTCGGCGCGCAAAGCCTCTGCAGACCGAAACAGGAGCAACAACCACCGGAAGGCGTCTTCGACAAGAAGACTTGCGATCTTCAGGAGGTTGACCATGCACTCATGCTGCCACAGCGCTCGGCTGTGAGCCCGGGGTTACGGCGAGGCCGAGAGCGGAATGGAATAGTTGCGGAGCACAGCAGACTTGAGAGCGAATGGCGGCCCGGTGCGCTCGCGCCAACGCTCAGCGGAGCTCAGCGATGCAAGAGGTCCGTGAGATACCGATGACGTGGAAGGACGATTTACAAGGACCGTCGGCCACGTGGAACGCTCGCCTATCTGACACCGAGCGATGGCACCAATGAGATCGGGCCAATTGCCGAAAGCCCGCCCGTCTTCAGCTAGAACTGTCCGGAAAGGGGGAAGACCTCACTCGCAAGGACAATCAACGTTATTCGAGCCTCGAAGTAGTCCTTACGCTGCCGGTGCGCCCGGCGACGCGCGCTCAGCGCGCCGAAGCGGCCGATGCCGGCGCACCGGGCGAGGTCGGCGGCACCACGCCGTGTCCGGGCGTCACCTCGCCCATCGCGCTGACGTCGGTCACGTAGTAGCGGGTTTCGCCGAAGCAGGTGGTAGGCAGGCCAACCTTCTCCTCATAGTGCAAGCTAACGCGTTGGCCGACCACCTTATTGATCTTCTCGGCGACCGACTCGTCGCGTACGGTAAACAGAAACTTCTCGACCGAAGTGCCGGGCAGCGACACCAGCGCAAGCTCGCCCTCCCAGGTCTTGCACAGCCAGCCCTTGTTCGAGAACTTCTGCACCCAGCCGGCTCGCTCCCCGGTGGAGTAGCTCCATTTCGTCACGATCGCGAAATAGCCTGCCACGAGGGCCACGAGCACGACGATTCCAATCAGAAAGCCTTTCACCAACGAATTCCCTTCTTGACCTTTGTCACCGATGCTCGAGGTCTCGAATGATGGCACTAAGAGCAGGCTGACGCCCAGGCAGCGACGGCCTGGCACATGCGAACGGTCGGAACCACTTGGCACTGAAACTCAGCGCCAATAGCAGAGCGCCCAGCGGAGCATCGGAGCATCGGAGCATCACACCGCAACTCTGTCCCCTGGCAGGACGCGGTTTCGGTCGAATCGCGAACGCCGCCGTGGCGCCCTGCTGACCGAACGATTCCGTGGGAGAAACCTCGGCATCGCCCGAGAAAATCCCAACGAGCCTCCTCTACACAGACTGCGCTTCATCGAGCGCCTTGCCCTGCGTCCCTCAGGAAAGCGACGACTCCTCACCTCACCGGCGACGAGGGCATACCCGGTTCCCTCACTGGTACATGGTGAGCGGGGGCTGGGGGATCTTCGACCGCAGGTGAAGGGTCCTCGGGGCTTGGCGGCGTAGGCAGCGGCAAGGGCGGCGGCGACTCTGGGTTCGGCGTGCTGTGAGCCGAATGGAAGGGCTGAGCCATTGCGGGATTGTCGCGCCGGACGAGGTGATGCCTGGGCTCTCCGTACATAGTTCTCCAATGCAAGCCTAAGTCGCTTCACAGACCGAGCTGGTTCGGGCGGCGTCCCTGGAGTCTGGACGCGCGAACTGCCGGGCCGCAAAGGCCCACACCATGCGAGATGCGTCCGGCCCCTGGCTGTCGCTAAAGCGCTCGTCCGCCCCTCCTCCGCTCCACGCATGGCCGAGGCGGTCGATCTGGACAAGGGTCGACATCGTCCGCCCTTCTCGCTTGAAGTCTGTGACCGTCATCGAGTATCTATTGCCTCGCTGCCGCTCGCACTCCGCGACGGCGGATGCGCCCGCCGCGTCGGCCCAGACCCGCGCTGCGGCTCGGCCGTTCTGCGCCGAAACGACAGCATCGGCCTGACCGTGAATGACCATCAATGGCGGCGGCAACGCTACTGGCCAACTTGATGTTGTCTCCAGCGTCTTGGTGCTTCTTTGACCGCGCATTGCGCCGAGCGCCGAAAGCGCCGAATGCGCAGTGCCAGGCGGGATACCCGAGTGCATGACCACCCCGCTGAAGCGATCCGGATGGCGGATCGCCAGCAATGCCGCCATGCTCGCGCCCGCTGAAAGCCCGGCAACGGCAACACGACTGCGGTCGCCGCCGTACAAGACGCAAACCTGGTCGACGGCCTGCATGATGAGGGCTATCTCAGCGTTTGCCCGTCCCGAAGTGGTGTCGTACCAGTTCCAGCATCCTTGGGGATTCGACAGCCGATCTTGTTCCGGATAGAGAACGAGGAAGCGTTCCCGTGCTGCCACGACATTCATGCGCGTGCATGCGGCGAAGCGGTTGGCATCCTGGTTGCAGCCGTGCAGCATCACGATCAGCGGCAGTTTCTCGCCAAACTTGCTCCCTGCCGGGCGAAAGAGCCGGTAGCGTCGTGTGCCACTCACACCCAGGACCAGGCCGACGAGCCAGTCACCCCTTCTTGCGGGCACTCGTTGCCTGGCAAGCGTGGGCCTGGTCGGCACGGCCGTCGCCCGGGACCACGCGCGTATCGCGCTGGTGGTCATCCTCGACGCGTTGCCGGTGATGAGCTTGGCCCACGGCACCCGGCCGCTTGTTCGTCCCACCGGCGCCTCAGACGCCGGGAAAACGGGTCTTCTTGCGCGTCTTAGTCGAAGACGTCGTGAATCCGGGCCAGGCACCCAACATGTCACTCGTCGCCTTCGTGATCGCGGCGCTCGACTGACGCTTTGCCTCGGCGGCAAGTTGGCCGCGCGCGCTATTGGCGACCGAGTTGGCACCGCTCAGCCACATGCTCATGAACGGGTTCTTTTTCAACCAGGGGTTCGACATCGAATCACTCCTCAAGGGCCGTACCGCGACCCATGTCGGTTGTCTCAAAAGGGAGTGGACGTCAAGTCGATTCCGAACGCTGCGGGTCGACCACATTTCTGCCCAGTCGTGACTATCGATTCGACCGCGAGGTGCCGCCATCGGAGCATGCGGCGAGCGGCTGTAGGCGTTGAGGCTGCCGCTGCGCGAGCGTACTCGAGATTCAATGCCCTGACATTTGAGCGGTAGCGTCGGCACCGTTTCGTGGAGAAGGCGATGCGAAGGTCGATGGGTGGAAGGCGAGCGATGACCACTGCGCGAACATCACGAACTCGACCTTCAACCGGCCATGAGAAACTGCCTTGCGATGAAGGGATTCGATACCTCAAGCCTGTGGCGGGTTAGCGCCTTTCGTAGGGCAGGCAGGGAAGGTCAGCTTGACGTTGGCCGACCCGAGGATCGTCTGACAGTCCTGCCGACAACGCTCCTGGCGGACTTGCGGCGCTTGCAAACCGATGGTGCCGGCGGAGACGTGCTGGAGGTCGTGGCCGCTTGTCTGCGAAATCACGAGTCGGCGCTCCTATATCTTGAACTTGGGGCTCACGTGTGGCCGGTAACGTTGCTTCCGTGCGAGAGCCTGTATCACTCGCCCCATGATGCTCTGTCCGAGGGCTTGGCGATGGCTGAGCTACGTGTGCTGAGCGTCGAGCCGCCAGGAGTTCGAGCGCCCGGTGCCTCCATGTCGGAACGTGTTGCCAGCGTCGACAGATATCGTCCACTCGCAGGCCTGCTCTGGGTCCTTGCAGTAAACGGGCCCAGGCGAGACTTGCTGCCGGAGCTCAGTGGACGCGTAGCCTACCGCCTTGTTTCATCCGGTAAGACTGCGCTTCCCGAAACCCGAGGCGCAATGGCCTCGGCGGTCCTACGGCTAGAACATCAGTCCGTGCCGCTGCGCGATATCGCGGGTTGGCCGGGAATGAGCGTCGAACGGGCGAGCCGCCTGCTCAACGCGCTTTACCTGAATGGGGTCCTTCTGGTCTCGCGCAGTCATCCCGCTGCAAGAGACGCGCCTAGCCGCTGGGGCGGCTTGTTCGCGCGACGCCGATAGCAAGCTACTTCCCGAGTATGTAGTTTGCGGATGCGAGCGCCGCATCGGGGTGGTCACTGGTTATGGGCGCCGCTCGACCAGTGATCCTCGCCTACTCCCGGGAAGATGATCCTAAGATGTTTTCCGTGACTGTCTTCAGCACGGCAACGATCTGCTCAACAGAAAATCGGCTTCGTCTCACGGACAGCTCCTCGAGTCCCCTTCGCCTGGGACTCAGTGTGCCGAAAAACTAGCGCTCAAAATGGCCCGAATCGGTCAATGCAGATCAACTGCAACCGTATCCGGCGTCCCTTGCCTCGGTTACCAGGCCGAGCGGTAGCCAGAAGCGCCGCAGCCGGTCATCTTCAGCAATTCGCGCGCCCCTAGACCCTGACAACTCTACCAGTGACAGTCGTGGTCTTTGCTGAGTTAAATTGGAAGTCGTGAGCAGTATTCGCCCTTAGAGTAGGCCCTACCGCTCATGCCATGAAGCGCTCGCCTTCGTCACTTCCTCGCCACGAGCGGCGCACGGGTTCTGACGGCGCTCACCGGTTGACCGTTGAGGAGCTTGCGCTACTCGTGTCGTGTGGTGAACGCATCCGAGTCTCTGATTGGCCTGAACTGCGCATGGCTGGGTTTGTTCGTAGCCGTGCGGCGAGATGGCTTCTCGGCGCGACCGCACTACTGACTGCCCTGATCACCGGTCGCGCACTGCAAGGCCTGACGAAGAAGGTCAGGTGACGTCGCCGAAGTGCTGCCTCCCGGCTGCCTGCACCTCGTAGGTCAGATACTGCGTAAGCATGCCGTCCTCGAAACCGACCGACTTCACCTCGCTAAAGCTGCGCAGACGCTCTGCGAGGGCATCGATCGCGGAGCGTTCCGCACGGGAGGAGCGGCTGGGAACCCAGTGGCAACTTTATGCCCTACTCAGTGCGGTTCTCCCTCTACTAGGGTCTCGGCTGAAGCACCAGCCGCCTTGGTGCGCTAGCTACGGCTAATCAACAAGGCGCGGGCGACGGGCAAAGGTGAACCTCGATAGCGTTATGGCAAGGGATGGCGAAGTTCTCCACGGCGACCCGGCACGCGTCTGGGGCTACCGGAAACATGTCGACGTGGCGACTGGACAACTCGGATGGGTGACTGGCGACATCATTGCCACGGCTTTCGGCCCATTGGACCACTGCGCTACGAAAGCATCGAGCGTTGGCAACTACTTGTCACGTCGTGCTTTCGCCTAGCCTTGCGTGAATTGGCAGCGCCAACAAGCCGACGGCCACCAGCGCCACCGTGACGAGGACAAGACGGCGCCAGTGGGCCGGGTCGAGGGAGTTCAGCCCAATCGCTGCGAGCAACGCAAGCGCTGGAAAAACCGGCACGATGTAGCCAGGCAACTTCGAGCTGAACAGGCTGAAAAAGACGAAGATCACCGCCGCCCAGACGCCCAGCAGCAGCACTGGGCGAAACTCGTTGCAGCGGGCGTCTTCGATGACGAGCGATGCGCCAGGACAATACGAGCCACGGCAGAAATCCCGCAACAAGTTGCGGAACGAAGTACCACCAGGGTGCAGCCCGATGCTGAACTGTCGACGTGTGGCGCTGCCAGGTCCTAAATGAAGAAGAAGTTGCGGGACCTCGGATCGAGACGAGCACGAACCACGGCGCTGCTATCACGAACACGAGCAGCGAACCGCTCACCAGATGCAGGCGACGCCACAGGGCCCAGTCGTGGGCAATTCGGGTGTAGACGATGAGCACTATACCCGGCATGACGATGCCGATGAGTCCTTTGGTCGGTATCGCGACGGCCATGGCGCCCCAGGCCATCCACATCCGGTTCCGTCGCTGGCGACTCGATGCAAGGGGATGCTGAGCCATCAAGACGCCGGCGAGAACACCTTGCGTTTGCAGCTTTGGGTGACGCGTACAAGGCGAGACGCTAGATCCCCGATTCGTATATGCTGCACTGCAACATCGGGTACACAGCATGAGCCGCGACGAGATGCTCGGACTGTTTTATCGATTGCAGCGCGACCTGGTGGACGCCTACACCGCCACCACGTGCAGCAACGGACTTATCGAACGACTCACCGACGAGCTTGCCTGCCTGCGCAACCAACTCGAGCTCACGAGCCTCGTCGACGAGCGGACCGGCGACTGAACGCTGCCCGGCTCCCTTCCACACTGAGCGCAAGGAGTCGCACAGTAGCGCACCTCGCTCGGATAACCGAGCCATCGTTCTCGTAGGACAAAGGATCAGGGCCGAATCCCCTCCTGACGCCGCGAGATCAGCTACGAAGCAGCGCTGCGCGGATAGTCGCGAAGGCCCAAATCGACCGATTGGAGTGGCGCGCGACTCCAAGCGACTCAGTCCGCGCATCAAGGGCGCCTTGTCCGACCGATTTGGGCCGGCCCGCGATCGAGAATGCCTCTTTCGCTACTTTCGAGTCAAACAATGACTGACCCACGCAACATCGCCCACGACAAGAAGGTCCAGCAAGCAAAGAAGCACCGCCACGAGGAGGTCGCGCCCGGTGCGGATGCCACTCCGCAACCTGGCAAGAAGACTCCCATCGAGAACCACGCCTCCGATGTCGAAAAGGTGCCTGAAGAAGCGGCCGAGGAAGGAAAGACGAAGGTCTAGTCGGCCGCCACCCCTTGTCAATACATAGCGTCAAACCGCCTCAGCAATTGTTCGCTGCGGCACGACATGATCGCTCACGACTCTGGCCTCGACCGCGGCTCAAAATCGCTCGTCGTCGTCGATGATTCAGACGATATGGCGGTACCTGTGTTGCTCGAGTTCGAGAAATGCATTGCTTGCGTCGCCCTCACCGGCGCCGCTTGGATAGACCTGGTGGCGCGCTCGAGGGCGAACGCGGTGCTGCACGACTACATGCTCCCGGACGTGACTGGCGCAGATGTCGCGATGGCGTTGGGCGATGATCGCGCTCGACCGGCGACGAGTGCTGGCAACGCCGACCGCATCGATCTTCGCGGCAGCCGCATAGCGTTCCGCGTGCCCCGGATTGCCGACGACGCCTTCACCCTGCTGGGGCACCGAGCATGATTTCGACACTGCAAGCCGACCGGACAGGCGCCGGGCCGCCGCACGCTCCGCGGGAGCTGGAGGCCATCGACGCTTGGTGGCGCGCCGCAAATTTCCTCTCGGTCGGCCAGATCTATCTCCTCGACAACCCGCTGTTGAAGCGACCGCTGGCGCCCGCCGACATCAAGCCGCGCCTGCTCGGTCACTGGGGCACGACGCCCGGGCTCAACTTCCTCTACGCGCACCTGAACCGCGTCATCCGGGCGCACGACCTGAACGCGATATTCATCACCGGCCCCGGCCATGGCGGACCCGGCATCGTCGCCAACAGCTATCTGGAAGGAACCTACAGCGAGGTCTATCCACGCATCACGCAAGACGAAGACGGCATTCGCAAGCTGTTCCGGCAGTTCTCCTTTCCGGGCGGCATCCCCAGCCACGTCTCGGCGGACACGCCCGGCTCGATCCACGAAGGCGGCGAGCTCGGTTACTCACTCGCCCACGCGTTCGGTGCCGCTTTCGACAACCCCGACTTGCTGGTCGCCTGCGTTGTCGGCGACGGCGAAGCTGAGACCGGCGCGTTGGCCACGAGCTGGCACTCGAACAAGTTCCTCGACCCGCGCCGCGACGGCGCGGTGCTACCGATCCTGCACCTCAACGGCTACAAGATCGCCGGGCCGACCGTCCTCGCGCGCATTCCGGCCGAGGAGCTCGACAGCCTGCTACGCGGTTACGGCTATGCGCCGATCGTCGTCGAAGGCGACGATCCGATGCCGATGCACCAGCGCATGGCCGCGGCGCTGGACCGCGCCATCGCCGAGATCGCCGCCATCCAGCGCGCGGCACGCGAGAGCGGCGTCACCGAGCGACCACGCTGGCCGATGATCGTGCTGCGCTCACCCAAAGGCTGGACGGGGCCGAAGGTCGTGGACGGCAAGCCGGTCGAGGGCACGTTTCGTGCGCACCAAGTGCCGATCGCTTCAGTGAAGCAAGCCGACCACCTGCGACTGCTCGGCGACTGGATGGCGAGCTATCGGCCGGAAGAACTGTTCGACGCCAAGGGCACGCTGCGCCCGGAGATCGCTGCGCTCGCGCCGTCCGGCACGCGCCGGATGAGCGCCAACCCGCACGCCAACGGCGGCCTGCTGCTACGCGACCTTGAACTGCCCGACTACCGCAGCTACGCGGTGGCCGTGGCGCAGCCGGGTGCGGTCGATGACGAGGCGACGCGGGTGCAGGGACGCTTTATCCGCGACGTGATGGCGCGCAACCCGGACAACTTCCGAGTCTTCAGCCCGGACGAAACCAACTCCAATCGGTGGAGCGCAGCCTTTGACGTCGCCGACCGCTGCCTGGTCGCCGCGATAGAGCCCGGCGACGACCACGTGTCGCGCGGTGGCCGGATCATGGAAGTGCTGAGCGAGCACCAGTGCGAGGGCTGGCTCGAGGGCTACCTGCTGACCGGCAGGCACGGCTTCTTCTCGTGCTACGAAGCGTTCATCCACATCGTCGACTCGATGTTCAACCAGCATGCGAAGTGGCTCAAGGTGTGCCGCCAGATCCCCTGGCGCCGGCCGATCGCCTCGCTCAACTACCTCCTCACCTCGCACGTCTGGCAACAGGATCACAACGGCTTCAGCCACCAGGATCCGGGCTTCATCGATCACGTCGTCAACAAGAAGGCCGAAGTCGTGCGGGTCTATCTCCCGCCCGACGCCAACACGCTGCTCTCGGTGACCGACCACTGCTTGCGCAGCCGCAACTACGTCAACGTCGTCGTCGCCGGCAAGGCGCCCGCGCCGCAATGGCTCGACATCGACTCGGCGCGGCTGCACTGCGCGGCCGGGCTGGGTATATGGCAGTGGGCCAGCAGCGACGGCGGCGGCGATCCCGATGTCGTGATGGCCTGCTGCGGCGACGTGCCAACGCTCGAGACCCTGGCGGCGGTGCAGTTCCTGCGCGGCCATTTCCCCGACCTGCGGATCCGCGTGATCAACATCGTCGACCTGATGAAGCTCCAGCCCGCGTCGGAGCATCCGCACGGCCTGGTCGATGCTGCATTCGACTCTCTGTTCACCACCGACCGGCCGATCATCGTCGCCTTCCACGGCTATCCGACACTGATCCATCGGCTGACCTATCGCCGCAGAAACCACCGCAACCTGCACGTCCGCGGGTACAAGGAAGAGGGCACGACGACGACGACGTTCGACATGGTGGTGCTCAACGACCTCGACCGATTCCACTTGGCCGGAGACGTGATCGATCGGGTGCCCGGCCTGCACAACCGGGCATCCGACGCGCGGCGGGCGATCCGCGACGCGCTCGCCGAGCACAGCGCGTACATCACGGCGCACGGCGAGGACATGCCGGCCATCCGTCAGTGGCGATGGGCGGCCGGGCCGGCGCGCGCCCCGACTTGACACAACGGCATTTCAACGCAGGTTCAAACGGCAGCTGTCGTTCACTCGTCGAAGCCGACCGTCTGCGTTTGGTCTTAGGCCGGTTGTACGATCTGCTGACTCTCGCGTCGCGTATGGTCTCCAAGAGCACTCTCGTTCTGCAGAGCAGAGGCGCCCTCCTCGTCTCACATAATCGAGGTTGAAGCGGCTCAGCGCGGCAGTCCCAGACCGCGTTGCGCGATGAGGCTGCGCTGGATCTCGTTGGTGCCGATGCTGATCACCCACATCAGCGAGTGCCGCAGCCCCTGCTCGTAGCGGCCGTTTCGCAGCGCTCCGGACGCGCCCTGCGACAGTGCGGCCCGCGTGCCAAAGATATCGAGGGCGGCCTCGCCGAAGCGCTCCATGAGCTCGCCCGAAAACACCTTGCTGATCGCACCCATCTCGGGTGGTGTCGTGCCACCAGTCGCAAGCTCGGCGCAATAAATCATTAACCTGCGGCCGACCTCGATCTCGGCGGCGAGCGACCCCACGCGGTCACGGACCGAGGGGTCGGTGGGCAGCGCAGCCGAGGCGGAGTCGCGGATGTCGCGGCACAGGAGATCGAAGGCGTGGGCGACCTTGAGCACGATGCCGCCGCCGACCAAGCCGCGCTCGTTCGCGAGCGCGTCGGTGAGCACCTTCCAGCCGCCGTTAAGCGGGCCGATCAGCGCGTCGGCCGGAATGCGCACGTCGTCGTAGAAGATGTTGGCGAAGCTGCCGTCGTACATCGTCGTCGCGGGCTTCACGGAGATGCCGGCCGTGTCCATCGGCACGATGAACATGCTGATGCCGGCGTGCGGCGGTTTCGCCTCGCGATCGGTGCGCGCGGCGAGGAACATGTACTTGCCCCAATACGTCGTCGTCCAGATCTTCTGGCCGTTGATGACCCAGCGGTCGCCGTCGTTATCGTTGACAAGCACGGCGGTTGTGCGCAGCGACGCCAGGTCCGAGCCAGCGTCGGGCTCGCTGTAACCCATGCCGTGCATCGCCTCGCCTCGCAGGATCTCGGGGAGGTAGCGCTCCTGCTGTTCGGGCGTGCCGAACATCATCAGGGCATTAGCCTGCACGGCCGCCCCGATGCGCGGCGCCTCGGCGCGCTCCATCACCTCCATGAAGGCCAGCTGCTCGAGCGGCGTTCGGGCCTGGCCACCGAACTCGCGCGGCCAGCCGAGGCCGAGCCATCCGGTCGTGCCCAAGTCGCGGGCGAATGAGGCGTCGAATTCGCGCTCGCGGAAGTCCTTGCTGTCGAACGCCGCCTTGCGCTTGCCGGACCAATGCTCGCGGAGCCAGTCGCGCACTTCGCTGCGGAACGTGTTGCCGGCGGGGCCGAGGTCGTATTCGGGGATGCTCGCCCCGGCGTCGTCGAGCAGGAGGGCCGCGAGTTCTCGTCGCCCCGCGGCGGCGCCGCCGAACGCGAGCGCGTCGAGGTGGGCGCGCCGAAAGTGGCGCGGCGCCTCGTGCTCCTCGGCGTAGCCAATCGCGCCGAACGCGTGATGCGTCTCAAGCGATACCTGACGCAGCGCAGGGCCGCCGAAAGCGACCGCAGCGGCGGCGAAGTAGCGCCAAGAGGAAGCGCCGAAATCGAATGCTTCGGCCGCGTGCTCGAGCGTGACGCGAACGCCCTCGAGCCCGATCAAGTTATTCGCGAGCTTGTGCTGGATCGCCTGGAAGCGGCCGATCGGCTGGCCGAATTGGCGCCGCTCTTTGACGTAGTCGACCGCCATCTCGAACGCGCGCCGCGCCGCCCCGTGTGCCCGCGCAAGCACGGCGACGCGGGCGATGCGAAGCAGATCCTCGATCACGTCGTTGTCGATCGCGACGAACGTCGCCGGCGCCTGCGTCAGCGCGATCTCGGCGAGCCCGTCGGCCCCGAGCGCGCGCGTCGGCGTGACCCACGCCGCCGCTCCGAGCTCGACGATGGCCAGGCCGGCGCCGTCGCGCGCCGTCGCGACGATGAGATGCGTCGCTGCCGCGGCACCGTCGACGAAAGCCAGCGTTCCGCTCAGCCGGCCTCCCTCCCAGACGGGGCTGCCCGCATCGGCACCGGGATCGCGGTCGGCGAAGCTCCAGCAGATGCGCGCGGTGCCGGAATGCAGCCCGTCGAGGAGCGCGACGACCGGTCGGGCCGGCGCATCGCTGTCAGCGAGCGCCAGATTGGTGAGGAGCGCGCCGAGAACAGGCGCAGGACATGCGGCGCGGCCGAGCTCCTCGAAGACGATCGTCGCTTCGCGCAGACCGCCTTCGCTCGGCTCGCCGCCGAGGCTCGCGACGCCCTGCTCCACCAGCCGGGGCCAGAGCGCGCCCGCGGCGTCGCGGTCACGCCCGCGCTCGATCGCTTCGGCCGCCGGCCAGTGCGTCTTGAGGAAGCCGCGCATCGAGTCGCGCAGCATCTCGCGCTCTTCCGTGCCGGGCAGCGTGCCGGGGTCGATGCCGGACCGGCCGATCATGCGTGCGTCGCCTTGCCGAAGGTGCCCTTGGCGCGCAGCGCCGCGATCGCCGCCGGGTCGAGCCCGAGCGCATCGCGCAGCACCTCGTCGGTGTGCTCGCCGAGGGTGGCGACGAAGGGCTGCGCTGTGACGGGAGTCGCCGAGAGCAGGAACGGCAGGTTCGCGACCTTGTAGCTGCCGTCGCCGGAGCCGAGTTCGACGAAGAGGCCACGCTCCGCGCACTGCGGATCGGCCATCGCTTCGCCGACGCTGCGATAGCGCGAGCAGGGCACACCCGCCGCCATGAGCACCTGCTCGCACTCAGCGCCGGGACGTTGCGAGGTCCAGCGCTCGATGACGTCCAGCAGCGCAGGCCAGTTCGCCTCCTTCGTCGCCATTGTCGCGAAGCGCGGGTCGGTCTTGCCTTCGGGAAAGCCGATCGTGTCGAACAGCACCTCGAGGTTCTTCTGCGTCACCGCCGCGACCATCACGTAGCCGTCGCTGGCGCGCACCGGCTCATAGACCTGGCGCGGCCGCTCGGGCGGGAACTGCGCCGCCTGCATTTCGTAGATCAGCATGCCGAGTACGGAGTCCATCAGGGAAACGTCGATGTGCTGGCCCTTGTCGCTCTTCTCGCGCTCGTACAGGGCGAGCTGGATCGCGCCGAACGCATACGAAGCGCCCATCACGTCGGCGATGAAGATGCCGTTGTTGGCCGGCCGGTCGCTGCCGCGCTGGTACTGGTTGTAGGCGAGCTCGTAGCCCGAGGCGGCGTGGATCACAGGCGCGTAGGCCGGCGCGGAGGCCATCGGCCCGGTCTGGCCGAAGCCCGAGATCGAGGCATAGACGACACGCGGGTTGTGCCGTGCCAAGTTTTCGTAATCGAGGCCGAGGCGCTTCATAACCCCGGGCCGAAAGTTCTCGACCACGACGTCGGCCTTGGCGATGAGCTCGCGCGCCAGACGCTTGCCGTCCTCGGTCTGAAGGTCGAGGACGATGCTCTTCTTGCCGCAGTTCATCGAGGCGTAGTAGGTGCTCATACCGCCGCGCTGGGGAGGACGCTGGCGCACCACGTCCCCGCCGGGCGGCTCGATCTTGAGCACCTCGGCGCCGGCGTCCGCGAGCATGCGCGTGCACATCGGGCCCGACATGACGATGGTGAAGTCGACGACCTTCAGACCGGCGAGAGCCGGTGCGCGCGATGCTCGTTGCGCGGAGTTCGTAGCGCTCATCACTGGAACACGGGCTTGCGCCGCTCCTTAAACGCCTTGGTCGCCTCGCGGTGGTCAGCGGTCTCGAACGTGACTTGCTCCAGCGCCATCGACGCCTCAAGAAGGTGGTTGACACGCTCCTTGACCACTTGGTTGATCGACAGCTTGGTCCAGCGGATCGCCCAAGTCGGGCCGTGCGCCAGCTCCAGCGCGATCTTCCTCGCCTCTGCCAGCACCTCGCCGGCCGGCAGGCAATGGTTGACGAGGCCGATCCGCTCTGCTTCCCTGCCCTTCAGCAGCGTGCCCCGCATCAGGTACTCCTTGGCCCTGTTAACGCCGACGAGGAGCGGCCAAACGACGGTGCCGCCATCGCCGGCAACCAGTCCGACCTTGTTGACGTGGCTGTCGCCGATGCGCGCGTCCTCCGACATCACGGTGATGTCGCACAGGAGGGCGATCGTCGCGGCCAGGCCGACGCAATCGCCGTTGATCGCACAGACGATCGGCTTGTCGAGCTCGAGCAGGCGGTTAACGATGCGTCGGCTGACCATCGGGTCGTGCACCTCGCCCTCCTCGAGCACGTCGCCGCCGGGCCGCTCCGACATCGCCTTGACGTCGCCGCCGACGCTGAAGATCGGGCCAGCGCCGGTCAGCAGCACGGCGCTGACCGCCATGTCGTCGGCGAGGTCGTCCCAGATTGACCGCAGTTCGCGGATCAGCCGCTGGTTGATCGCGTTGCGCGCCTCGGGGCGGTTGATGGTCACGGTCGCGAGCTTGTCGGCGACTTCGATCTTGAGGTCCTGGTAGTGCTGGTAGCGGGAAGGCATGGCGGTCCTTGGTGAAGGTGGAGAGGCGCCTCAGTCGGCGCGGATGTTGTTGTCGCGGATCACGGGCGTCCAGCGAGCGATCTCGTCGGTCGTCATCTGGCCGACCTTCTGCGGCGTCGCCGTCTTCGGGATCACGCCGAAGCTCGCGAACTTCTGCTGCACGTCGGGGATCTGAAGCGTCTTGCCGATCGCCTCGTGGAGCTTGGCGACGACATCGGTCGGCATCCCGGCCGGGCCGACGATCGCGAACCAGCTCTCGGCGGCGTAGCCCGGAAACACCGAGGCGATCGTCGGCGTGCCTGGCTCGAGGGGAGACGGCTCGGCCGATCCGACCGCGAGAAGCTTGAGCCGCTTGTTCGCGATGAACTCGTTCATCGCGGCCGAAGGCGTCGTGATGAGCAGCTGCACCTCGTTGGAGATCACGGCGGTCGTCGTCGGCGCTTGGCCCTTGTATGGGACGTGCGTCATCTTCAGCCCCGCCTTGTTGGCGAACAGCTCGGTCGCAAGCTGGCCGAACGAGCCGATTCCCGCCGACGCGTAGGCGACCGGGTTCTTCTTCGCGTACTCGACGAAGCCGCGCAGGTCGCTGACCGGCAAGGCGGCAGGCACGACGGCGACCATCGGCGCGCTCGAGACCAGCGCGATCGGCGTGAAGTCCTTCGCGCCGTCGTAGTTGGCGTCCTTCGA
>Ga0070670_100002300_pt1 | contig 15745 bp, 14 predicted proteins | sample KBSS63metaG_FD_64665 | JGI IMG/M metagenome (GOLD analysis project Ga0070670, IMG submission 64665) | Switchgrass rhizosphere microbial communities from Kellogg Biological Station, Michigan, USA - KBS S6-3 metaG | ecosystem: Host-associated > Plants > Roots > Rhizosphere > Soil ... | reverse complement strand
GCGGCAGGCAGCGAGCAGGAGGTCCGGAGCCGGGCGCGATCGCAGACCCTCCTCGCTGATCACCGCGGCGTCGATGTGCTCGTCGACCAACGGCGCGAGCCCGGCCTGCTCGAGGACCGGCAGCGTGCTTGCGCTCTCGTAGACGACCGCGCGCTTGACGCCCGCCCGACGTGCTGCCTCCAGGTAGCGTCGCGCGCCGGGAAGCGCCGTCACGCCTTGCTCCTGCAAGCGCCGCCCGAGCAGCTCGCCCTTTCGTCTCGAAAGACCGTGCGCAGAGTCGGCGTCACTCGGGTCGTCTGGCCGTCCTTCGGGAACCCGGATTCCGCGGCTCCGGAGAAAGGTGTGGACGCCCTCGAGCCTGGACCGCCCCTCGACGTACGCGCGGTAGTCGGCCGCGCGGTCGAACGGGATGAAGTGCCAACCCGTCGTCTCGCCCAGGCGCGCCAGAAAGTCGTCGAACACTTCGCCCCACGCCCAGGCATGCAGGCGGGAGCTGTCGGTGAGAACCCGCTCCACGTCGAAGAGGCAGGCGTGCACCGTGGCAGGGAGGCCGAGCATCCTGTTCGTGACCGGAGTCGGGGACAGCCAGGGCACGGGCCGTCGTCCACCGCGTGCAAGCCCACGCAGCGCCGCGGCAGTCGTCTCGGTCTCGCGAACGAGAGCGGCCCGTCGGTCTCGTAGCTCCCCAGCCGGGAGCGACTCACCGGCCGCGCGGAGAGCGCTCGCCGCAGCATCGAGTGCTCGCTGCCAGTCGGCGCTCAGAGATTCGAGGTCTATCAGCGGACCAGCCGGCGACAGCTCGAAGCGCGTCCGGTCGGAGGATTCACGGCGGCGGGCCGCACGCGGCGCCGTGGATCCGCGTCCGCGAACGCCTGGCCGACCGGGAGCGGTGGCGGTCGTCATCGTCCATCCTCCCGGAGCTTTCTCGCGCGCCCCGTGGTCAGACCGCCATCGGAACCGGCACGGCGATCCGCTGCGCGAGCTCGACGAGCCTGTTCGAGTAGCCCCACTCGTTGTCGTACCACGCGACGACCTTCACCTGCGTCCCGTCGACGACGGTCGTGAGCGGCGCGTCGAAGATCGACGAGTACGGCGACTTGACGACGTCCGACGAGACGAGCGGCTCAACGCTGTAGGCAAGGATTCCTTCGAGCTCACCGCGGTCGGCACGAGCCTCGAAGAGGGCGTTGACCTCCTCGACCGACGTTTGCCGCTCGCTCTCGATCGTCAGGTCGACGAGCGACCCTGTCGGGACCGGAACACGAACCGCGAAGCCGTGGAGCTTGCCGGCGAGCGCCGGGATGACGAGGCCGATCGCCTTCGCAGCGCCGGTGGACGTTGGCACGAGATTGGCCGCTGCCGCACGTGCGCGCCGGAAGTCCTTGTGCGGGCCGTCGAGGAGCATCTGATCGCCGGTGTACGCGTGCACCGTCGTCATGACGCCGTGGCGAATGCCGAGCGACTCGTGGAGCACCTTGGCAACGGGCGCCAGGCAGTTCGTCGTGCACGACGCATTCGAGACGATGTGATGGTGCTCCGGGTCGTAGGTCTCGAAGTTGATTCCGAGGGCAAGCGTGACGTCGGGCTCCTTCGCAGGAGCGGAGACGATCACCTTTCGCGCCCCGGCGTCGAGGTGCTTCTGCGCGTCTGCGCGACTCCGGAAGCGGCCGGTCGACTCGATCACGACGTCGACGTCGAGCTCGTCCCACGGCAGCTCGGCCGGGTCGCTCTTCATCGGAGTCGCAATCTCCTTGCCGTCGACGACGATGCCTCCCTCGACCGCGTCGACACTGCGGTCGAAGCGCCCGTAGACGGTGTCGTACGTCAGCAGATGGGCGAGCATGAGGGGATCAGCGACGTCGTTGATCGCGACCCACTCGATGTCCGCTCCTGATTCGAATGCCGCGCGAAACGCAGCGCGGCCCGTGCGGCCGAAGCCGTTGATCGCCACCCGGATGCTCATGGTCTCTCCTCTCTGGGAAGTCATCTCGACGGTATGCGCGGTCCGCAAGCTCGCCATCCGCGGATCGGCCGGATGCTCCTGCGGACTTTCCGCAGACGGCACGCTCGGGCCCGTGTGCCACGTTGGGCCGCGACGCCGCTCCGGCTCCCTCGGTAGTTCGCCAAAGCGTGACCGCGGGTCGGCGCCGATGCCGGAACGGCATCACCGTCGTCGGCTCGATCGTCGCAACGCGCGTCGATCTTCGCGAGGTCTTCGAGCTGCATGCAGCGGGGAAGACGCGCGTCATCCGGGAGACCCGGTCGTTCGCCGACGTCAACGAGGCGATGGCCGACGTCGAGTCGGGTCGTGTTCCGGCGCGGATCGTCTTCACGCCGGAGCCGCGCCTGTAGGTCGATCGTCCCCAGAGGACGCCCGAGCGCGTCCCTGGGTCTACGTCTGCACGACAGACGCGTGCGATCGCTACGAGAGCTCGAGGGTCATCCCCTCGCACGCCGCGATCGGAGCGTCTCCCGACTCGTTGCGCCACAGCTCCCGCGCGCGCTCGACGATTCGATCCACGCCGTCGTCCGAGCGGTCCGGGTCGTGGTGGAACAGCACCAGCTGGCGCGCATCCGCACGCTCTGCGAACTCGACGGCATGGGCGACGCTCGAGTGGCCCCAACCGACCCTCGACGGGTACTCGCTCTCACTGAACTGGCAGTCGTGGAAGAGGAGGTCGACGTCCTCGGCGAGCGCGTGTCCGGATATCCACTCGGATTCGAGCTGCGCGAGCTCGACACCTAGGACGGGCTCGTGGTCGGGGATGTACGCGATCGCGGTCCCATTCGTCGACAGCCGGTAGCCGAGCGTCGGCCCCGGATGCGACACGGTCTGGGCCTCGATCCGGACGCCGTCGATCTCCCACGGCTCGTGGGGCACGTCGTGGAACGTCACGTTCGCCGGCGTGTCGGAGAGCTCGATCGGGAAGAGCGGTGGCGAGAACGCCCTCGTGATGCGCTCCTCGAGGGTGTGGAGCGGCGAGGGCGGGCCCCAGATGTGCAGCTCCCGGTCCGCGTGCCAGAAGGGTTCGAAGAACCTCAGCCCCTCGACGTGGTCGAGGTGGAGGTGCGTGACGAGGACGTGCAGCGGCCCGTCCTCGGCGAGCTGTGCGCCGAGCCGACGGAGCCCGGTGCCCGCGTCGAGGATGAGCAGTCCTCCGTCGCCCGTTCGGACCTCGACGCACGGCGTGTTGCCGCCGAACCGCACCGTCGCCTCGCCGGGCGTGGGTATCGATCCTCTGCATCCCCAGACCTTGAGCCGAAGCGACACGTCAAGCGTCGTCCGGGGTCGACTGCCAGAAGAGCGCGATCATCCCCACGAACTCGGTCGCGGACGCGAACAGCGGGACGGCGGTGACGGACAGCAGCTTCCGCTCGCCGTCGAGGCCGGTCATCCAGAGCTTGTCGTGGGCTGGCCGCTGTTCCAGGAGAGCGATGCCTGCAGGCATGCGCTCCAGCGGCATGGGAGTCCCGTCCACGTCCTCGAGGAGGAACTGTGATGTCCATCCGTCCGCGGACATCGTCCCGGCCTCGGCGAACGTGCGACCCAGGATCGCCTCGGCAGCCTCGTTGTAGAAGACGAGGTTCCCTTCCGCGTCGGCGATGAACGTTGCCGTTGCGATCTGCGACGCGAGCTCCCGCGCGATGATGAGAGCGAGGTGCTTCTGCGCCCGGCCTTCCATCGCCCGGAACCCTAGTACGCGCGCGGCCCGGCGCCCACAACCGCCGCACCTCGGGCTTCGTCTAAGGAGGCATGCTCGGTCGCTTCGCCGCCGCCTCGCTGCTGACCGCGCTCCTTCCCGTGTCCTCGGTGGCCGACGGCGGCTCGTGGGCGCCGGCGCCGGCGATGCGCGACGGGCACGCGGCCCACGCGGTCGTGGTGGCCGGAGGCTCCATCCTCGCCCTCGGCGGCACCGGGACGAATGGCGCTCCAGTCAGCTCCGTCGAGCGTTTCGACGGACGACGCTGGCGGCTGGAGACGCGGCTGCCGGTCTCGGGCGGACTCAACGCGACGGCCGCGGCCGCGATCGGCTCCAGGGTCTACGTGATCGGAGGCTTCGAGGGAACCGGCAACATGCCCAGCGCGCTCGTCCACGTCTACGACCTCGCGACCCGCGCCTGGTCGCAGGCGGCGCCGCTCCCGTCACCTCGCGGTGGTCATGCGGCGGTCGTGCTGGCGGGCCGAATCCACGTCCTCGGGGGCGGGAACTCGGTATCGACGCTCGCGTACCACTCGGTGTACGACCCGGAAGCGGATCGTTGGACGCGAGCGGCGCCTCTCCGACGCCCGAAGGGAAGCCCGGCGGCGGTGGTCCTCCGAGGCCGCATCTACGCGATCGGTGGACGCAGCGGCCACACGGACTTCGGTGACCTCGAGATCTACGACCCGACCGCCGACCGCTGGACGCGCGGGCCGTCGATCCCTCCCCGAGGCGCGGCCGGGGCGGCCGTGTATCGGCGCTCGATCTACGTCTTCGGCGGTGAGTCGCAGGCGGCGGGCCGAACACTCGCGGACGTCCTCCGCCTCCCGCCGGGCGCGCAGGCGTGGACGAAGGCGCCGCCCATGCCGACGCCGCGCGCGTTCGCGCGCGCGGTGACGTTTCGCGGCGCGGTGTACGTCGTCGGAGGCAGCCGCCTCACGGCCTCGAGCCACGCGGCGCCGGGACTGCGCGTCGTCGAGCGGCTGAACCTGCCCTAGCCCCTACAAGAGCGGCGAGATCGCCGCGAACGCGGTCGTGCGAGCGCGATCCCGGAGGCCCGACACCGCCCGACCCGGAGCCGAAACGGCCGCAGCCGGTGCCGAGAAGCGTTCCTCGAACTGCGCTGCGAGCTCGGTCGAGCGGACGAGGACGTCGATCTCGAAGAAGCGGCGAAGGCTCCATGCCTCGAGGTTGCACGTCCCGATGAGGACGTCCTCGCCGTCGCGGACGAAGGCCTTCGCGTGCAGCATCGTCGGGTATTCGAGGATCTCCACCCCGGCGTCCAGGAGCCCGCGGTGGTGGAAGTGCTGCGCCGCAGCGCAGGCCCAGTTGTTGGCGTCCGCCGGGACGAAGAGCCGCACACGCGCGCCACGGCGCGCGGCCTTCTTCATCCGTCCGACCATCCGGCGATCGGTGACGTACGGGTTCACGACGTCGAGGGTCCGGGACGCGCCGTCCAGAGCGGCAGCGATCGCGTCCGTGAGCGGTCGGTACGCCCCCGGAGCGTTGTGCAGGACGAGTGCGGGTACGTCCTCGGCGGTCGCGGGGTGCTCGGGAAAGAGCCTGTCGAGTTCGTCCGCGTGCACGTCGCCACCGAGCCATCGCACGGTCGCGAGGAAGACCAGCTGGAGCTGCGAGGCGATGGGACCCTCGAGACGCAGGAACAGGTCGTGGAACCGACCGTCCTGGAAGTGGTCCTCGACGCCCGCACCCCCCACCCAGCCGATTCGCCCGTCGACGACGACGACCTTCCGGTGGTCGATGTGCCCGAGTTGGTCGAGGTTCCAGCGGGTGCTGCCCCCCGCTCGCAGACGTCCGCGCGGCGCGCGGATCTGACTCGCCCGGACGACGAAGACCTCGATGCCGCTCTCCGTCAGGCGGTCGTAGAACGCGCGGCTGGATCGATCCGGATCCGATCCCTGCCGGTCGACCACCAACCGCACGCGGACACCATCGGCGGCCTTGGCGAGCAGCGCCGACGCGAAGGCCTCGCCGATCTCTCCCGGCCGAAAACCGAACTGGTTGATGTGGATCGAGCTCGACGCCGTGGCGATGTCGTGGAGCATCGGTGGGTAGAAGTTCCGCCCTTCGACGTGGACGGTCGCCGACGAAGCGCTCGTCTCCGGGAACGCCAGCGCCAACGCCGACCGCGGAACCGGCCCCGACAGAAGCCGTGTTGCGTGGTCAGCCGGATCGACGATGGTGGCGGGAGCGCTCGATCTCATCGAGCGTCACGGTATTGGTTCACTAGCCGGAGGCCGCCTCCGACTTCACGTAGTCGATGTAGCCGCGCACGTCCGCGACCGGCTCGGAGTAGGCGTCTCCGAGCGCCCCTTCCATCCGCTCGAGATAGTCGTCCGCCCAGGCCGGGAAGTCGTAGTCGATCGCGCGGAGGAATTCCAGCGTGGCAGCCCAACGGATGTCCGCGATGGATGGCCGGTCGCCCCCGACGAACGGCTTGCCGGCGAGGAAGAACGCATTGAACGCGTCCAGCGGCGTGGCGAGAGCCACTTCCGCGTCCTTCCGGGCCTGCTCCTTCAGCTCGTCGGACACGTCGGCAGTCGCGACCTCTCCCGCGTATTGCCCAAAGCGGAGTGCCGGGTACGTCGCCCGCGCGAGCAGCGGGTAGAACGTGCCGATCAGGTAGAACATCGCGCTGTCCACCATCGCCCGTGCGCCCGGGTCGGACGGGTAGAAGCGGTCGAGCCCGTGCTTGTTGCAGAGGTACTGCATGATCGCGCAGCTCTCCCAGAGCGAGCCTTTGGGCAGCCCCTCCTCCTCGAGGAGCGGCGTGAGATCGGCGGGATCCTTCGCGAGGAAGTCCGGGGTCGACTTCTTTCCCCAGACGTCGATCTCCTCGAAGTCGAGATCGGCCGCACGCACGAAGATGCGGACGGTCAGGTTGTTGACGCTCGGCTTGAGGATGCTCAGCGTGTTCGTGGCCATTGATCCTCCTTCAATACGGATTCTTGGGTGAGCGGTCGTCGGAGAGCGACGCCTGGGAGCGTGTGACCAGGCGCTCGATCGCGTCCGCGAGATGGACGCGGTCGATGTTGGGATCGCCCCGCTCGACGCGCAGCTTGTGCGCCTCGAGAAGCACGTCGGTGTGGGTGTGCCCGTGCGGCGGCTCGAAGCGGTAGGACGCGAGCTCCACGAGCAGTCCCAGCGGATCCTCGAAGTAGATCGAGTCCATGAAGCCTCTGTCCTTGACGCCCGAGTGCTGGATGCCGCGCTCGTCGAGGCGCTCCACCGCCTGCGCGAACGTGGCCTGCGAGAGCGCGAACGCGAGGTGGTGCACGATGCCCGGCTCCCGCGGCGCCGACTTCTGCTCCGGCGCGCGCTCCTCGTTCGTGAAGACGGTGATGAGGCGTCCGTCGCCGGGATCGAAGTAGAGGTGGCTCTCGCCGGCGTTGTCGAGGTTCGGCTGCTCGAACACGAACGGCATCCCGAGCACGCCTTCCCAGAAGTCGATGGACGTCTGGCGGTTCGCGCCGTTGATCGTGATGTGGTGGACGCCCTGGGTCTGGAGTTTCCTCACGACGCCCTCCCGCAGGCGGCACGAATCCACTCGCGTGGATCCGCGCCGCGCGAAGATCCCTGAAGGCGTCCACTTCGCGGCCGCGGCCGCACCGAGCTCACGTCACCCGCTCCTTTCGACCAGCTGGCCCTTGTACTCGGATCGCTCGAGGCTCCCCCACGGCACGAGCTCCACCCGCGTCTGCACCACGAGCACGGCCCGGATTCTCTCACGGATCGCCGCGGCGAGACCCTCGTCCGTTTCGACGCCCTCGGCGAGCTCGACGGAGACCGGCAATGGCGGGTCCTGCTTGACGCCCTCGGCCGCGGGCCGAACGCGGATGTGACCGCTCACCCGGGGAGCGAAGCCGCCGACGACGTCGCGGACGGCGGCCGGGAAGACGTTGACGCCGCGCACGATCAGCATGTCGTCCGTGCGGCCGACGCAGCGCACGCGCGGTCCGGTGCGCCCGCACGGGCACGGGCTCGTCCGCACATGGACGTGGTCGCGCGTCCGGAAGCGGAGGAGCGGCGCCGCCTGGTGCCGCAGATGCGTGAGCACCAGCTCGCCCGATGCGCCGTCCTCCATCGCGATGCTCTTCGCCGTCGCCGGATCGATGAGCTCCGGGTGGACGAAACCACGAGCACCGAGGTGCATCCCGTCCTGCTCCTCGCACTCGCCCCAGAGCGAGATCCCGATGTCTCCGATTCCCATGGCCTCGGTGACCCGAGCGCCCCAGCCCTCCTCGAGCCGCGCGCGAAACGCCTGCTCACCTCCGCCGGGCTCGCCGGCGACGAGGACTCGCTCGACACTCGTGCTCCGCAGGTCGAGCCCGCGGGCGGACGTCCACTCGAGAAGATGCGCCGCGTACGACGGCGTGAGCACCGCCGCCTCGGGCCGCAGCAACTCGATCGCGCGGATGAGCCGCTCGGTGTTCCCCGTGCCGATCGGGATGTGGCAGAGGCCGATCACGTCGAATGACGCAAGCGCCGCACCGGCCACGAACGGGCCGGCGTTGTACGTCGAGACGATGCGCTGGCCGGCCGAGATCCCGGACGCCGCATAACTGCGCGCCGAGCCGGTGACCCAGTCGTCGAGGTCGCGCGCGGTCAGCGGGATGTAGCTCGGGGTCCCGGTCGTGCCGCTCGTCGAGTAGATGCGGACGATCTGCGAGCGATCGACGCACAGGTGCGCGCCGACCGGGTTCCCCTCCGTCGCGGTCGCCTTCAGCTCGGGCTTCTCGGTGAGGGGAAGCGCGGCGATCTCGGCGAGTCCTCCCGCTTCGTCCGACGACGAGAGGCCGAGCTTCCCCTGATAGAACGGCGAGTGCTCGAGCAGGTAGGCGAGCTGGGCGCGATAGGCCCGGTCGTCGAGTGCGAGCTGCTCCTCCCACGGACGCCCCTCGACGTGAGGGTCGAGCATCAGCCGGCGGGCGGGGGCTCGTAGGTGACGGCCTCCTCGGCCTCTCCGGCGAGGAGGAACCCGATCGGGTTCTCCTGCTCCTCGGCGAGGTGCGCCAGCAGCCCAGCCGTCCGCGCGAGGATCGGGACGGCCTTGGCGGTGGAAACGGGGTAGCCCAGGTCGAGCAGCACCGCTGCCATCGGGAGCGAGACGTTCATCGGTAGCGGTTTCCCCCACTCCGTCGCGACGGCGTCGCGGAGAAGGCGCGCGAGCTCGACGTGCTCGCCGCTGACACCGCGTTCGTCGGCGAGCTCGAGGATCCGCTCGGCCCGCGGATCGGCCACCCGGTGCACCGGGTGGCCGAAGCCGGGCACCTTCGCGCCGGCGTCATGTGCGACCCGCGCGACATCGGCGATCACATCGTCCGCGCCCTCGCCAGCCGCCACACGTCGACGCGCGTCCTCCAAGAGGAGCGCACACTCTTCCGACGTCCCGAGGACGACCGGACCTGCGCCGAGGATGCCCGCGGCGACGGCGCCCTGCAGAGCTGTCGGGTCGGCCGCGAGCGTCATCCGCGCAGCGACGTTCGTGGGCATCATCCCGTGCTCGGCGATCGAGACGAGCAGCAGGTCGAGGAAGAACCGCTGGTCGTCGGTCGGCTCGTCGCCGGTCAGCAACAGGTGCACGTACTCGGTGAAGGTCAGACGGCCCATGAGGTCGGCCGTGAGATCACGGCCCCGCACCTCGACCCGCTCGGGATAGGCCTGGCCGATCCCCGTCACCGGCCGGCCGGGCCCTCCGATGGTCACAAGCCGAGCTCCTCGCGGACGAGCCGAGCGCCCGCGACCATCGCCTCCAGCTTGCGATACGCGAGGTCGCGCGGCAGGTACTTCATCCCACAGTCCGGCGCGACGACCAGTCGCTCGGGCGGCAGCACCGTGAGTGCCCGCCGGATACGCCCTGCGACCACGTCGGGCGTCTCCGCCTCGGGGTCGCCGAGGTCGAGGACGCCGAGCACGATCACCTTGTCCGGGACGTCGAGGAGCACCTCCGGGTCGAGGTCCGGCTGCGCCGCTTCGAGCGAGAGGTGCGTTGCGATGCACCCCTGGAGCTCGCGAAGGAACGGGTAGCCGGGGAGGCGGTCGTGGACGATGTGCGCGTAGCCGAAGCACGTATGCAGGACGGTCTCGCCGTCGACTCCGTCGAGCGCGCGGTTGATCGCCTCGATCGCGTACTCGCGGGCGGGCTCTGGTCTGGCCTGCAGGTAGGGCTCGTCGATCTGAACGACGTCGGCGCCCGCCGCCTTGAGGTCGCGGAGCTCTTCGTTGACCGCCTCGGCGTACCCGAGCGCGAGCGTCCGGCCGTCTGCGTAGTGGTCGTTCTGCGCCTGCTGCGTCATCGTGAACGGCCCGGGCACCGTGATCTTGATCCGCCGGTCCGTGATCGACCGCAGGAACTCGACGTCCCGTACCTCGACCGGGCCCGTGCGATGGATCGGGCCGACCACCCGTGGCACCGGGTTCGGGTGACCGGTCCGATCGAGCGCGACGCCCGGGGTGTCGAGGTCGACACCGTCGAGCGCCGTCGCGAACCGGTTCGAGTAGCTCTCGCGCCGCATCTCGCCGTCGGTGACGATGTCGACGCCAGCGCGCTCCATGTCGGAGACCGCAAGGCGGGTCGCATCGTCCTGAGCCGCTTCGAGATACGGCTCCGCGATGCGCCAGAGTTCGCGGGCTCGCACTCTCGGCGGGAGCCGCGCCCCGAGCCGCTCACGATCGATCAGCCACTCGGGCTGGGGGTAGCTGCCGACCACGGTCGTGACGAGTGCGCCGCCCACGGGGGGAGAACATATCGGCGCGGGCCTCGCGTTAGTCTCCGACGCGTGAGCGACGAGCTCGCGTCACGCGGACCCGTCGGTCCCGACTGGGGCAGGCGCCTCATGTGGGCCGGCGGCATGCTCGTCGTTCTCGTCCTTGCGGTCATCGTCGCGTCGGCGACCGTGCCGCGGTGGTGGGCACACAGAGTCGGCGACCAGGTCGACGGCAGCATCACGCAGGGGACGACCCTCGGACTCGTCTACGGATTCGTCTTCACGTTTCTGCCGATCGTCGCGATCGTGCTCATCCTCCGCTGGCGACGCACCTGGAAGACGATCCTCGCGGCGGTTCTCATCGGCGTCGTGCTCGCGCTCCCGAACCTGATGACGCTGAGCATCGTGGTCGGACGCGGCAATGCCGCCCACGCCGGGGATCGCACCCTGGACGTCGACGCGCCGGCGTTCCGCGGCGCCTCGCTCGTCGGCGCGATCGTGGCCGGACTACTGCTCGTTTTCATCGGCTGGCTCATGGTCTCCCGCGACCGCGCCCACTCGAAGGCGCGACGAGCACGGAAGGACCTCGAGGACGCCATCGCGGCGCCCTCAGAGGAGTCACCGGCGTCGGACTAGACGCGGCCCTTGAACGTGTCGCAGCTCTGCGGCCCGGAGCCCTCGATTCCGCGGACGAACCAGCTCTGCCGCTGCTCCGCGGAACCGTGTGTCCACGACTCCGGAACCACCCGACCTTGCGTGCGCTCCTGGATTCGGTCGTCGCCGACCGCCGCCGCCGCGTCCAGTGCGTCCGCAACGTCCTGGCGGGTGATGTCCTCGACGAAGCCGGTGTCGAGCGCGCGCCCGACCCAGAGCCCCGCGTAGCAGTCCGCCTGCAGCTCGACCCGCACCTGACCGCCTTGCGGGCCGGTGTCGCGGTCCGCGCTGGAGAGGACCCCGGTCAGGTCCTGAACGTGGTGGCCGTACTCGTGGGCGAGGACGTACGCCTCGGCGAGCGGCCCGCCCCGCGCGCCGAGCTGCGACTGGAGCTGATCGAAGAAGCCGAGGTCGATGTAGACGTAGCGGTCGCGCGGGCAGTAGAAGGGGCCGGTCGCGGACGACGCCCCACCGCAGCCCGTCTGGATGCCGTCGTCGAAGAACCGGGTGCGCGTCGGTTCGTATCCACGAAGTGTGCGGCCCCAGTACGTCTGGACGCTGTTGATCACGCCGACGATGCGGCAGTCCTCGCGCTGGTTCGCATCGGCTCCCGTCTGGCACTCCTGCGCGATCTCGCCGGACGGTTGACCCGTCGGCCCGACGGTCTGCCCGGCGAGCGAACCGAGGTCGCCGAGTCCGCCGCCGCCGGTGAGGAAGACGAAAGCGAGCAGGATGACGATCGCGATCAGCCCGCCCCCGCCACCGAGGGTGACGGGCATCCCGCCGGGGAGCCCCGTCCTCTGCCCTCGGTAGTCCTCGACCTGCGAGGGGTCGAGACGAGCGTTCTTGCGGAATCGCATGCGCGGTACCTACCCGCGCGAACGCATCCGGAACCCGCCTCGACGGCGGGCTCCGGATGCAAGGGTGCGGACCTAGGCGGCCTCGAGGGCCGGCTCGGCCGCGCCGGCCTCCTGGTGCTGGAGGTCGCGGCCGCGCACGAGGAAGATCGACACGAGCAGACCGGCGAACGAGATGGCCGCTCCGGCCCAGAATGCCGCGGCGAATCCGTCGGTCAGGGCGACCGGCGCCTGCGCTCCGGTCGCGAACGCGTCGTCGGTCCTGGACACGGCGATCGACGTCAGGATCGCGATCCCGACCGCCCCGCCGATCTGCTGTGACGTGTTGATGAGGCCCGACGCGAGACCCGCCTCCTGCTGCTTGGTACCCGCGACGGCTGCGATCGTGACCGGCACGTACGCGAACGGCATCCCGAGGCCGATGATGAGGAAGCCCGGGAACAGGTCCGCCCAGTAGGAGCCGTCAGGCGACACCTGCGTGAAGTAGAGGAGCCCGACCGTGAACAGCGCCATCCCGAAGATGAGCGCAGGCTTGACTCCGATCCGCGTCACTGCGGCAGCCGCGACGTTCGCCCAGATGATCGCCGTGCCGGCGACGGCGAGGTAGCCGACCCCGGTCTCGAGCGGTGAGAGCTCGAGCACCTGCTGCATGTAGAGCGAGAGCATCAGGAACATCGCGAAGAGCGCTGTCCCCAGGATGAATCCGACGATGTTCGCGGCCGTCAGCGTCTGGAGCCGGAAGATCGAGAACGGGACGAGCGGATGCTCTACGCGCCTCTCCCAGGCGATGAAACCGAGGAGCAGCACCGCAGAGAGCAGGAAGACGCTGATCGTCCTCCCCGAGTCCCAGCCCCAGCCGTGGCCCTGGGTGATGCCGAGGACGAAGATGGAGAGGCCCGACGTGACGAGCACCGCGCCGGGGATGTCGAATCCCTGGCCGTGCTTGTCGAGGCTCTCGGAGAGGAGGAACGGGCTCAGGATCAGAGCAGCGACGCCGACCGGGACGTTGACGAAGAAGATCCACGGCCACGACAGGAAGTCGACGAGGATGCCCCCGAAGAGGACGCCGAAGGCGGCGCCGACGCCACCGACCGCGCCCCAGCCACCGAGTGCGATGTTGCGCTCACGGCCCTCTGCGAACGTCGCGACCAGGATGGACAGCGCCGCAGGCGTGATCGTTGCTGCGCCGAGCCCCTGGAACGCACGGAAGGCGACGAGAGACGCCTCGCTCCAGGCGAGGCCGCAGAGGAGCGAGCCGAGCGTGAAGACGACGACACCGAAGATGAACACGCGGCGCCGTCCGAGCAGGTCGGCCGAGCGCCCGCCGAGCAACAGGAAGCCGCCGAAGACGAGTGCGTACGCGCTGATGATCCACTGGAGGTTCTCCTGGGAGAACCCGAGATCGAGCTGAATCGAGGACAGCGCGACGTTGACGATCGCGATGTCGAGGATGGTCATGAACTGCACTGCGAGGATGAGCCCGAGCGCAAACCACTTCTTGTTCTTACCTGAGACCACTGGGGTACCCCCCGTTTCGAGTTTTCGTCTCGTAGACGAACGGGACACTACAGAAATCGACTTGCGTTTCGCAAGCAAAACCTTCCATTTCGCAAGTTAAGACGCTACACTCCCCTCGTGGCCAAGCGTTACGACCAGTACTGCCCAATGGCGCACGCCCTCGACCTCGTCGGGGAGCGCTGGTCCCTCCTCATCGTCCGCGAGTTGCTGCACGAGGGGCCGTTGCGGTACTCGGATCTCCACACGCACCTCGCGGGCTGCGGCACGAACATCCTCGCTGCCCGTCTGAAGACGCTCGAGCAGGGCGGCGTCGTCCGCCGGCGCCGGCTTCCACCGCCGGCTGCGTCGTGGGTCTACGAGCTCACCGAGTACGGCGAAGGGCTTCGTCAGGTCCTGCACGTGCTCGCCCACTGGGGCGCGCGCTCGCTCGGGCCCCCCGTCGCGCGCGACGATCTCGAGGCAGGCTGGCTCCACGGAGCGCTCCGGATCGCGCTCCCATCCGACTGCTCGGGCGCGCGCCTCGAGTTCCGGATCGGCGAGGAGGTCGCCTCCGTGAAGGGAGACACGGTCGTCGACGGCGGAATCGAGGATCCCGACGCGGTGATAGTCGGCGACCCCCCAGGCTTCTACCGGCTGCTGGTCGACCGTGAGCTCGACGGCGTGTCGATCGAGGGCGACGTCGAGGTCGTCCGCGCGATGCTGGCCGCACTTCCCGCGCTGGCGGAGCCCGCTCCCGCAGCGGCGTAGGAACTACGCGCCCAGCGGCAGGTCGATCGCAGCGATGTCGTTGCCGCCCAGCCCGAACGCCGATCCGTCGAAGTAGAGCGTCGAGCTGAAAGTGCCGATCGTCGACGCGCCGAGCGTCGTCGGCGTGAAGACGAAGACGTCCTCGTCGGCTCCGCTGACACCCGTGGCGTTGAAGTTGCCGGTCGTCGACAGGTAGATGCGACCAGTTGAGTCGACAGCAGCCGCGTCGACGTTCTCGTTCGAGGTCGAGATGCCGACGTCGGAGCCGTCGAAGTACATCTCGTACGCGCCGCTCGTCGTCGCGCCGAGTGAGCCGGGGGTGAAGGCCAGGAGGTCCTCCGCCCCGGCCGAGACCCCGGACACGCTCGCCGAGCCGTCGGTGGACAGGACGATCTTCCCGTTCGCGAGCAGCTCGAAGGCATCGACGTCCTCGCCCGAGGTCGTGAGGCCGACGTCGGAGCCGTCGAAGTACATGCTGAAGGTGCCGCTCGTGGTGGTTCCGAGGGACGTCGCGTCGAAGCGGATGACATCCGAGTCGTCGACGGTCCCCACACCGTCGGGGAGCGTCGCCCCGTCCGAGTCGAGCGAGAACACGAGCGAGTCGGCGTCGAGCCAGCCGAACGCGTCGATCCGCCGACTTCCGAGTCCGACGTCGGAGCCGTCGAATACGACGGTGAACGTCGTCCCGTCGTAGGAGACCACGTCCTCGTTGGCGACCGAGACGCCGCCGACCGTGCCGTCGTTGAGCAGGGTGAAGTAGAGCGGCTTCGGCGAAGCGAGGGTCGTCGCCGACGACAGGTTCGAGAAGCCGCTCAGGTTGTGCGCCGGCGCCGCGTCCTCGGCGCGCACGCGGTAGGTGTACGAGGTCGAGGGTGCGAGACCCGTGTTCTGGAAGGTCGTCTGGTTGCCGGGGACGGTCGCGACCTCGTTGAAGTTGCCGCAGCTGGGGCCAGAGCAGCGCTCGATGCGGTACAGGTTGATGCCGCTCGCATCGGTGGAGCCCTGCCAGGAGAGGTTGATCTGGGACGACGAGACCGCGCTCGCCGTCAGGCTCGACGGGTCGATCGGCGGCGTGGTGTCGGGCGGATTGAGCGTCGTCGCCGAGGACTGGTTCGAGTAGCCGCTCACGTTGGGCGTGGGCGTCGCCGTGTCTTCGGCGCGCACGCGATAGGTGTAGGAGGTCGAAGCCGAGAGGCCCGTGTTCTGGAAGGTCGTCTGGTTGCCGGGGACGGTCGTGATCTCCGAGAAGTTGCTCGGAACGCTTCCGCAGCTGACGCCCTGGCAGCGCTCGATGCGGTACAGGTTGACGCCGCTCGCGTCCTGAGAGGCCGTCCACGAGAGGTTGATCTGGGACGAAGAGACCGCGCTTGCCTGCAGGCTTGACGGATCGGTTGGAGGCGTGGTGTCGGGCGGATTGAACGTCGTCGCCGACGACAGGTTCGAGAAGCCGCTCAGGTTGTGCGCCGGCGCCGCGTCCTCGGCGCGCACGCGGTAGGTGTACGAGGTCGAGGGTGCGAGACCCGTGTTCTGGAAGGTCGTC
>Ga0070670_100002298_pt1 | contig 15753 bp, 16 predicted proteins | sample KBSS63metaG_FD_64665 | JGI IMG/M metagenome (GOLD analysis project Ga0070670, IMG submission 64665) | Switchgrass rhizosphere microbial communities from Kellogg Biological Station, Michigan, USA - KBS S6-3 metaG | ecosystem: Host-associated > Plants > Roots > Rhizosphere > Soil ... | reverse complement strand
ATCCTGATCGGCATGAAGACATGGGCCGCGATCCAGACGGCGTCGATGGCCATGCTCGGTTCGCTTGCCGACAGCGGGTTGGACCTCGTCGCCAGTCTGATCGTGTTGCTCGGCGTACGCGTCGCGGCGCAGCCCGCGGATCACGAGCATCGTTTCGGGCACGGCAAGGCGGAAGCGCTGGCCGCTCTTGTGCAAGTGATCCTCATCACACTGTCCGCCCTGTTCATTGCCGTGCGCTCGATCCAGCGTCTACTCAGCGGCGCGGAGACCGGGGCAGCGGAGCTCGGCATCGGGGTGTCGGTCATCGCGATTATGCTGACGATCGTGCTCATCACCTACCAGCGGCACGTCGTTAAGCGCACCGGGTCGCTCGCGATCGGTACCGACCGCCTGCACTATTCATCAGACCTGCTGCTCAATGGATCTGTGATCGCAGCACTGGCGCTCGATCAGTTCGCGGGTCTCGTTGGAGCGGATGCTGTCTTCGGGCTGTTGATCGCTGCGTGGTTGATGTGGGGGGCATGGACCGCATCCAGCCACGCGCTCGATCAGCTGATGGACCGCGAATGGCCCGACGAACTTCGCGAGCGCTTCCTCGCCGCGGCCAAGGAATATCCGGAGCTGGCCGGCCTTCACGATTTCCGCACGCGCACCAGTGGGACTCACAATTTTGCTCAATTCCACGTCTGGGTGCCCGCCCACTGGACCGTGCAAGAAGCGCACGACCGGCTCGACCGCGCAGAAGAGGACCTGCAGCGGCGTTTCCCAGATACCGAGATCCTGATCCACGTCGATCCGGAAGGCCAGACCGACCGCGAGACCCTACTTCCGCCAGAGATCACGGAGCGCGCGACATGACGTCTTTGCCCTTCTTTCAGGTCGACGCATTCGCCGAGCGACCTCTCGAAGGCAATCAAGCGGCGATCATGCCGCTCGATCGGTGGCTCGACGACAATATCATGCAGGCGATCGCCGCCGAGAATAACCTCAGCGAAACGGGCTTCACGGTCCCGAGCGAAAGCGACGATGCGGACTTCGATTTGCGCTGGTTCACGCCGGTTGCCGAGGTGGACATGTGCGGTCATGCAACCATCGCGGCCGGGCACGTGCTGATGACGGGCCGTCCGATTAGGTTCGCGACGAAGTCGGGCATTCTGACGGTTTCGCGGCACGATGACCTTCTGGAGCTGGACTTGCCGGCGGCGGAGCTTTCCGAGGTTCGCGAACCTGACATGTGCAAGGCGCTCGGGATCGCAGCCGACACGCCGGCATGGCTCGCCGCCGGATGCAATGACTCTGCCATCGTCGAGCTTGCCGACGAAGCGGCGGTCCGCGCGGTGCAACCCGATTTCGCAGCGCTCGCAACAGTACGTCGCATGGCGATCGTCACGGCGCGCGGCGAGACCGACACGATCGTCAGCCGCGTGTTCGTCCCGTATCTCGGAATCGACGAAGATCCGGTCACCGGGTCCGCGCATGCCGCGCTGGTGCCTTATTGGGCTGGGCGCCTGGGCCGCAATGAGTTCACTGCATTGCAGGCGAGCAGGCGGAGTGGACGGCTGCACTGCCGGCTCGATGGCGAACGTGTCATCCTTGGCGGCCATTGCCGCACGGTCATCGTCGGCAATTTCCAGATTTAGCCGCGCAATTTCTCCTCCAACGCGTCAAGCAGCGGGAGCTGGCTCGGCAGCATCAGCGCGCGCGCTTCCGCTATGCTTAGCCAGCGTGCTTCAGCCGCTTCAGGGAAGCGCTCACGCCTTCCGCTTCGGGGTGGCCACTCCATCTCGAAATTCATGCTGATCATTGCATCGGGATCGAGGTCGCCTTCGACTGCAAAGGCCTCCACCAATTTCCCGCCCGACTGCCGCACGGTCGCAAGAGCGACCGCGGTTCCCGTAAGCTCGGTCCCGGTTTCTTCATGAAACTCGCGAAGGGCGGCTTCGAGTGCGGCCTCGCCGGGCTCCACCGCTCCTTTCGGGATCATCCAGGCGCCGGCGTTCTTGTTCCTCCAGAACGGACCGCCCGGTTTTATCAGGAGGACTTGGAGATGGCCGTCGCGCTTTCGGAAAAGCAGGATTCCGGCGCTATGCAGCCGCGGCATCCGGCACACTCTGCCGGGCCGCCAACGTCTCGGCGATCCAGCCGCCGCCAAGCAGTCGCGTGCCCTCATACGCGACTGCTGCCTGACCCGGTGCAACGCCAAATTCGGGCGTTGCAAAGCGGATCCAATCCCCATCCTCGATAAGCGCCGGAACGGCCGGTGCGAGCGAACGCACCTTCACTTCGACTTCGTGCTGGCTTTCGCCGACCCAGTTCCAGTCCTCGACACGCATTGCCGCAACAGCGAGTGCCGATCTCGGCCCGACGACCAGCCGCCGGCGGTCGGGCTCGATCGCCACGACATAGAGCGGCTCGCTTTGACCGCCTAACTCGATACCGCGCCGCTGGCCGACTGTGAAATGGACGACTCCGCGATGATGCCCGAGCACCCTTCCCTTGAGATCTACGATGTCGCCCGGCGCTTCGGTTTCCGGCCTCATGCGCTTCACCAATGCGGCGTATTTCCCATCCGGCACGAAGCAGATATCTTGGCTGTCGGGCTTCCCCGCCACTTCGAGATCCAGCTCGGCGGCAATGCGACGGACCTCGCTCTTGGGTAGATCGCCGAGGGGGAAACGCAGGAAATCGAGCTGCTCGCGAGTAGTGCCGTACAGGAAATAGCTCTGGTCGCGACGAGGATCGGCGCCCTTATGGAGCTCCGCCCGATCGCCGTTCACGACCCGCCGCACATAATGACCGGTCGCCAGGCAATCGGCGCCAAGCTCCCTGGCGAATTGAATCAGGTCCCGGAACTTCACGCCCTGGTTGCACAATGCACAGGGGATCGGCGTCCGGCCTTGCGCATATTCATCGACGAACCTGTCGATCACGTCGGTCCGGAAGCGGCTTTCGTAGTCGAGCACATAATGCGCTATGCCGAGCCGGTCTGCGACTTGCTTCGCGTCATAGATGTCCTGCCCGGCGCAGCAGGCGCCGCTGCGCCTCACCGCTTCACCATGGTCGTAAAGCTGCATTGTCACGCCGATCACCTCGGCGCCGGTTCGAGCAGCGAGTGCGGCCGTGACGGAGCTGTCGACGCCGCCGGACATGGCAACGACGATTCTTGCGCCGCCTGCGGGGCGGTTCAGGGCGAAGTCTGCAAGCATCGGAAAGTCTCTGCGCGGCTCTTTACCCGAATTTCACTCCTCGCCGCTAGACCGAGGTCCAGGAGAGAGGGGGAGGCTTGTCGTTTGGCGCGTCACGAGAAGGATTTTCACGGGACGGGTGAGCCGATGAGCTTGGAAGATCTGCTCGATCTCCTTGAGGGCGCGGGCGATTCTGCCCGGCACGCCGCAATCGCTTGCTACCTCTCGGCAAGCGAAGGCTGGCGCGACGCGGTGAAGCAGTTGGATGGTGCGTTTGCAGAGAGGGAAACAGGGTTAAGGGAGCGTAAGCCGGACTAACCACCGTGTTAACCAGCGCGTTTCAGAATATTTTCAACGCGAGCCGCTTAAGAAGCTCGCACTGGCAATGATTAAGCAGGTGTGACGGAATGCTCGAGAACCAGAAGATTCGACCGGCCCAGGTCATCGGACCTCTCGGCGAGCCACTGACGCTCGATTCGCTGCCGCCTGTCCAGACCACGCGATGGGTCGTTAGGCGCAAGGCCGAGGTCGTCGCCGCGGTTTCGGGCGGACTTCTTACCGTCGACGAAGCCTGCAAGCGCTATTCGCTCAGCCTGGAGGAATTCACGAGCTGGCAGCGTGCTGTGGACCGCAGCGGCATGCCCGGGCTGCGTGTGACCCGCATCAAGCATTATCGCGATCAGTACGAGCGCCAACAGCGCTACTAAATTTCGTTACAGTATCAAAGCGATCCAGCTTTTCCGCCTCTTTGGCGCGCCTTTTGCGCACCAAATTTATGGACAGACCCTTCCGAATCCGGAACAACTCGGGTGCATCACGCGTCTGTGATGCCGGAAATGGCCGCTAGTTGCCCACTAAAAGCGGTCGGACAAAGAGGAGGGATAGCTGATGGGTATCATTATCTGGCTGATCGTCGGTGGTATTTGCGGCTGGCTCGCGAGCCTCATCATGCGCACAGACGCTCAACAGGGAATTATCCTGAATATCGTTGTTGGTATCGTAGGCGCCGTGATCGCTGGCCTGCTGTTCGGTGGCAGCATCAATCAGGGAGTCACGATCGAGACATTCCTGTATTCGCTTCTCGGCGCGGTGATCCTGCTCGCGATCGTCAATCTGATCCGCAGGGGTACGGTCCGCTAACCGGAACTTATCGGTAAAAGAAAGGCCGCGCGGCACGTCCGTGCGGCCTTTTTTGAATCTACCGAAGCTCGAATGTCATCGCGAGGCTGAGCTGCACTTTCTGCTCGCCCGGATCGATCTTCGCGCTCGCCGACTGGGCACGAGCCTCCATCATTACCGGCATGGGCGGCGGCACTGCATAATTCCCGCCGCTTTCGCTAACCGCCAGCAGTCGCACGACCCGCATTCCTAGCGCACGCGCATAAAGCTCTGCCCTCGCCCGGCCGGCCGCGAGCGCTTTGGTGCGGGCCTCGTCCAAAGCCTCTTCGGGCTTGTCGATCGTCAGGCTGGGACCGTTGATCTGGTTCGCCCCAACCGCAACCAGCGCATCGAGGATCTCCCCGGTCGCGGCAATGTCGCGAAAGCGAACGCTGACCTGGTTCGACGCCGTATAGCCCGTCAGCCGCGGCGGCTGGTTCTCGGCATAGCGATATTCGGGGTTCAGGCTGATGTTGCTGGTCTGGATATCACGATCGGCAATGCCGGCCCGTTTGAGCGCAGCGCGCACCCTCTCCATTTGCGCGGCATTCTGCTGCAATGCCGCCCGCGCCGTAGCAGCCCGCGTCACGACGCCCGCAGAAATGGTCGCCACATCCGGAACCCGCGTCGTTTCCCCCGTAGCGGTGATGTCGAGGCGCGTTCCGGCGATCGGTTCCGAAAAGGTGGGCGCCGTCTGCGCAGCCGCGCCGTGCGGCGCGGCTGCGGCGCCAAGTGCAAGCGCCGCGATCAAGGCACGTTTCATCGGTAAGTCCTTGGTTGTTGCCTAACACCGCCAGCGTTGACCGCTGGCCATGGCTGTTTCCTGAACGTACGGTCAGACGCGGCGGCGGCCGACGATCACCCGGTATATGAGGAGTAACAGGAACGCCCCCACCACGGCGGCGACGAAACCTGCGCCTTCATTGGTATCGTACCAGCCGACGGCCTTGCCGATCCAGCCCGCCACCAGCGCGCCGGCAACGCCGAGCAGGATCGTGACGATGCAGCCGCCAGGATCGCGCCCCGGCATCAGCAGCTTGGCTATCGCTCCGGCAATCCCGCCAATGACAATCCAGGCAAGGATTCCATAATCTTGCATCATGCGGCTTCCCCTTTTTTAGCGCAGCGCCTTCACAAGCCCGCGTTAATGCCCAAATTGCGCCAACGCGCACTTGCGGCGCAAGTGCCACCGTTAGTCGAAAAGCAGTAGCAAGCGCCGCCGTGCGAGCGTCTGTTGCCGCCGGTGACTTATTAGGCTAATACAGTCGCTGACGCATTTTTCGACAGATTCGCTAAACTGGGCAGGGAATGATGAACCGCGAAACCTCGATCCACAGTTCCGACACGCTCGTGGTCGTAGATCGCTCCCGTCAGCGGCGGCGATGGGTGATCATTGGCGTGGTGGCCGCTGTTCTCCTCGCTGTCGGCCTCATGCTGATGATGCGCGGCGGCGAATCGAAGCCCGCGGAGTCCGCGGCGGGCAGCGGCCAGGTTCCGACTGTCACCGTCGTTGTTCCTGGAAAGAGCCAGGTCGGACGGATGATTACCGCCAGCGGACCGCTTGGGGCGCGCCGCGACCAGCCTATCGGCATTGCCGGATCGGGCGGGCGTGTCGTGCGCGTCCTCGTCGACGCAGGCAGCTGGGTTCATGCGGGCCAGGTGCTCGCCGTCGTGGATCGGTCGGTCCAGGCGCAACAGGCGGCGCAACTCGCCGCGCAGGTCGATGCCGCGCGTGCCAACGCCGCGCTATCGCAGAGCAATTACGAGCGGGCGCTCGCGCTCAAGGGCCGCGGCTTCGTGTCCAAGGCGGAAATTGATTCGAAGAAAGCGACGCGTGACGCTGCTTACGCTCAGGTTCGCGTAGCTCAGGCTCAGCTCGCAGCGACGCGCGCCGAGATCGGCCGGCTCAATGTGACTGCTCCGACCAGCGGCTTAATCCTGTCCCGTAGCGTCGAGGCTGGCCAGGTCGTCGGCGCAGGTTCGCCGGCATTGTTCCGTCTTGCCGAAGGCGGTGAGATGGAGATGCGTGCGCAGCTTTCGCAGCACGATCTCACGTCGGTTCACGTCGGAATGGCGGCGACTATCACTCCGGTCGGATCGACCGAGAACATCACCGGCTCCGTGTGGCAGGTTGCGCCCGTGATCGATCCGCAGTCGCGGCTGGGCGAGGTTCGGATTGCCGTCCCGTACAGTGCAGCGATGCGGCCCGGCGGCTTTGCCGAGGCGAAGATCAGCAGCGGAACCACGACGGCCCCGCTTCTGCCGCAAAGCGCCGTCCTCAGCGATGACAACGGCAATTATGTCTACATCGTCAACGCCAAGAACGAGGTTGAGCGCCGCAACGTGCAAATCGGCAGCGTCGACGACGCAGGCGTCACCATCGCCGCGGGACTGTCCGGGAACGAAGCCGTCGTCCTGTCCGCAGGCCCATTCCTCAACCCGGGACAGAAGGTGAAGCCTAACCGTCAGGCGGCGCGCTGAAGCGCTAGGAAAGTCGTAGAGTCATGAACTTCCGGAACATTTCGTCCTGGTGCATCCAAAACCCGGTCTTTCCGATCGTGCTCTTCGTGGGGCTGATGCTGGCCGGGCTTATTTCCTTTGCCCGGATGCAGGTTAACAACGCGCCCGACATCGATTTCCCCGCGGCGATCGTCCAAGTCTCGCAGCCGGGCGCCGCTCCGAACGAGATGGAGACGCAGGTCACCCAGCGCGTGGAATCGGCTGTGCGCGGGATCACCGGTGTCGACGAAATCAACAGCACGGTCAGCGAAGGCAGCAGCCAGACCTTCGTCACGTTTCAGCTAGGCACCCCTGCCGACCGTGCCGTGAACGACGTCCGCAATGCGATCTCCCAGATCCGCAGCAATCTTCCGGACGGCATCCTCGAGCCACAGATCACCCGCGTCGATGCGGAGGATGAGCCGATCATGGTCATGTCGGCGCAAACCACCGACATGACGCTGGAGCAGCTCAGCTGGTACATCGACAATACGATCGCGAAGCGGCTGCTGGGCGTGGAAGGCATTGCCGCCGTGTCGCGCGGCGGCGGCGTCGATCGTACTATCCGCGTGATCCTCGACCCGGCGCAACTGCAGGCGCAGGGGATCACCGCAGCCCAGGTCAACCAGCAGCTTCGCCAGAGCAATTTCAACGGTGCGGGCGGCCGCGCGGAAGTCGCCGGTTCCGAGCAATCGGTTCGTGTCCTCGGCAATGCAAAGGACGCCTACGAGCTGTCGCAGACGCAAATCTCATTGCCCGGCGGCCGCTTCGTCAAGGTTGCGGACCTCGGCGAAGTGAAAGACTCCTCGTCTGAGCAGCGCACGCTGACAAAGATGAATGGCCGCCAGGTCGTCACCTTTTACGTCCAGCGCGCGAAGGGCTCCTCCGAGGTCTCCGCCTACGCGGCCGGCATGGCGGAGCTGAAGAAGCTCGAGAAGGAAAATCCGAAGGTTAAGTTCGCCGAGATCGTCAACCGCGTCGACTACACTGAGGCGCAGTACCGCTCCGCCATGGAAGGGCTGGTCGAGGGCGCGGTTCTTGCGGTTCTAGTGGTCCTGCTCTTTCTCCGCGACATTCGCGCTACGGCGATCTCCGCGCTGGCGATCCCGCTGTCGGCGATCCCCGCCTTCTGGTTCATGAGCATGATCGGCATCACCATGAACTTCATGTCGACCATGGCCATGGGCCTGGTCGCGGGCGTGCTGGTGGATGACGCGATCGTCGAGATCGAGAACATCGTGCGCCACATGCGCATGGGTAAGTCGGGCTATCAGGCGGCGCTCGACGCCGCGGACGAGATCGGCCTGGCGGTTCTTGCGACGACAATGGCGATCGTCGCCGTGTTCCTGCCGGTCGCGCTGATGCCCGGAATGGCCGGGCAGTATTTCAAGGCGTTCGGCTTCACCGTCGTCCTTTCGGTGCTGATGAGCTTGCTCGTCGCCCGCATGATTACGCCGCTGATCGCGGCCTATTTCCTGCGCTCGCACGGCGTTCAGCCGCACGCCGACTGGAAGTGGATGGACATCTACCTCAAGGTCCTCAACTGGAGCCTCGACACCTCGAAGGCGCATGCCCTGCTGGATAGGTTGCCGAAGCCGGCGCTGAGGTTCGGCTATTATGCGCTTGCCGGCCTCCTGCTGCTGCCGGTCGTTGCCGCCTTTTTCGCAGGCACCGCCGGGGGCACGATGGGTCTCGGCAAGATCGGCGTGCCGGGTGCGCTCGGCTTCCCGGTGGCCTTCCTGCTCGGCGCTGCCATCGCCTACGGCGCGGCCAAGCTGATCGCCCGGCTCGTCCAGATGTTTGGCAGCCACGATTTCGCGCATTGGCATGGGATCGTCGTGGAGCGCTGGAATGCGCGCATGCGCGATCATCGCCTTGCGATGGTGGGTGCAGGTATCGCGACCCTCCTCTTCAGCGTCGCTTTGTTCGGGACCCTGCCGCTGTCCTTTTTCCCGCCGCAGAATGACGATTTCGCGCGAATCAACGTCACCCTGGCGCCGGGCACGACGATGAAGCAGACCGAGGTCGTGGTCGACAAGGTCGCCGCGATCGTCGCCAAGGACCCGAGCGTCGAGCGAGTGTTCGAGCGCGTCAACGTAGGCGACGGCCGCGTCAGCATCGTGCTCAAGAAGGACCGAGAGGTTACGAGCACCGAATTCCAGCGGGCGCTTTCCCCGACGCTCGCCGCGATCCCCGATGCACGCGTCAGCTTCCAGTCGCAGCAGGGCGGCGGCCCGGATCCGGATTCGCGCGACATCATGCTTTACCTCGGCGGGGACGACCCCGTGCAGCTGACGGCCGTGGCCAATGAGCTGGTCAAGGAAATGGCGACCGTGCCGGGCCTCGTCGCACCGCGAGTCGGAAGCAACCTCGCGCGGCCGGAAATCACGATCAAGCCGCGCTTCGACCTCGCCGCCGATCTCGGCGTGACCACTGCGGCGCTGAGCCAGACGATCCGCATCGCGACGCTTGGCGACATCGAGCAGAACAGCGCGAAATTCTCGCTGTCTGACCGCCAGGTGCCGATCACTGTCTCACTGTCTGAAAACGCACGGCGGGATATTGAGACGTTGAAGAACCTGCCTGTCCCGACTTCGGATGGCGGATCGATTCCGCTCAAGGCAGTCGCGGACATCGGCTTTGGATCCGGCCCGACGACCATCAACCGCTCGAACCAGCTCCGCCGACTTTCGATCGGCGCCGACCTCGCCCCCGGCGTGGTCGAGGGCGACGTGTGGGCCAAGGTATACCAGCTTCCGGCCTACAAGCACCTGCCGCAGGGCGTTCAGCAGATGAACCTCGGCAACCAGAAATGGCAGGCCGAGCTCCTGTTCAACTTCGCAGTGGCTCTGATTTCCGGCGTCCTTCTGGTGTTCGCGGTCCTGGTGCTGCTCTACCGACGCTTCCTTGCGCCGTTCGTGAACATGGGCTCGCTGCTGCTTGCGCCTTTGGGCGCGGCAATAGCCCTGCACATCGCGGGACAGCCGGTTTCGCTGTTCGTGCTGATCGGCATTTTGATGTTGTTCGGCATCGTCGCGAAGAACTCGATCCTTTTGGTCGATTTCGCGGTCGAGATGATGAATCACGGAATGGCCAAGAACGACGCCATCTGGGAGGCCGGCCACAAGCGTGCGCAGCCGATCGTCATGACCACCGTCGCGATGGTCGCCGGCATGCTGCCGACCGCGATCTCGATCAGCGGCGACAACAGCTGGCGCGCTCCGATGGGCATTACCGTCATCGGCGGCCTGATCTTCTCGACGATCCTGACGCTGCTACTGGTGCCGTCCTACTTCTCGATCGCAATCTCTATCGAATCGCGCCTCGGCCGTCTCTTCCACCGCTTCGTCGGTGCGGATGCACATCGCGAAAGCGCCCCGCTTCCCGCGGAATGAAACGGCTATTGTGAACCCGGGCGCCGGCTCGTCTATTGAGCCGGCATGAGGGCAATGACGAACGGAGCTCTATCCCGCTTCAATCCCGCGCAACCCGGGGCGCGCGGGATGAAGCTGGCTGCGACCGGACTGCTGGTCGTGATGGCGGCAGTGTTCCTTGCGGCGCGCGCGTTTGAAGGCCGCTATCCCTGGCTGTCGTTCGTGAAGGCATTCGCTGAAGCCGCGATGGTCGGCGGCCTAGCCGACTGGTTCGCGGTCACAGCGCTGTTCCGGCATCCGCTCGGCCTGCCGATCCCCCACACCGCAATCATCCCGCGCAACAAGGACCGAATCGGCGAAGCGCTAGCGACATTCATCAAGGAAAACTTCCTGATTCCCTTCGTGGTCGCGCGGCGCATGCAGAATATCGACATCGCCGGGGCCACAGGCCGATTCCTCCAGACACCCGCCGGCGAAGGGACGCGGATTCGCGCGGGCGCATCGCGACTGATTGCCGACATCTTCGAAAGCCTCGACGACGAGCGGCTGGGCGGTATTGTCAAAGGGGCGATTTCTGGCCGCCTGCGCAAGATGGAAGTCTCGCCGCTGCTGGGCCACGCGCTGGCCTCGGCGATTAACGAGGACCGGCACGTGCCGATGCTTGAAGCTGCGATCCGCTGGATGGCGCGAGCGTTGGACGCGAACGAGCCTTTGATCCGGGAGATGGTGCACAAGAAGGCGAATTGGGTGCTCAAGCTCGCAGGGCTCGACGCCAAGCTCGCTGACGCGATCATCGATGGTCTGAAAAAGCTGACCGTCGAGATGTCGGAAGATCCAGCGCACCCCGTCCGCCAGAAAGTCGAAGAAGCGCTCGCTCAGCTCGCCAACGACCTGCAGACGCGCCCTGAAACCCGCCAGCGGGTCGAGGCGATGAAAGAGCAGTTGCTCGACAACAAGTCGGTCGGCCTGTGGATCGATACCTTGTGGCAGAAGGGTCGCGAGGCAGTCATCCGCGCTGCGCGCAATCCTGACGCCGTGCTCGCAGGGAAGCTCGGCGAGGTCATGCGCTCGATGGGTGGCACGCTCGAGAAGGACGCGCGCATTCGGGCCGCAATCAATCAGTTCGCGCGGCGCGCCGTGGTCGGCATGTCGGCAAGCTATGGCGGATCGATCGTGAAGCTCGTGTCGGAGACGATCCGCGGCTGGGATGCGCAGACGGTCACCAACCGGCTCGAGGCCGCAGTCGGTCGCGACCTTCAATATATCCGCATCAACGGAACACTGGTCGGTGGCCTGGTCGGCCTCGTCCTGCATGTGGTCGACAAGTTGTGAGCGATCCAGTGTTGGATGCGCTGGCCGACAGCGCGCGCAATCGCGGCCTCAAATTGGTCCGGTCCCGCGTGCGTACGCCGGGCAAGCGGCGCTTTGGCAAGGTCGGACTGACCGACAAGGCCGGTAAAGCCGTGTTCGGCATGGATGCCAAGGGCCCGGCCGCGAAGCCCGAGGAAGTCGAGCTTTATCTTCGCAACCTTGGCGCCAAGGACTGGGGCGCCTCGCTCGACGTCGCGGTGATGCCCCGAAAGCGCAAGCCCGTGAAGCAAGCGCCGCCGCGAGAGCCTGCAAACGATCCCGAGCCAGCGCCGAGGCCTTCGAAACCCAAGTCCAAGCCAACTCCCGAACCAAGTCCGGAGCCCGTGCTGAAGATCCGGAATGCCAAGCCCGGCGACGCTTCGCGCATGGTTGAGCTCATGAAGCTACTCGATCACGACGTCAGCGAGAAAGGCGTGCGCAAGCGCGTCGCCGCGCTCGCAAAGAGCGACATGCCCCAGATCGTCGCGACGCTCGACAAGCAGGTTGTCGGACTAGTTGGCATTCATACGATGATGGCGATTCACCGCGAAAAGCCGGTCGGCCGCATCACGATCCTCGTTGTTGAGGAAAGGGTCCGCGACAAGGGCATCGGCCGAATGCTCGTGGATGCGGCTGAGAAGAGATTGCGGAAGCTCGGCTGCGGGATGGTCGAGATCACCAGCAACGACCGCCTCACCCGCGCCCACGCCTTTTATCGCCATCTGGGTTACGAGCGCACCAGCATGCGCTTCATGAAGAAGCTCTAGCCCGCGCTCCGGCGCTCGATCGTCGCGCCGACTGCCGAAAGCTTTTCCTCAAGCCGCTCGTAGCCGCGATCGAGGTGATAGACGCGCAACACTTCCGTATCGCCCTCCGCCGCGAGCCCGGCAAGGACCAAGCTCATCGATGCGCGCAAATCCGTCGCCATCACGCTTGCGCCGGTCAGTCCCTCGACTCCTTTGACGATTGCCGAGCGCCCATGGATGTCGACGTCCGCGCCCATCCGCCGGAGCTCGGGAACGTGCATGTAGCGATTCTCGAAGATCGTCTCCTCAAGGAAGCTGTCCCCCTCGGCCAGCGCGAGCATCGCCATGAACTGCGCCTGCATGTCGGTCGGAAAGCCAGGGAAGGGCGAGGTCGAAAGGGCCAGCGGTCTCATGCCATTGTCGGCGCTGACCTTGATGCCGCGATTGTGAAATTCGACGATCAGCCCGCATTGCGCGAGCGCATTGAGGGTCGCACGCATGTCGTCCGGCCGCGCACCGATCAGGTCGAGCGATCCGCCGGTGATCCCGGCCGCGCAGGCGTAGCTGCCAGCCTCGATCCGGTCCGGCATGACTTCGTAGGTCGTACCGTGCAGCCCTTCAACGCCAGTGATCACCAAGTGGGACGAGCCGATGCCGCTGATCTTCGCGCCCATGGCGACGAGCAAATTGCAAAGATCGACGATCTCCGGCTCGCGCGCGGCATTGAACAATTGCGTTTTGCCCTTGGCGAGCACGGCGGCCATCAGTGCATTCTCGGTCGCTCCGACCGAGACCACTGGAAACGTGTAATCGCCGCCGGCGAGACGCCCCTTGGGCGCCGTCGCTTTCACATAACCCGCGGCGAGCTCGATCTCCGCACCGATGCACTCGAGCGCCTTCAGGTGGAGATCGATCGGACGGTCGCCGATCGCGCAGCCCCCGGGCAGCGACACGGTCGCTTCGCCCATGCGCGCGAGCATGGGCCCAAGCACCAGCACCGATGCGCGCATCTTGCGCACCATGTCATAGGGCGCGACGGTCGAGACGACCTCTTCCGCATGGAGCGTCATCTTGCGGCCGAACTCACCCTTCTTCACTCCGGCAACGCTGGTCGAGACGCCAAGCTGGTTGAGGAGATGGCTGAAGGTATCCACGTCGGCGAGGCGCGGCAGGTTGGTGAGGGTGAGCTTCTCTTCGGTGAGCAGCGCACAGGGCATGAGTGTGAGCGCCGCATTCTTCGCGCCGCTGATGGGGATCTCGCCTTTCAGCTTGCTCCCGCCCTTGATCCAGATGCTGTCCACCGCCGCGCTTTAGCGCGTGACGGCAGCGTTACAAGCGAGGCGGATCAAGCCTTTTCCAGCGTGCACTGCAGCGGATGCTGGTTCTCTCGCGCGAAGTCGATGACCTGGGTCACCTTGGTTTCGGCCACTTCGTAGGTGAACACGCCGCAGACCGCGACGCCCTTCTGGTGGACCTGCAGCATGACGCGGGTCGCGTCCTCGATCCCCATCGAGAAGAAACGTTGCAGCACCAGCACGACGAATTCCATCGGCGTGTAGTCATCGTTGAGCATGAGCACTTTGTAGTTGGACGGTTTCTTGGTCTTCGGCCGCGTGCGCGTTGCTACGCCGGTCTCGATCTCGTCGAGTCCGTCGCCGTTGTCGTCACCGTTCGCCATTGTCCAACGCTTACTCATGTCGGCCCTAAAATATGGCAAGCTGAGATGCCCGCAAGGCAGCTGTTGCGGACTTGTCCCAAAAAAATGGCGGCCGCCCGTTGAGGAGCGGCCGCCGAACGTTGCCTAGACTAGGAGGGGAGAGTGTCAGGCAACGAGAGTGTTGAAACGCTCGGCGTTCGCCGTGGCGCGGTTCGAGATCGGCTGGAAGGCCTCACCCGCGAGCTTCACGAGCGACTCGGTCAGCTTCGAAGTCTCGGCGACCGCACGGTCGAACGAGGCGCGAGCGAAGTCGCTCTGAAGCTGCATGTACTCGGTCGGCGACTTGGCTTCCGCGAGGGAACGGATCGCGTCGGCGGTCTGCTCGACACCATCACGGCTCGAAGCGACAACGTCCTGGCCGATGGCGCGGGCGCCCTCGGTGGCGACGCGGCCGGCCTCAACCATCGCCTCAACATTGGCGCGGGCGAGATCGGCAAGCTCCTCGGCAACGCGCTGGCTGCGCTGAACGAGGTCCTGGCCACGCTCGCCGGCGTCGGCGAACAGGCTCTGGAACGGCGCGAACGCCGGAACGGCGTCAAAGCCGTTAAAGAAATTGTTGGTCACGGTCTCAATCCTTTCCTGGGCCGCAACGGCGGGCTTCACGGCCGCCTTGCGGGTCTTGCGGCCGGCGGGCTTCGCGCGGCGCGTGTTGGTCTTCGCAACAGTCTTCTTGGCGACGGCCGCGCGCTTCACCCGGCGAGCCGTCTTGGCACGCTCGCGCTTGGCAACCTTGGTGGTCTCGGCAACGACCTTCTTGGTCGTCTCCGCAACAGCTTCTGCAACCTTCGCCGGCGCTTCGGCAGCGGCTTCCGCCTGAACCTTGGTTTCGTCTACCATTGTCTGTATTCCTCCGAATATGTTGCAGTGCACAATAATGGTTGCGCCGCAGCATTTCAAGAAGATTTTTGTGCAGTGCGGCAAACGGCCGCTTGACGGCCACTGCTGACCGGAAGCAAGAGCGCTCATGGACAGCCGTTCGACCGACGCGACCCGCCAGCGCCGCGGCCTTCTGATCGTTCTCTCTTCGCCTTCCGGCGCCGGAAAAACCACGATTTCGCGCATGCTGCTCGATGCCGACCGCGAAATCGCAATGTCCGTCTCGGCCACCACTCGGCCGAAGCGCCCGGGCGAGGTCGAGGGCCGCGATTATTATTTCGTCGATGACGCCGAATTCGATCGCATGGTCGCGGCAAGCGAATTCGTCGAATGGGCCAACGTCTTCGGATATCGCTACGGCACGCCCAAGGCCCCGGTGAAGCAGGCCCTTCGCGAAGGCCACGACATCTTGTTCGACATCGATTGGCAGGGTGCGCGTCAGCTCGAACCCGATTTCGGCGAGCATTTGGTGACCATCTTCCTGCTCCCGCCGTCCATGGCGGAGCTAGAGGGCCGGTTGCGCGCCCGCGGGACGGACAGCGACGAAGTAATCGCCGACCGCATGCGCCGGGCAAGCGACGAGATCAGCCATTGGGCCGAATATGAATATGTCCTCGTCAACGAGGACATGGACGATTGCCTCACTCAGGTGCGCGCGGTCGTCACGGCCGAGCGGTCGAAGCGCATCCGCCAGACCAGCCTCGTGCCGTTCGTAAGGGACCTGATCGGTCCGGAGCATTAGGCTTCTAGGAGCTCCAGGAATCGTGCTGCCGACATGAAATCGCGGCGGCGATTGTCAAGCGCGACCTGAGCCTCCTCGTCCGATCCCCATTGCTCTAGCTGCCATC
>Ga0070670_100002297_pt1 | contig 15754 bp, 14 predicted proteins | sample KBSS63metaG_FD_64665 | JGI IMG/M metagenome (GOLD analysis project Ga0070670, IMG submission 64665) | Switchgrass rhizosphere microbial communities from Kellogg Biological Station, Michigan, USA - KBS S6-3 metaG | ecosystem: Host-associated > Plants > Roots > Rhizosphere > Soil ... | reverse complement strand
ATAGCGCACGAGCCCTTCCATCGCGTCGTCGCGCTCCCCCGCGGCGGTGAGCTTTCGAGCCGCGTACGCCCGCACCGTCTCCAGCATGTAATACAGCGGGCACGTGGCGATCGCCGACCTTCCGGCTCGGACAAGCAGGCTTTTGTCCATCAGACCGGCGGCTGCGCGGAGCGCGTCGTCGTTCGCGATCGATGACTCCTCGTGGCCGGCGAGGACCGCCGCTGCCGCGTCGATCGGAAAGAGACCCGGCATCACGGCGAAGCGGCGAAAGGCGCGCTGTTCGTCCGCATCGAGAAGCTGATAACTCCACGCCACCGTCGCATTCATGGTTTGCTGGCGTTCGGGCAGATCGCGTGGCCCCACTGTGGAAAGCAGGACGTCGTGCTCGAGCCGGCGGAGCAGATCCTCCGCCGTGAGCACCTTGATCCAGGGGGCCGCCAACTCGAGCGCGAGCGGTAATGCATCGAGCCGCCGGCAAATGGCGCTGACCGTCGCACCGTTCGAGGCCGTGAGGTGAAAGTCAGGCTGCACGTCTCGAACGCGTTGCAGGAACAGGCTCACGGCAGGAGCACGTGCCAGATCGGCCGGTGAGATCGTCTCCGGGTCGGCCGCCAATTCGAGAGGTCCGACGACGTACTCGCGCTCTCCGCGTACACGCAGCGGCGCGCGGCTCGTGACCAGCAATCGGAGCGCTGGGGCCGATGCCACCAGTTCGGCGACCAGCGGCGCTGAATCCAACACCTGCTCGAAATTGTCGAGCACCAGCAGCGTCGGCTGATCGTCGCACGCGGTACGTGCGCGCCGCGGCAAGTCGAATTCGGTCACGTCCGCCAGCCCAAGCGCCTCGGCGATCGCCGACGCGACGAAAGCAGGATCCTCAATCGCCGCCAGCGGCACGAACAAGACGCGGTACGAGCGCGCTTCGGCCATCGCGAGCGCGAGCTCCAGTGCGAGACGGGTCTTCCCGACTCCTCCCGGCCCGATGAGCGTAATGAGGCGGGCAGTCGGATCGGCCAGCCATTGCCGCAACGACTGGATGTCAAGGTCGCGCCCGAGCAGGACGGTCAGAGGTAACGGGATCGAAAATCCGTTCAGTTCATCGCGCGCCGTGCGGGCAGGGGCGCGCGCGATTGCGAGGAGCGCGTCACGAGTCGAGCCCGTCAGATCGAGAGCCGTGCATAGCGCGCGGACCGTCTCGGCCTGCGGGCGCCGCCGTTCGCCGCGCTCCAGCGCGCTCACGGCATGAACGGACAAGCCGGCAATCGTCGCGAGCTCCTCCTGGGTAAAGCCCGCCGTTTCCCGAAGCGCTTTCAATTGCGTCCCAAATGAGCCGGGAACGCCGACTTTCATAAGCCTTCATCTTACCGCCCCCAGGTGTACGGGCGTCGTACGGCTTCTGTGCGGGCGCTGTCGGTGGCCGCCGGTTCACTCGGCCTCCAGACTGGCCCCATGGCACTCGATGAACACACGCCCGCCGGGGCCAGTTTTGACGAAGTCGTCCTTCCCCATCTCGACGCGGCCTATCGGCTGGCGCGCTGGCGCATGCGAAATCAGCAGGATGCCGAGGATGTGGTGCAGGAAGCGTCAATGCGGGCGCTTCGATATTTTCGGACGTTTACCGGCGGAGATGGCCGGGCCTGGTTCCTGCAAATTGTTCGAAACACCTGTTCCAGCTGGCGGGGGCATCGGTTCGACACGCGAACGGACCCGTTCGATGAAGAGCAGCACCAGAGCACTCGGCCGGCGTCTGATCCTGAAGCTTTGCTGCTTCAGAACGACGACGCCACGCTCGTCGCGCGGGCCATGGACAAGGTGCCGGCGCGTTTTCATCGCCTCCTCGTGCTTCGCGAGTTCGAGGGTCTTTCGTACCGGGAGGTGGCCGAGGTGATGGGAATCCCCATGGGAACCGTGATGTCGGGCCTGTCGCGCGCGCGGCGCGCGCTTCGTGAGGCGCTGGACAGCGAGCTGAAACCGCCCCGGGGCGCAGGAAGCAGCTGCGCCCCGTGACAGACAAATGTGCTACCGAATCATCGCCGCGACGAGCGGGTTCAGAGCCTCGACCTGTTGCTGCGAAACGTCGACGAACGCGGGCGCGGCAAGCGACACGTCGGCAAACGCGATTCCTGTGCCTCCGCCGCTCGGGCAGAACACCTGCTCTGTGTCTCTCAGTCGCACCGTGACGATGATGTTGCCGGCCGGCCCGACGAACCGCAGCAGGTAGTCATAACCGGGCAACGGGCTGCGTTCCAAGGTGCAATGCTGCGCCAGTCCACTCACGCTCGCGGTGGGTATGCCCTGCGGAAACCCTTCAACGCCGAACAACAGCTTCGGCAGCCGAACGCCCGTCTGCGGATCCGCAACGGCCTCGACGTCAGTCGCACCGAACACGACGGCGTCGCGACCTGGTCCGCCGATAAACGCCTCACTCCCATCCCCGGGAGCCCAGAGATTCACATCGTCGCCCGGTCCGCCGAACATGATGTCGCTGTTCGGTGGACCGCCGGGTGCGGCTCCACCGTCCGGTCCACCGAGGATGATGTCCAGACCGGGACCGCCCTCGATCACGTCGTTGCCGTTCAGTCCAAGAATCACGTCATTGCCCTGTCCGCCTACGATAACGTCGGTGCGGTTGAGGGATTGATTTGCCGCCGCGCCCGCTTGAATCGCGACGTTGTCCGTGTTGTCGTCGTCCCGTCCAATCAAGAGCTGAGGCCCCTTGCCAGCTTCAACGAGTGCCGCCTGGACGGGTTGAGCAGGGCCCAGGACCACGCCCAACGACGCGGCCAGCAGGCCCGCAGACAGCGCAGGCAGACCGAAACGGGAGATTAATCGTACGTCCTTCATTCTTGTCGTTCTCCTTTTCCGAGATTAGCGATTCCACTTTGCGTAATCTGCGGAGTCGCTCGAGTATTCCCGGACGAATAGGAACGGGACGCAGACGTGATGGATTGAACCGTCGTTAGGGGAAGATGTTATGTGTCGGCGCGGTCGCGCCTGTTTGCGGCGGGCAGGTGTGACGATTGAACACCAGGTAAGACGATTAACCGACAGCCCCAGCGGCTATGCCTATCTTCGTTCCGACACCGACTTTTTCTTTATTGCTCGCCTTCTGCACAGCCGACGCGATAAGGCCACCCCACGCACCAACAGCTGTTCCGATGAGCGCAACGCGCGGATCGTGCGGTCGGCGAGGCGCCGATGCGCTGCGCCGGAAAGGCCCACATCTTGCGGACCGCCTCCTCGAGCGTAATCGTCTTGAGGTCGTGCGCGTAGCGCCGAGCACGCGCACGAACGTGGCGTGCCTGCGCGGATGCGGACTGGCCTGCGCTATAGCTGAAGGATGCCATGTGGAACTGCGAATTTGAGTGTAGCCGCGCGGAGCAACTAAAAAAGAAACTTCGCGCCCAAGATGGCTCCGGCGGCCGCGCCGATCGGAGCGCCGAACAGGAAGCCGCGCACCCCGGGGTCATCGCAGTTACACCGATCACCCTCGATATGGGCGCCGAGAAATCCCCCCGCGAAGAACCCGCCGACGCCGCCGGCGATCGCGCCCGCCACGATGCGTTTCTTTGATCGTCCGCGAGTTCCTGACCGTGCTTCTAGAAACCGGTCCGAGCGGATCGCCAGCCGGGTCGCGCGCCTTTCTCCCTTCACGGGCCATGACTTGAACGGGTGGAGGTTGACGTTCAGCTTTGTGGAGCTGAGGTTGTCGGCTGCCGCCTTCGGCTCGAACGCTACGTTACTGCCCTGGACAACCTGCGCGTACACGCTGGCGCCACTAACCGAGATCGTGGCAACAACCGCGATCGTCACGACCAGAGCTGCTTTCAACATCTTCTGTTTGGTTACCTTCAGTGTGTGATTAGAACGAAGCCTGGGAAAGTCGTAGGCGTCTCGACACCTTGGACAGTAATCTCGCCGAACGCTCGATATTCCCGAACGACCGGTTCGTAGCTCCGTGAGTGTGCGCAGTGCCGTGAACAGCTTGGAATATCCGACGACGAGCGTCGGTTAGATGCATGTGTGAACGCTGCGAATGACCAGCGGCGCCACAGGCCGAATCAGTTTCTTGGTCACGTTCTAGACGACAGGATATTTCATCTACTGATGTCATCACTTGCTGAGTCCATCGATCAGGCCTCGCGGTCATTCACCGGACAACTAGTACAACCCGCCGACGCCGGTTACGACGGGTGGCGTCGAGTGCACAACGGGTTGATCGACAAGCGTCCGGCCGCGATCGCCCGGTGTCACGGTGTCGCCGATATCGTCGATGCGGTGAAGCTGGCACGAACGCTTGACCTCGAGGTCGCGGTACGTGGCGGCGGCCACAATGTGGCAGGGCACGCCACGCTCGATCACGGTCTGCTGATCGATCTATCGCCGATGAAGGGCCTACACGTGGACCCGCGGACTCGCATCGTCCGCGCCGAGGGTGGCGTCTTGTGGAAGGAGCTCAACCGGGAGACCCAGGTGCATGGTCTTGCGACGACGGGAGGAGTAGTTGGCAGTACTGGGATAGCGGGATTGACGCTCGGCGGTGGGGTCGGGTGGCTGATGCCCAAGTACGGCCTCGCACTGGACAACTTGCGGGCTGCCGATCTGATTATGGCGGACGGGCGGGTCCTCCGCGCGAGCCCGGAGGAGAACGCCGACCTCTTTTGGGCCATCCGGGGCGGCGGCGGCAACTTCGGCATCGCCGCGTCTCTCGAGTACAACCTCCACACGGTCGGACCCGTCATCACCGGTGGCGTCGTCGCGCACCCGCTGACGCGCGCGCTGGACGTACTCAGGTTCTTCCGCGACACATGCGCGCATCTCCCTGAGGAGATGATGCTCATCGCAGGGCTTCAGACGGCGCCGGATGGATCGAACGCGAAACTGGCCGGCATCATCGCGGCGCACTCCGGATCCCTGGCCGACGGTGAGGCCGCGGTTCGGCCACTCAAGGCACTCGGCCCGCCTGTCATGGATGCACTCGGTCCAATCCCGTACTCTGCCCTCAACAGCATGCTCGACCCCGCATTTCCGAAGGGCGCGCTCAACTACTGGAAGGCGCAGTTCGTGGTCGACCTCAGCGACGAGGCCATTCGTACGCTGGTGAGATCATTCGAGGCGTGCCCTTCCCCAATGAGCCACATCATCATCGAGCACTTGCACGGCGCAGCAACCAGGGTTCCTGTTGCCAGTACCGCGTGCACGCTGCGCACGACCGGCTTCAACGTCCTGATTGTCTCGCAGTGGACGAGCGCCGACGAAACGGAGCGTGGGATCGCTTGGGCGCGAGACACGTTCTCGGCGCTCACGCCGTATCTCGGATCGACACGCTACGTGAATTATCTCGAGGCGGATGCGGTCGATCCCGCTGCCGTGGCTTACGGGCCAAACCTCGGCCGCCTGCGAGAGCTCAAGACCAAGTGGGATCCGGACAACTTCTTCCGACGGAACGTAAATATTCTGCCGCTGGCGCGGGGGACGGCCTAATGGCCGATACCAGGTGGGTCCGCGCAGCCACGCTCGATCGGATCGGCGATCTCGTGGACGATACCGCGGGCGTGCAGCTGCGCGACCTTCCCCTGTTCACCACTCTGCTCGTCTGGACGATGAACTCTGTGTATCGCGTGGTCGTCACTCGGTGGCCAGAGGTCTACATTCAGGGAGGCGCCTTCTTTCCCGAGCCGACATCGGCCTATCTCGATGGCGCCAGCATCGGGGGGAGCTGCCTCAGAGTCGGCTGGATTGGCGTCGGCCTCTTAGTGGAGATTCGCTCGGGAGGGCGACACATCATCACCTCGCCGGTGCGGGCTATCACTACAGCGCGGCCGTCGAGCTTGGCCGCACAATAGCGAGGTCACTGCCCCTGGGCGCGAGCGACCGCGCCGGGGTGCGCTTGATCCATGCCGCAATCGACGCGGGTATCACGTTTCTTGACAACGCGTGGGACTACCACGACGGTCTGAGCGAGACGCGCATGGGACAGGCGATCGTCGCGCGTGCTGGCGCCACGACGAAATGCCGCTGTGACAATGCAACGGATCTGCCTGTCGACCGAATGACGGATGTTTTACGTCACCCTCGTGGGCTTCACGTCGATCGTCATCGTCTGCTCGCCGTCGCGTGGCACGGGAGGCTGCTTTCTCCGTGTCGCTACGACGAGCGCGACGCATCCAGTCCAGGTCGGCAGGACGTCGATAACCGGAACGAACTCGAGAATGAACGTCGGGAGCAGGAGCGGGTGAAACCCAAGCAGCCTCGTCGTAGCGAGTAGCGCGACCACGTCCAGAATCTCGTCGACGAATGTCCAACCGAATGGGCCGAGCAGGAACTGCAGAATGTCGGTGGCGATCGCGATCCCGTACGCCGCTTTGACGCGCGAACGCGTCAGCATCAGCCCGCCGCTCCCTGCCGCGCCCATCAGCCGTCCGCGCCAGTCCATGGATTCAGTTTACGCCGGTAATCAAGCCGATCATCGTGAAGCTCAGGATCCCTACCCGAACATCTTCGGTGTCGGCATTCGCGCGCGAATCCGCTCGAGCTCTTCGATCGTGACGCGGTCAAGGCCGCTCTTGCGGCAAGACTGCTCGACAGCTTTAACCACCATCCCCCGGACGAACACAGGAATCTTCTTCATCCGCGCCGCCGCCGCATCGTCCCAGGCTATCGTGGCCGGCGATTCGGGTCCGTATTCGATCGCCGGAATCCGGAGTGCGCCGGAGCCGGCGCCCGCCCCCTGGAGCGTGAGCAGGGGAGAGCCGGCGAACTTGCCGGGGATGTGCGTGCAGAGCGGATCTTCCGCCATGAGATCGCCGGTCATCCCGTAGGCCCTGGCGCGGCAGCCTCCGCACTGGCCGTTCATCTCGCACGCCCCGCATCGCCCGCCGAGCGAGGTGCGGCGCCGAATGCCGTCGAATAGCGACGAAGACGACCAGAGGTCCGCGAGACTCGAGCTGCGAAGAGTCCCGGCGAAGACCGGAAGGTACGGGCACGGCGTGACATCTCCGTTCGGCCGTATCCCCATGTAATGCGTCCCGGCCGGGCATCCGCCGGCCCCGCTCGAGTAGGTCCTTATCTGGGACTGAGCGGGCCAGGACGTCGCTGTGCTCGATTCAGCCTCGGTCGGGATCGGATCGGTCGCGTGATTTTCCAGGACGGTCTTGATGTAGTGCGGCGCGCACTTCGCGTTCACGAGCATCCGGCGGTCGTATTTCCGCTGGATGCGGTAGAGCGAGGCGAGAACCTCGTCGTACTGCGCGGGGGTGATATCCGACACGAATTGCCCGCGCCCCGTCGGCACCAGGAAATAGAGGTTCCAGACTTTGGCGGCGAGCCGATCGTGCGCGAAATCGGCGATCGCTTCGAGCTCGCCGAGGTTATGCGAGCCCGCCGTCGTCTGCACGATGAAGGGGAGGCCGGCCTTGTTGAGGATCTCCGCTCCTTCCACCGTATTCTGCCAGGCGCCACGCACCTTCCGGAAGTGGTCGTGACGATCGGGATCGAGCGCATCCAGGGAAAGCGACAGTCCCCGTGCTCCCCCTTCTGCCAGCCGTCGCGCGAGGTTTTCCGTGATGCGGACGCCGTTGGTGCCGACAACCACCCACAGTCCGCGCTCCGCCGCGCGTCGGACGATTTCGAGGATGTCGCGGCGCAGGAGCGGCTCGCCGCCCGTCAGGATCGTCACGCACTCGGGCGCGAAGGCGGCGATCTCGTCGATGACCCTGAAGCATTCCTCGGTGCCGAGCTCGCTGCGATCGGCGAAGTTCTCGGTGTCGACTCGCGGAGCGCCGCCGGCGTCGAGATAACAGTGTTCGCAGGCGAGGTTGCACCGGTACGTGAGGTTCCAGGAGATGACGTACGGCCTGGCGAACGCGCTCTCGGACGGTAGGGTCATTTCGCGCGCCTACATCCCAAAGAAATCACGGGCAGCGTCCAGCATCTTCTCGTCAACTTCTGATGCCCCCTTCTCGCGGGCGAATCTCTCGATGCCGGTCCGGGCCATCGGCCGGACGAACTCGGGAATGTTCGCGAGCCGGGCTTCCGCGGCGGCGGTCCAGCGAACGGGACTCGGCTCCGCGGGTTGTGGCGAGCGCGCTTGATCGGCTTCCGTCGCGGGGATCATCGCGGAAAACGAGCAGCGGCTGCCCGCGCTGCTCGTGTCCGTCTCCGGGCCGATCCGCACGCCGAGCGACTGGACGGCCTGGGTTTCGTACGCGTTGGTGAGCATCGCCATCTCGTAGCCGCACTCTGGGCACGAGTAGATAATCGAAAGCGATCCGCGCTCAGGCGGCGCGACGGTTTCCAGCTTCATCGGGGTATCACAGGGCACGCACAGGAACTTCATGGCGAAGGCTCCTTGGACAAATCATCAAGTAGTCGCTGCGCGATCCCGTCCAGGGCCCGCCCAACTGGTGTTTCGGATAGCTCCGCGAGAGACAATCCCAGGTCGCACTGGCGCGCAAGCTCGGGATCGAATGGAACCGTCCCGAGGCACGGAATCTCCAGGCCCGAGGGCCCGCTCGCCGAGACAAAGAGCGGCTTGATCGCGTTGCAGTCGTGGCAATAGTAGCCGCTCATGTTCTCGACGTACCCGAGCACGCGATTAGGCCCCTTCGACAGGGCTGCCACCGAGCGCGCGACGACTCCCCGTGACACTTCGGACGGGATTGTCACGAGCAGGAACGACGTCCGCGGCCCGAGAAAATCGGCGTACTGAACGGTCCGCTCGGCTCCAGGCGGCAGATCGAACATCAACAGATCGAGCGCGCCCCACTCGAAGGACCCGAGAATCTCGCCGAGCAGCGCGAACTCTCTCGTCGCGCGCCAGGTATGCGACTCTCCGCGCGCCGCGCTCGCGAAGTCCAGTGCCTCGGACTCCGGAATGAGGGAGCCGATCGAGAAGACACCGATCCCGTTCCGGGTTCTCGGGAGCAATGCCTTGTGGCTGCCGGGAACGAACGTCGCACCCTGGACACCCGCCATGCGCGCCTGTGAGGGTCCGTTGAAGTCCGCGTCGAGTATTGCGATCCGAAGCCCCCGGGCGCGGAGCGCGCCCGCGAGATGCAGCGTCAAAGTGCTCTTACCGACCCCGCCCTTTCCGGAGCCGACCGCGACGAGATGGCGCACTCCAGCCAGCCCGTCGGTGATCCGGGTGCGTTGCTCGGCAACCTGCTCGAGGATTCGCGACCCTCCGTCGCCGACGATGTCGTCGTAGCGTTTCATGTATTAACCGGGGGGCTTCGCCCCGCCGGACCCCCGTGCACGCTCGCTCGCGGGAGCCCCTGATCCCCGCTCCGCTCCCGTGGCTCACTCGCGAAGCCCGTTCACTCTGCCGGGCGGCCCCCGCTAAGCTCGACGGCGCTTGTTCCGAGTTCGATAGCTTACACCCAGCGCGACACCCAGCCGAGCTCGTGGGGAGGACCGCAGCTTGCACCTGAAATCCTGGAGCTGAGGAACTGAACAATGGACATGTCAACTGGCGTCGCAATCGCGCTGGGGCTCATTATCGCGCTATGGGTTCCGTACTTCATCTGGTACATCCGTCGTGGGAAAGCGCACGGACACACCTGGTTCACATGGTGGAAGCCCCGCGGCCACCCCGACATTGGTACGGACCTCGGTGGACCCCGGCAGACTCGACCGGGAGCGGATGAGGCGCGCGGCGCGCGCTACTGACCCGGTTCCCATTCACGTAGTGCTGACCTTCAGGTGGGCATCCCGGATCCGGGGGTGCTGACCTGAAGGTCGGCCTGTACCACCCTTCTCGACTCCCTTCCAGCGACAGCGAGACGTAGTCCCACGCGGCATGGGAAAGCGTGTGCATTCATGAGAATGTTACATGCACGCCCGCGCCAATCGCGCTGGCCGCCGTTCCAGGAGGAGTTGATGAGAACCATCCTCGTCTGGCTCGCGCTGGTGACAATCACGCCGGCCGTGCGCGCGACCAACGGCGTCACGCCCGGCCAGTTCGTGATCGAGCCCGCCACGCTGATCTGCCTCGGCTTCGAGTGGGATATCAGCGGCGATGACAATCGCAATGCGAGCGTGGAGGTCAGCTACCGCGTCTCAGGGCAGACGGCGTGGAACAGCGGCCTGCCGTTGCTCCGTATGGGCGGCGAGCGGATCATGCGCGCGCCCTACACGGTGCCGGATCGCTTTGCGGGAAGCATCCTCGATCTTCTGCCCGATACGGAATACGAAGTCCGTTTGACGATGAAGGATCCGGACGGTGTGTCGGGGACGACGGTTCAGAACGTCAAGGCGCGTACGCGAGCGGAGCCGAAGTCCGCGGCCGGCGGCCGCACGATCCATGTCTATCCGCTGACCTGGCCGTCGAACCGGGCGAAGGAGAATCCAAACTCGACGGGCCTCATGGCTGCGTACAACGGCTACGTCGGCACCGGAGACTGGAACGTCGTGGCGCTCCACAAGGCGGAGCCGGGCGACACGTTTCTCGTCCATGCCGGTTTGTACAAGGGCGATCGGCACAACTATGTCGATCCATACGGACTGACGTTCGACGGCACGTTCTTGCTGACGGCGAAGGGCACCGCTGAGAAACCGATCGTGATCAGGTCGGCGGGCGACGGGGAAGTGGTCTTCGACGGCGACGGCGCGTTCCGGTTATTCGATGTGATGGGCTCGGCCTACCACATCTTCGAAGGGATCACGTTTCGGAACACCGAGGTGGCGTTCTGGGCCGGCGTCAAAGACGTCGCGGGCGCTACGGCGCTCGCGATTAAGAACTGCCGGTTCGAGAGCGTGGGGATCGGCATCGAAGCGCAGTTTGCGGGCTCGGCCGGCTTCTATATCGCGGACAACGTCTTCATTGGGCGCGACGATCACTACCGCACGCTCGGCTGGGCGAATCCCGGCCTGTATGGCGCGCATCCGATCAACAGCTACTACGCGATCAAAGTGTACGGGTCTGGCCACACGATCGCGCACAACGCCGTAGCGTTCTTTCATGACGGCATCACGGTTTCGACGTATGGCGTTCCCGATCCCGGCCGCAAGGAATGGGCGGTGGCGATCGACATCTACAACAATGACATCTACGTCACCGGCGACGACTTCATTGAAGGCGACGGCGGCGTCCACAACATCCGCATCATGCGCAACCGCGGCATCAACGCCGCGCACACGGCCCTGAGCGCGCAGCCGATTTTCGGCGGTCCCGCGTACTACATCCGGAATGTCGTCTACAACGCGCCGGTCGCGCTGAAGTTCAGCAATCCGGCGGGCGTGATGGTCTACCACAACACGATCGTCGCCGAGGACAGCACGAACCAGCAGGTGTCGAACGCGCACTTCGCGAACAACCTGTTTCTCGGCGCCGATCGACAGAACGGCATCGCGTCGCTCGGCGGCCCGACCACTTACTCGACCTACGACTACGACGGATTCCGTCCGAACAAGGGCGTCGAGCAGAACTACACGTGGATTGGCGCCAAGCCGCCGGCCCTTGCCGACTACGCGCAGGTGCAGCCCGAGCGGTTCAAGACGCTCGCGGAGCTCGCGGCGGCCACCGGGCAGGAGACCCACGGTATCGAAATCGATTACGACATCTTCGAAAGCCTTCAACCGCCGAACCCGCCACCCAATGCCGGCAATTACGGCAAGCCATACGAGGCCGCCGATCTGAATTTCACATTGAAGCCCGGTAGTAAGGCTGTCGATGCAGGGATGAAGATCCCCAACATCAACGACGGCTTCGCGGGTCGAGCGCCGGATTTAGGAGCCTATGAAGCCGGACAGCCATTGCCCGTGTATGGACCGCGCGGACGGACGGGGACGAGGCCGTTCTATTGGTAAACGCATCACGGACGGGTTTTTCGAACCGTCATCTCGGTCAAAACTCGAGGCGAAAAGGGAAAAGGAGGCAACTTTGCGCACCCCTTGTCGTTCGTGGACGCTGCCGGCCGTCGCGGTGGCCTTGCTGTCGTCGCCCATTGCGCTCGGCGCTCAAACAGCTGCCGAGCCTCCGCGTACACTCAGTTGCGGTGAGATCGAAACGTTTCTGAAAACGGCAAAAATCGGGCGGCAACGCGAGATTCCGATTGGCGTGACGGTTCCGTTGCGTGCAACGCTCGATAACGGCAGCTTGCGTCACGATGCCGCGATCCAGGCAGCCGATATCAGGGAAGCGTCTTACGCCACGGCTCGAGGTACCGAGCTCAACTTCCGCGACACATGGAAGTTCAATGTCGCAGGATACGAGCTGGCGAAGATGCTGGAACTGAACATGGTGCCTCCCTACGTCGAGCGTCGCGTAAATGGGGGCCCCGCGTCGCTCTCGTGGTGGGTCAACGACACCATGATGGAGCAGGACCGCGTCCAGAGGAAGGTCATGCCGCCCGACGTCGGAAGCTGGAACGACCAGTTGTACGCTGGACGGTTGTTCCGCGAGCTGATCGGCGACTCCGACTTCAACCCGACCAACACGCTAATCACGAAGGACTGGCGCGTGTGGTTGATCGACTTCAGCCGTGCGTTCCGGCTCGCGAAAACATTGCAGTTTCCCAGCGAGGTCACCAGGGTCGATCGAAAGCTGCTGACGAACCTGCGTGCGTTGAACCGTGAGACATTGCAGGGGAAACTTGGCGCATGGCTATCGAAAGGGGAGATCGACGCGGTCATCGCGCGCCGCGATGTCATCGTCGGAATCCTCGAGAAGCAGATCGCGACGAAGGGGGAAGCAGCCATCGTTTACGATCTTCCTCGGATGACGGAGGCCTGCGGAACCGGACTCTAAACCCTGCCGGTTCGGCCTGGCACTCGCCTCGGCTCCGATGATCCTTCAGCGGGCGCTCAACGGCGCACGAACGGCCCGCCCGGGCGTCACCCCGATCACCGGCTCGCCGTTCGCGACGACGGGCACGCCGTTCACAATCACGTGCAGCATGCCGGCCGGCGGTATCGTGGGTTCGCGATAGGTTGACCGATCGATGATTCGCGCCGCGTCGAAGATCGTGAGATCCGCGTCCGCGCCCACACGCAGCCGCCCCTTGGCTTTCATGGCCGGAACCCGCGCCTCGAGACGCTGCGCCGGCATCAGCGTCATCTTCCGTATCGCGTCGGGCAGCGTGAGCGACCCGGACTCGCGGACGTAGCGCCCGAGCACTTTGCTGTAAGTGCCGGTGGTGCGCGGGTGGCCCGTGCCGTTCTCCCAATAGGCGTCGCTCGCGATCATGGTGAGGGGGCTGTCGATCGCCGCGGCCACCATCTCTTCCGTGTTCGAATGCAGGATGACGGGGCCTCCAGTGCGGCGGTACTTCTGGAAGCTGTCGCGATTCAACCGCTCTCCCGTCCTCGGCCACTCCAGCAGGCCGAGATGCTCGTCCGGGCCATTCTGGTAGGCGTCCAGGTTCGCCGATTGGATCTCCGTCATTCCGGCCGTGTACGGATACGCCTCCGTCGTGACGTCCTGACCGCGCCGCTGCGCGTCCGAGATCATCTGAAGCATCTCGCGGGTCGCCGCAGTCGCCGAGCTGTTGATGTGCACGACGTGGAGCGGCGCTTTCGTCTGGCGAGCCAGGTCGAGTGCTTCTTCGAGCCCGGAAATGCCCGGCCGGATGTGCACGTGGACAGGCACGTGATGCCGGGCCGCGATGCGGAAGACCTCCAGCAGCTCTTCTCGAGTCGCGGCGGGGGTGTAGGGAAATCCCGCGCCGATGCTGACCGCACCCTGCTCGAGTCCATGCTCGATGCGCCGCGAGATGTCCTTGATCTCGGCGGGTGACGCCGGGCGGTGGGCTGCATCGCCCGTCGGCAGGAACGCACCTGGATCATGGAGAGCCGCCATCCGAACCTGAATGTGTCCGATGCTGACGCCGTAGTTGATGAGTGCTCCAGCCTGGCGCTCCGCGTACCACGTGGCAACGTCTCCGGTCCCGACCTCGAGCTCGAGCGCCGTCGTCACGCCATCGAGCGACCGATAGCGGTAGGTCTCCGGGATTTGGCTGTGCGCATGCAGATCGATGAAGCCGGGCGCGACGACGAGTCCGGCGGCATCGATCGTCTTGGCACCCGAGAGGCGGTCGCGGGAGATCGCGGCGATGGTGCGGCCAATAATGCCGATGTCGCGGACGCCGTCCAGCCGGGACTCCGGGTCGAGGACGCGGCCGTTGGCGATGACGAGGTCGAAATGTTGCGCGCCGCGCAGGGCCGGCGCGCCGACAGTAATGGCAAGCAGCAAGGCCGCGCCTGCGAGCGTGCGCGAGCCGGAACCGGCAATCATAGGTTCGATTCCTTTCATACTTTCAGAAACACGCGTCTCCGGTAAAGCACCCAGATCGGAACGAAGCAGACTGCGGTGAAGCTCACCGAATACGCAAAGGCGGCCCATCCCGGGTCAGGAATGTGCGCGAATACGTGGTCGAATACAAAGGCGATCACGTCGGTGCGCTTGCCGCCGGACGTGAAGTGGACGTTGTGCAAAACCCCGGGCAGCAATTCGCTGAACATGTACGCCGCGATTGCGTTGGAGCCCAGGACGAGCCATATCCAGGTCCAGCCCTCACGCCATCCTTTTTGCTCGACCGCCCAGAACACGACCGTCATCAGCGCCAGCGAGCAGCCAGCCGCCACCAGGACATAGGAACTGGTCCACATGTTCTTGTTCAGCGGAAACCAGAGCGACCACACATAACCCAGCGCCAGGCTACCTAGCGCGGCAAGCGCCAAGCCCCGCGACTTCGCAGGAATCGACCGACGCGTCCGCAGCCAGACGGCGGTCAACATGCCCATCAGCGCCGTGCCGATGGCCGGAAGATCGCTCAACAGGCCTTCCGGATCCCGCACGTTGTGGTCCGGCACATCGCGGTACAGGTGATGGGGAAACAGCTCGCGATCGATCCACGACACCAGGTTCTGGCGCACGTCCATGAATGGCACGTCGCGGCCTGGTACGCCCGCACCGGGGACAGGGACCCAGCGCACCAGCACCCAGTAGCCGACGAGTGTGAAGACCAGGGCCGTCACCAGCAGCCGGGCGCGACCGTCCCACAAGTACAAGAGCGACACCGCCAGGTAGCAGATCGCGATGCGTTGGAGCACGCCGTAGAAACGCATGTGCTCGAGCTCGAAGAACGGAAAGCTGTTGACCACGATGCCGAGCAGGCACAGGATGACTGCCCGCTGCACTGCGTGCCGTGACAGTTCCCGCCGCGTCGCGCCGCGCGCCAGCCTGGACTCGACGGCAAACACCACCGATAGACCCATCACGAACACGAAGGTTGGAAACACGAGGTCGGTGACGGTCAGGCCATTCCACGCGGCGTGGTTCATGAAGTGCCACGAGCCTCGTCCACCGTTGTTGTTGACCATGATCATGAACGCGATCGTGATCCCGCGCACGACGTCTAGAGACAGCAGCCTTCGGGCAGGCTCAGCCAGGTGTGCGGCGGTGGTATCGCGGTGTGGTCTCGCTGTCATGGGAATGCGCGGTGTGCAGAACCGCGTCGAGCGCCCGATTTGTGCAGTCAACATCGTGGGAAGCTGCACGTACGCTGGCCTGCGCTGACAACGTATCATGTCGTCCCGTGACGAAGGTGTGGCTAGGAATGGAACTGCTGTGCGCGCTGGCCGGCGCTCTTCTGCTGGCTACTTCAGCGTACGCTCAGGTCTGTCCTCAAATACGGGTTGGAAATCCCGATGGCAACTACATCGTTCCAGGCGTTCAGGGGAATATCGCGTACTCAGGCGATTACGCTCTCGATGCTTACGTTCAGCGCGATGGCAGCCGACGACCGTCGGTCAT
>Ga0070670_100002295_pt1 | contig 15760 bp, 15 predicted proteins | sample KBSS63metaG_FD_64665 | JGI IMG/M metagenome (GOLD analysis project Ga0070670, IMG submission 64665) | Switchgrass rhizosphere microbial communities from Kellogg Biological Station, Michigan, USA - KBS S6-3 metaG | ecosystem: Host-associated > Plants > Roots > Rhizosphere > Soil ... | reverse complement strand
TGTTTGGCGGCATTATCGAGTCAACCGAGAATCCCGAGCTCATACTGCAACAAACAATTCGCGATATGCGCGACCGCGTCCCGGAGTTAAATAATTCCGTCGCGCAGGTGATGGCCACTGAGAAACTGCTCGCCAAAAGCAAGGAACGGCTGGAAGCGCAGGTAGTCGATCTCGATTCGAAAATTCGCGCCTCGGTAAAGCTCAATCGCGACGACATTGCCACTGCCTACATCGGCCAGCTGCAACAAGCGCAGGTCGACCTGCAAAAGACTTCCCAGCAACTGGAACACGCGACCCTGGCATCGAAACAGGCGCTGAAGGCCCGCGACAACTACGTGCTGCAAATGCAGCGGCGCACCGCCGAAGCAATGCAGCTTATAAATCAGTCGAAGCAGGCCCGGCTGCAGGAACAATTAGCGCAGACGATGGAGTCGTTCCAGATTGGCGACGACGCGTCAACGTTCAATGAAATGCGCGACAAGATTGACCGTCGTGCTGCTGCCGCTGAAGCAAAGATGCAGCTTGGGTCGGCGTCAGTCGACAATCAGATGCAGGACATTGAACGCGAAGCGATGGACATGCAACTTCAGGACAAGCTGCTCGCGTATAAGCAGGAGATGGGCTTACTTCCCGCGGCCAATCGAACACAGCAAGCGCTGCCGGCGCAGGGAGAGACCAGTTCGGAGTCAGGCGAGAAGGTTGTCAATAACAGTAATCGCATAAACTAAAAGCGCGCTGGAATTTGTTTCGTTCAATGATATGCCCGAGTTGCCTAAGATTGATCTCAAGTACCTGAAAGAGGCTTTCAACGAACCCTTAAATTTTTTGGGATTGGTTAGCTTCGGCGTTGTTGGAGTTTACAGCCTGGCATCCGCGCATGAGATCATCCCGCTGGCCGCGGGACTCGCCGCCGAAACAGTTTACTTAGTTACCGTGCCTGCCAGTTCACTCTATCGTCGTTTGGTTGACCGCCGCGAGAAGCAGCGTTTGCTGAAGCTGCGCGATCAGCAACGCGAGGCCTCCATCAAACTTTTCGATCCACGCGAGCGTGAGGCGGTCGAGTATCTGCGCTGGATGAAGAACCAGATTTATTCAAACTACAAGAAATTCACGAACGCGAAGCAAATCCCCGCCAATATCCTGAGCCTCGATCAGCGCTGGGAAGATTTTGTCGATCTCTTGGACGTCTATCGCCGCCGCAAGCATCACCTGCGATCCATCAACCGCCAGGCAGTGCAAAACCAACTGATACAAGCCGAGCGCGCGGTGGAGTCAGCGCGCGATGATCGTGAGCGCCGCATTCAGCAGTCGAATGTGGAGATTCTCAAGCGCAGAGTGGCGGCGTTTAAGGACATCGAACGCTCAGTAAAACTGGTTGAAGGACAACTGCAGTCGATTGAAAACTTCTTTGGCCTGGTTAACGATCAAGTTGTTACCCTGCCCACCCCGGAACGCGTTTCTTCGCTCGATTTTGAGCAACTCAGCGACTCCATCGCCATGACCAAACAAATGTTGGAAGAGACTTCCGACACCTTTGCCGCCCTCGATAGTCATAACCGCGACATGGGCAAGTTCGAACTCCTGCTATCAAACAGCTCCAAGTGACCCGCGGCTGCTAGATCGTCAACGCAAAAACCTCTGGCGCAACGGTTGCCGAACCCACTTCTAGTTCTCTCTATCACAGCGCTTTTCAGTGCAACCGTTGCGCCAGAGGTTTTTGCGTTGACGATCTAGCAGCCGCGGGTCACAAAAAAATCACGATCCCCAATCCACGTTCGCGCAAAGACGCGCACTGCGGCCCTCAAAGCTGCCGATTTTCAGCAGTTTAGAACTTCAAGTACGTCCTCAATTAACACACTATAAGGCATTGAAAAAAAAGATGACCACAATATATTGACATCGCAGATTCAAAGGAGTATATTCCGCTCCGCTTGATTGCGAGGCGGAAATATCTGGAGCAGCGGCGGGCCCCCTGCCAGCTCTCCACCTAAGTTTTTCCGCTTCGAAGTAAGCCAACCGACGTTTCCGCCACACATGATTAGAGATGGTTATGTCTACTATAATGTAGCCGTATTGTCGTCTCTGAAACTCCCGATTTTGACCTCGCGCCGGCTTTCCGGGCGCCGAGAAAGGCAGCAAAGATGAGCGCAGCAATTGGCCAACAGACCCCCGCAGCAAAGCCCTCTTCAACGACCACTCCAACCACCACGCGTCGCAAGCTTCAGCCGCTTGGTTTGAACGCAAAACGCGTGATCAGTAAACGCTATTCGTTGAAGGATGCGAAGGGACGCGCGCTTGAAGAGTGGCCAGACATTGTGCGCCGCGTCGTCGGCCATGTTTCCGCTGCCGAGAAGGACGCGCAGAAGCGCGATCTGTTTTTTAACGCCATGAGCGACGTGATGCTGGCGCGCGAGTTTGTGCCGAACACGCCTTGCCTGGTCAACGCCGGCAAAACCAACGGCCAGCTGGCCGCGTGTTTTGTGCTCGACGTTCCTGACTCGATCACCGGAATCATGGATCACGCCAAGGCGGCGGCGACGATTCATCAGACCGGGGGCGGCACCGGCATGACTTACGAATTCCTGCGCCCCCACGGCGCGCTCGTTGGTTCAACTCGTGGCGTTGCTTCGGGCCCCGTGTCGTTCATGAACATCGTCAATCAGGTCACCGACGTCGTGAAGCAGGGCGGCGTGCGCCGCGGCGCAAATATGGGCATGATGCGCGTCACGCATCCTGACGTGTTGCGTTTCATCCATGCGAAAAACGATCAGCATTCGCTGACAAACTTCAATATCTCGGTAAACGTTACCGACAAGTTTTTGAAAGCGGTTGACGATAACGAATGGTTTCAGCTCGAGTTTGACGGCGAACTCTGGACCGACTCCATCTACGATCCGCTGCGCGACGATGACTACGTTGTCTATCGCCGGCCGGGCGGGACCACGGTAACTTTCCCTGACAAGCTCGCGTTTACGACCGCCGATCTTTCCGACTGCACCATCGAAGAGGCGCCGCGGCCGGGCATGGTCTACGCGCCCGACATTTGGAATCGCATCGTGGCCAGCGCGCACAAGTACGCCGAGCCCGGCATCGCTTTCATCGATGAGGTGAATCGTCACAATCACATGATGAAGTCGATGGGGCCGATTTATTCGTGCAACCCGTGCGGCGAACAGTTTCTGCACTTCTCAAACTCCTGCAATCTCGGCTCGATCGACCTGAACAAGTTTTACGACGCCGAAAGACGCGTCGACTGGGACCGCCTGCGTGAAGTCACCCATCTCTGCACGCGTTTCCTCGATAATGTGATCGACACTTGCGCCTGGCCGCTGCCTGAAATTCAGGATGTGGTTTCGCGCACGCGTCCGGTGGGCCTGGGCATCATGGGTTTTGCCGATCTCTGTCTCAACTTGAAAGTGACTTACGGTTCGCCGGAGTCAATCGACCTCATGGACGAGATGATGGGTTTCATTCGACGCGAGTCGTGGAATGCCAGCATTAAGCTCGGTGCGGAGAAGGGAACGTTCCCGGAGTTTGAGCCGAACCGCGAAGCTTACGAGGATTTTCTTTACAACCAGATTGGTATCTCGCGCGATGTGCCGCTGACGCCTCGCAATTATGAAGTGACCACGATCGCGCCGACCGGCACGATTTCCCTGGTCGCTGAAACCTCTTCCGGCATCGAGCCGAATTTCTCCTGGGCCTACGTGCGGCGCGACACGCTCGGCACGCGCACGTATGTACACACGCTCGCGGCGCAGGCTTTGGGAATCGATGTCGATCAAACCGAGCAGGAGTCGATCGACAGGGCGTCAGAGTATGTTTGCGAACACGAGAGCGAGTTGCCGCCGCATTTCATTTCGGCGATGAACATCAGCGCCGAGCAGCACGTGCACGTGCTCGCGGCCGCGCAGCGCAACGTCGACAACAGTGTTTCGAAAACCTGCAACGGCGCCGTCAACGACACCGTGCAGTCAGTTGATAATCTTTACCGGCTCGGCCGCCAGCTTGGTTGCAAGGCTGTTAGTTACTACCGCGACGGCTCGCGCGACAACCAGGTGCTGACGTCGATGAAGGCTGAGGAGAAAGGCGAGGTCGCGTGCAATCCGGAAGTAGGCGTGGAAGTGCTTGACGATCCGCCGGCAACGCACGCCGACGCAGCGCACGTCACCGCGGGCACAGCGTCTGATCTGGAAGCGGAAGGACTTGCGCGGGCAGAAGCCGGCGCGACTATCAGAGAACAAGCCGACGCGGAAGCGAAGTTAACTGCAATTCGTATCGAGCGTCCGCGCGAGCTCAGCGGCGCCACCTGGCAGATTCCCTTTGACGGCAAGAACCTTTATGTCACCGTCAACCACGACGGCAAGATGATCCAGGAAGTTTTTGCTACCGGCCCAATTAGCGGCGGCGTGGGACTACTGGCTTCGAAGATGCTGCGCGGCGGTTTTGACGCCGCTGAAGTTGCCTACAGTCTTAACAAGGTGACCGGGACCCACGCGGTCTGGTTCAACGAGCGCCTGTTGACCTCTCCGGAGCAGGGCGTCGCCGAATGCATCATGATCACGAACCGCCGCGTGCAGAATCTTCCCGACTCAGCTCGTGCGCTTGCGAACAAGCATACTGAACACTCGGCTCCCGGTTCGCAGCCCACCGTGACCGGCGCCATCATGTCCACGATGATCGGGGTCTGCCCCGAATGCCACGGGCAACTGGAACACGCCAGCGGCTGCGACTTCTGCAGAGATTGCGGCTATAGCAAATGTAAGTAAGCGCGATAGTAGGTAATAGTTTTCCAAGACTTAGCTGACTTCAACAGAAAGCCTTTCAAAAACCAACTTGGCCGTCGCAAGTCTTGCGGCGGCTTTGTATTTCGCAAGCAAGGAGAAACGATGATCCAAAAGACTAAACCTGCCACTGTTATCGATCAAGTCGAGGATTTTCGGTCTGAGAGAGTAAGGCTAATTAAGGATTCTCTGCAACCAGTTTCCTTAAGTGAAGGCGCAAAGATCGTGCTGCACCTTGTTCCAGCCAGTGCCTTTGAACAAACGATTTTCGATCTGGCATCTAAGCGGGCGGAAGGTGATGACTTAAAACCGATAGCGGTCGGTGGTTGGGGACCTTTAAGGTTCAATTTTGATGGCATGATAATGGTTAGCGAAGCAAGGGAAAGCACAGAATCATATGTGCAGGTCTTTCACAATGGTATTGTGGAAGCAGTCAACGCCAACTACTTGCGACGGTGGGATGAAAAGAATTTCATTCCCGCAACCGGGCTCGAGAACGCGCTGATTGAAGCGACATCGAATTACGTCAAGTTTCAGCGTAGTCTTGGAGTGACCCCTCCGTTGTTTGTGATGCTTAGCTTATTGGGAGTTAAGCGATTTCGCTTGATCGCAAATGAGAACTATGGATACGCTGATGGTCGTGAGATTGACCGAGAAGACCTCCTGATTCCAGCTGTAGAACAGAAGTCTCTTGACATTCAAACTGAGAAGCTTTTGCAACCCATTTTTGACAGAATGTGGAATGCTGCGGGGTTCGCCAGATCAGTGAACTATGACGACTCTGGGGAGCGCAAGCACAAATAGCCCAATCTTGATCCCGAGTTTAGTGATCATGAAAGCGCCCAAGGTCTTCACCAGCTACGCCCACGAATCAGAGGAGCACAACGATAGGGTATTTGAATTGTCTGAAAAGTTACGAGCCGAGGGCGTCGATAGTACGATCGATCAATATGTGGTCTCGCCACCTGAAGGATGGCCTCGATGGACTCGGAGTCAGGTCCAACAAGCCAACTTTGTCCTATTGGTTTGCACGGAAACCTACCAGAAACGCTATGAAGGGACTGAGAACCTGGAATAGGTTTGGGCGCGAAGTGGGAAGGCGAGATTATTACTCAGGAACTGTATGATGTCGAAGGCAAAAATACGAAGTTCATTCCAATTGTCTTCAACCGCGAAGACATAAAATATATTCCGACTGAAATGCGCGGGGGTACGTACTACTTATTAGACAGAGATGCGGAATACGATGACTTGTACCGTCATCTTACAGATCAACCAAAAACGAAAAAACGAGACTTGGGTAAGTTGCGCTCGCTACTGCCGAAGAAACGAAAGGAGAGTTTTCTCAGCCCTTCTTTTCCAGACGCGGCGCAAGAGCCTGGACATGCGCTTCCGTCTAGAACCGCTGGGGATACGACTCATCTGATGCTGTATCCGGTCGGCGGAAACCCAATTTTCGTCGGAGCTGAGCGGATCAGGTTTGTTGGTAAGACCCTAAGCCTCTCCGTCATTCCCTCAACACCACGGCAAGCGATTGCTATACCTAATCTAGAACGCAGCCGGGAGCTTGTTGGAGTCGCGTATCGCCTGACAGCAATGCTGGTGCGAGTTAGATCAGTCGAACAGATCATCGAGCAAGGGAAAGAAGTTTGGCACATAGAGTCGGAGCTAGATGAATATTCAACAAGCGGACAAGTCTTTGGAAACTTTAGCATGGGTGCCTATTCGCCCGACCAAATTGCCGAAATGCGAGCTCGAAGAATTCTGCTCGATGAAAACCTCGAAGACTCCGTCGGCAGAAATCTGAATGGTTTAACATTGCAGTTGATAGAAAACTCTGTTGCTGGCGGTTATGACTCTAAGTTTGCAATTACCAGCTCACCGTTTCCAGCTCTGTTTACGCAATTAAAGGCCCAACCGGATATATTCCTTGAAGCCGCGCGATTATACGCAGTTCTACTGTTGCTCTTGAGTCACGCGGTGGGGAGTATTGATCGGCTCGATCTTAGTATGCGGACGGAAACAGAGTTGGCGTTGAGTTTTGAAGGAACACGGGCTCCGCGATATGTGAATGAACCGCCCCCACGTATCACCGTCGCAGGAGTTTGCGAATTGCTTAAATCTTAGTGGGCAAGAAGCATTCTGCCGGTGAATCGGTAGCGTGCTTAAATCCGCGACGAACATCAAGGGCTGCTACGTGGAGGAAGGAATAGCCCAGCGATTTATCGTTGGGATATGGTGATTTAAAGTTGATTAGTCCGTGAACGGACGGCTGAATTCAGTCGCCCGCTTCACGGGCTTTTTGTTTTCTGCTGAGAGCACCCAGCACTGAAGTGCTGGGCTATTGTCAGTCGTCCGCTAAACGCGGACTAATCTTTTGCGTCAATGTTCGCAAGACTAGCCCCACGCCATCCGTTCAGTGACTGCGCAGCAGTTGGTAGTAGCCCGTCACGCCGTTGAGGACGAATTGGACGGCGAGGGCGGCGAGTACGATGCCCATTACGCGCGTCGCGATGTGTACGCCGCCTTCTCCCACCAGGCCGATCAGGCGCGCGCCTAAATAAAGCACAACAAATGAAACCAGAAAGACAATCGCGATGGCTACGCCGATGGCGATCAGCTTTTGCATGTCGCCGCCGGCTTGTGAGGTTAACAGGAGGATCGTGGCAATCGTGCCCGGGCCGGAGAGCATTGGCATCGCGAGTGGAAAGACCGAAATGTCTTCGCCGACCGAGCCCTGTTCCTTTGGTTCCGGTGATTGCAGTCCGCCGCGGTGTCCAAACAACATCGGCATCGCTGCGACAAACAGCAGCACGCCGCCGCTAATCGAAAACGCGTGGACCGTGACGCCCAGGTAAGAAAGCACGGCGCGTCCGGCCACCAGGAAGAAGAGCGCCACGCCAAATGCGATCACGACGGCGCGGATCAATATCTTGCGGCGGCGCGCCGGCTGCTCGTTGCTCGTGAGCGCTACGTAGATTGGCACTACGCCCGGCGGGTCCACAACGACCAACAGGGTGACAAAGGCCGCGAGGCCGAATCTCATGAGATCCTGATCCATTGGTTAACGAGAACTACCTCACCACGAGAACTACGTTCACCACAGAGACACAGAGGACACTGAGGGACGCACAGAGAGAAAGAAAAAGATTCTGTCCGCGAGTCTCCCGACAATATCACACTGTTACAATTCGCAATTGAAGGACTTCAGAGCCTCTCGTGCTTGCTCTAGTTTGCGTTTGCAGGCCGCCGCCAGCGTGGCTTTGTCATTCGACTTGGCTGCCATGTCGCGCCAGATGCTTCGCCAGGCGTCGATGTTCTCCTGATACTCTTTCTTCTTAGCGTCTGGCACGTGTTCGGCTATACACGTTTCGTATTTGGCGACAAATTCATCGCATTCCGGGATGCCGATCTTTTCTACGGCCGCTGCGGGTGCTGAACTTCCGGCGTTGCTGTTCGACGTAGGCGCGTTGTTCGCTGTTCGTGGTGACGTAAAACATCCGATCATCAACGCCGCACACAACACGCAGAGAATCAACAGGTTCTTTCCTTGCATTCGTTTTCTCCCTAAATTGAAATGCGGGCATGATACAGAAGGCGCCGACGGTTTGATAGAACGGTAAGCGGGAGGGCGGCAATTATGCAGCTGTCGCGCGTTCAGGGCGAGAATATTTGGGGGATTGATCCAGGGGTGGCGCGCGAAACGCGCTTACCCCTGGCTACTTTCTTTCGCGCTTTCAGCGCGAGCAGACAGCTTTAGCGCTTTCAGCGCGGGCAGACAGGATGTCTGCGCTTCCAGCCGGGCGTTGACTTTTCCCAGGGATGGAAATATCGTTCGCCTGCCAAGATCACCAGCGATTCCGCTCTTTACTAACCAACGCTCAACAAACCAGCCGCACTCAGCCAACGGTTGATTGGAGGTGAACCATGCGAACCCTTTTGCTCACGATAACCTTGTTTGCTTTATCTCTCTACGGCAGCTGCAATAACCCCTGGGTGACGCCTGCCGACACGTCGGCCGGAGCGCTTGACGTCAAGGCCTCGGTGATTGATCTGCCGGGTTCTTCCGATGGGAAAAACGTCGTCGTGATGCAATTCTTCTCAGGCGGCAAGCCGGTTAAGTTTGCCGGCGGCGAGACAGTCACTTGCAACGGCGTCACCCTCACGTTGAACGAATTGCTCTTTGGTTATGCTGAACGCGTGCCCATTGTTCCCGTCGGCGGTACCTATCATTTCGTTTACACGCGCAGTGGTACACCAACCAGTCTTGACCTTACGGTTCCGGCACGAGTGGTGTTTACCTCGCCGACTGCCGGAGCGAACGTTACGCGCAACAGCAACTCAACAATCAATTACGTCGCCGACGGCGGTTCGGGCATCAATGCTTCGGGCAGCGGGCCGGCTGGAAATCTGAATCGCAACGTGTTTCAGCCGGACAATGGCACTTACACGGGACTGGACACGACTTCATTTGGCGCCGGCGCTGGGGAGCTTTCACTGGAGCGACGATTTGAAGGAGCGATCAGCGGCACAGCGTTTCATTCCGCCTCGCGGCAATACGATTCCTGGTCCTCGATAAATGTGACCTGGAACTGAAAAGCCTTAATCGTGCAGTTTGAGGCTTGTCGTTGTGATCCGATCCGTGTTGCCGGAGTTCTGGTTTGTGTGACTTCGTGGTTCGACACTTTATCCAAAATGGAAAACGCACCACGAAGCCACACGAAACTGAGTCGAACTCACACCAAGTAGATCGCGAGTAGATATATCCTGCATTTGACATATACACACCGCTAGCGTAGGGTGGCTACCGAACCGAGTCCAGCTTACTCCGCTCTCAGCTCCTCTGGGATCTTCCAGATCACCTGATAAATCCACAGCTCAAGCACAAGTTAATCAGGGCGTTTATACGTCTCAGCAGGCAAACCGTTAAAACGGTTTCCCATTTCTCAAACTCCGTGATCACCGGGCTAAAGCCACGGTGAGAATGAGAAGCGGCGACGAAAGACAAAGCCGCGATTGGGAATAAGGCAAGAAGGCTGGGTTTGTTTGGAAACGTAAACGCCAAAGGAAGAGTCAGATTATGACAACGAACATAACACCATTACACGACCGCGTGATTGTGAAGCGCATCGACGAAGGTGAGCAGGTACGCGGCGGCATCATTATTCCTGATACGGCGAAAGAAAAACCTCAGGAAGGCGAAGTTATCGCCGCCGGCTCCGGCAAGTACAAAGAAGACGGCACGCGCCAGCCGCTTGACGTCAAAGCCGGCGACCGCATTCTGTTCGGCAAGTACACCAGCTCCGAAATCAAGATCGACGGCGAAGAGCTGTTGATTATGCGCGAGGACGAGATTCTGGGAATCATCACCCGCGCCGGCGCGGCAGCCGGTGGCAAAAAGCGAAGCTAATACAGCCAGTGACCTGTTTTTGTGAGACTTCCGCTCGGTTTCGTTTAGTTTCGTGGTTCATTTTCCTTAATGAACAAAGCGTACGAACCACGAATTAACACAAAACCAGAACGAACCAACACGAATCGGATCACTAAAGATTTAGAGTAACGGAAAGTTGAGAAAGAAAAAAATTATGGCGAAGCAAATAGTTCATGGTGAGGAATCGCGGGCCGCGATTCTGCGCGGAGTCAATCAACTGGCTGACGCGGTAAAGATCACGCTCGGACCCAAAGGCCGCAACGTCGTGCTGGGCCGCTCGTATGGTAGTCCCACGATTACCAAAGACGGCGTCACGGTTGCGAAAGAGATTGATCTCAAAGACGGACTGGAAAACATGGGCGCGCAAATGGTGCGCGAAGTTGCTTCAAAGACCAGCGACATTGCCGGCGACGGCACCACCACCGCAACAGTCCTGGCCCAGGCGATTTATCGTGAAGGCGTGAAGACAGTTGCAGCCGGCGTGAATCCGATGTCGGTGAAGCGCGGCATTGATAAGGCGGTCGAGCACGCGACGGCGACCATCAAGAAGCTTTCGAAGCCGGTAGCGGGCGACATGATTGCGCAGGTTGGCACCATCTCCGCGAACGGCGATGCAGCGATCGGCGAGTTAATTGCCGAAGCGATGGCCAAGGTCGGCAAAGACGGCGTGATCACAGTTGAAGACGCCAAGACGATGGAGACCGATTTGGAATTCGTGGAAGGGATGCAGTTTGATCGCGGCTACCTGTCGCCTTACTTCATTACCAATCCTGAAAAGATGGAAGCAGTGCTGACCGAGCCGCTGATTTTGCTGAGCGAGAAGAAAATTTCTTCAATGCGAGACTTGCTGCCAATCCTCGAGCAGGTTGCGAAGTTAGGCAAACCAATTCTGATTATCGCTGAAGATGTCGAAGGCGAGGCCCTGGCCACTTTAGTCGTTAACAAACTGCGCGGCACGATCAACGTCGCTGCGGTAAAAGCGCCGGGCTTCGGCGATCGCCGCAAGGAGTTGTTGCAGGACATCGCCATACTGACGGGCGGCAAAGTTATCAGCGAGGACCTCGGCGTGACGTTGGAAAACGTTACGGTAGACGACCTCGGCCGCGCCAAGAAGGTGACCATCAGCAAAGACGACACCATCATCATCGATGGCGCCGGCAGTACCGACGAGCTGAAAGGCCGCGTGAAAACGCTGAAGGCACAGATTGAAGACAGCTCGTCCGATTACGACCGGGAAAAATTGCAGGAGCGCCTGGCTAAACTCGTGGGCGGCGTGGCTGTGATTCGAGTTGGCGCAGCCACTGAAACTGAACTTAAAGAAAAGAAAGCCCGCGTTGAGGATGCGATGAACGCGACCCGCGCGGCTGTTGAAGAAGGCATTGTTGCCGGCGGCGGCGTGGCGCTGATTCGCGCGGCGAAGGCGTTGGACAAATTCAAAGCTTTCGCAACAGACGAAGACGGCGCGAGCGTCGGCGATGAAGACGAGCAGGTCGGCGTCAACATCGTGAAGCGCGCGCTGGAAGAGCCATTGCGGCAGATCGTACAGAATGCCGGCAAGGAAGGCGCGGTGATAGTCGAAAAGGTGAGGGCCAGCAAAGACCCGAACTACGGCTACAACGCTGCCACTGAAACTTTTGAGGACCTGGTGGCGGCCGGGATCATCGATCCCGCCAAGGTCACGCGTTGCGCGTTGCAAAACGCCGCATCAATCGCGGGCTTGATGCTCACCACGGAAGCACTCATTTCTGAGCTACAGGAAGATGACAAGCCGCGGACAATGTCCGGCGGCATGGATATGTAATCCCAAACGTCCTTTAGCAAATTGGGAAGCTACCATGTTCGCATGCGGCTTCTGTTAGACCCCGAAGGGGGAAAAGGTAAGACACTATGACTATGAAACTTTATGTTGGTAATCTCGCGTTCCAAACTTCGAGTGAGGAACTTCAGACATTGTTCGCGCAAGCGGGCACGGTCGAAAGCGTATCCTTGATTGAAGATCGCGAAACGGGTCGCTCACGCGGCTTTGGCTTTGTTGAGATGTCAACGAAGGAAGAAGGCGCTGCTGCCATTCAGCAGTTTAACGGCAAAGACCTGGGCGGCCGGGCGCTGAACGTGAACGAAGCCAAGCCCCGCGAAGATCGCGGCGGTGGCGGCGGCGGACGCAACGGCGGCTCGCGTTACTAAGCAGCGGCTTGCTGATCAAACGAAAGCCTCCGGTGATTTTTGCCGGGGGTTTTTGTGTTTGAGGTCGCTCGGAAACTACGAGTTCAATACTCCAATAGGCCTCACGCCGAAGGCGTAAAAATAACTTAGCCCGGCGTAACACGCCGGGTGACAATGCCCCCCACCCTACCTAACCGCTCATTCGTTTCAACCCTGAAAGGGTGAATATCTCATGACGAAGGAGTCACCATGTCCCAGTCTCTATCAAAGATCTGGACGCATCTCATTTTTTCAACCAGGCATCGGTTTCCGTTTCTCTCCGATGAAAGCGTACGCCACGAGATGCATTCTTATCTCGCGCAGATCCTTACGGCGAATAAGTGTCCAACTCTTCTGGTTGGCGGTGTGGCGGATCATGTGCACTTACTTTTTTGTATTATCAAAAAATCATTCGATCGCCAGTATTGTTTGGTCCATCAAACGTCCGTCCTCGAAGTGGGCGAAGGGTAAGGGAGCGATGCTTAGAAAGTTTCACTTGCAAGATGGCTACGGCGCATTTTCGGTAAGTCAGTCGCATGTGGAGCATGTACAGAAATACATTCTTAATCAGGAAGAACATCATCGAAAAAAATCTTTCCAAGAGGAATTCCGAAGCTTTTTGAAGAAATACAAGATCGAGTATGACGAACGTTACGTTTGGGATTGACGGAACCCTTTCAGGGTTTAAGAAGACTCTAATAATCATCCCCCCACCCGGCGTGTTACGCCGGGCTAAGTTATCCAACGCCTTCGGCGTACAACGGTCGGTCTAATCCGCGTAATCTGTGGATAACCTCCTGGCCTCAAAACTGAAACACTCTGGTACGTTCCTGCCTCCTAAGAGTACGGCTAAAGCTCAAATTTCTTTCGTTTGGCGCCGTATTCATTGAGTTTCGTTCAAACTCCCCACAGGCACGGGCCTTGCCCATAAGGAGGCGCTATCAACAGCGCGTAATCAGTTCGGTTAATCGAAGGGAGAGATTCATGAGCACATCTTTAATGATGCAGAAAGCGAAGCGACACCTGGCGGTGGTGTTTCTGCTTCTTAGTTTGATCCTGGCGATTGGGCCAATCGGCTCGGTGAGCCCGCTCGGATATAACAACGCCGCTTCAGCGCAAACGACCACCCGACGCTATCGTCGTCGTCATCGCAGCTTCTGGAAAAAGCATCGCGATAAATTGACTGTGGCTGGCACGGCGCTTGGTGGCGCGGCAGTCGGCGGCTTGGCGGGCGGCAAGAAGGGCGCAGCGATTGGCGCTTTGGCTGGCGGCGGCGGGGGAGCCTTGTATACCTACAAGCTTCGCAGACGAAATCGCCGGTACTAAGCGGTAAGGCAAACTGTTAGTTTGCGATTAGGCCGGTTACAAATACGTAGGGGCACGGCATGCCGTGCCCCTTTTCATTCCCGCTGGGAGTGCACACATCCTGTCTGCAATGAGCGCAAAGCGCGAAACTTTGTTTCGAAAAACTCTCTACGCGCCCTGGGGGCGCGTTGCAGGCAAGCCTGCGCTCCCAGCTGCAGCAAGATGCCAGCGGATTAGTCGGTTGCGACTTCGGCAAGGCTTGCGATGGCGGTTATTAGTTCCGCCGGCTCAACCGGCTTCGGCACGAACATATTGAATCCCGCCGAGAGCGCCCGCGCGCGATCTTCGACGCGAACGTAAGAGGTGAGGGCAATGACGGGAGTTTCGCGTCCGCTCTCGAGTTCCAGCTCGCGGATCTTGGTGATCAGTGAATAACCATCCTCGCCCGGCATCGCCAGATCAGAAACCAGGACGTCCGGTTGATACCACTTCAAAACGTCTAACGCTTCTGCAACTGACGAACATCGCTGCACGCCGGCCTTTGAGTCAGTGAGGATCACCGACAAAATTTGCAGCGTATCCGGATCGTCATCCACCAACAGCACCTTTACATTTTCGAGCCCGGGAAGCGGCGTTAGCGCCTCCGTCTTGGTCAGGGCACTTTGATTCCGCTTCTTGTTTCGCGGCTTCATTGCCGGCGCGAGCGGAAGTTTGATGGTGAAGGTGGCGCCTGTCCCCGAACCGGCGCTCTGGGCCGTGATCGTGCCGCCATGCAGTTCAACGACATGCCTTACTATCGCGAGCCCGAGGCCCAGCCCGCCATGTTTGCGTGTGGTCGTACCGTCAGCCTGCCGGAACCGATCAAAGATAAACGGCAAGAACTCGGCGCTGATTCCTTGTCCGCTGTCGCTTACCTGCATCTGCAAATTCTCGCCGGCACGCTCAACTCTCACTTCAATGCGTCCGCCCGACGGCGTGAACTTGATTGCATTCGCCAGTAAATTCCAAACCACCTGCTGCAAACGATTAGCGTCGCCGAGCGTGTGGCGGGCTGACGGATCCATCGTCACTTCCAGATGCAGCGCTTTGGAATCGATCGCCAGTTGTACCGAGTCGATCGCGGCATTGATCACCGACGAGATATCCACCGGCTCGTTGTTGAGCCTGAGCTTGCCCGTAATCATCCGCGAGACATCGAGTATGTCCTCGATCAGTTGGGCCTGCGACTTCGCATTGCGATCGATAGTTTCAATGGCGCGTTGGGTAGTTGCCTGGTCCAATCGCCCGCTGCGAAGCAGATGTGACCAACCGATTATCGCGTTTAGCGGCGTGCGAATTTCGTGAGACACGGTCGCCAGAAACTCGTCCTTCATGCGATTAGCAGTTTCGGCTTCGGCGCGAGCCATCTGTTCGCCCACCAACGACAAGCGCAAACATTCTTCGACGCGGCGTCGCTCCGCAACTTCCGCTTCCAGGGATTCAGCCTTCTGCTGCAAGAGGGCGATCGCGCGCAGGCGAGCGTCGTGGTCCGCCAGGCTGGCGTAGCTTTCAGCGGGAATCACGCGCGAGTGAACTTTGCAAACATTTAGCGTCGGTTCGATGAACTGCTCGCCGCCGAGACCGGTAATCGGGTAGGCGCAGAAGAGCGAAAACGAGTGGGCCTTTTGTAGATCGTTCCAGAGTTGTTCCAGCTGAATTGCCGCGGCGTGATTACCCTCAGACCAAAGCAGCGCTACCATCTCACCGAAAGCTTTCACGCGGGCGCGACCATCGGTCACGCTCGCAATCACGTCGCCGATCACGGTGTGAAAGCGACCGGGTTCCGGAAGTCCGTCAACCATGAACTGCGACAAAGTTTCCGCCGCATCAAGCGAGACGAACTGGCCGTGCGATTTCGCTGAAGCTATGTCCAGGCCATTCGCTGTTATCAACTTCTCCAGATCTGAGCGGTGTGATTCGGTGGCGATGACGATGGCGCCATCACCGGAGCTGATCGCGCTGCCGATGAAGCCGCTCAAAGAGCTCAATAGGAATCCGT
>Ga0070670_100002294_pt1 | contig 15761 bp, 16 predicted proteins | sample KBSS63metaG_FD_64665 | JGI IMG/M metagenome (GOLD analysis project Ga0070670, IMG submission 64665) | Switchgrass rhizosphere microbial communities from Kellogg Biological Station, Michigan, USA - KBS S6-3 metaG | ecosystem: Host-associated > Plants > Roots > Rhizosphere > Soil ... | reverse complement strand
GGCCCTTCGCGCGAAGAACAGCATCGCGACGCTGACGACGATCAGCAGCGGAAAGAGGAAGAGCGAGATCGCCGCGCCCTCACCCAGCGATCCCGAGTCGATCCCGATCGCGTAGGCCCACGTGGGCAAGACCTGCGTCGAGTTGAACGGGCCCCCGTGGGTGAGGATGTAGACGACGCCGAAATCGGCGGCGGTGAAGACGATCCCGAAGAGCACGGCGACGAGCGCGATCGGGAGCTGCAGCGGGACGTCGACGTACCAGAGCTTCTTCAGGCCGGTCGCGCCGTCGATCTTCGATGCGTCCTCGACCTCGGTCGGGATTGACGCCCGCCCGGCGATGAAGATCACGACGGCGAACGGGAGGATCCGCCAGGCGTGCACGATCGTGATCGCCAGCAGTGCGAGGTTCGGCCGGCCCAGCCACTGCAGCGGCACCTGTGCGCCCTCCTCGATGTGGGTTGCGCCGAGCAGCGAGACGATGGCGTTGTCGAGATGGAGGCGGGCAAGCGTCCAGTTGACGACGCTGTACAGCGAGTCGAGCAGCCAGAGCCAGGCGATGGTCGACAGCACGACCGGGGCCGCCCATGGCAGCACGACGAGAAAGCGGACGATCCACTTGCCGGCGAAGTCGCGGACGAGGAAGTTCGACAGGACCGCAGCGCCCACGACGACGATCGCCTGTGACGCGAGCGTGAAGACGAGGGTGTTGCGCAATGCGCGCCGAAAGTTGTCGTCGTTCCAGGCGGCGGTGAAGTTGTCGAAGCCGACCCAATGACCGCTCAGGGAGCCGCCGATGGCGTCCGTGAAGCTGAGGTAGATCGCCCAGACGAACGGCACCCCGACGACGACCGCCATGAAGACGACAGCAGGAGCGATGAGCAGCGGAGCGAGGACCCGGCGGCTCTCGAGGGCATGTCGCCAGCTACCGGCCCGCTTCCTCTCCCGCGCAGCGTGCGCCTCCATCGGACGAGTTCGATGCTAGTAGATTTGCCCCGGAGACCGACGTGGCCGAAATCACGCTCGACAACCTGACGAAGGTCTACTCGGACGGCACGAAAGCCGTCACGGACATGGACCTCGACGTCGCCGCCGGCGAGTTCATCGTCTTCGTCGGCCCATCCGGCTGCGGCAAGACGACCGCGCTGCGGATGATCGCGGGCCTCGAGGGCATCACCTCCGGCGAGGTGAGGATCGACGGCCAGGTCGTGAACGACCTGCCCCCGAAGGATCGCGACATCGCCATGGTGTTCCAGAACTACGCGCTCTACCCGCACATGAACGCGGCGAAGAACATGGGCTTCGCGCTCAAGATGCGCGGCCTTTCGAAGGACGAGATCGACCGACGGGTTCGGGAGGCGGCGCGCATCCTCGGCCTCACGGACTCGCTGGACAAGAAGCCTCGAACCCTTTCGGGCGGCCAGCGGCAGCGTGTGGCGATGGGACGCGCGATCGTCCGCAACCCGCAGGCGTTTCTGATGGACGAGCCCCTCTCGAACCTCGACGCGAAGCTGCGCGTCGAGATGCGCGCCGAGATCGCGCGGATCCAGCGAGACCTTGGTGTGACGACCATCTACGTCACCCATGACCAGACCGAGGCGATGACGATGGGCGACCGCGTGGCGGTGATGCGCAACGGTTTAATGCAGCAGGTCGCCGCCCCGAAAGTGCTGTACGACCGGCCGCGCAACCTCTTCGTCGCGGAGTTCATCGGATCGCCCGCCATGAACGTCGTCCTCGGCGAGCTCGAGCACCCGGACGGCGACGCCTGGGTCGCGTTCGGCGGGCAGAGGCTGCGTCTGGATCCGGCGACGGTGGAGAGCCACCCCGGCCTCGGCGCGTACGACGGCCGCCAGGTGGTCGTCGGCATCCGGCCCGAGGACATGGAGGACGCCGCCGTGCTTCCGGAGTCGGATCCGGATCGCCGCCTGTCAGTCATCTGCGACATTCGCGAGGACATGGGCTCCGAGGTCTACGTGCACTTCAACATCGCGGCGGAGCCGGTCGCAACCCCGGAGGTCGTCGAAGCGCTCGTGGTCGAGGACGCGGAGGACGAGGAGACGCGCATCGCAGCGGAGCGTGCGCGCGGAGCCGGAGTCACCTTCGTCGCGAGACTCGAGCGGACGACGTCGGCTCGCGAGCGGGAGCCGCTGGAGCTCGAGGTCGACGTCACACGACTGCACTTCTTCGATCCCGAGACCGGTCTTCGCGTCGACAGCGCCTAGCGAGCGTTCCGTGGTACGACGACGAGCCGGGCTCAAGTCCTGGGCGAGCGAGTGGCTCACGCATCCCGATCGGCGCACGTTGGTACGCCGTTCGCGGATCACGACACGACGTTCCCCAAGTCGCCCGCGCATGTCCGATTCATGCCGGGGGCATAGGCGTTCTGAGTCACCCCAGCATCAGGATCAGTACTTTCCCCGATCCGGTAGCAAGAGTGCCGTGAGAGCGTGATTCTTGTCCTCGTCCGCCGGACGAGGCAGTCGGATGACGCGGCGGTCCTGCGGCCGAGTCGAAAGGAATTGATGCTCGCTGGTTGGTGCATCGCTTCCCAGACTCCGCTGTCTGCGGCCAAGACGGCGTTCTCCGCATTCCTTCCACACGAGAGGTGACGTGATGAAGCGTCTTGCATTCCTGGTCGCCGTACTGGTGGCCGGTGTCTCGGCTGCTGTCGCGGTGGCGGCTCCCGCCCCGAAGACGACGGGCGACATCGGGTACACGGCCTACTCGGATGTCCAGCGGCATCTCACGTTCAACGCCATCGAGAAGCCGACGGACACGTGCGGCACGTTCTGGAACGTCACGACCGTGACGCAGTTCGCCTTTCGCCTGACCGGCGACACGACCGACTACGTGCACCACACCTCGCTCACGCAGAACGGCCAGACGGTCGGAGGCCAGGGCGGCTATCCGCTCACGGGCGCCGACCAGTACCACTGGACCGTCACGTCGGGGAGCCTCGTCGGCAGCGCGCTCAGCCTCACCGTCGTCTACGACTTCGGTGCGACCGGGACCATCATGCACATCGCCGGGACCGTCGGCCCGGACGGGTCGATCACCGGCACGTGGGACGACAACCTCGGTGGTACGCGCACCGGAACATTCAGTGCACCCGCTGGATCGGCGACACCCGTCACGACGTACTGCGGCAAGGGCACTGCGTACTACAGCGACGCCAGCGGACTCTGGTACCTCGTCGACGTCACGGCCGTGAGCGTGCTCGGCGACGACGCGTGGTTCGGCGGCCCCGTTGTGGCGAGCAACTTCGGCGCGGAGGGCAACTGGCTCTTCGTCAAGGCCCACGACGGAGGTGAGCCCGCCTACCTCGTCGATCAGGTCTGGGGTTCGTTCACGACCCAGTCGGCGGCCCTCGCGGGCGTCGGTCTCCATGCAACGCCCGCCGACGGACCGTTCGCGATCACGAGCGGGAACCTCCAGGTTCACTAGCACGACCCGATGTCCGCCGTAGGGGAGGGCCGGGAGTCCGGCCCTCCCTCGAGTTGTCCACTACGACCCTTATCGGTGCGTCTCGGCCGCTTCGTGCAGCAGCTCGGCGGTTTGGGAGGCTCGATCGGTCGACGACGCTCGGCACCCTCGATCCTCACCCGGCATGAGCAGACCCACACCCTCAGGCAGCGGGCCATTTCGGCCGACAACAGGAGCATGCTCAAATCGATTCGCGATCTCTGGGGTAGAGCAACCCAGAAGAAGGCCATGAAGCCCGAGGTCCGCAGCATGCTTCTCGACCTCGACGGTGTCTACGAGCGCCGCGAGGCGGTCGTCCCGCAACAAGACGACGAGCGGGACGACGAGCCTCGCGAGGCCGCCGGCTAGCTCGAGCCGCACCGGCGCCGCCCTCCCTTCCCCAGCGGACGCTCGAGCTCGTCCGCTCGCGTCAGGAACCGCGCTCGGCGGCGAGATCAACGGCTGCCTTGACGCCGTAGTAGCGCTGCCGCGCCTCGTCGAGTGTGTCGCCGACGGCCGTCAGGCCGATCCGTCCGGCGACCGCGATCGCGCTGACCATGTGCAGAACGACGCCGACCTCGCGCTCCGCATCCCAGCCGAGACCCTTCTCCGCGACGACGTCGAGGAGGTCGTCCGGAGTCAGCGACTGGTACGCCGGCGAGTCGAGGTGGTCCGTCGCGACGTAGTGCTTGATGGCGCCGTTGCGCGTCCGCCACTCGCCTGCAAGCGGGTCGTAGGCGCCGTCGGTGAGACTGGTGAGCGCGAACAGGGGATGCGTCGTGCCGCCGCAACGGAGGTTGATCTCGAGCGCATAGGACTCCCACGAGCCGTTGTGCTCGACCGTCGCGAAGTCGACCCCGGCGCGTCCGATGACGCCTTCGCGCGCGAGGCGCCGCCCGACCTTGAGCGCCTCGCCCGCGATCCGCGCCGCATAGTCCGGATCGGCCGGGAAGTGGCAGCCGAAGTACGTCTGCCCGTTCGCGCCGCCGAGTATCTGGTCGTGCGTGGACATGATGTCCACCTGTCCCGCGGGGCTCATCCGTAGCTGGACGCTGGGGCTCCGGAAGTCCTCGCTCTCGATCCGCTCCTCCACGATGCCGCCTTGCTCGTCGAGGAGAGCGAGGTACTGCTCGACGTCGATCTCCTCGTTCTCGAGCTCGATCGCCGAGTGCAGGTCGCCCGACGCCGCGTCGAGGTCGAGGAGCGCGTTTCCGAGGCCGCTCACGCCGAGGTCGAGCTTGAGGACCGCCGAGCGGGCTTCGGGACTTCGGGCCCGCAGCTCGTCGAGCGCGGCGGCCAGGTCGTCCGTCGCCCGCACGTCGAGCCCGACCGGGTGCCGAACGTTCTCGTCCGCGAACACGCGCCGACTCCCGGTCTTCGACCCGAGCCAGCCGAGCTCCGGGTCGCAGCCGTAGATAGGAAGCTGGAGCGCCTCTGCGAGTGCGACCTCGTCGGCGCTCATGCAGAACGGCACGATCACCGCCATCTCGGGCTTGCCGATCAACCGCCGGATGCGGTCGAGCGCACCCGGCCGGGCAACGAGCTTCCGCGAGAGCGGCTCGTTGCGTCCGTCCACGAGCGAAACCTGGACGAAGCGGCTCCGGGCCCCGACCGTGTCCAGCTCGGGAACGAGAGCGAAGTAGTAGTCGAGGACCCGGGGATGAATCGGCTGCGAGGTCACGTAGATCACGCGCGACCTCGGCCCGCGGAGGAGACTCAGGACCAGACAGAGGAAGCGCTCCTCGTACGCCGGGAAGACCGGGATGAGCTGGTCCGGAACGTCGAAGCTGATCGAGTGGACGACGACCATCGTGCGGTCGAGGTCACCGATCGAGCGGAGCGTGACCGAGGGCCAGATGCTGCGGAACTGCGCCTGGAGCTCGGCGAAGGACTGCTCAGGCATGCGCGGACGCTACTCCGCACGCGTTTCCGTTGCTAGCGTTGAGCCCCGTGGCGCCAGCGCTCGACGGACGCGTGATCGCAGTGGCGGGAGGCGCGGGGAACGTCGGCCCCACCGTCGTCCGCCAGCTGGCCGAAGCAGGCGCGCTCGTGAGCGCAGGCGGGCGCGATCACGAGAGCCTCGACGCGCTGGCGGCGGACATCGGGACGCGGATCGAGACCCAGGTCGTAGACCTCCTCGATCCCGCGGCCGCGAAGGACTGGGCCTCGGACCTCGCCGCGCGACACGACCGGGTCGACGGGCTCGTCCACCTCGTCGGTGGCTGGCGCGGCGGCACGCCGATCGAGGAAGCGCCGCTCGAGGACTGGGACTTCCTGAGCACGCTGCTCGTCCGGACGCTGCAGCACGCCACGCAGGCCTTCGCCCCGCACCTCATCGCGAGCAGCCACGGGCGTTTCGTGGCGATCGGCGCCGGACAGGCCCAGGCGCCCACACATCCAAACGCGTCGTACGCAGCCGCCAAGGCAGCCGCAGACACCTGGACGCTCGCCCTCGCCGACCGATTCAAGGGCACCGGCGCGACTGCGAACCTCGTCGTCGTGGGTGCGATCCTGACGCCGGCCATGCGCGAGGAGAGCCCGGACAAGGACTTCTCGACGTTCACGCCGGCCGAGGAGATCGCCGAGGCGATCGCATACCTGTGCTCCGACGATGCCGCGTCGATGAACGGGCAGCGTGTAACGCTACGCGGCGCGTACTAGAAGGCGTTTCGCACGCGCAGCTCGGCCCGGACGTGGAGCGCGCCGAGGACGAGCAGGCATCCGAGCACGAGCCAGAGGTAGAGCGTCGGTGCTCCGAGAGCGAGGCAGACACCGAGCACAGCTAGCTGGGTCGTCAGGCCGAGGTTCGCGAGGACGGTCACGGCGAAGCCGTCGTACGCGGGACGGTCCCCGAACCGCCACGTCGAAATGCCGCGCACGACGCGGTCAAGCACGCCGAACCAGATGCGGTAGAGGAATGCCAGGCTCCGCTCGAGGCCCGTTCCCGACGAGGACGGCTCGATCGTCGGGATCTCACGTGCCTCCCGGTACAGCTCCGTGACGTTGAAATCGACGGCGAGCACGGCCGCGAGCGCGAGGAAGGCCGCAGCCGCGAGGAGCGGCTCGTCCGTCACGTGAGCGAGAGCCACGAACACGGCGACGTTCACGCCGAGGTCGGCGATCGTGTCCAGGTAGCGCCCGGTCACCGTCACTCGCCCCGTAGCGCGAGCGAGCGCGCCGTCGGCGTTGTCGAGCAGTGTCTTCAGCTGCAGCAGCAGCGCCGCCTCCACGAGATAGCCGCGGTAGAGCACGAGCGCAGCGACGAGACCTACAGCAGCGTTCGCCAGCACGACCGCGGGCGGCGGCACCTTCGCGCGCTCGAACAACGGCACGAGCGCGTTCGCGAGCGGGCGGAAGACGAGCTCGAGGACGAGCTCACGGCCGGCTCGCCTCGGCTCGGCCGCTGCGGCCGTGACCGACATCGCCGTCGATGGTAGATACTGGCCACATGACCCCGACCGGCTGGGACGAGGTCGACGGTGCCCTCGAGCGCACGTTCGAGCTCGACAGCTTCCTGGACGCGCTCGACTTCGTGAACCGCCTGGGTGCTCTCGCGGAGGCCGAGGACCACCACCCCGACATCACGATCAGCTACCGGAAGGTGACCGTCCGCTGGTGGACGCACACCGCCGGCGGCATCACCGATCGCGACCGCGACCTCGCGGCGAAGACGGCTGAGCTGTAACGCAAGCTACGACGCGGCGGGGGCTTTGACCACCACAACCGGGCAGGCGGCGTGGTCGACGACGTGGCGGCTCACCGAGCCGAGGAGCGCGGCCTTGAACCCGGACCGGCCGTGCGACCCGACAACCACGAGCTCCGCCGCCTTGCTCTCGGCGACGAGCACCTCGCCGGCGTCTCCCTCGACCAGCTTTCGCTCGACGTCGACGGCCGGATCCGCACCGAGCGCGTCCGCGACTGCATTGTCGAGAGCGACCTGCGCGGCCTCGCTCTCGGCGTCGAGCTGACCGGGGAGGTCGCCCGCGGGTATCGCGAGCATCCCGGGGTCGCCGATCGGCTGCGGCGGCACGAACAACCAGGCGTAGACGACGACGAGCGACGCGGAGCGCAGGCGAGCCTCGTCCGCGGCCCAGCGGAGCGCCTCGGTGGACGCGTCCGACCCGTCGACACCGACGACGATCGATCCGCTCACACCGCCAGGCTACAGTGGATTCGTGGCTGCGTCCCGCGTGACGGTCTACGACGTCGGCCCACGTGACGGACTGCAGAACGAGCCCGAGGTCCTGGACGTCGAGGTGCGCGCCGAGCTCGTCCGGCGGCTTGCGGACGCGCGCCTGCCCGGCGTCGAGGTGGCGAGCTTCGTCGATCCGAAGCGCGTCCCGCAGATGGCGGGAGCGGAGGAAGTGGTCGCCGCGCTGGGTCCCTGTCCGGGGCCGGTTCGTGCCGGGCTTGCCCTCAACGAACGCGGGTACGAACGGCTCCTTGCGACCGGCCTCGACGAGGTCCGCTTCGCGTTCGGCGTGACCGAGTCGTTCAACGAGCGCAACCAGGGCGCCTCGGTCGAGGAGTCCATCGTCGCGTCACGTCGAATCGCGGCCCGCGCACGCGGCGACGGCATCCGCTGCGTCGTGACGCTCAGCGTCGCGTTCGGTTGTCCGTTCGAGGGCGAGGTCGATCCCGCGCGGGTCGCGGAGATCGCCGGACGCGTGACCGAGGTCGAGCCGGACGGCGTCGTCCTGGCGGACACGATCGGCGTCGCCTCGCCGAGCGCCGTTCGGTCCCTCACCGCGACCGTCGCCGAGATGGGCCCCCTCGTCGGCGGTCACTTCCACAACACACGCAACACCGGGTATGCGAATGCGCTCGCGGCGCTCGAGGCAGGCGCCTCGATCCTCGACGCCTCGATCGGCGGTCTCGGGGGCTGTCCGTTCGCCCCGAATGCGACGGGCAACATCGCGACCGAGGACCTCGTCTACGTCCTCGACCGCGAGGGCATCGCCACCGGCGTCGATCTCGACGGCCTCATCCACACGAGCGAGTGGCTCGCCGGGCTCCTCGGGCGGCGCCTCGAAGGGCAGCTCTACCGGGCTGGCCGGTTCCCGCCGAGCGCCTAACAGCGCGCCGGCAGGATCGTCCCGCGCACCTCGGCGAGCTCGAGCTCGCCTGCTCGACCCCGGATCACGACGACGTCGCCGTCCTCGAGGAACGTTCTCGTCGATCCGTCGGCGAGTTCGATCGGGTGCTCGCCGTTCCGTGTCAGCTCGATGAGCGACCCCTCGCTGCCGTGCTCGGATCCGGAGATCGTCCCCGAGGCGAAGAGGTCGCCGGTGGCGATCGACGCGCCGTTCACGGTCGCGTGCGCGAGCTGCTGCGGCATCGTCCAGTAGAGCCCGCTTGCATTCGTCCGTGTAACGACGGTGCCGCCCACTTCGACCGCGAGCTCGACGTCGAGCCCCCACGTGTCCTCCGTGAGGAGGTACGGGAGCGGCTCCGGTTCCTGCCGCGGCGCAGGGACGAAGCGGTCTTCGAGGAGTGCGAGCGGCGTGACCCAGGCGCCGATCGACGTCGCGAAGGACTTGCCGAGGAACGGGCCGAGTGGCTGGTACTCCCACGCCTGGATGTCGCGGGCGCTCCAGTCGTTGACGAGAACGACGCCGAACACGTGGTCACGAAACGCGGACGCCGGCACGGACTCGCCCAGCGCGCTCCCGACGCCCACGACGAAGCCGAGCTCGAGCTCGATGTCGAGGCGACGGCTCGGCCCGAAGCCCGGGGCGTCGGCTGCAGGCGCCTTCGACTGGCCGCAAGGCCGCACGATCGGTGTCCCGCTGACGACCACCGTTCCCGCGCGGCCGTGATAGGCGACGGGCAGGTGACGCCAGTTCGGCAGCAGCGGGTCCGAGTCAGGCCGGAAGAGTCGCCCGAGGTTGGTGGCGTGCTCGAGGGACGAGTAGAAATCGACGTAGTCGGCGACCGCGAACGGGATCCGGACCTCGGCGTTCTCGAGCGGAACGAGATCGGCGCCGGCATCCACGAGCTCTGCGACGCGCGCGACCGTGTCTTCCCACGACGAGCGGCCGAGCGCCAGGAACGGGTTCAGGGTCGGCGCCTCGAAGACCTCGCCGAGCCCGTGCGCCGCGAGGTCGAGCACGTCCTGAGCGACGCGGAATCCCACGCGCGGCGCGTCCTCGCCGACCGAGAACACGCCGAAGCCGACCGCCCCGTTCATGCGGGCCATGCGCCGCTCGGAGAGTCGCCGTTCTCCATGGCCGGCATGATCTCAGGGCGTCGCCTTCGCAGAGCTCTCAAGCGGACTCCGCTGCCGTCCGATGAGGTCCGAGGCGGCAAATGCCCGACCCTGCACCCATCGAGCCGGATCCCCGGCCACAGATCAGCCTCGTCTCGAGCGGCTCGGCCGAGCCGTACCGCCGGCTTGCGGAAATCTTCCACGACGTCCTCTCCGAGCAGAGCCTCGGCGCGCTGCTCGAACGCATCGCGGACGCGCTGGCCGTGCTCATCCCGTACGAGGACGTGCACATCTACGAGGCCGACGAGGCCAAGCGCGAGCTCAGCGCCGTCCTCGCGCGCGGCGACTGGGCCGACGAGGTCATGAGCGAGACGTTCTCGTTCGGCGAGGGCATCACCGGCTGGGCCGTCGACCATCGCGAGGCGGTCCTCGCGAATCAGGCGCATCTCGACCCCCGTGTGCGGTTCGTGCCCGGCACGCCGATCGAGCCGGAGGCGCTCATCGCGGTGCCGCTGATCGCACGTGGGCAGCTCAAGGGAACGCTCAACATCTACCGCGTCGGCGAGGAAGCCTCGTTCACGGACGAGGAGTTCCTCCTCGCGAAGCGGTTCGGCGACGCCGCTGCGCTGGCGATCGACAACGCGCACATCCGCGCACGTCTCGAGCACCAGGCCGAGACGGACGCGCTCACGGGCCTCTACAACCACCGCTCCTTCCACGACCGCCTCCGGCAGGAGCTCCTCCGCGCCTCCGCCGCCCACGAGACCGTCGCCGTCGTGATGATCGACCTCGACGACTTCAAGAAGGTGAACGACGTCTACGGCCACGGGATCGGCGACCACCTCTTGCAGCAGGTGGCCGACGTGCTCCGAGCCACCGTGCGCGCGACCGACGTCGTCTGTCGTGTCGGCGGCGAGGAGTTCGCGGTGATCCTCCCGGCCGGGGACATCCACAGCGCGACCTCCCTGGCAGAGCGCATAGGGACCGAGCTCGCGACGCTCGAGGCCGAGGCCGTCGGCAAGCTCACCGTCTCGACCGGGATTGCGATCGGGCCGGAGAACGCAGCCAACCCCCGCGAGCTCGTCGCCTGCGCCGAGGCCGCGATGATGACGGCGAAGGCTCGCGGCAAGGGTCTCGTGGTGCCGTTCGACGAGAGCGCGCGCGAACGCCCGGCCGAGGAGCAGGTCCGCCACGACGACGTGCGCTCGATCGCGCATCTGAAGATGCTCCAGAGCCTCTCCGGCAAGCTCTCGCGGCTCAACGACGTCCGGCAGATCGGCATCACGATTGCCGACGAACTCCGGCTGCTCATCGACTACCACAACTGCCGCGTGTTCCTCCGCGACGACGACGACCTCGTTCCCGTCGCCTTCCGCGGCGACCTCATCACCGCCGAGCCGGGGGATCCGGTCAACCTCCTGCCTACGCAGGTGGGCCGCGGCATCACCGGCTGGGTCGCCGAGACGGGCGAGCCCCTGCTCGTCGGTGACGCGGCGAAGCACGAGATCGGCGAACGGATCGCCGGCACGGCGGACATCGCGGAGTCGCTCCTCGCCGTCCCGCTGCGCTACGGGCCGCGCGTGACCGGCGTCATCGTGATCTCGAAGCTCGGGCTCGACCAGTTCGACGCCGACGACCTACGACTTCTCGAGGTGATGGCGGGGCATGCCTCGGTCGCGCTCGAGAATGCGCGGCTGTACGAGGCGCAGCGCCGCGAGGCCGAGAGCGCGAAGGCGCTCCTCGCGTTCTCCCGAGACCTCGCGGAGGCGTCGGGGATAGCCGAGGTTGCAGAGCGCGTGACGAGCGGGACCGTTGGGATCCTCGCGAGCCCGAGCACGTCGGTCTGGCTGCAGAGCGTCGAGGACGGAGCGCTCGAGCGCCTTGCCGCCTTCCCTGCCGACGATCGCGACGTCCGGATCCCGGCCGAGCACCTCGAGCCGTGGCTCGGCCGGCGCGAGCCGTACACGGTCGAGCCGGCCGACTACGCCGCGATCGCAAAGGTTCCCGAAGGCACCGAGGGTCGGTTCGCGATCGCGCCGTTCACCGTCGACGGACGCTGGGGCGTCGTAGCAGCCGCGATCGCAGTGCGCTCGACCCACGACGACCGCGACCTCGAGCTGCTCGGCAGCATCGCCCGCCAGACACGGCTCGCGCTCCAGACCGCGACGAGCTACGAGACGCTCGAGCGCACGTTCCTCGCGACGGTGGAGGCGCTCGCGAACGCCCTCGAAGCGAAGGACGAGTACACCTCGTCGCACGCGCGCTGGATCACCGACCTTGCGCTGCGCGTCGGCCGGGAGCTGGGGCTCGAGTCGGCCGAGCTGAAACGGCTCGAGCTCGGGGCGCTCTTCCACGACATCGGGAAGATCGGCATCCCGTCACGGATCCTCACGAAGCCCGGGCCGCTCACCGCGGAAGAGCGCGCCGTCGTCGAGACGCACCCGATCCTCGGCTATCGCATCCTCGCTCCGATCGAGCAGCTCGGCGAGGTCAGGTTCATCGTTCGCTGCGCGCACGAGCACTACGACGGCACGGGCTATCCGGACCACCTGTCCGGCGAGCAGATCCCGCTCGAGTCGAGGATCGTGCTCGCGTGCGACGCGTTCCACGCGATGACCACCGACCGTCCCTACCGAAAGTCGCTCGGCGAGGACGAGGCCCGGCGGCGCCTGATCGAGGCGTCGGGCGCGCAGTTCGATCCGCAGGTCGTGGACGCGCTCCTGCGCGTCCTGGACAGCGCCTGAGCGAGGCCGCGCCGCTAGGCGCCTGCGGCTTCCGCGTTGCGGAGCCCGCGGAAGGCCCAGACCCAGAACAGAAGTCCGAGCCCGATCGCGATCGCGAAGGCGCCCGCGATGTGCGGCGGGTCACCCGCGACGAAGCCACGTCCGGTCTCGAGCAGGTACGTGACCGGGTTGACTGTCGCGACGCCGTGGATCCACCCTTCGAGCAGGTTGAGCGGCACGTAGACGGGCGCGAAGAACAGGACGAGGAAGACGGGCATCTGCATGAGCGGCCCCGCCTGGATCGTCCGAAACCGCATCGCGATCCCGCCGGCCCAGAAGAACCCGCAGAAGTTCACGAGCGCGGCGAGCGCGTACAGCCCGATCAGGTCCACCGGTCCGCCTCCGACGTTCATGCCGACAACGAGCGCGACGCCGGTCAGCAGGACCGCGACGATGGACCAGCGCACGAGCGCCGCGCCGGCGTACCCCAGAACGATCCCGCTGCGCCTGGGCGCCGCCAGCATCAGGCGCTTCGCGAAGCCGCCTTCGAAGTCCCGCGCGACCCCGAACCCGGTGAAGACGCCGCTGAACGCGGCCGACTGCAGCAGTACGAAGACGAACTGGAATGCGGTGTAGCCGGGAGGAAAGTCGAAACCGGGGACCTGCGCGACCTGCGAGAGGCCACCGGCGAAGGCCGTGAAGAAGAACAGCGGAAACGCCATCGTCGGGAGGAGGATCTGCGGGTTCGTCAGCGCGTTCTTCAACGTTCGCCGGGCGACACCGAAGACGACGTTCCAGGTCCTCACGTCCGCGTCATCCGTGTCCGGAGCGCACCCGACGCGAGCCAGAGCGAGACGAGGCCGAGCGCGATGACGAAGCCGAAGCCGAGCGCGAGCGCCTGCCAGTCCCAGCCCGTGATGATGAGGCTGCGGACGCACTCGATCATGTACGAGACCGGGTTCAGGGTCGCCGCGGTCCGGAACCAGTCGACACCGATGAGGTTGCGGGGTGCGTTCATCGACGAGATGAACAGGAACACGAAGAGCACCGGGAAGAGCGCCTGGATCGTCTCACCCGACCCCGTGCGGTACGCGAGCCACGCCCCGAGCGCGCCGAACGCGAGCGCTACCACTGCGCCATAGACGAGCAACACGGCGATTCCAGCTGGTCCCGACGCGAAGTGGACGCCGGCGACGAGACCGACGGCGATGTAGAAGAGCACCTGGACGACGCCGAGCACGACGATCCCCGTGAGCTGACCGACGAGGAGCGGCCAGTCGCGCAGGGCCGTGAGCGAGAGCCGGTTCACGAACCCCGTCTGGACGTCGCGCGCGATGTCGGTCCCGGCGTTCATCGTCGAGAAGAGCGCCCCCTGGATGAAGGGGACTGCAAGGGCGAACGCGAGGAACGAGTCGGTGGGAAATCCCGGCAGCTCGGTCGACGAGCGCAGTCCGCCTGCGTTCACGAACATGAGCGCAATCGGGAAGATGAGCGGCGGGATGATGCTGGCAGGCTGACGCGAGGTGCGCACGACGGAGCGGCGCGCGATCGCGCCGACCTGTGTGGCAGTCGTACTCACCGGCGGCGCTTCTCCTGCTCCGCCGTGTCCGCCTCCTCGGCCGCGCCCTCGAGCGTCCGGCCGGTCTTCGCGAGGAAGACGTCGTCGAGAGTCGGCGCCTTCAGCTCGAGGTCGGCGACGTCGACGCCGTTCGCGTCCACCGCCCGCACGATGTCGGTGAGCCCGAGACCGTCGCGGAGCCGCACGGCGACGTCGCGCGTCGAGGCGAGCGGCTCCCCGAACTGGGCGAGGAACTCCGCGATCTTGGGCCGGTCGTCAGCGGTCCGGGGAATCGCGTGGACGCTGGGGCGGCCGATCTCGGCCTTGAGCTCGGCGGGTGTGCCCTCCGCGACGATCCGTCCCTGATCGATGATCCCCACACGGTCGGCGAGGACGTCCGCCTCCTCGAGGTACTGCGTCGTCAAGAACACCGTGACGCCGGCCTCACGGCGCATGAGGGCGACCTCGTTCCAGATGTCGGTGCGGCTCTGGGGGTCTAGCCCTGTGGTCGGCTCGTCGAGAAAGAGGATGCGCGGGCTGTGCACGAGGGCGAGGGCGAGGTCGAGACGCCGCTTCATGCCGCCGGAGTAGCCCGAGACCTTGCGGTCGGCGGCATCGACCAGCCCGACGCGGTGAATGAGCTCCTCCGCGCGCGGCTCACGCTCGGCCTTGGGGACGCTCTGCAGCGTCGACTGGAGGCGCAGGTGGTCTCGCGCGGTCAAGAGGGGGTCGAGAGCGGCCTCCTGCAACGCGACGCCGATGAGCCCGCGGATCTTCGGCCCGTCCTTCACCACGTCGTAGCCGGCGACGAGCGCCGTCCCGGCGGTGGGCGGCAGCAGCGTGGTCAGGACGTGGACGGTGGTCGACTTCCCCGCCCCGTTCGGGCCGAGGAAGCCGTAGATCTCACCCGGCGCGACCGAGAGGTCGATCCCGTCGACCGCCCGCGGGCCCTTTTTGTACTCGCGGACGAGCCCGCGAACCTCGATTCCGTTCTCGTGCTCCATCCGGCCCACAGTACCCACGCCTGCGCTCAGGGCAGCTGCGCGAGCCGGTCCCGCAGCTCCTCGCCGGAGATCTCGCCACGTGCGAACCGCTCGGCGAGAATCGAGCGCGCACGATCGGTTCCGCCGCACCGGCCGGACCGGCGACGGAAGACGAAGAAGAGGATCGTCGCTATGACCCCGAGCCAGAGGAGCCAGAAGAACGGGAACACGAACCACCAGTGCTCCCCGTCGTCGCCGACCGAAGCCAGCAGGAACGTCAAGCTACCCATGCGAATCTCCTAACCATAGACGACTAATTATTCGTAGACTAACGATTAGTAGTCTACGAATGCAAGTGACGACATGAGACCGCACGGGATCCCGATCGGACTGCAGCTCGCCCACTCGGCCAAGTCGGTGAGCCGCGCGTTCGGCGACGCGCTGGCGGAGGTCGGCGGCTCGGTGCCAACCTGGCTGATCCTCACCAACCTCATGGGCGAGTCATGGCCGGCGCAACACCAGCTCGCACGTGCCCTGCGGATCGAAGGGCCGACGCTGACCCGTCACCTGGACGGCCTCGAGGAGGCGGGTCTCGTGGTTCGCACGCGCGAGGCGAACGACCGCCGCGCGGTGCAGGTCGAGCTCACCGACGCGGGTCGTGCGAAGCACGCCGAGCTCCTGCAGGCGGTCATCGGCTTCAACCGCCGCTTGACCGCGGGACTCGACGAGGAGAAGCTCGAACAGCTGAGACGGCTCCTCGCCCGGCTCGAGCAGAACGTCCAGGAATCTGCCGGGTCGTAGGATCGGCGCGAGTGGCGCACCAGTGG
>Ga0070670_100002293_pt1 | contig 15762 bp, 15 predicted proteins | sample KBSS63metaG_FD_64665 | JGI IMG/M metagenome (GOLD analysis project Ga0070670, IMG submission 64665) | Switchgrass rhizosphere microbial communities from Kellogg Biological Station, Michigan, USA - KBS S6-3 metaG | ecosystem: Host-associated > Plants > Roots > Rhizosphere > Soil ... | reverse complement strand
CCGTCACGATGCCCGTACGGCACTGCTGAGTTGGACGTAATCCGTAAAAAGGGGGAGTCCGGCGGTTACGCCGATTCGAGAGTGTCGTCTTTGCCGGCCCAGCCGCGAATCTCCGATGACTGACGCCGGTCCACTTTCACGCGATTCACCGCACGCCGCCGCTCGCGATCGGTCGCCCAGTCTTCGGCGACCAACAGCCGCGCCTGCTCCACCGGGAGGTCGAGGATATCGCCGACCCGATGCGGTGACACGTCAACCCCATCCATTCGATTTGCCAGCTTCTTTGTAAGACGAACTCTCACGTTTCCATGACACAGCAATGACTGTGCCTCCTGTGAGCAACGTATCGGCAGGGATGCCGCGGGCCAGCACCCGTTGTTTTGAGGTTTTTGCCTCCGGAACTGCTCAGCACCTCGTTCGGAGCGCAACGGCGCTTGCACTATGAGGAGGACGCTCTCGGGCCACCAGATGGACCGTCCGCTAGAGGGGCGGGGCAGCCGACACTCTGGCGAGGAATTCCCGAACCACGACGTTGACATCGCGATGCTGGACGTCGACCGCCGCGTTCATCGCACGCATGTCGGCGTCCGAGAGACGGCCGGCGAGCCGCTTCAGCGCCCGGCCGATCTCGGGGTGGCGCAGCAACGACGCGGTGCGTACGACCGGGAACGCATCGTAGGGTGGGAAGTAATGGAGGTTGTCCGCGAGCGGCGTGAGGTGCAGCGCGTCAATCATCGCGCTCGTCGCGTCGCCCGCGATCACGTCGACCTGACCGTCGGCCAGCGCCCGGTAGATAAGCGAGAGTTCCATTGCGCGCGGCTGCGAGGCGAACCGGAGCCCGTATGTCCGCACGAGCCCCGGGTATCCGTCGTCGCGCTGCAGGAACTCGTGGCCGAAGCCGGGTGTCCACTGGGCCGCGACCGGGCGGAGGTCCTCGATCGTGCGGAGTCCGCGGGCGCCGGCGTCGCTCGCCCGCACCAGCACGGCGAACGTGTTGTTGAAGCCGAGCGGGTCGAGCGCTGTGACGCCGGCGCTCGCGTAGAGCGCGCGTGCGCGTTCGAAGGCGCGTTGTGAATCGCGGGGGACAGTCTCGTGGAACACGGCGGAGACCGCCGTGCCCGTGTATTCGACGTAGGCGTCGAGCTCGCCAGCGCGAACCCCGCGGTCGCACACGAACGTACCCCCGAGATTCAACTTGCGCGTAACGCTCCCTCCTTCCGCTTCGATCGCCTGCGCCAGCAGCTCTCCGAGAATCACCTGCTCGGTGAAGTTCTTCGACCCGATGACGATCGTTTCACGGCGGGGGGCGGCATAGACGATGGCCGCGCCGACCGCGAGGACGACGAGCGTCGCAGCCACCGCGCGTGCGGCGGTTGCCGGTGTCGTACGGCCGCTCGTCATCCGCTGTTGCAGCCATGCGAGACTGCCATCGGCGGCGAGCGCGAGCGCGGCCGCCGGAATTGCGCCGGCGAGAATCGTCGTGGTATCGACCATCGCCAGGCCGCGGAAGATGTACTCACCCAGGCCGCCGGCCCCGATCGCCGCCGCGATCGTCGCGGTCCCGACGCCAATCACCGTCGCGACGCGAATGCCCGCGACGATAGAGGGCAGCGCGAGCGGAAACTGCACCAGCCAGAGCAGCTGCCGATCGGTCATCCCCATCGCGACGCCCGCCTCGACGACGGCCGGATCCACCGTGGAGATTCCTGTGACGGTATTGCGCACGATCGGGAGCAGCGCGTAGATGGCCAGTGCGACGAGCGCCGTACGCGGCCCAATGCCGCCGATGAAAGGAAGCGGCAGAAGAAAGCCGAGCAGGGCGAGGCTGGGCACCGTTTGCGCGGCGCTCGCAATCGACAGAATCGCTCGACCGGCGCGCGGCCGGCGCGCGGCGGCAACGCCCGCCGGAACTCCGACGGCCATCGCCGCGAGCGTCGAGACGAACACGAGGAGCACGTGCTGCTCGATCAACAGACCGAGCTCGGAGCGATGAGTGATCCAGAATCGCCAGACCGCCATCGAGGCTCAGTCGGGAGGCGGCGGGGGTTGTGCCGCGACGAACGCGCGTATCCGCGGATCCGACGACTGCGCGACGCCGACCGGCGTCCCGAGGGCGAGCAGTTCGCCGCCGTCGATCACGCCGACGCGGTTGCCGAGAGCGAACGCTTCAGCGATATCGTGCGTCACCACGATGATGGTCGTGTGCAGGCGTTTCTGCACTGCCGCCAGCTCGTGGCGGACCTCTGCCCGGGTGACCGGATCCAGCGCGCCGAACGGCTCGTCCATCAGGAGGATCGGCGGATCGATCGCCAGCGCGCGGGCCACGCCGACACGCTGCCGCTGGCCGCCGGAGAGTTCTCGCGGCCGCCGCGACGCAAACCCAGCTGGATCGAGCCCGACGAGCGTCAGAAGTTCGTGTGCGCGCGCGCGCGCCCGCTCAGGCGGCCAGCGCTCGAGTCGCGGCACGATCGACACGTTCTCCTCGATGGTCATGTGCGGAAACAGGCCCACCTCCTGAAAAACGTAGCCGATTCGACGCCGCAGTGCGATCGCGTTCCACTCGCGCGTGTCGCGTCCCTCGACCGCGACGCTTCCTGAGGTCGGCAGCAACAGCCGGTTCACCAGCTTCAGCAGAGTGCTCTTTCCAGCACCGCTGCGCCCTACCAGCGCCACGATTTCGCCTGGCTCAACCGCCAGGCTGACGCGTACCAGGGCGGGTGCGCGCCCGGGATACTGATATCCCACGTTGTCGAATCGGACGATCACGATCGCTGCCTGCACGAGGGTAAGCCGGTGTGCAGCCCTGGGGCAACCGAGGTCGGGGTCAGATCTCGATTTTCCATTTTTCGACAAGCTTGTAATTGGTTCGAGCGAAAAATGGAAAATCGAGATCTGACCCCGACCATGCAATCCGTGACACAATCGCCGGATGCAGGATCGGTGGCCAACGCTTCAGCTCGAGGCGTGGCGCGAGACCTATGCCACGCTGCACATGTGGACGCAGGTCGTCGGGAAGGTCTGCCTCGCGCTGACACCGCTGACCAATCACTTCTGGAACATCGCCTTCCAGATTACGCCCACGGGACTTTCCACCCCGACGCTGACGGTGAACGCTCTCGCCGTGACCCTGGCGTTCGATTTCATCGATCACCAGCTCGTCATCCGCGCGTCCGACGGACGCGAGCAGCGCCTCGCGCTGCGGCCGATGACGGTTGCGGACTTCTACGCCGACGTAATGACGAGGCTGCAGGAGCTCGGCATCCGCGTGCGCATCTGGAGCACCCCGGTCGAGATTCCCGATCCAATTCCCTTCGAGGAGGACACGGTTCACCGTTCGTACGACCCCGGCCCCGTGCGAGCGTTCCACGAGATACTGCTCGCGACGAAGCCGGTGTTCGAGAGCTTCCGCAGCACGTTCATCGGGAAATCCAGTCCGGTGCATTTTTTCTGGGGCAGCTTCGATGTCGCGGTGACGCGATTTTCAGGCGATCGCGCACCGGAACGGCCGCAGGCCGATTCGATCACGCGCGAGGCGTACTCGCACGCGGTCATCAGCCACGGATTCTGGCCGGGCAGCGGCCCGGTGCAGGAGGCCGCGTTTTATGCGTACGCGGCTCCTGAGCCAGCGGGACTGAAGAGTGCAACCGTACGACCTGGCGCTGCTTACTACCACGCCGACCTGTCGGAATTCGTCCTTCCCTACGAAGCGGTTCGCGCGGCCTCGTCACCTGCGGACGAGTTGCGGGCATTTCTCGAGAGCACCTACGACGCCGCGGCGGGTCTCGCCGGCTGGAACCGATCGCTGCTGGAACGGAGTCAAAAGGTAGGCATATGAACGCCGCGTGCGCCCATGTGGGTGGGATCACCACCGTAAAACAGCCGAAGCGCTACGAGTGCGAGGAGTGCGTCAAGATCGGGTCGGATTGGGTCCACCTGAGGACGTGCCAGACGTGCGGAACCACCCGATGCTGCGATTCGTCGCCGAATCGGCACGCCAGCAAGCACGCGCGCGCCAGTGAGCATCCCGTCGTCGCGTCGGCCGAGCCGGGCGAGCGGTGGTTGTACTGCTTTCCGGACGACGCGTTTGCCGAATACTGAGGACGCGGATGAGAATGGAAACCACGAACACGGTACACGCAACGGGGACGTCGTTTGCGGACTGGTATCGCCGCAACCGCGAGCGGTCGCGGCAGATCTTCGACCTGCTGACCGACGAGGCGTACTATAGCCAGCCGATCGCGCTTCGCCATCCCATCCTCTTTTACGACGGCCACCTTCCCGCTTTCAGTTTCAACACACTCGTGAAGAAGGCGCTGGGCGGGCCGAGCATCGACGAGCGCCTCGAACGGTTGTTTGCGCGCGGCATCGATCCCGACGATACCGCTGATCCGTCGCAGGGGTCCGCTTCACCGTGGCCGACGCGCGACGTCGTGGCGTCGTTCGTTGCGGCAGCCGACAGCCGCGTGCTCGATGCGCTGAAGCACGCGGACCTCGATCGTCCAGGCCATCCGCTGCTCGATCGCGCCGAGGCCGCCTTTGCGATCCTGGAACATGAGGCGATGCACCAGGAGACGTTGCTCTACATGTGGCATCGTCTTCCGTTCAGTCAGAAAAGACGTCCCGCCGCGTACGCGCCGCAGACCGCTGGCCGGCCGCCGGCGCAGGAATGGATTCAGGTGCCGCGCGGCCGCGCCACGCTCGGCGTCGCCCGCGACCGCGCGCGTTTCGGGTGGGACAACGAGTTTCCGGCGCGGGAGGAGGAGGTCGAGTCGTTCGCGATCGAGCGGCACGACACCACCAATGCCGCGTTTCTCGAATTCGTCGAGGCGGGCGGTTACACGGATTCCCGCTGGTGGCGGCCGGAGGACTGGACGTGGATTGAGCGGGAGCGCGTAACCCATCCACTGTTCTGGGAGCGCCACGACGGCGCGTGGCAGTGGCGCGGCATGTTCGATCTCATCCCGCTGCCGCTGGCGTGGCCGGTGTACGTCAGCTTCGCGGAAGCGGCGGCGTTCGCACGGTGGCGGGGGGCGCGGCTCCCAACCGAGGCGGAGTTTCAGCGCGCCGCATTCGGCACGCTCGGCGGCATCGAACGGAGTCATCCCTGGGGCGATGCGGAGCCTGAATCGGAGCACGGCGTGTTCGATTTCCGCAGCTGGGATCCACAGCCGGCGGGCACCCATCCCGCGGGCCGGAGTGCCTGGGGCGCCGACGACCTCGTCGGCAACGGGTGGAAGTGGACGAGCACACCGTTCGGGCCATTTGCGGGATTCCGGGCCATGGCGTCATATCCGGAATACTCCGCAGACTTCTTCGACGGCGAACACTACGTGATCAAGGGCGCGTCGCCGGCGACGGCTCGTGAGCTGCTGCGGCCGACCTTCCGCAACTGGTTTCGCGCGCACTACCCGTACGTTTATGCGGGGTTCCGCTGCGCGAGGAGCGCCCGGTGACCATGCGCCAAACGGCCCAGGATCTCGAGGCGCGCACTGCGGCCAGTGAGGAGCGCGCGGAATTCGCCGAGGATGTTCGCTACTATCTGACCCAGAGTCCGCGTCAGCTGCCGTCGCGCTACCTCTACGATCCGCTCGGCTCCGCGCTCTTCGAGGCCATTTGTCATCTGCCGTGGTACGGGATCACGCGAGCGGAGCTGGCGCTGCTTGCTGCGCACGCGGGAGAGATCCTCAGCCGACTGCCATCGCTGTCCACGATCGTCGAGCTTGGCCCCGGGAGTGGCGAAAAGCTGCGGACCTTGCTGCAGTCCGCGCAGCCGCGGCGTTCCGCACTCGATGTCCACCTGGTCGACGTCTCGTCGGCCGCGCTTCGCGCCTCGACGCAGGCGCTCGACTCTCTCGACCGCGTCCGGGTGATCGGTCATGCGACGTCGTACGAGGCGGGGCTGGCCGAGGCCGCCGCGCAAACGGCAGAGGGCGGCCGTACGCTCGCTCTGTTTCTCGGATCGAATATCGGCAACTTCGATCCGCCGGGAGCCGCGGAGCTGCTCCGCAATATCCGGATGGCACTCCTGGAAGGTGACGCGCTGCTCCTCGGCGCAGACCTGGTCAAACCGGCGCACCAGCTGAACCTTGCCTACGACGATCCGCTCGGCGTCACCGCGGCCTTCAATCGCAATTTGCTGGTCCGGATCAACCGGGAACTTCAGGGCGATTTCGAGATTGGCGAGTTCGATCACGAAGCGGTCTGGAACGCCAGGGAGTCGCGTGTCGAGATGCACCTGCGCGCCCGGCGCCGCCAGTGCGTGCACATTCCGGGCGCTGGTATTTCGATCACTTTGGAAGAAGGGGAGCGGATCTGGACGGAAAGCTCGTACAAATACCGCCCTGCGGCGATCCTCGAAATGCTCGCCGGCGCGGGATTCAGCCTTCCCACGCAGTGGTTTGACGATGGTGACACCTTCGCATTGACGCTCGTAGAAGCGGCATAGCCGAACCTCAACCGCATCTCACACGGTTCGGCGCTGCTGCTCTTCCGACGCCCACTGAACCGCATCGTCATAGTCCTGAAACGCGCGCATCACGACGCTTTCCTGCGCGGCGGCCGGTTCGATCGACCGATAGAAACGCCAGACGCTCGGGCGGTCGGCGACGATCGCCCAGCTTGACGCATGATCGACCCTCAGGTCGTGGGCGCCCAGGTACGCCATGAACGCCCGCATATCCTCCACCAAGGGGGCTTCTTCGTATCCACGTCGATCGAGGATGATGCTGAAGCCGCGCCGATAGATCGGGTCCGCCCACACGCGGTGGATCATTGCGATCTTCTCTTCGACGCTCGGCATGGCAGCCGTCCGTATCGAGACGATTCCGCGATCGGGTTCGACTTCGTAGCTGAAGTCCGGCTGGCCGAATCGGGCGGCCCGAATTGCGGCAATCAGGCTCTCCAGCGTGAACGGTTTGTAGAGCAGCGGGGCGGGGCCAAGACGTTTTTCCTGCTGTTCCGACAGCGAGAGCGTAGCGGTCATCGCGACGGCGGGGACGTTGAAGCTGGAATCCCGTACCGTCTCGAGAAGCTCGTACCCATCCACACCGGGCATCACCAGGTCTGTCACCAGGACGGCAACTTCGGGATGCGCCTGCAGAGTGCTCAGCCCCTCGGATCCATTGCCCGCCTCGAGCACGCTGAACCCTTGAAATGAGAGCATCCGCGCCATCAGGTTCCGCACGTCGACGTCGTCTTCGACGAGCAGCGCGACAGGCAGGTCGCTCGAGGGCATCAGGCTCCGATAGCTCCCAGTTCCCAGCTCCCGGCTTCCAGCTGGTAGCTGGCAGCTGGCAGCTACCAGCTGCCAGACGGTATATCGGTCGATCCCCCGCGGGCGATTAGCGCTTCGCATGAACTGGAACTTTCCGTCGTTCCCAACTGAATAGAAGATGTGGACGTCGAATGCCACATCGGATGACTGCCCAACCACTGGACCGGGCGCCGGACGACGCGCTGATGTCGCGGATCGCCGCGGGCGATCAGGATGCCTTCACCGAGTTGTTTCGGCGCCGACGGAACGAGGTCTACCGCGTTGCGCTGTTGATGACCGGCGGCGCAGCGGTGGCGGAAGACATCGCACAGGATGTGTTTCTGGCGGTCATGCGCGACGCTGGCCGGTATGAGGCCGGCCGGTCGACGGTCACCGCGTGGCTGTGCGGGATCGCTCGAAACCACGCGCGGCGGCGGCTGGATCAGGACGGCCGGATCGTTCGTCTCGCGGAGGGCGACGAGCCGGGGCAGCGGGAGCCGGCGGTGCAGCGCGATCTCGTCGCCGAGATCGCCGCGGCGCAACACGTCGACGCGCTGCGGCGCGCGATTCTGAAGCTGCCGGTGCGATACCGGGAGGTCGTTGTGCTCTGCGACTTGCAGGAACTGAGTTACGCCGATGCCGCCGCCGCGCTCGACTGTGCGGTTGGCACGGTGCGATCGCGGCTGCACCGCGCGAGGGCGCTGCTGACGGCGAAAATGCGGGACGCAAACAGTGTTCGCCGCTCGATGATCAAAGGGTGTCTGGCATGATCTCCGACGAATATCAGCAGTCAATACGCGAGCTCGCGCGTGCCGCGACAATGCCGGACGCGATGGCTGAACGCATGGAGGCGGAGCTGCAGCGTGCATTCGGCACGGCCGGCGCCGCCAGCGAAAGGTCCCCAGGGGTGCGCTGGCTCGTTGCGCTTGCCGCCGCGGCAGCCGTCATCATCGCGGTCAGCGCTGCGGTGTGGTTTACGCGTCAGCCCGTTACGCCGCACAACGTAACGGCCGGCCCAGACGCCGGCACTACCGACCCGGCCGGCCCGAAGGCTGGCACGACCCACGCGGCCGCTCTGAAGGCCGGCCCCACCGACACGGGTGGCGCCACCAACGCGGCCATCGCGCCCCGGCTCCCGCGGCGCGCCTCCCGGAATACTCTTCCGCCGGTCATACGACCCGCGGGATTCGTTCCGGTCCCCGCGGCTGCGGCGCTTCCGCGGTTCGAAAGCGGCGTCATCGTCCGCGTGGCGCTGCCGGTGACGGCGCTGCCATCGTACGGCATTGACATCTCGCCGGCATCGAGCGGCCAGCCCGTCGAGGCCGATGTGCTGCTCGGGCAGGATGGCCTGGCCCGCGCAATTCGTCTCGTGAACACTTCAAGGAGCCAGCAATGAAAACAACCTGGATACTCGCGCTTGTGCTCGGCGTCGCGCAGACGGCGGTGGCGCAGGAGCCGACGGGTGCCGAGAAGGCCGACGCGGTCAAGCTGAAAGTGATGGCGGAGCTCGATGCTGTTCGTTCGAAGATCGCCGTCGAGGGCCGAATTACTCCGGGCGCGCCGTACTCCGCGGAAGCGGTGAACGAGGCGACGCAGATGCTCGCCGATGGCAACCGGATCGTTCAGAAGTCCGTGACGCGCGTCTATCGAGACGGCGAAGGCCGGACGCGACGGGAGGACGTCACGGAGAGCGGCGAGGTGATCAACGTGTCGATCGTCGACCCGGTCGCGCACGTCAGCTACGTGCTCGACCCCAGGACACGCACCGCGTATCGCGGGTCGATGTTGATTGCGACGCCAAGGGTCTTCGAGAAAGGCATTCCGCCGACAGAGGCCGACAAGCGGGCCACGGAGGTCAACGTGGCCAAGTTGAAGGCAGCGCTGGACAAGAAGGAACAGAAGATGCGTTCCGAGGAAGGGGGTGTCGCGCCGCCGCCACCACCGCCGCCGCCACCACCGGGCTTCAGGGGCGAACTGATGCGTGCGGCCGCCGAGTCCAGCAAGGAAGATCTCGGGCGGCAGATCGTAGAGGGAGTGACCGCGACGGGAACGCGCATGACGTGGACGATCCCCGCGGGTGCGATTGGGAATCTCCAGCCGATCAAGATCGTCTCCGAGCAGTGGCTGTCGCCGGAGCTCCAGCTGCTGGTGCTGACCAAGCACGCCGATCCGCGAACCGGCGACAATATCTACCGGCTGCAGAACATCGTTCGCGCCGAGCCGGATCGTTCGCTGTTCACGCTGCCACCGGACTACACGCTGAAGGAGTCTGGGATCAGAAAAGAAGAATGACACGTGCCGGGGCTGAAGCCCCGGCCTGCGACATCACGCCACGATGGCCGTTTCGGGCCATCGTGGCGATTTTTTTGTACGCAGTTTCTCCGATCCCTGTTAAATTGAGTGGTTCTCACTCATAGCGCCGGACACCTCCTTATGCCCCAGCGCAAGCTTGATGTCGTGCTCGACTCCGTGAAGCGCCTGATGCGCATGGGGGCGACGTCTAACCTGGTGAATCTGCTGCAGAAGCAGCATCCCGCCGACCTCGCGCAGCTGTTCTCGGAGCTGCCGGGAAAAGATCGTCATGCGGCGTTCACGCTGCTGGCCGAACGCAACTCCAAGCTCGCCATGGAGGCGCTGAGCGAGTTGGGACCGGAGAAGGGGGCCGGGCTGCTCGCGGATCGCTCCGCGGAAGAGATCGTCCGCTTGACGCAGGAACTGCCCTCAGACGATGCGGCGGCGTTGATCGATTACCTGCCGGAAGAACTGTCGAACGCCGTTCTCGAGCTGCTGCAGAAGCGCCCTGCGGGGGACGCCGTCGGCGACCTGCTCGAATACAAGGAGCAGACCGCCGGCCGCATCATGAACCCGAAGGTCTTTGCCCTCGCCGAGGACATGACCGCGGGCGAAGCCATTACCGCGCTCCAGGGATCGCGCGACGTCGAAGTCGTGTTCTACCTGTACGTGATCGACGTCCGCCGGCATCTCGTCGGCGTCGTCTCGCTGCGCCGTCTGCTGCTGGTGTCGCCCGAGACGCCGCTCAAGCGGATCATGACGACCGACCTGATCAGCGTCCGCGTCGACATGGACCAGGAAGAAGTCGCGCGGCAGGTCGCCTCGTACAACCTGCTCGCGATCCCGGTCGTCGACGAGGAGAACAAGCTGGTCGGCGTCATCACCGTGGACGACGTGATCGACGTCATCAAGGACGAGGCCACCGAGGACGTCTATCGGCTGGCCGGCGTGGCGGGCGACGATCGCGTTTTCGCCACTGCCGGCGAATCGCTGCGCAAGCGCGTGCCGTGGCTCGAAGTCAACCTGGTCACCGCGTTCATCGCCGCGTCAGTGGTCGCGCTCTTCGAGAGCACCATCTCGCAGGCGACGGCGCTCGCGGTCTTCATGCCGGTCGTCGCCGGCATGGGGGGCAACGCCGCGACGCAGACGCTGACTGTGATCGTCCGCGGGATCGCGCTCGGTGAGCTGACCTGGGCCAATACCCGTAAGGCACTGGTCAAGGAAGCGCTGGTCGGCCTCGGCAACGGCATCGCGTGCGGCCTCGTGGCCGCGATCGTCGTGTGGCTGTGGAAGGGTGATATCTGGCTCGGCGCCATTCTGCTGGCGGCGATGGTGATCAACATGTTCGTGGCGGCGACGGCGGGTACGCTGATCCCGCTGATGCTGCGCGCGCTCAAGATCGACCCGGCGCTGGCGTCGTCGGTGTTCATCACCACGCTGACCGATGTGTTCGGCTTCGCGTCGTTCCTCGGGCTCGGCACGCTCTTCATCAAATACCTGCATTTACCAGTAAAATGAGGGGTGCCCGTTTACACGTCCGAGGCGCTGATCCTTCGCACCTACAAGCTGGGCGAGGCGGATCGGATCGTGGTGTTCCTGACGCGCGACCGCGGAAAGAAGCGCGGCGTGGCGAAGGGCGCGCGACGCGTGCGCTCGCGTTTCGTCGGCGCGCTGGAGCCGATGACCCGCGCGGGCGTCGCGTACTATGAGCGCGAACAGCGCGACCTGGTGCGAATCAACTACGTCGAACCGACGCGCTCGCCCCTGTCCGGAACCGCGAGCGAAGCGCTCGGGCACGTGGGATATTTTGCCGAGCTGATCGACGAGTGGGCGCCCGAGGCGCACGCCGACGAACGGTTGTACCGGCTCGGATCGTCGATGACCGAGGCGATCGCAGCGGGCGTGCCGGTGGATCCCCTCGCGCGGTATTTCGAGTACTGGCTGCTGCGGCTGCAGGGCGTCTACCCATCACTGACGTCCTGCGCGGGCTGCGCCGAACCGCTCCTCGGCGGGGCGGTGATGCCGCCGCGCGACGACCTGTTCCTGTGCCGAACGTGCGCCCCGGCGGGGGGCACGGCGGTGGGTATCGAGGCGCTGAAGTTCCTCAAAGCCGCCGGGGCCACGGCGCCCGAGCGGATCGACACGCTGCCGCTCCAGCCGCGCGCGGCGCGCGAGCTCGAGATGCTGCATCGCCGGCTGCTGCATCTGCATCTTGAAAAGGAATTGAAATCCGCCCGGGTGCTGCGCGAAATGCGCCACGCCCGGTAACCCGAATGGTCACGCTCCAGCAACTGATCTTCAAGCTCTCGGAATTCTGGGCCTCGCGGGGCTGCCTGCTTCAGCAGCCGCTGGACATCGAGATGGGCGCCGGCACGATGCATCCGGAGACATTTCTCCGCGTGCTCGGTCCCGCCCACTGGAACGTCGCCTACGTGCAGCCCTCGCGTCGTCCGGCCGATGGGCGATTCGGCGAGAACCCGAACCGTCTGTTCAAACATCAGCAGTTCCAGGTGATCCTCAAGCCGGCGCCCGACGAGGTCCAACAGCTGTACCTCCAGAGCCTCGAGGCGTGCGGCATCGATCTCCGCGCCCACGACGTCCGCTTCGAGGAAGACAACTGGGAATCACCGACGCTCGGGGCATGGGGTATCGGCTGGCAGGTGTTGTTCGACGGTCAGGAGATCACTCAGTTCACCTATTTCCAGCAGGCGGGAGGCATCGATCTCGCGCCGATCTCCGTCGAGCTGACCTATGGCATCGAGCGCTTTGCCATGGCGCTGCAGGACGTCGACAACGTATTCGATCTGGAGTGGGCGCCGGGCGTGACCTATCGCGACGTGCGCCACCGCGACGAGGTGGAGCAGTCGAAGTACGCGTTCGGCCACGTCGCCATGCCGAAGGATCAATTGAACGCGCTGCACCGCGATCTCTTCGATAAATACTATCTGCTGGCGCAGACGCTGCTGGGCAGCGACCTTGCGCTGCCCGCGCTCGACTACTGCCTGAAGTGCTCGCACATGTTCAATCTGCTCGATGCGAGCGGCGGCCTTGGCGTGACCGAGCGAACCGCCTACATCCTGCGAGTGCGGCAGCTGGCCGTCGCGATCGCGAAACACTGGGTCGGCGAAACCACCGTAGATGGATAGAGAGCTGCTGCTCGAAATCGGCGTCGAGGAGCTGCCGGCGTCGTGGCTGCCCGGTCTGACGCGGCAGCTCGCCGAGCGGCTCGGCGCCCGGCTGACCGAATACCGCATCAGCGCCGGCGCGCCAGTCGAGAGCTACAGCACCCCGCGCCGGCTGACCGCGCGCGTCGGGAAAATCGCGGAACGGCAGGAAGATCTCGAAGAGACGGTCAGCGGCCCGCCAGTGTCCGCAGCCGTGGGCGCCGACGGAAGCCCGACGCCGGCGGGGCTCGGATTTGCCAAAAAGCAAGGCGTGCCGTTCGAGGGGCTGACCCGGGTCAAGACCGCGAAAGGCGAATACGTCGCCTATCAGAAGCGTCAACGCGGCAAGAGCGCGGTCGACACGCTGCCCGAGCTGCTCGTCAGCCTGCTGCGCGATCTGTCGTTCCCCAAACAGATGCACTGGGACGCGAAGCTCGACGACGGCCGGGGGGAGTTTCTGTTCGGCCGCCCGATTCGCTGGCTGCTGTTTCTCTACGGCGGCCGCGTGGTCCCGTTCACCATCGGCCGCACACCCGGCGCGGCGGGATCGCAGGTGCTCGACGTCGAATCCGGCGCGTTGACCTACGGTCATCGATTCCTCACAACGAGCGGGCGTGCGGGGCGGTCGATCAAAGTCCGGAGCTTCGACGAATATGCGGCGCGGCTGGCCGAGCATTTCGTCATCCTCTCCCACGCGGAGCGGCGCGATCGGATCGCCCGCGAGCTCGAATCGCACGCACGGCGGCTCGGCGGGCGCGTTCATCTCAAGGCCCACGCGGGTCTCATCGACGAGGTCGCGGATCTCGTCGAGTATCCGGGCGTCGTCGCCGGGTTCTACGACCTCGGTTTTCTCGATCTGCCACACGAAGTGCTGACGACCACGCTCGTTCATCATCAACACTACTTTCCGGTCGTGACCGAGAAGGGCGAGCTGAAGGAGGCGTTCCTCGCGGTGGTCAACACCCAGCCGTCCGACGAGCGCTTGATTGCGAAGAACGCCGAACGCGTGGTCACGGCCCGGCTGCGAGACGCGCGCTTCTTCTGGGAGTCGGATCGCAAAACGACACTCGAGTCGCGGCTCGATCGGCTGCATGCCCTGCAGTTCCACAAGAAGCTCGGCAGCTACCGCGACAAGGCGCATCGCGTCTCCGCGCTCGCCGAGTGGATCGCGGCCGAGGCGTTCGGACAGCCGCAGGAGGCCGCGGCGGCGAAGCAGGCGGGCCTCCTTGCGAAGGCGGATCTCACCACCGAGATGGTGTTCGAGTTCACCGAGCTGCAGGGTACGATGGGCGGGATCTACGCGCGGCACGAAGGGCTTCCGGAGCAGGTCTGGAAAGCCATTTACTACCAGTATCTGCCGATCGGCGTCGAAGCCGATGCTCCGCCGTCGCGCGAACAGCTCGGCGCCGCCGCGGCTTCGTGGGCCGCGGTTTCGCTCGCCGACAAGCTCGATACGTTCGTGTCGCTCACGCGCGCCGGCGAGCGAGCGACCGGTTCGCGCGATCCCTTCGGGTTGCGCCGGCAAACCCAGGGCGCGGTGCGAATTCTCATGGATCTCCCCGAGCTCACCGGGATCGATCGCGAGGTTGCGCTCGCCACCCTGACGGCCCGCGCCGCGGGCGGCGACACCGAGTGGAGCGCCGAGATTGCGCAGTCGGCGCTGGCCTTCGCCGTGGAGCGCGTGCGCTTCGCGCTCGAGCAGCGCGGGTTCCCTGTCGAGATCGTCCGCGCCGCCACTTCGTCCGGCGACATCAGCCCGCTGCGTGCGCGCCGCGTCGCGGAAGCGATTCAGCGGATACGCGGCTCGGAGGATTTCCAGGCGCTCGCGGTGCTCTTCAAGCGCGTGAAGAACATCGCGAAGGAGCTGCCGGCTGGTGCCGCGGCTGACCTCGGCACGCTGACCGAGCCGGCGGAACGCGCGCTCGTCGCGGAGGTCGCGACTCGCAGGCCGCGGATCGAGGCGGCGGCCTCGCGGAGCGATTATCGCGCGGCATTCATGGATATCGCCGGCCTGCGCGCGGCCGTCGACCGGTTCTTTACCGAGGTGTTCGTGATGGCAGACGACGTGCAGGTCCGGAACGCACGGCTGACGCTCATGGCGGATCTGCGCGACCTCATCCTTCATCTCGCGGACATTTCGGAAATCATCCCGCAAACGGAGTAGGCAGAAGACATGGCGAAGAAGCTCGGACGGAAAACGTCGCGGCTGGCGACTGGCGCCTCGCGATCGGCAAGAAGACAGCGATCGACGGCCGGCGGCTCGCGATCGGCCACGCCAGCCAGGAGTGCGAAGCGCGAACCGCGAACCGCGAATCGCGGCACGCGCAAGTACGTGTATCTGTTCGGCCGAAAGACGGATGGTAACGGCACGATGAAGGCGCTGCTCGGCGGCAAGGGCGCGAACCTCGCCGAGATGTGCCGCATCGGGCTGCCGGTGCCTCCCGGGTGCACGATCACCACCGACGTCTGCACCTACTACTACGCCAACAAGCGCACGTATCCGGCGGAGCTGCGCGGCCAGATGGAGGCCGCCGTCGGCTCGCTCGAGCAGCAGACCGGCAAGAAATTCGGTGATCTGAAGAATCCGCTTCTGGTGTCAGTGCGCTCGGGCGCGCGCGATTCGATGCCGGGCATGATGGACACGATCCTGAACCTCGGTTTGAACGATCAAACGGTCGGAGCGCTGGCCATGAAGACCGGCAACGCCCGATTCGCCTGGGACTGCTATCGCCGCTTCGTGCAGATGTACGGCGACGTGGTCCTCGGTGTCCAGAAGCGGGCCGGTGAGGACGAGGATCCGTTCGAGGGCGTCATTCACGGCCTCAAGCACGAGCGCTACCACGGGAATATCGAGGACACGAAGCTGACCGCCGCGGATCTGCAGGAACTTGTCGTCCGTTTCAAGGCCCTCGTCAAGGAACGCGCCGGCAAACAATTCCCCACGTCGCCCTGGGATCAGCTGATGGGCGCCGTCGGCGCCGTCTTCGGCTCGTGGATGAACGACCGCGCCATTGTCTATCGCCGCAAGTACAACATCCCCACCGAGTGGGGCAC
>Ga0070670_100002291_pt1 | contig 15770 bp, 12 predicted proteins | sample KBSS63metaG_FD_64665 | JGI IMG/M metagenome (GOLD analysis project Ga0070670, IMG submission 64665) | Switchgrass rhizosphere microbial communities from Kellogg Biological Station, Michigan, USA - KBS S6-3 metaG | ecosystem: Host-associated > Plants > Roots > Rhizosphere > Soil ... | reverse complement strand
GTGACGGTCGTGAGAGATGATGATCATCAGGCTGGAGCGCTGGGTCAGGATGTTTTCCAGCCAGCGGATGGTGTTGATGTCCAAGTGGTTGGTCGGTTCGTCGAGCAACAGCACTTCAGGGTCGGAAAACAGCGCCTGGGCCAGCAATACGCGCAGCTTCCAGCCAGGCGACACTTCGCTCATCGGGCCGAAGTGTTGTTCCAGGGGAATACCCAGGCCCAGCAGCAGCTCACCGGCGCGGGATTCGGCGGTGTAGCCGTCCATTTCGGCGAACTCGGTTTCCAGCTCGGCCACGGCCATGCCGTCGTCTTCGCTCATTTCGGGCAGCGAGTAGATACGGTCACGCTCGGCCTTGACCTTCCACAGCTCCTCGTGGCCCATGATCACGGTGTCGAGCACGGTGAATTCTTCGTAGGCGAACTGGTCCTGGCGCAGTTTACCCAAGCGCACGTTCGGCTCGAGCATGACCTGGCCACCGGACGGATCAAGGTCGCCACCGAGGATTTTCATGAAGGTCGACTTGCCGCAACCGTTGGCACCGATCAAACCATAACGGTTACCGGCGCCGAACTTGACCGAGACATTCTCGAAGAGCGGCTTGGCGCCGAACTGCATGGTGATGTTAGCTGTGGAGATCAATTACTTTACCTATCAATGGGTTGCGAGCATGGCGGCAAGCGCCGTCAGGCAGGCATCAACAGCGACATCAAGGCGCGAAACCCGGTCGCTGAGCAAAAAATGGGGGATGTGTGTTGGAATTTGGCGCGCATTGTCGCATATGTCAGGCGACAGTTGTATGGCACGCGAAAGATGGTTTTGCCAAGGTTTCCGGCATCGCCAGCCACAATAGCGCCAATGCCACGGCTGCTACGCCGGCCAGGGTCAGGAACGCCGCGTTGTAGCCCGCCTGTTGCACCACGAAACCGGCCAGGCTGTTGCTCAACGCCGCGCCCAGGCCAAACACCGTCGACAGGGCACCCAGGCTGACGTTGAAGCGTCCGGTGCCTTGAGTCAGGTCCTTGACGATCACCGGGAACAGCGCGCCGAAGATTCCCGCGCCCACGCCGTCGAGCAACTGCACCGCCACCAGCCAGTAGGGATCACCCGACAAGGTGTACAGCACGCCGCGCAATGGCAGGATCAAGAAACCGGCGAGCAGCAGCGGCTTGCGCCCCCACACATCGGCCTTGACCCCCACCAGCCAGGCCACCGGCACCATCACCAATTGCGCGGCGACGATGCATGCCGAGGTCAGGGGCGTGGCCATCTGCAGGTTGATCTGCGACAGCTTCTGGCTGACCAGCGGCAGCATCGCGGCATTGGCCAGGTGAAACAGCGCGCAGCAAATGGCGAACAGCAGCAGCGGGCGGTTGGCCAGCAACACCTCAAGGCCCGAGGGTTGCTCGTGGTCGGTGTGATGGGCCGGGTCGAAGCCGCGCGCGACGTCATGATCGATTGCCCTGGCCGACACGCAACTGACTGCGATAACGCTGGCCACCGCCATAAAGGCCATCAGGTAAAACACCACCACGGGACCGAACAGATAAGCCAGGCCGCCGGCCAATAGCGCGGCCACCGCATTACCGGCGTGGTTCAAGGTTTCGTTGCGTCCGGTACGACGGGTAAACGCGCGCGGCCCGGTAATGCCCAGGGAAATCGCCGAGATTGCCGGCGCGAACACCGAGGCGGCGACGGCACTGGCGGCCTGGGTCAACGCGACCCATCCGAATGAACTGACAAACGGCAGCATCAGGCAACTGGCCGTCACCAGCAGCGCCGCCACGGCGATCACCGCGCGCTTGCTGCGGGTACGATCGATCAGCGCGCCTGCCGGGCCCTGGGTGATCAAGGCCGCGATACCGGCGAGCGTCATGACCACACCGATGCTGGCCGGGTCCCATTGGTGCACCGCCAGCAGGTAAATTGCCAGGTAGGGGCCAAGGCCGTCACGCACATCCGCCAGGAAGAAATTCAGGCTGTCCAGGGACAAGGTATTACGCAGGTCGGAGCGATGGGCCACGGCGAGATCTTCCGAAGCGCGTTCAACGGCTGAACACGGATTGCTTTAATGACTTGTAAGGCTGCGGATTAGTTTCGCGCGCGGCCCAGTGTTTTCAATCCCGGGCCGTCGGGCTTCTTTTCTAGGCGCCACGGTTATGCGGGGCACGCCGTATGAACGTACGCATGGTTTGGCCGGGGCCCGTGCTGAATACCTGCGGTCTGGGCTGGTGCTCGTCCGCTGCAATAAACACAAACTCGTCCTGCTCCAGGCGATAACTGGCGGGCAGGTATTTGCCGGCGTCATCCCCGATGGCGTCTACCCAGGTAATGCTCTTGGGCGTGGTGGTGCTGTCGAGCAAAAAACGGCCCTTGAGCAACACCGCGCCGTCGACTGTTCGGACTTCGAAGCGGTCACCCGAAATAGTGGTAATTGCCCCAGGGGCGCTGTGGGCGTCGGCGGGGTTGAGCACGCCGCTGTCTTCGAGGCGCGTTTGCTCCCAGGTACCTTGCAGGGCTTGAAAATCGGGGTCTGAAAGGGATGACATGCAACTTCCTTTTTGCTGAAGGGCTAAGCGACGGCGGTAGCCGGTTGCCGCGTACTGAACCGGCTGAAGTGTAACCGGGCGTAGAAAAATGTCTGCTTTTTTGCGCGCGGCGGCTTGGCCGACTTGACTGGCCAATAGACAGCTTTTCACAATTCTTGATTAACTTTTGGTTACAATCTGTGGCTAAATAACTACCACTGGTCACGAACCGGCGCCCTCCAACCGCTTCGTGATGACGGTTTGAATTGTGATTTCAGGTGCTGCATCCATCCCCGGCCGTCGTGGGCACGCGGGAGCAGCCTGTTCTCTTCTGACGTGTGACGAAATCCCTTGAAACTCATCATTGTTGCTCTCTATGTTGCCTCCATTGCGTATGTTCATCTGCGCGGCCGGGTGCGACACAAGCTGGGCCGCCAGCTCAGTGATCATTCGACCTTCCTGGCGCCGGTCAATTGCTTGCTTTATCTCTTCTCCAAGCTGCCCAGCCGACCTTACCTGTCGCCCAGTGACTTCCCCGACCTGAGCCCGTTGCAGGAACACTGGGAAGAGATCCGCCAGGAAGGCCAGGACCTGATGCGCGCCGGGGCGATCAAGCGCTCCGAGCAATATAACGACGTGGGCTTCAACTCGTTTTTCAAATCGGGTTGGAAGCGTTTCTATCTCAAGTGGTACGGCGACAGCCACCCATCGGCGATGAAGCTGTGCCCGCGTACCACGCAGTTGGTGCAGAGCATCGGTTCGATCAAGGCGGCGATGTTCGCCGAGTTGCCGCCGGGCTCCAAGTTGGTGCGTCATCGCGACCCCTATGCGGGTTCCTACCGTTATCACTTGGGCCTGGACACGCCGAATGATCCGGGCTGCTACATCAATGTGGACGGCGAAAACTACTACTGGCGCGACGGCGAGCCGGTGATGTTCGACGAGACCTATATCCATTTCGCCGAGAACACCACGCAGCACAACCGCATCATTTTGTTCTGCGATATCGAACGCCCGATGAAGTACCGCTGGGCTGCCGCGTTCAATCGCTGGTTCAGCCGCACGGTGATGGCTGCCGCGGGCTCCCCCAACGATGATGGCGACAAGACCGGCGGGCTTAACCGCGCCTTCACCCGGCTGTACAAAATTCGCTTGCGCGGCAAAGAGCTGAAAAAGCGCAACCGCATGCGCTACTACCTGGAGAAGTGGGCGATCTTCGCGGCATTGGCGCTGGTTTTTATCCTGATCTGAGACCTGGCCGGGGCGCCCTTTACTGCGGGGGGCGGGCGCCCAGCTTGTCCCACATTTTTTTGCTGATCTTCTGCCGGTTGGCATACCCCGCCCAGGGATCGTCTTTCAACGCCTGCAAGCGCTGCTGCAGGTTGGCCACCGTCCACTGTTGGGCGCCGCGCACGTGCTCCAACTCCTCGCGACTGACCGGCACCGACACTGGCAGCCCCGGCCGCGCACGCACGGAATAGGCGGCCACGGTGCTGGCGCCGCGAGCATTGCGCAGGTAGTCGATAAAGATCTTGCCCACCCGGTTTTTCGGCCCCGAAGTGGCGGTAAAGCGCTCGGGCAGTTGTTGCGCCATGAACTGGGCAATGGCTTTGGCGAAGGCCTTTATCGTGTCCCAGCCATCACGCCGCGCCAGTGGCACCACCAGGTGCAGGCCTTTGCCGCCGCTGGTTTTGACGAACGCATCAAGCCCCAGCTCGTCGAGCACCGACAAGCTCAGTCGCGCCGCTTCCAGCATGGTTTTCCAGGGCAGGGCGGGGTCCGGGTCGAGGTCGAGTACAAACAGGTCCGGCGTTTCGATTTTGTCCGTGGTGGCGCCCCATGTATGCAACTCGACGGTGCCCATTTGCACGGCGCCCACCAGCGCTTGGGCATTGTCGATCTGCATCAGCCGCGCATGGCCTGGATCCAGCGCAGGGTCCAGCTGGGTGATATTGGGAATCGCCAGGCGTTCGGCGTGCTTCTGAAAGAACTGCTCGCCCTCGATGCCCTCCGGCGCCCTTAACAACGACACCGGTCGATTGCGCAGAAAGGGCAGGATCCACTCACTGATGCTGTCGTAAAACTGCGCCAGCTGCTGTTTTTGCGTGCCGCTTTGCCGGTCGATCACGCGCTCGGGGTGGGTGATCTTCACCCCGCTGGTGGCCTTTTTGGCGGGCTGCGCCTTGAGCGATTTGGCCGTGCGCGGCTGTTCATGCACGATCTGCGCGGCGGGTTTGTCGCTGCGCAGCGCCACGAAAGCGGCCTGCCGCACCACGCCCTCGCGGGTCCATTCGGCGAACTGCACCTCGCCCACCAGGCTCGGTTCTACCCAATGCACTCCGCGCGCCTGGGCGCTGGTCAAGGGTTTTTGCAGCGGCGAAGACGTACGCTCCAATGGCTTGAGTTGCGCGTGGATACTGGCCAGCGACGCCTGGTCGAAACCGGTGCCCACCCGGCCGGCATAGACCAGCCCGGCATCGTCATTGACCGCCAGCAGCAGGGCGCCAAAACCGCTGCGCGAACCCTGGGGGCGGGTGTAACCGACGATCACAAACTCCTGGCGCAAGCGGCATTTGAGTTTGATCCAGTCAGCGTTGCGGCTGGACACATAGGGGCTGCCCCGACGTTTGCCGATCACGCCTTCCAGGGCGAGGTCACAGGCGCTTTCAAAAATATCCTGATGATGGGCGGTGAACGCTTCGGAAAACCGCAGCAGCTTGCTCTTGCTGCCCGCCAGCGCCGACTTGAGTGCCGCGCGGCGTTCTTCTACGGGTTTGTGGCGCATGTCTTGCCCCGCGAGGAACGGCGCGTCAAACACGTAATAAACGATGTCCAGGCTGCGGCCGATGTCGAAGGCATTTTGCAGCGCCTGGAAATCCGGCAACCCCTCGCCGTTGAGGCTGACCACTTCGCCATCGAGCCAACTGTCCTTGAGCTTGAGCGCCTGCAGCGCCTTGGCCTGGCGCGGCAAGCGGTCAGTCCAGTCATGGCCGTTGCGGGTGAACAGGCGCACTTCGCCATCGCGTATGCGCGTCAGCATGCGATAACCGTCGAACTTGATTTCATACAGCCAGTCGCCTTCCGGTGCGCGGTCCACCAGGGTCGCCAACTGCGGCGTGAAGTGTTCGGGGAGGTCGGCCGCGGCCTTTTGCGCTGTTGCCCGGCGCTTGGGCTTGGGCTTGGGTTTGTCGACCTTGGATGTGCCGACCGAGGCATCGCTGAGCACGCTTTTCGGTTCGGCCTCTACGATGTCGTAGTCGGCGGCGGGGCGTGCCTGTGTGTCTTTTTCCTTGATCAGCAGCCATTGTTGCTTGTCGCCGCTGGCCCTTAAGCGGGTGCGTACCAAGGCCCAGTCCCCCGAGAGTTTTTCGCCGACCAGGGTAAATTTGAGCTTGCCGGCGGCGTAGGCCTTGTGCGGATCGTCATGGGGTTGCCAGACGCCACGGTCCCAGACGATCACATCGCCGGCGCCATACTGGCCGGCCGGGATGCTCCCTTCGAACGCGCCATAGCTCAGCGGGTGATCCTCCACATGCACGGCCAGGCGTTTCTGGCTGGGGTCCAGGCTGGGGCCCTTGGGCACCGCCCAGCTCTTGAGCACGCCGTCGAGTTCCAGGCGAAAGTCATAGTGCAGGTTGCGCGCATCGTGTTTCTGGATCACGAACGACAGCGCCGACGCCTTGCGCTTGCCGGCGGGCGCGCTGCCGGAGGGTTCGGCGGTGATGTTGAAATCACGCTTGCGGTTGTATTCACTCAGAGGCTTTGCCATGGCTTTCTCCAACGTACGGCGGGCTCAGGAGGCCTTCTTGGTGGACTTTTTCGCGGCCGTTTTTTTCGCCGCCGGCTTACCCGCCAGGCTGCGCTTGAGCAGCTCGGTGAGGTCAACCACATCGGCCGACTTGCGTTCTTCGCCGGCCTCCTGGGATTCCACGTCTTCGATCTTGCCGGCCTTGGCCTTCCTCGCCACCAGGGCCATGATTTTTTCCTGGAAGGTGTCGCGGTATTCGTCAGGCTGCCAGTCGGCGCTCATGTCTTCCACCAGGCGCTTGGCCATGTCGAGTTCGCCTTTGGCCAGGCTCGGCTGGGTGACGTCGCTGCCCAGTTCCAGTTGGTCCAGGCTGCGCACTTCGGCGGGCCAGCGCAGCATCACCAGCACCATGGCGGACTCCAGGGGCATCACGGCCGCCAAGTGCTGTTTGGTGTGCAGTACCACGTTGGCCAGCGCGACCTTGCGGGTTTTCTTGAGGGTTTCGCGCAGCAACGCATAGACCTTGCCGCCACGTTTATCCGGGGCCAGAAAGTACGGGGTGTCGATGTTCGGCAAGGGGATCTGGTCGCTGGCGACGAAGGCGATGATTTCGATGGTCTGGGTGGACTTGGGGTGCGCCGAGCGAATCTCCTCTTCGCTGAGTACCACATAGCGGCCTTTCTCAAACGCCACGCCCTTGACGATGTTCTCCTTGGTCACCTCTTTGCCGGTGGTTTTGTTGATGCGCTTGTAGCCCACCGGGTCCATGCTGCGCTTGTCCAGCCAGTCAAAGTCCACGCCCTCGGCGGATGTGGCCGAGACCAGTGACACGGGGATATGAACCAAGCCGAAGCTGATGGCGCCTTTCCAGATTGCCCGTGGCATAAGTACGATTCCTTTATAAGAAGCCTGTGTGTTCTGGTGACTTGAACGCGGTGGGAAAAGTTTCGCCGGACGGATATGCGGACAGATCGTGTTACATCTGATGAGGAAGTATTTAGTTACCAAAGCCGAACCCCAGGCGTAGCGTGGCATCGAAAGCACGTACTCCTCGTCCCAGAGAGGCTTTGTCATGAACACCTGTGTACGCCATGTCGCCGCGTTATTGCTGGGCCTGAGCCTGGGGCCGTTCGCCCAGGCGCAAAACCTGCCCGGCAACAACAACCCGAACAACGGCCCGATCCACCGGGCCAACCCCAACAGCATGCAGGGCACCCAGCCCAGTGCGCCGGCGGTTCGGGGTATTCAGACCGGGCCGACCACGCGCCCGCCCACCCTGGAAAACCGCGGCATCGGCAACCGCTATCCCCAGCGCGAAGCCGCCCCCAGCCGCCCGGCCACCGAGACCAAAGCCCCCACTTATGATGCCAACGGCAATCGCCGGTAAGGATTCCTCTATGTTGCTACGCAAAACCCTGTCAGCCGCCTTGTGCGCAATGATCCTGACGCCTGTTTATGCGGCCGATATCCAGCAGTTCCCCAGTGAGCAAGGCAGTATCACGGTAACTCCGATCGCCAAAGGCCTGGACCACCCCTGGGCGGTGGCCTTCCTGCCGGACCGGCAGGGCTTTCTGGTTACCGAACGGCCAGGGCACCTGCGGTTTGTCGGCCCCGACGGCAAACTCTCCGCCCCGTTGAGTGGCGTGCCTGACGTCTGGGCCAAGGGGCAGGGTGGTTTGCTTGATGTGGTGCTGTCGCCGGACTTCAAGCAGGACCGCACGGTGTATTTGTCTTATGCCGAAGGCGGCGGCAAAGGCGGGACGGCCGGCACCGCCGTGGGCCGTGGACGCCTGGCGGCCGACCTCAGCGGCTTGGTGGATTTCAAGGTGATCCTGCGCCAGGAGCCGAAGCTCTCCACCGGCAACCACTTCGGTGGGCGCCTGGCGTTTGATCGCGATGGCTACCTGTTCGTGACCCTGGGAGAAAACAACGAACGGCCTACCGCCCAGGACCTGGACAAGCTGCAAGGCAAGGTCGTGCGGATTTTCCCGGATGGTCGCGTGCCGGATGACAACCCTTTTGTCGGCCAGCCGGGCGTGCGCCCCGAAATCTGGTCCTACGGCCAGCGCAACCCGCAGGGTTTGGCGCTGAACCCCTGGAGCGGCACGATTTGGGAAAACGAACATGGCCCACGGGGTGGCGATGAGGTGAATATCATCGAACGTGGCAAAAACTACGGCTGGCCGCTGGCCACCCACGGCATCAACTACTCCCTGGCGCCGATTCCCGAAGCCAAGGGCAAGACCGCCGAAGGCACCGTGGCGCCGCACCATGTGTGGGAGAAGTCGCCGGCCATCAGTGGCATGGCGTTCTATGACGGTGACCGCTTCAAGGCGTGGCAGCACAACCTGTTTATCGGCGCGCTGGCCAGCCAGGAACTGATTCGCTTGCAGTTCGAGGGTGACAAAGTGGTGCATGAGGAACGCTTGCTAGGCGGCTTGAAGGCACGTATTCGCGACGTGCGGCAGGGGCCTGACGGGTTTCTGTACGTGCTCACCGACGAGGATGACGGCGCGCTGTATCGGGTGGGGTTGAACCAGGACTAGCCACCACAGGCAAGGGGGCCGGCTCCCGATGACAGCAGGGCAGCTATCGGGAGCAAGCCCCTTCCCACAGGTTTACAGGCCCAGGTCGGACAGCCCCGGATGTTCGTCCGGGCGCCGGCCCAACGGCCAGTGGAACCTGCGTTCGCTTTCCTTGATCGGCCTATCGTTGATGCAGGCAAAGCGGTGGGCCATCAGGCCGTTCTCGTCGAACTCCCAGTTCTCATTGCCATACGAACGAAACCAGTTGCCCGAGTCGTCGTGCCATTCATAGGCATAGCGCACGGCGATGCGGTTATCGGTGAAGGCCCATAGCTCCTTGATCAGCCGATAGTCCAACTCCTTGGCCCACTTGCGCGTGAGAAACGCCTTGGCTTCTTCGCGGCTGGAGACGAATTCGGCGCGGTTACGCCATTGCGTGTCCGGGGTGTAGGCCAGGGATACCCGTTGCGGGTCCCGGGAGTTCCAGCCGTCTTCGGCCAGGCGGACTTTTTCGATGGCCGATTCACGGGTGAACGGCGGCAGCGGCGGGCGTGTTTGTGGGGTGGCTGACATTTGACGGCTCCTGTTAAAACGAAGTTGCGCAGCGGTGTATTCATAGCCCCAATAAGGTTCGCGCCATGCATTGCGCGTTATCGGCGGCGGTTGAGTCGCCCATCACCAGGGCAACGGTAATGGCGCCATCGATCAGGATCAGCAGTTGCGCGGCCTGCCGCTCGGGCTCGGGGGTGCCATGGACTTGACACAGTTCGAGCGCGTACTCGAACAGTTTCTGTTTATGGGCCTTGGCCAGCAGGCGGACCGGGTCGTGCGGGTCGCCGGTTTCACCGCTGGTATTGATAAAGGCGCAGCCGCGAAAGTCCGCTGAGGCAAACCAGGTTTTCAGCGCGCCGAACAGCGCCAGCAAGCGCTCGCCGCTGTCGTCGACGCGTTCCACTTCGCCACGTAGCCAATCCATCCAGCGCTGATCGCGACGTTGCAGGGCGGCCATCACCAACTCGTCTTTATTGGCGAAGTAGCGGTAGATACTTTTGCGCGACACACCGGCGGTTTTCACCAGAAAGTCCATGCCAGTGGCGGCGATGCCATGGCGATAGAGCAGTTTTTCGGTGACGTCGAGGATGATGTCGCGCGTTTCATTACGGGTCATGTCGTTCATGCTTGTGACAGTAGAACGATCGTTCTTCTTGGTCAATCGGCTTTTTCCATGTCAGGCAGCGAGACCTGAGCACACCCATGGTGTAAGCTCGGGGCCTCTTCGGATTCGACCCATTGCGAGCCTTATGCCGTCGTTCTTCAAACGCTCCCTGTTGCCCAAACTACGTGGTTTTGCCCTCACGCCAGACACCCTTGAAGTGCTGTCCGGTGCTGACGCGTATCGTCGTCGCCTGCTGGAGCTCATCCCCCAGGCCACCCGCCGCATCTACATCGTTGCGCTGTATTTGCAGCACGACGAAGCGGGGCAGGAAATCTACGACGCGTTGCACGCCGCCAAGGCCGCGCGCCCGGAACTGGACATCGTGGTGGTGGTGGACTGGCTGCGCGCCCAGCGCGGGCTGATCGGTGCCGGCAAACAGCCGGGCAACAGCGCCTGGTACCAGGCCATGACCCAACGCCACGCCAGCGAAGTGCCGGTGTATGGGGTGCCGGTGCAAACCCGCGAACTGTTCGGGGTGCTGCACCTCAAGGGTTTCGTGATCGACGACAGCGTGCTTTACAGCGGCGCCAGCCTGAATAATGTGTACCTGCACAAGTTCGACAAATACCGCTTCGACCGGTACCACCTGATCCACAGCAAACCCTTGGCCGACTCGATGCAACACCTGGTGGAACACGGCCTGGTGGCGTCCAAGGCCGTGCACCGCCTGGACCTGCCGAACCCGCCGACTACCCGCAGCCTGCGCAACGACATCGGCGACCTGCGCAGCCGTCTCAAACACGCGGCCTATGACACCACGGCGGGGCAGTTGCCCAACGGCCAGCTGTCGGTCAGCCCGCTGCTCGGCGTGGGCAAGAACAACCCGCTGAGCCGGGTGATCCTGGAGCTGATTGCCGGCGCCCAGCATCAACTGACCATCTGCACACCGTACTTCAACCTGCCGCTGCCGGTGACCCGCGAGATCAACCGCGCCCTGGCGCGTGGCGTGAAGATCGACATCATCGTGGGCGACAAGACCGCCAACGACTTCTACATCCCACCCAGCGAGCCGTTCAAGGTCATCGCGGCCTTGCCTTACCTGTACGAAATCAGCCTGCGTCGCTTCGCCAAGCGCCATCAGCCGATGATCGACAAAGGCCAGCTCAACCTGCACCTGTGGCGCGACGGCGATAACACCTACCACCTCAAGGGCATGTGGGTCGATGAGCGCTACACCTTGCTGACCGGCAACAACCTCAACCCGCGTGCGTTCCGCCTCGACCTGGAAAACGCCTTGTTGATCGATGACCCGCAAGGGCAGTGGCTGGCGCCGCGCCGAAGTGAGCTGGGGCAGATTTTCCAGCACACCACGCGTATCGAGCGCTACCAGCAACTGGAGACGCTGCCGGATTACCCGGAGGCGGTCGGCAAATTCCTACGGCGTGTCAGCCGGGTGCGGATTGAACGTTTGCTCTATCGCATCTTGTAAGCCTGGGTCTATCGCGCGGCTCAGGCATTGCACTCACAGCGTTGGGAATTTCCCTACGTTTTGTTTAGGTGTTGGTCTGTACGTTTTCTGCTGACAGTTCTAGGGACAGGACTCTCGCCATTCCCTTGGTATAGAGAGCGTTCGTCAGAATGATAGCCATAAACAGAGCTCCTGTTGCGCCGGCGTTGTCCGTTCTCCATGCGGCTGAAACGCCGCTTCCCGCCGTAGAAACCTCCCAGGCTCACGCGGCGCCACAACCCGCGTTTCCAACTCAACCTCAAGGTCTTGCACACAACAGTCGTTCGCTGCGCGCGTTGCGTATGGACGGGCTCGCCGGCCCGTCGAGCGAATCGAAAACCCGAGTCAAGCGTCATGCGGGCTCTGTGACGGAGGAGTCTCCCGCCAGCGCTGCCGGCGCGGGAGGTCTTTTCCCGGTCGTCGCAGATGCTCAGGATGCCGACAAAAGGCTGCAAAAGAACCTGATGCGGTGGCTGCATTCCGGTACCGCTCCTGATAACGCAGTGCCGAAAAAAGCCTCAATCGCGCCCTTTATTTCCTTATACAACGATGCGATAAAAGAGCCGGCCCTGCAGGCCTGGTTCAAATCCACAGGCTTCAAGCCCGCCACGATACGGGTGCTCGACGACGCCGTGGTAGGGATAGTGGTGCGCGAGGGCAAGGAAACGTTCCAACGTTTTACCGCCACTGACGGTTCCGGCTGGGGGCAAGTCGGCCTAAGAGTATCCGCACTGCAAAGGATCCTCTCGCCGAACAACCGAGGCATTCCGATCGCCACGGGTGCGGCCCAGGCGAATATCCCACTGACCGTGCTGTTGGAGTTTTACGGGGTTGCGCCACCGCACAATGAAAAAGCCGCACCCCTATTGGGCAAACAGCTCAAGCGTGGTGGCTGGCCGCAAATATCACAGGCGCAGCGTGATCAGTGGGAGGCGCAATTCAAACAACAGCGGCGGTCCCACGAGGACAGTGCCTTACGGGGGCGTCTGTCCGAACTGTTACAACCCTTGGTTGAGGGCAAAGGTGACAACGACACGCTGAATCTGAAAGAGCTGAGCTTGGTTGCCGCCCCCGGCTCCACCTTGGACCAGCGCAGTAAAAAGCCCCGTGAACGGTTTCTGAAATTCCTGGCATCGCCCCGGTTCGAAGCCTTTTTGCATAAGGCCGGCTTTCAAAGGCAGGACGGTGAATTCAGGCGGCATGAATACAGGCTGTCCGACGGCGACTTGCAGGCGCGCGACGGTGCAGGTCAGTGGGTATCGCTGCGGCGTGCTTTCGACGACGAGGTCGGGAAGCTGTCAGGCTGGGAAAGTGCGCAAGAGCAAGCTGCAGCGCGAACGATGGGGGCGGAGCTGGAATCGTTAGTGGTGCTGAGTAAAAAAATCGGTGATGCATTGTATTCCACGCGTACTTATGACGCCCGTCAGGTCATGGCGCACTACGCCCTCGACGTTCCGCAGACCGTCGGCCAGATGCGCGCGGCGCTGAGCGGTTTCAACGTGAAATTACCCAACCCTCCACTGGCCGGTAATTACGCAAGCATGACGCCCTATGGGCAGGGCACGGAAGCCCTGTCTGACGCCTCCAGTCAAACATTCAGAAGCGCCTCGACGCAGGTCATGGCGTTGTTCAAGGACTTTTCCCCTGCCTCGTCGGGTTTCCAATCCTTTCCCGATCCGGACAGCCAACTCGCGGCTTTTTTTGATTCCCCTGGCGCCACCGCGCTGGCCGACACAATCGCTAAATCCCTCAAGCTGTTTGCCGTGGCCGATGGTCAAGCGCTGACAAGGGCCGACCGCCATCAAGTTTTGGCTACGGCCCTCAAATTCAGTGTGAACGCGCCGGTGCCGGGCCTGCCAGGGGTTGTGGCAGGCTACGATCTGTACCAGCCCGCTAATAGGGGCCGCACGCTTAAAGAGGTACGTGGCGACGTCGAGCGGCACTTGGCAGACAAAGGCGTTGATCCCAAGGTCTTGGCGCTGATGGCTCACCTGTATCTGGCCCAGGCGGCGCCGGAGATGCTGATCAAGAGAGACCCAGGCTTGGCTGCCGAACCCCTGAACGTACTCAACCCAGACCCGGGCGCTATCAAGGTTGGCTCCACGGCCTGGATGAACTTACGCCTGGCCAGTGCAATGGCAGGCGATTCGCGGTTGAACCTTCAGCAAGCCCTGGCTTTGGCACGCCAGGAGTCGGCAGGGCCTAACCAAGAAAAATTGATCAAAGCGTTGGGGGCCCGGGCACTGTTGGACTGGGGCGTCATGGTGGGCGTCTATCCGGCAACTTCGGATCGCACCTACTCCAGTACGGATTATGAAGCGGCATCTAACGCCTTTACTGAGCGAGAAAACACCACGCGCGGTGCATTCGAAGTGTTGACGGGTGCGCCGCCTACCCGAGCCAGTGTATTGGTCAAACAACTGGCCTTGTTGTTTCCTGAAATGACCGAGGAAGAAATTCGCACGGCTAAGCTGGACCTCATTACCGATGAACCTTATGACCCTCGCAATCATGGACACCTGGAGACTCGCCAGCCGTTGCTGGTTGACTTCATTTTGGCGGGGCAGGCCGAAGATGAGAGCTTTTGGCTCAAGCTCAGTTCTTCTCTCGACGCTCTGTTCATAGGTGACAAGAAATACAACTTCAATCACCCCGCTATTTCCCAGGCGACTTTCTTCCAGCGTATTAGCCAGCTGCCGCCGATCGCGCCCCTGGTGGAACCCGCCGTTGACAAATACATCGCCGACATCCGAAAGGCCCAGGCTACGGCGATGAAACTGGCTTTCGCTGAATTACCACTGAAACAGCGCATGGCGCTGGAATCGTCAAACGAGATCCAGTTTTTTAGCCTTCGGACGGGGACCGGGGAACGCCTGGAAAAAGATAAGGCGCCGGACTCGAACGTGGCCAACAAACGCGGCACTCACGGCCTGTTGATGCGCTACGAAACGGGTCAGGCCAACCCCAAATATGGCTATTACGAAGTGTTCCCCAATTCGATGAAAATGATCGAACGAACGGACTTGCCCGATAATCTTCCGCTTGGCGACAAGATCACCAAAGGCAGTGAGCCCACTGGGCTGGGTGGCTATTATCAAATCAACGTGCAGGACGGTGTGTCGCTGCCCTATGATTTTGAGGCCTATCGCTCAGGCTCCGTGCCACGCCCCGGGATGAATTCGCAGGTGATCATTGAAAAGTACGGCAGCCCATTGCGCGGAGCAGTGGACAAGACAAATCAACGCACACCCGATACCTTCGTTTCTTCCACGACCTCTAAGCTTGTGGAAACAATGTTGGCCTATGGCTTTGACGATAAGCGTGAGGCGCTGATCGACTACGCCAACCAACCCACCAACCTCGAATGGCGCCGTGCCTACCCATTCCCCTCCGGCAAGAATATTTTTACCGCTGAAAATGTGCATACGGTACTCAGCCTGATCCCTTTTGTGGGCGCATTGACTGATTTGGTCGAGGGCAATACCGGCGAGGGGGTAAAAGGGCTGCTGATAGACTTGGCATCTTTTGTCGCCACCGGTGGGCTGGCGGGAGCTAAGAGCTTTGCCAAGGGGGTGAAGTTGCTGATGCGCTTCAATGGCAAGCCGTTCAGCACGGTTGCATTGAAAGGGGCAGGTACATTTTTGCGTGGGGTATTCAATCCAGTGGAAAGCGTCCCCGAGATTTTGCGCGCGACTCCGAACGCCCTTGCAACGTTTGCGCTAGGGCGCCCATTTCGCATTGGATCAAGCGCCCTATTGCCGGTGAAAACCTTTGAGCAGTGGCGATGGACCATGGGTGCGCGCGATGCCCTCTTCGCCGGCCCAGGCACCTCGGCCAATCACTGGGCGGGATCGCGCAAAGGCTTCATCGGTAATCAACAGGTCGATGCGGTTCAGAAACAGGGTTCCTGGTATGCGATCAATCCCCTGACCCAAAGACCCGAAGGGAGCCCTCTGGAGCGGTTCGTGCCGCAGGCAAGTTGAGACCACGGCGGCCGAGGCCCCGCGGCAGCCCGTACAGGCTGCGCGCATGTCGAGGCGGCCAATCAGTTCAAGCCCAGCTTGCCACGCAACATCGAGAGGTCTTCAGCCAGGGTATTGACCGGGCCGACCAAGGCTTTACGGTCGGCTTCCTTGACCTTGTCATAGGTCTGGAACCCGCCGTCCTTGGTTTTGTACTTGGCCAGGATCTTGTCGACGCTGGCGAAGTTCTTGTCGACCTTGGCCAGGAAAGCCTTGTCTTGCTGCCCGATCTGGCCACGGAACAGGTCGACGATTTTCTTCGCGCCGTCGATGTTGCCCTGGAAGTC
>Ga0070670_100002290_pt1 | contig 15774 bp, 15 predicted proteins | sample KBSS63metaG_FD_64665 | JGI IMG/M metagenome (GOLD analysis project Ga0070670, IMG submission 64665) | Switchgrass rhizosphere microbial communities from Kellogg Biological Station, Michigan, USA - KBS S6-3 metaG | ecosystem: Host-associated > Plants > Roots > Rhizosphere > Soil ... | reverse complement strand
CAGCACCACGGCGGTCACTCCCAGCTCCTGGCGCGTTGCCTGGGCCAGGATCCAGAGGCTGAGTCCGATACCGATACAGGGAACGACCGATGCGCCCGCAAAGTGGAACGGAGCGCCATCTGCCCGGACATCGCGTCGGATCAATTGCAGGGCGGCCCCGCAGCAGAGAAAATAAAGCACGAGCACCGCCACGTTGGAGAGGATGGCGAGGTGCTGAAAGGTCGAGAAGAGGGAGAGAAGCGCAGCGATTCCGCAGTAGGCCAGAATGGCGAGATCCGGAGTGTGGAAACGGGGATGAACGTGGGCGAAAGCCTTGGGAAGGAAACGATCGCGCCCAAAGGCGAAGAGCACTCGCGGCGAGCTAAGAACGTCACTGGCGAGAAAGCCAAAAGCGGAAATGCTCGCGCCAGTGAGCAGCAAATTGCGGCCGGGTGCACCGAGAAAGCGGGAGGCTGCCTCCGCCAGGGGCGCGGTAGAAAATTTCCCAAGCGTGTCGCCCAGGATCCCCTGCGCGACCAATTGAATGAGGAGGTAAAGCACGGTCGTGACCGCCAGAGCGAGATAAATGGCGCGCGGAACGGTGCGCGCAGGATTTTTGACTTCGCCACTTGGCATGAGCGCGACCTCGATCCCGACGAAAGCAAAGAGGAGGAGGAGGACGCCGCGTCCGAGAACCGGCACGCCCGGCCACGTGATCGTGAAGGCGTCGGCCCGCCTAACGAAAAAAATCCCGGCCCCGACAAAGATCAGGAGAGGCACCAGCTTCGCAATTGTTACCAGCCAGACCGCGCCCGCTCCCGATTGAACGCCCCGGATATTGATCCAGGCGAGTGCGCCGAAGACGAGGAGGACGACGAAAAAATGCGGAACGCCGCGGGCAAACATCGGCGCCATCGTTCCGATGGTATCGGCGAAGAGCGCGACAATTCCCGAGGACGCGAGAATGGCCGTGAGAAAATACAGCACGCCCGCAATGAAACCGACGTAGCGCCCGAACGCCGTTTCGACGTAGGCATAAAGTCCTCCGGTTAAGGAAACGCGGCTTCCCGCCAAGGCAAAGGAAGTGACAAAAACCGCCATCGCCAGCGCGCAAAAAATAAAGGCGAGCGGCGCGCCCGCGCCAAGCTGCGCGGCGACGAGAGCAGGCAGGGCGAAGATACCGGCGCCGACGGTCGAGTTGACGATGTTTGCGGTCAGGCTCGGGACGCCAAGTGCTCGAATCAATTGGGATTCTGCGGCGGGCTCGCCGGGCGTATTCATGCGTCGCAGGCTGCGCGAGAGACGACAAGGCGGCAAGTCGTTAGTTGTCGTCGCGCCAAGCTGTTCTAGTCTTCGGGATGCGCGATTCTTATCTCCAAGAGTACTTTACTTTCCTCCGCTTCCCCAGCATCTCGACCGATGATTCCTATGCAGAAAAATTAGTCGAGTGCGCGCGGTGGCTGGTGGAGAAACTGAATGGGATCGGCCTTGAAGCGCAGCTGGTTCCGACCGCCGGACATCCCATTGTCTGGGCGAAAAATAAACATGAGCCAGGCCGCAAAACGGTTCTGCTTTACGGGCATTATGACGTGCAGCCACCCGATCCGCTGGATCTCTGGAATTCGCCGCCGTTCGAGCCGGTCTTGAAAGACGGCTACGTCTTCGCGCGTGGCGCGACCGACAACAAGGGCCAGATTCTCGCGCACATTCTTGGTCTCCAGGAAACGATGGCCGAGCACGGCGATCTTCCGGTGAATCTGCACCTGATCGTCGAGGGTGAAGAAGAGGTCGGGAGTGACAACCTGCCGATTTTTTTGAAAGCCAATCGCGATGCATTGCGTTGTGAGGTGGCGGTCGTTTCCGACACCGGCATGATCGCGCGCGGCGTGCCGACCTTGAGCTACGGCCTGCGTGGAGTAACGGCGTGCGAAGTGAGGGTAACCGGCTCGAAAATGGATTTGCACTCCGGCGTTTTCGGCGGCGCGGTGGCAAATTCCGTCACCGCCCTCGCCCGGTTGCTGGCCACACTGCACGATGCGAAGGGGCATGTCGCAATCGAGGGATTTTACGATGACGTGAAGCCGCTCGAAGAGTGGGAGCGCGAAGCCTGGCGCCAGTTGCCGATTGACGGCGACAAGGAGATTCTTGGTGAAACCGGTTCCCCGGCACTCTTCGGCGAGAATGGTTTCAGTACCTTGGAGCGTATCTGGGCGCGTCCCACCGCCGAGATTAACGGCATCGGCGGCGGCTACCAAGGGAAGGGGACCAAGACAGTTATCGCCAGCCAGGCGATGGCGAAGTTGACGTTTCGTCTCGTGCCCAATCAGGATGGCGCCACGATTTTGAAACTGGCGCACAGGCACCTCGAAAAACATCTGCCACCCGGCGTGACGATGCAGATCATCGACGGGCACAGTGGCCCGTGGTATTTGACCGATCCGCACTCCCGGATGGGAGAGGCGGCGCAACGCGCCCTGAAGCACGCATTCAGCAAGGAGGTCGCGCTCATTCGCGAAGGCGGAAGCATCCCGATCGTGTCGCAGTTTCGCGACATCCTGGGCGCGGAGACTCTTCTCCTTGGCCTCGCTCTGGCCGATTGCCGGGCGCATTCGCCTAACGAGAATTTCCCACTCGAGAATTTCGAAGCGGGGATCAAGATGAACAAGGCGATCCTGCAGGAATTGGGGCGAACCGGCCAGTAGGAGGTGCGGCTCCAAATCATTCGCCCGATGCCGCCTCCCAGCCTAACGAAATGTTGGGTGCTGGCTTTGCTGCTGGCTCTCCTCGGGCCAGTGTCGCTGTCGCGCGCGGCCGATCCCTCGTTGGGCGAGAAGGTCAAAAAGTTCTTCGCCACGCCGACTCCGACGCCAAGCCATCGGCGATCGAAACACAAGAAGGGCACACCCACGCCTTCGCCAAGCCCGAGCGCCTCGCCCAAAGCCAAAACCAGGCACAAGGCGAACAGTTCGCCCACACCGACCCCGGAGGAAGAGGAGACGCCCCGTCCGAAGCACAAGAAATCCTCGCCCTCGCCGACGCCAAGCCCGACGGAAACTCCCAGCCCCTCGCCGGAAGAATCCCCTTCACCCAGCCCGGCTGGCAAAGTCTCGACCGTTTCACCTGACGAGATCAAGGGCTACGACGAGAATCCTGAGCCAGTGCGAAAACTTCTCGATTTTGCGCTCGCCCTGACCAAGCGCAATCTCGATTACACCTACGGCTCAGCCGATCCGGCGAGCGGCGGGATGGATTGCTCCGGCTTCGTCTATTATGTCCTGCGCGAGAATGGAGTGAAAGAGGTCCCGCGAGATGCAAGCGGACAGTATGTCTGGGTGCGGAAAGCCGGGAATTTCCGCGCCGTTCTGAGTCGAGACATCGATTCCTTCGAGCTCGATGAACTGCGGCCGGGCGACCTGCTATTCTGGATCGGCACCTACAGTGTGGAACGCGATCCGCCTGTTTCGCACACCATGATTTACCTTGGGAAAGAAAACAAAACGGGCAAGCCAATCATGGTTGGGTCGAGTGATGGGCGTACCTACCAGGGAGAAAAGCGGTTTGGAGTGAGCGTGTTCGATTTCAAAACCACGCGCGCCGACGCCGTCGGCACCTCCGGCACGCAGCCGCGTTTTGTCGGCTACGCCAAAATTCCCGGGTTGGGGGATGAAAAGCCCTAACGAAGCGCGGTTTTGCCTAACGAGCAGGGGATGGCGATGGAGAAATGGATGCAGTCGCTTCGGTCATTTCGTCAGGCGAGGCCGGCGGATGGGAATGAGTGCGGCGATAGTGCTGGGTCGCCAGACCGAGAACCAATGCGAGCACGATGAAAGCGATCGTGCGCTGCTCCTGGGGTGTCAGGACAAACATGCCGAGCTTCGCGCGCCAACTCATTTCGCGTAGCGAATCGGATCCGCGCTGCCGGCCTCGCGAAAGCCCTTCCGGCGCAACTGACAGGAGTCGCAAACTCCACATGCCAGTCCATCGGCCTTGGGGTCGTAGCAACTGTGGGTCAGGGAGTAGTCCACGCCTAAAGAGAGGCCGCGCCGGATGATCTCTGCCTTGCTCAACTCGAGAAGGGGAGCGTGCACGGTGCAGCGCTTGCCTTCGACTCCGGCGCGCGTCGCAAGATTGGCGAGTTGCTCAAACGCGCGAATGAATTCCGGCCGGCAATCAGGATAGCCGCTATAATCGACCGCGTTGACCCCGAGAAAGATATCGGTCGACTCGAGGACTTCGGCCCAGGCCAGTGCGTAGGAGAGAAAGATCGTGTTCCGCGCCGGCACATAGGTGATCGGAATCCCGCTCGCCATTTCAGCCTTGGAGCGCGTCTTTGGCACCGCGATTTCCGCCGTCAAGGCCGAGCCGCCAAAAAGCCGCAGATCGATTTCGATGATGCGGTGTTCTTCTGCGCCTAACGACCGGGCGATCTTTTGGGCCGCGGCAATTTCGCGCCCGTGCCGTTGCCCGTAGCGAAAGGAGAGCGCGCAGGCCTGGAAGCCTGCCGCACGGCAAATGGCGAGAACGGTGGCAGAATCAAGGCCACCACTCAGGAGCACGACCGCGCGCTTCATCAGTCAGCGTCGGGATAACCTGCGGTAATGGTGAGAGCGATTCCGCCGCGCGAAGCGAACTCGGCTTTAACGATCATGGTTCGCGGCTGACAGGCGCGGACGAGATCGTCAAGGATGCGGTTGGTCACTTGCTCGTTGAAGGCTCGCTCGTTACGATAAGAAGCGAGATAGAATTTGAGCGACTTCGTTTCGAGGCAGCGTTTGCCCGGTTGGTATTCGATCGCGACTTGCGCGAAATCGGCCTGCCCGGTGATGGGACAAAGAGAAGTGAAATCGGCCGATTCGAAACGAATCCAGTAGGGACGTTTGGCGGGATTTACGAAAGTCTCGAGAATTTCAGCACTCGGCGCGGCGGGCAGGCGCGTTTCACTGCGACCGAGGAGCCGGAACCGTTTTGTTTGCTTCGCCATACATCAGTAAAATGGCTTGGCCTTCGCGATTCAATTCTTTTCGCGGCCAATCCAGAGTCGCGCCAAGGCCTGCGTTTCGAAGAACGAAGTTTGCAGGTCGATACGTTAGTCTGGATGCTGCAGCTGAGGACTGAGGAGCGCGCGTTTGCGATCGCCGTTCTTGTTGTAGTTCCAGTAATCGACCTTGAGGCTGCGCTTCAGGGCCAGCCGGCTGCCATCAGCCGCATCCCACTTGCGCAGCAGAAATGGGAATTGCCGGTCGAGCATGAACCGGTCGGTGCCGGCATCATGCTGCACCGTCACGTAAATTGCTCGGTCGGTCGATTCAAAATGCACTTTGGCCGGCTTCCAGACGAGTTTGTCCTTTCTCGAATTGATGATGGTGGGCGCGAGTTTGATGTCGAAGTCACCGGTCGGTTTGGAAAAATCAATCGTTCGCACCCGCAGCGGCAGTTCGTCGTAGAAAAATCCGTCAGGCGGAAGCGTCACGCGCTCACTCCCGTCGGCCATCCCATCCCAGTAAGTGTGCCACTGGTAGGTGAAAACCTCCCCGCCGCGTTTTGCCTGCTTGAAGGTGTTGCCGCAACTGTCGTTGCTGGTGAGGGAAAATTTAGCCAGGCGCGCGTTATCAGCCCGCCAGAAATTCGAGTGCATCTGCTGATAAACGTAAAGCCCGGTCGGGATGTGCAGGATTTGATTCATCTTCAGCACCGGGATGACGCCGCGCCGCTGCCAGTCGTCCGCTTTCACCAGTTGTCGTAAATCGAATGGCTCACGGACCAGGACGTGCAGAACTTCGGTCTGGCGCGGTTGATCGTAACGAACGATCTGCGCGTCGTAGATATCAAACTCGGCTTTGCCATCGTTCCAATAACTGCTGTTTTGGACGAAAGCGGGGGTGAACTGGGCCAATGTGTCCGTGGACCCGGCGGAAAGACAAAACGCCCCTACGATCATATGCGCGCAGAGGTTTCGCATGGTGGCACAAGCTCCGGCTTGCAGTCAGCGGGTGCAAGCTGGAAGCTCGCGCCAGCATGGAGGAAACGCGGCCTAACGGCGTCGAACGTGCCGACGTGATCGATTTTTTCGCGCACGACACGAAGACGGATGAAGTGTTGCTGGTGATGTTCGAGTCGCGCCCGTGGGACGACTCCGATCTCCAGCTTTTTCAACTCCAGGAGAAATTCAACGCCTACGTCTCGTTTCTGCTCGATGGCGAAATGGCTGATGCGCATCCGGAATTAGCCGGCAAGAATGCCCGAATCGAACTGCGTTGTGCGGAGATGCCGGAAGGCCGCGCGCTCGATTTGCTCAACGCGATTCACGATCAGCTCGCGCTGCAGGAGATTCGGGTGGAAGTGATCGTGGAAGATCGCGGCAACGCCTGCGGAAGCGGCTGCACCTGCGCCTAGAACTTCAAGAACCCCACCGTCGGCGTAGGCGCCAGCTTTTCGCGGCCGTGCAGGAACTCGAGTTCGATCAGGAACTGCGCTTCGAGGAGTTCGCCCCCGACTTTCTTGATCAGCGCGGCGGCGGCTGCAGAGGTGCCGCCGGTCGCGAGCAGGTCATCGATGAGCACAATCTTTTCGCCCGGTGTGATGCTATCGACATGCATTTCCATTTCTGCGTCGCCATATTCGAGCGAGTAAGAGGCGCTCTCGGTCTTAAAGGGCAGCTTGCCTTTTTTGCGGATCGGGACAAAGCCCACCCCGAGTGCGTACGCCACCGCCGATCCGAAAAGAAATCCACGGGCATCAATCCCGACTACCTTGTCGATCGGCAAATTCCGGCAGCGCGCGAGGAAAACTTCGATCGATTCGCGAAAGAGCTGCGCGTTAACGAGGATCGGCGTGATGTCTTTGAAAACGATCCCGTGTTTTGGAAAATTCGGGACATCACGAATGCTCGCGCGCAAACGCTCGATCGAATCAGCAGCCATGGCGGGAGGCTAGCGGGCCGAAGCGAATCGTCAACGGGGACGCCTCGCGGAGGCAGCCTAATCCTCGAGCATGTGCCGCGGACTCGTCGCGATGTGGACGTGGACACAGGCGTCACTCGGGTCCGGAACACCGGCGCAGCGGCGCTGCCATTCCCGACGGGCTCGTTCGCGCCACTGCGCGTAGCTCTTGTCGAGTGCTTCCTGCAATTCCTGAACTTCGCTTGCTGCGGACCGGTTTGTGTCCCGTCTGCGCGCCAGGGTTTCCATCACACCTTGATAAAAAGCAGGAACCGCGCCGAAACGCGGGCCGGTGAAGGGTGATTGCCAACGGGCGTCCCGCCTTTTACCTTCATCGGCGATGGATCGCCTGCTCCTGATCATCTCCACCTTGTGGTTTTTTCTCGCTATGGTGCGGACGACGATCGCGATCAAGGCCCACACCTACCGTTCCGCCGGCTTCAACTTCTTTTCGATCGCGCTCGGCTTCATTTTTCAAACTGCGTTCCTATCCGTCCGCGGCCATGCCTTGGGTCGTTGTCCACTGACGAATCTCTTCGAGGTTTTCATCTTTCTCGCCTGGTCAGTGTCCCTCATTTACCTGCTGATCGGGCCCGCCTATCGGCTCTCGTTGATGGGCGCTTTCACCGCCCCGCTCGTTTTTGGGTTGCAAACCTTCGCGCTCCTCGCGCCGATCGATCGCCCCCATCTCATGAGGATCGCTCCCGCGCCATGGCTGGAATTGCATGCGTCGGTCTCGCTCATCGCCTACGGCGCTTTCGCACTCGCCTGTGTCGCGGGCCTGATGTATTTGCTGCAGGAACGGCAGCTCAAGACGCGGGAGCTGAACTCGATGTTTTATCGTTTCCCGCCGCTGACCGAACTCTTCGCCGCCATCACCCGGTTGCTTTGGCTTGGCTTTGCCCTCCTCACCTTCGGGATTGTGGCTGGCTTTCTCACCGGGCAACCGCTGCCTTATGTGAAGGTGGCGTGGTCGTTAGGGGTGTGGATTTTTTATGCCGCCATCCTGGTTGCACGGCATCTTGGCCGGACTGCGCCGGGCCGGATCGCGGCACTGTGCGTGGTCGCGTTTAGCACCGCGCTCACGTTGCTTTGGGGGATCACGTTTTTGTCGCAAACCCACACGGTCTGATGAATCTTTTTTGCGTTGGCATCAGCCACCACACCGCCAATGTCGAGGCGCGCGAGCGCTTCGTCGGCCACGCCGCCATCGATCGGCGGTTGCGCGAGGAGGCCGGCTGCGCCGAGGCCCTTTTGCTCACGACCTGCAATCGCGTTGAAGTCTATGCGGCCTCGGAGAAACCGGTCTCAACCGAGCGAATCGCACAGTGCCTGCTCGCGACGGGATTGACGCCAGAGGCGAACGAGTTCGATGCCTTCTACCGGCACGAAGCGCAGCAATGCGTGCAACACCTTTTTCGGGTCACCTCGGGACTCGATTCGATGGTCATCGGCGAGACTGAAATTCTCGGGCAGGCGAAGAAGGCCTACGCTGCCGCCCACGAATCGGGGGCGGTCGGGCCATTTTTGCATCGGCTCCTGCAACGCGCTTTCCGGGTCGCGAAACAAGTCCGGACCCGAACCGAGATTACGCGCGGGGCAGTCTCGGTCGGTTCGGTGGCGGTGGACTTGGCGGAACAAATCTTCGGCCAATTTGAGACACGCAAGGTGCTGCTCTTGGGGGCAGGAGAAGCGAGCGAACGGACCGCGCGCGCTTTGGCCAAACGTGGTGTTTGCGATATTCGGGTCACGAATCGGTCGATGGAGCGAGCGGAATCGCTTGCGGCCTTGATCGGTGGCCGGGCGGTGGCGCTGGATAATTGGGAAATGCACTGCCGCGAAGTGGATATTCTGATTACATCGACGGCGTCGCCGACGCCCTTCGTGCGGCGTGAGAACCTGGAGCCGCTGCTGCGCCAGCGGCTCGACCGGCCGCTTTTTATCATCGACATCGCCGTTCCGCGTGACGTCGCGCCGGAGGTGAATGAGCTGGAAGGGGTGTTTCTTTACGACATCGATTCGTTGCAATCGATCGCGCAGCAGTCGCTCGCGCAGCGTAAGGAGCAAATCGCGGCTGGGGAGGAGATCATCGCCGGGCACGTGCAAGATTTTAGTGGCTGGTTCGTGGCGACACGGGAGCGAAAAATGCTGGCCTCGGGAGCGAGCGAGCCGACATTTCGCGTTTCCGAGAGCTGAGTGTTGTGCGCGACCGGATCATTCTTGGATCGCGCGGGAGCGATCTGGCACGGGCGCAGGTGCATCTGGTCGAGCAGGCTCTGCACAAGGCCTGGCCGGAACTGGAAGTGGTGATCGAAATCATCCGGACCAGCGGCGACGAGCACGCCCGCGGCGGGCCGATTACAGACCGCAAGGCCGGGCGCAAAGGGCTTTTCACGCGCGAGATCGAGACGCAACTTCTCGTTAGGCGGATCGATCTCGCGGTGCACAGCGCGAAGGATCTGCCGAGCGACGCGGTGGCGGGCCTGGGAGTGCGCGCGACTTTGCCGCGGGCGGCAACCGAAGATGTTTTGATCACCAAGGGCGCCGCCGGCCTTAGGAATCTCCCCAAGGGAAGCGTGATTGCGACCGGCAGCGTCCGACGGCAGCGGCAGCTTGGCTGGATTCGGCCCGACCTGGAGATTGTCGATCTGCGCGGAAACGTGCCGACCCGGCTGCGCAAGTTGCGCCAAAACACGAGTTGGAGCGGAATCATTCTGGCGCGGGCCGGATTGGAAAGGCTCGGGTTGGTGGAGGAAGGAGAAATTCTTTCGCCGCAAGATTTCGTGCCGGCCGGTGGCCAGGGCGTGATCGCCCTGCAAGTGCGCCGCGATGACGCGCGTGTGCGGGAACTGATCGACGCAGTCAACGATCGAGAAACGCAGGTCTGCCTGCGGGCAGAGCGTGAATTCCTGCGCCTGCTCGATGGCGATTGCGATTCTCCCGTGGGCGTGCAAGCGAAGGTGGAAGCGGACAAGATTCGCATACACGCCCAAGTCTTCGAGGCGCCGGGCGCTCCCCCGCGGGTGGGGACGGAGGTGGGCCCCTCGGATGATCCCGAAGCGATCGCGGAGCAATTGATGAAAAAACTTTATGGCGGATAAGAAAAAAAAAGGCCGGTGTTACCTGGTCGGGGCAGGCCCGGGGGATCTTGGACTGGTGACCCTGCGCGCGAAGCAATTGCTCGAGCGGGCCGAGGTTGTGATTTACGATTACCTCTGCAACCCGGAGATGCTGCGGTGGGCGCCGGAAAGCGCAGAAATCATTTACGCGGGGAAAAAGGCGGGCGCACATACCCTCAAACAGGACGAAATCAATGCCCTCCTCGTCGAGAAGACTGGCGCAGGCCGTCAAGTCGTCAGGCTCAAAGGGGGTGATCCGTTTCTTTTCGGGCGCGGCGGGGAGGAGGCGCAGGCTCTGGCCACAGCGTCCCTGCCTTTCGAAGTGGTGCCGGGAGTTACTTCGGCGATCGCTGCCCCGGCCTACGCTGGCATTCCCGTGACCCACCGGGGAATGGCCTCGCACGTGACGTTTTTTACGGGTCATGAAGATCCGGAAAAAACGGAGAGTTCGATCGACTTCGAGGCTTTGGCCAGGCTGGGCGGGACCCAGGTGATGTTAATGGGGGTGGAGCGGATCGACGCGATCGTGCGCCAGATGCGGGAGCACGGCGTGCGTTCGGACTTGCCCGTCGCACTCATCCGCTGGGGGACAACGAGCCGGCAGGCGATCATCCGGGGGACCTTAGGCCAGATCGAGCAACTGGTGGCCGAGGGGAATTTCCTGCCTCCGGCAGTGGCGGTTTTTGGCGAGGTGGCTTCGTTAGGGGCAGAACTTTCCTGGCAACAGGCGCGGCCCCTTGGCGGCAAACGGATCGTGGTTACCCGGACGCGGAAGCAGGCGGGTGCGCTGAGCGAGCAATTACGTGATCTCGGCGCCGAGGTGATCGAATTGCCAACCATCCGAATTGACCCTCCACCGGACCTCCGAGAATTCGCCGAGCTGGTGCAGGATGCGCACGCCTACGATTGGATTGTTTTCACCAGTCCAAACGGCGTGACCGCGTTTTTCGAGATGTTTTACAAACTTTATGATGATGCGCGGGCGATCGGCGGGGCCCGGATCGCGGCGATCGGACCGGCCACGGCACAGCGCGTCCGGGATTTTCACCTCAAGGTGGATTTGCAGCCAGACGAGTCCGTGGCCGAGGCGGTACTAAAGGAATTTCAAAAGGTGGGGGACTTGGAAAACCTCCGGATTCTCGTCGCAAGGGCGGAAGAGGCGCGGGACCTGCTACCGAAGGGGCTCGGCGCCCTGGGTGCCATCGTAGATGTCGCCATTACATACAGAACAGTCGCGGAAACCAACGATAGAACCGAAGCAAGAGCGCGGCTGGCGGCCGAAGGTGCGGACATGATTACATTTACCAGTTCATCGACGGTGGAAAACTACCTCGCTCTAGGGCTGCCCTGGCCGGCGGGGATGGAGGTGGCCAGTATCGGTCCGATCACGTCGAAGACCGCGCGGGACCGCGGTCTTATAATCGCCGTAGAAGCGGCGCGGCATGACATTCCCGGGCTGGTCGATGCGATACGGCGTTTCTTTAGCCAGCACTGATTGAGCATGAGCCAGGCGTCTGAAATCGAGGTGGACTTTGCGGCGGTGATGCAGGAGCTGAGCGCCGCGGCCGCGGCCGCGCCGATTGGGGATCTGCCTGCTGCGGCGAGCAGCTCCGAGCTGGGAATCTCGGCACTGATTAGCGCCGTGCACTCACTCGGGCAACGAGTCGAGACCCTGGAAGAATCAGTCATGCGGAAATTCGAAGGGCTGCAATTCCAGAAGCTCGAGCAGCAACTCGCGAAGATCCGAGATACCGACAACGTCAATCAGAAGTTGTTCGATTCCCTGCACGAGGAACTCATCAGCTATCGCGACAACTTTGTTCGGGATTCGCTGCAAAAGCCGTTCATTCGCGACCTGCTGGTCCTGTTCGATGATCTAAGCGCGATTGCCTGGCATTTCGAGCAGGCGGCCTCCGAAGAGGATAGCCCTCCGGATAAGGTGCAGGCCCGGGACAACCTCAACAACATGCTCCATTTTCTGATCGAGATTCTGCATCGCCTCGAGGTGAAGGAGATCGACCAATTGGCCGTGGTCGATCTCGCCGTCCACCGGGTCATCGGCTATGTGGCGGCCGACAGCGCGGAGGACGATGGCCGCATCGCCCGGCGGGTAAAATATGGCTTCAAGTGGCACGGCCAGCTCCTCCGTCCCGAAGAGGTCATTGCGCAGCGTTTCGGCTAAGGATTTGCGGTTCGCCCTCAGGCCTTTGTGGAGGGGGAAATATTCGTGTGCAATTCGGAGGCCGAAGGCATGAAAACTGCATCCAGAGCAGCGAGCAGTCCAGCCAACTGAATTCAATAGTCCTTTCTAAAACATGAGCAATCGCAAAGCAGTCGGAATCGATCTTGGTACGACCTTCTCCGCCGTCGCGCACATCGACGCCTACGGGAAACCGCAAATCATCCCCAACTCCGAGAGTGAGCGCATCACCCCCTCGGTCGTCCTCTTCGATGGCGATAAGGCCATCGTCGGAACGGTGGCCAAGAACAATACCGTCGCGGAGCCGGAAAGCATCGTTGATTTCGTAAAGCGCGAGATTGGCAAGTCGAAGGAGCAATTTCAACGCGAGTTCGGCGGCAAGAGCTACTCGGCAGAAGAGCTTTCCGCGCTCATCCTGCGCAAACTGAAAAACGACGCCGAGAAATACCTCAAGGTGGCCGTGACGGACGCGGTCATCACTGTCCCGGCCTACTTCAACGACGCGGAACGCACCGCGACCATCACGGCAGGACGGCTGGCTGGCTTAAACGTCCTGCAAATTATCAACGAACCGACATCTGCAGCGCTGGCTTACGGATTGGACAAACTGGACGAAAACCAAACCGTTTTCGTCTTCGACCTTGGCGGCGGCACGTTTGACGTCACGCTCATGAAAATCGAAGGGCATCGCCTGGAGATGGTGGCCACCAATGGCGATCACCGCCTCGGCGGCAAGGACTGGGACGACATCATCGTTAACCACGTCGCGGAAGAATTTGATCGCGCCCACGGCGAAAATCCGCTCCTTGATCTGCAAAGCTACCAGGACCTGCAAAGCCGCGCCTTGGCGGCCAAGATCCAGCTCTCCAGCCGCGACCGAACAACGATCGTGCAGAGTCACAATGGCAAAAGTGTGAAGGTCGAGCTGACCCGGGAAGATTTCGAGAAAATGACCAAGCACCTGATCGAAAAGTGCAAGGCGATCTGCGAAATCGTGATGCGCGAGGCGAAGCTGGATTGGTCGCAAGTGAACAAAATTTTGCTCGTCGGCGGCATGACGCGAATGCCGATGGTCCGCAAAATGATCGGCGAGCTCACCTCGGTTCCTTTGGCCGAGGACGTGAATCCGGATGAAGCGGTCGCGGTCGGCGCGGCCATTCAAGCGGTGCTCTCCTTGCTCAATGAAGAAGAAGCTACCGGGGAAATGACGCTGCCCTCCGATACCCGCCAGCAGTTTTCTTCGCGCGAAGGCGGCCTCATCCAAGTGCAGAACATCACCTCGCATACGCTTGGTGTGGTCCTCTGGGATGAGTCGCAGCTCGAGGAATACGTTTTCCCCATGATCAAGAAAATGAGCGCCATGCCGGCCACGGCGAAGAACTCGTTCGGCACCGCCACCGCCAACATGCAGCGCGCGATCGTCCGCATCGTGGAAGGCGAAAGCACCCTTCCCGGCGAGTGTACGCCGCTGGGCATCTGTGATGTCGAGTTGCCGCCCTTCCTCCCGAAGGGTTCACCGGTCGAATTGACCTACGAATACAACGAGAATCAGGTGCTGGAAGTCGCGGTCGAAGCGTGTGGCGCCTGCGCGTCGGTCTCGATCGAACGCAAGACCGGTCTGACCGAAGCGGAGCTCGGCCGGGCCACCGCGGCCCTCGGGCTCTTGAGCGTCGTCTAGGTGGCTGAAGCCATGGTCAGCTTTCCGGTGCCGCTTCCGGACGACCCGCGCAAATGGGACGGGTGGAGCCGATACGATTCGCCCGACCCTTACGAGCGGCTTGGGCTCGATCCGCGGAGCAAGCCGACCAATGCAGAGATCGAAGAGCGCTTTCGCGAGCTTGTTCTGTGGTGGCAGAAGAAGCTGCCGCTGAAGAATCAGCCGAGCAATCCGCTCGCACAGATGCTCCGTGCTGGCCTGGACGAGTCGTCGCGCTACCTCACCCAGGCTCGCGTTGAACTTCTTGACCCCGAGCGCCGCCAGCTGCGCGACCAGGAACTGGCTGCCCAAGCGGAGGAAGAAGCCATTGCGGAGTTCAACAAATACCTCGCCTTCGCCCTTAACGATAACACGCTGCGCCCGCCGGAAGAAGAGGCGCTGCTCGAGTTTGGCCGCAACCAGGGCCTCACGAACGAGCGCATGCTCGAACTCATCGAAGCGGAGTTACTCAGGTCCGGCGCAGTTCGGGTAGCGGATTCCGCGCCCGTGCAGGGCGCGAATGGCTCGGAAGCGGTCGCACTTGATCCGAACGAGGATTTCATGCGCATGTTGCGATTGAGCGGCCTCGACAGCGATGGGATGACCGATGACCAGCGCGATGCCTTCGTCAACATGGCGGAAAATCTGGGGATCAACCCCGGCGATGCAGAGGACCTGGTCGATCTCTATTTGGAGGAGATCGAGAAAGCTCAGATTGCAACGCCGGCCAAACCGATTGCGAAAACGGCGCCTAACACCGTACCCCCACCTAAGGCCGCACAGGCGTCTGCCGCCGAAGCTCCCGCTGAGGCCGGAGCGCTCGGTGAGGCCGGAGCGCCCGCAGTGCCGGAGAAGAATTTCGCCAACGGCATCGGGGCCGAGATGATCATCGTGCCGGCGGGCGTTTTTCGAATGGGCAGCGAAGCGCCGGATGCTCCACCTAACGAGCGCCCGATCACGCAGGTCACGCTGAGTCGCTACTTTATTTCCCGACATCCGATCACGAACGCGCAGTATGAGATGTTTGACCCGAGCCATGCCCGCAAACGAACTCCGGGCGCGGGCGACCGGCATCCCGTGGTCCATGTGAACAGCAATGAAGCGGCCAAGTTTTGTCAATGGCTTAGCGCGCGCGAAAAGCGGCGCTACCGCTTGCCGACCGAAGCGGAGTGGGAATATGCCGCCCGGGGAAGCGATGAGCGCAAGTACCCGTGGGGCAGCCAGGAAGGTCGGGGGGATCTCGCGAATTTTGCCGATCGCAACACTATTTTCGCCTGGAGCGACCGCCGCATCGATGACGGTTTTGCCGAAAGCTCTCCCGTGGGATCATTTCCCAAGGGGGCGAGTCCGTTCGGGGTGGAGGATATGGCGGGCAACGTCTGGGAGTGGTGCTTTGACTTCATGGAGGCCTATCGCGGGACCCCAAAAATCAACCCACGCGGGGCGGTCTCAGGCGCGAAGCGGGTTTACCGCGGCGGAAGCTGGAAATCGCGTTTTCCCAGTCTGCGCGCAACAACACGCGGTGGAAACGTCCTGAGCTATTCGTGCAACGACCTGGGGTTTCGCATCGTCTGCGAGTGCGAGTGATCGGGCGGAACCCGCTAAATCGAGAACAGTGAATCGCTAAATCGGAAAAGCCGATTCACGATTCACGAATCCGATCAACTTCCCGGCCTACGACGGATTGAAACGGAACTTGGCGCGGCCGCGTTTGGCGTTGGCTTTCGCCTTGCGACGGGTCTTTTGTGAAGGGGTTTCGAAAGCGCGCAAACGGCGCACTTCTTCCAAAATGCCTTCCGCGTCCAGCTTGTTCTTCAGCCGTTTCAAGGCCCGGTCCACCGG
>Ga0070670_100002287_pt1 | contig 15781 bp, 13 predicted proteins | sample KBSS63metaG_FD_64665 | JGI IMG/M metagenome (GOLD analysis project Ga0070670, IMG submission 64665) | Switchgrass rhizosphere microbial communities from Kellogg Biological Station, Michigan, USA - KBS S6-3 metaG | ecosystem: Host-associated > Plants > Roots > Rhizosphere > Soil ... | reverse complement strand
GCGGGCGGCGCATCTGACTGCGCCACAGCGGTTGAGGCGAAGGATACCAGGAGGATTGCGGCGGCAGGCAGCACGCGGCGGAACGTCATACCCCAACTACAATAGACTGTTCAAATAGGAAATACGTCCTGTCAGATTTAACAGGTCAACGGCGGCGATTCGCTCCTTTTATATATACAGGCCACCCGGCACCCCAGGATTGCGATGGGCCAGGCCGGAACTCAGCCGTCCAAAAATGCTTCGATATTTGATCGCGGTCGCAGCAATGGTAATATGAGGTTTCCCTGACGCGGGGTGGAGCAGTCCGGTAGCTCGTTGGGCTCATAACCCAAAGGTCGCAGGTTCAAATCCTGCCCCCGCAACCATATTGATCCGGGGGCTTTCGCCCCCGGACCCCCTACACGCGCTCTCGCTCGCCGCTTCGCCGCTCGCTCCGATCCCGTGGCTCGCTCGCCGCGCTCGCTCGCGTCTTAGTCCGGCCACTTACCGACATTAATTGAGTGAGTAGATCCGAACCGCTTCATCCGCCCCGATTCGTCCTGCTCCACATCGGGCGACGCGGAGGGGGTTCGATGCGGCAACCGAGAAGACGACTTGACGACAACGCCGCCGATGCCCGTCATCACGAGGATTGATCGAATTCAGGGAGGTCGACCGTTCAGGCCATCAGCGTTGTCGGGGTGCGGCATGCCGCATACTATTCGAGAGAATCGAAAGTGACTGCGGCCCGGCCGTGCGCGACGCCGGTTGGGACCATCCGCCTGGACTGCCGAACTCGAAGCTGACCGGGGCTGAGTATGAACGCATCCACTAGAAACGCTCTGCTCCTGATCGCGATTCACCCGATAAGCGAAGCCAGCCGAGATGCCGCGGGGCAAGTGGCGCGAACGGTTCGTATACGCCCTCGAGCTCAGTTTGCAGGTGCTCGGCCCGCATCGGGTGACATTGCGAGCGTTGGCGCCCATTATGGTCGGCGACGCTGATGAGGGGGCTTTGCAAAGAACACGGCGTGCTCGAGAAACAGAGTCCAGAACATTTTCCAACAGGCGGTCGTGGGCGCGACCGACGCACCGAAGCGACCACTTGCCGACTTGCTCGGCCATCTGCTTTACCTGGCTCACCTTGGGACAATTCTGTGGTGGTTGCTCGATCGCAGCCCAGGCCAACGTGCGACGAAGGCGTTCGTCGCGTTGATACGGCAGCTGTTGCCGTCAGCCGCGCTGACCCTCCATTTGCGGCCTATCAGAGGATTTGTGCAAGCAGCGGACGCGCTATTCCGGGAAGGACTGTTGGGGGAAGAGCTGGAGGCCTCTTAAGGGCACCCAGGATACCGATCTCCAGCGATTGCTTGCGCCGCTTGGCAATCTTGCTCGCATCCAGGAAGCGAGTCGCCTGGAACGGTTTGACGCGTGACCGGTAGCCCTTCGCTCGGCTCGGATGCCGCATTACGAACAGCGGTTTCTGGCGCTTTCCGAACTGATCACGCATGATCGGGAATGATACTCCGAGCAGGCGCACATGACAGACGAGGAGCTAATCCGCGCGTTCGAATCGACCGAGTTGTCGGCGGACGACTTCCCCCACGCGGCGCACGTGCGCGTGGCGTGGTGCTACCTGAATCGTGAACCCCTGCTGGTCGCACTGACGCGATTCCGCCGCGCGCTGCAGCGCTTCACCGCCGCGAAGGGCAAACCGGAGCGCTATCACGAAACGATCACCATCGCGTACGTGCTGCTGATCGTGGAGCGGCTTGGGCACGCTCCTGGTGCTTCATGGGAGCAGTTCGCGTCCGCGAATCCGGATCTCCTGACATGGAAGCCGTCACTTCTCTCCCGCTTCTATACGGACGACGTGTTGTCGTCAAAGCGCGCGCGTGAAGTCTTCGTCATGCCGAACGTCGAGTGACAGTCGCAATGAGTGACGATCATGATGCGCAGACGCTGTCCCAGCTGCCGACCGATCACGATCTCGACCGGCTTCAGGTCACGACGCTCCAGTACTACCTCCGTGAAACCAATCCCGCCAACGGTCTCATTCGCGATAAAACCGAACCACGAGCCCCTTGCAGCATCGCCGCCGTCGGCCTCGGTCTGGCGACCATCCCGGTGCTCGTCGAACGCGGCGTGATCGCCCGCGAATTCGCCCCTGAGCTCGCGCTTCGACGACTTCGCTTCTTCCGGGACAGTCCGCACGGACCAGAGCCCGATGCCACCGGCTACAAGGGTTTCTACTACCACTTCCTGCATATGAAGAGCGGACGCCGGATCTGGCAGTGCGAACTCTCGACAATCGATTCGACGTTGCTTTTCGGCGGCATGCTGACCTGCGCCGCGTACTTCGACGGAGACACGGCGGAGGAAGCGGAGGTCGCGATTTTCGCGACGCCTTCATGCGCGAGCATGGCAGCGACTACTTCCAGAACAGTCGCGCGGCCACCTATATCCACCAGGAGTACGCGATTCGCAACCCGCTGCAGTTCGCCGGCTACGGTGAATTCTGCTGGGGAATCACGGCGACCGACGGACCCGGCTGGGAGAAGCGGACGGTGAACGGGATCGACCGTCAGTTCTACGACTATTACGCCCGCGGGGCGCCCTACGGTCCCGACGACGGCACCATCGCCCCGTGGGTCGTCGTCGCCTCGCTCCCCTTCGCCCCGGAGATCGTCATACCGACCGTCCGCCCCATGGCCCAACTCGACCTCGGCATGACGAAGCGCTACGGCTTCAAACCGTCGTTCAACCAGACGTACGAAGTCCCGGACAGTGCGAGGGGCTGGTGGGTCACTCCGCACCACTTTGGCGTGGACCAGGGTCCGGTGATCCTGATGACCGAGAATTACCGCAGCGGACTGATCTGGAACATCATGCGGCGGTCTCCCTACGTCGTCTCCGGCCTGCGTCGGGCGGGTTTTACCGGCGGGTGGATCTGACGCCACGCCCGCGACCTCTGCTCACAGAGGGCGTGTCGCCTGACATGTAAACTCGACGCCCGCGACTGATCGACTTGGACTCGCGGCCACCTGTGGAGACGGACATGGCGTCAGGCGGAGCGTCGCGTTTCCTTTTTCGTACTCGAACAGCTGGATAACGCCGTCAGCTCCCGCGAGCAGCCCCTGGCCGCCCTGAGTTCCGCCTGCGGCGAACTGCACGACGACGGAAAATGGCCGCCGGGCTCCCACCGATGTGAGAGCGCAGGCCAGCGAACGCCGCAGTGCAGCCTCTGAAGCCGGAGCGCTGTAGCGGCCGCAGTCGAGGGCATCCGAGCCCGTGACGCGCATGACCTGACGTTCAATCGACATATCGCCGATGGCTGGACCGACGAGGAGTGCTCCGCTCCAGACCGCCTCGCGTCCGGAAGAGACGCTCATCTCCGTCACCTTCGTATCGAAGCCGGCCATGCTCGCCGCGAGTGTGTAGCGGTCCGGCATAAGCCCATCAACCCGGTATCGGCCGGTGGAATCTGTCACCGCCGTCCGCCGTCCGCCATTCTCCGACACGACACTGATCGTCGCGCCGGGCAAAGGGCGGCCGGTTGTGTCGGTGATGACCCCCGAAACCAAAGCAGGCTGCTGGGCCGTCGCCAGCTCACCCAAAACGGCGAACAGCAATCCGGCGGCAAGGGTAAGCACGACGCCCATCGTCTTCCTCCTAGAAGTGCACGATACACGATCACCGAGGAACGCGGCGTCCGACCTCGAGAGTAACGGAGTGTAACGAACGTCATCTCGTTTTGCATTGCTCCTCTCCGCCCGCTCCTGTATCTTTTCTAGCTCCCCCTTTCGTTGCACGATCTTCATTGACTACCCATCGGGAGTTATCAAATGCGCGTTCGACGTGTGGCGTTCCTTGTCGCCATGACTGGTGTGATTGTCAACTCGACCGGGATTGGCGGCTCAGCTGCGACCCGGGTTGAATTTGCGGTTGCCCCGGCAATGCCCGAGGTGCGGATCGCCGAGTTCCATTACGACAACAGCGGTACAGATACTGGAGAGGCGATCGAGATTTCCGGCCCGGCGGGCATGGATCTGACCGGGTGGCAAATCCTGCTCTACAACGGCAACGGCGGCGCCGCCTACGACACGAAGAACCTCAGCGGCGTGCTTCCCACCACCTGTGGCACTCGCGGCGTCGTGGTGCAGACATATCCGTCGAACGGTATTCAGAACGGATCCCCTGACGGAATCGCGCTCGTCAGCCCTGCGGCCACGGTGGTCGAGTTCCTCTCGTACGAGGGGACGTTCGCCGCCGTCGGCGGTCCGGCCAATGGCATGACCTCCACTGACGTCGGCGTCAGCGAGGCCGGCACCGAGTCGGCCAGTCCGGTCACGTCACTCCAGCGCAACGGCGACGGCACCTGGAGCGGGCCGAAGCCGAATACGTTCGGCACGTGCAACGACGAGGAGCCGCCGCCGCCGGCCGAAGTGGCGAGCATCACGGTCTCACCTGCATCTGCGACGATCGTCGAAGCCACGACGAGAAAATTCACCGCGACGGCGTTCGACAGCAGCAACCAGCCGATCTCCGGCGTTGCGTTCACGTGGAACAGCAGCAATCCTTCCGTCGCGACGGTCGACTCCGCCGGAATCGCGTCCGGCGTGTCAGAGGGTGACGCCACGATCATGGCCATGAGTCCGAATGGGACAACCGGCACCGCGTCGCTGCACGTCGATCCGCCGGCGCCCCCGGCCGAGCCGCCAAGCACGCGAATCGCCGAGATCCATTACGACAACATCGGCACCGACGTAAACGAGGCGATCGAGATCGAAGGAGTGGCAGGAGCCGACCTGACCGGGTGGAGCGTCGTCCTCTACAACGGCGGCAACGGCGCGGCGTACGGGACGCGGGCGCTGGCCGGCACGATTCCATCCACCTGCAGCGCCCGTGGCGTCGTGGTTCTTTTCTATCCACAGGACGGGATCCAAAACGGCAGTCCCGACGGTCTCGCGTTGATCAGCGCCGCTGGCGAGGTGGTGGAGTTCCTGTCGTACGAGGGCACGCTCACCGCGGTCGATGGTCCTGCCGCTGGAATGACAGCGACCGACGTTGGCGCGCTGGAGGTTTCATCGCGCGCGGGGCTGTCGCTGCAGCGAGATGCGTCGAATCAGTGGTCGCTCGCGCCGAACTCATTCGGCCTGTGCAATGGTGTGGCGGCCCCCGTTGGAAATATCATCTCGATCTCCGGCAGAGCGGGAGGCGACGTCGAGCTGCCGGTCGGATTCGAGGATCAGCTCTTCGCCGCCGAAACCGATTCGACCGGGACGGCTATTCCTACGACGGTGACCTGGTCGTCCGCGGCGCCCGACATCGCTTCGATTGATCAGAATGGTGTCTTCCGGGCGCTGGCGGCGGGCACAGCGGTGCTGCGCGCGACCGCGGCCGACGGCACCACCGGCACGCTTGCGCTGCCGACGCACATAGCGCTTGCGAGCACGACGGCTCTGTACGCCGGCAACACCGAATTCGGCATTCCGACCGACGCGGATCCGATCGACGACCACATCGTCGTGTATCCGCAGTACACGGCGTCTTACAACCCGGTCCGCGGCACGCCCAACTGGGTGAGCTACGAGCTCGATCCCACGCACTACGGTCCGGAAGATCGCTGCGACTGCTTCACGTTCGATCAGCAGTTGCCGTCCGAGTTCACGCGCTACACGACCGCCGATTACACCGGGGCCGGGACATATCATGGCTACGGAATCGATCGCGGCCACCTCGCGCGTTCGTTCGATCGGACCTCCGCGAGCCTCGACAACGCGCGCACGTTTTATTTCACGAACATCGTTCCGCAAGCGGCGGACCTGAACCAGGGGCCGTGGGCCAGCTTCGAGACCTTCCTCGGCGAGTTGGCGCGAACCGCCGGAAAAGAGGTGTACATCGTCACCGGCGTCGCCGGAAACAAGGGAACGGTGAAGGATGAAGGCAAGATCACGATCCCGGACAGCACGTGGAAGGTCGCGGTCGTGATGCCCCACGACGCGGGGCTTGCCGACATCGTCGACTACCGCGATCTCGAGGTCGTTGCCGTCAACATGCCCAACCAGCCAGGCGTCCGCAGCGTCCCCTGGCAGTCGTACAAGACGACCGTCGATGCTATCGAGGCGGCGACGGGTTACGACCTTCTTGCGCTGCTGCCCGACAAGATTGAGAACATCGTCGAGAGCGGGACCATCCCGCCTTTCGCCCGAACGGACGGTCCGTACACGTCGTCGGAAGGCAGCGCCGCAGCGATGAGCGCCGCGGCATCGTTCGACCCGAATGGCACCGTCGTGAGCTACGCCTGGAACTTCGGTGATGGCGCCGGCGCGTCGGGCCAGTCGGTGAGCCACCTCTTTACGCAGGATGGGACGTACACGGTGACTCTCGTCGTCACGGATAATGACGGCCTGACCGACGAGATCACGACCACGGCAACTGTCGCGAACGTGGCGCCGAGCAGCGCCGCATTCGCTGGCGCCACCGGCCTGCTGCCGGGCGAGCAGTACACATCGTCTGGCGGCTTCACCGATCCCGGGTCGGACTCGTGGACGGCGACAGTCGACTACGGCGATGGCGGCGGTAAAACCGCGCTTTCACTCACCGGAAAAACGTTCGCACTGTCGCACACCTACCAGGCAGCCGGCACGTTCACCGTGACCGTGGAGGTCAGCGACGATCACGTGACGTCCGCCGCCACGCAGTCGGTGACGGTGATGAGTCCGATCGAGGCAATACAGAAGGTACAAGGAATGGTTGACGCGCTCGTCGCCGGTGGCAAGCTCGACGCCAAGGCGGCGAAAACCCTCAGCGTCAAGCTCACAGGTGCCATCAAGGATCTCGACAAGGCCGATGTCGGTTTCGCCATCGAGAAGCTGCAGAGCGTGCTCGATCAGCTCGACGCGTTCGTTCGAACCGGCAAGCTGTCGCCCACTGATGCTGCGCCGATCCGGACGCTGGTCGGCCGCGTGATCCAATCGCTATAGCGGCGGTGTCGAAGGGCCACGGCTGAATGCCGTGGCCCTTTTCTCTTGTCGCGGGTCCAGACCAGATCAGATCGCGAGCCGCAGCCTTTCCCGTACGGCCCAGTCCTGCAGCAGCCGCAGCGGCGTCCCAGCGGGGCGGCGATTTCTCCAGCCTCGAGCCTGTACGACCGCGCGCCGTTTCAGGTCGACCTCGATGGTCAGCACGTGTCTGACCTTCTCGCCGCGCCTCACTCGCAGCGACCAGATCCGCGACGTGCCGCGCCAGCATCGGTCGGCATAACTCGCCACGCAATGACGAAGCGAGCTGCCTTCGACCCGAAGCTGCGCGCCATTCGTGAGTTCAGTCAGCTGCCACACAGCTGACGGCTCGGACGGGTCTGCAGCCGGCTGCTCCACGAACATCGGCCGCAGCGGCGAGGACGGCCACGCGACGCCGCCATGCGCCATTCCCAGGCTGCGATGCCAGTCGTTCATCAGCCGGAGCACGGATTGCACCGTTCGTCCCTTGATCGAGAAGGACGGCTGCGGCGGGGCCTGGGTGACCATTCCCGCCGGCGTTTCCACGGTCACGCGATCGTGGCGAATCGACTGCAGGAAGTCGATGACCGGCCCGACCTGCGCGGTGTCAATCGCGCCCGCGTTCGCAATCAGGAACAGCCAGACAGTTCTCCAGAACTCGCCGTTGCTCAGATCACGCGCGAGCGGCGTGGCCAGCACTGCCTGAAGCAGGTCGTCTGATGCGCCGAGCCCGAGCAGCTCCGCACGACGGATCGCATACTCAATCGACATGTGATCGGGCGAGCCAAGGAAGATGCGCTCCATGTTCCTGGTCATCCGAATCGGCAGATCGAGCGACCTGAAACTGGCGCCAGCCGCATGCGCGACGAACCACTGCCGCTTCCTATCGCTGGTGGGATCCGTCGCGTACCAGGACGCGGCGAGAAAGCGCGGGACCGGGTGCTTCCCCGCCAGATGCTGTGCCACAGAAACGACTGCTCCGTGCCAGCCTTCCGCCGATCCCAACCACTCGCCGAGCCGCCGGACGTACCCGTGCTCGAAGCGCGAGAGATTGGCGAGCGCCTCCACACCAAGGTGATGGTCATCGATAACGGGCGCGGCGAACAGGCGCGCGGCACGATTGCGGACGCAGCGAAGCAGCTCGGTAAACCTCCAGCAGGCAGACGAACTCATCGACAGGCTCAGGTAGGCCTGACTGATGGCGCGATCGGTTTGCTGCTTGTGCTGCCGAACGAAACGTTCAGCCGAAGACACGACGCCCTCCCTTCGTCTGTAGAACTGGACTGCAGATGTGAGAACACACACCACGCCCGGCCGGACGCGGTGTGGTCCGTTCGCAGACCCGAACTAGACGAGGGAGAAGAAGAACATCGTGAGACGATCTTGAGGGGTCGAAGGGCATATCGTCAAGCCACAGACTTGTAATCCGCCGTCGCCAGCACTGCCTGCCACAGCAGATAGCTGTAAATGTTGACCCGCTCGAGGAGCCCAAGCCAGGGCGTGGGCTCTCCTGTCGAGATCCCCGACGAAACAATCCCAGTCCACGCACCGAAGATCAGCATCGCGAGGATGCTCGCAATCGAATAGAAGCGGAACCGCTTGGCGCGCGCACGGCTACACCGAATGCGAGCACTAGCAGACTGTGCGCGATGAAGAGCGGAATGACGATCGGTCTCGATGGTGCGCCAATCGCGCTCAGCTCACTGACCGCCTGAGACAGGTGACTATAGCCAGGCGACCAGACGCCTCCGAGCACGTCGGCGGCAAAGTACAACAGCGACGCGAGAACGGCGCAAAGAAGGCAACTCCGGGTCAGCTGCGGCAGAAGCGGCGGAATCTCGCCGGAGGTGCCGGGTTTTCGCTATGCTTCGTCGGAAGGAGTGCGACGATGACGATGACCGAACGGTTTCTTCAGGAGCTGGATCGCGAGGCGGCGCGCACGCGGCGAACGCTCGAGCAGGTCCCGGCGGGCCGCGACGACTGGAAGCCTCATGCGAAATCGATGAGCCTCGGCCGCCTGGCGGGACTGGTAGCCTCGATGCCGACGTGGATCCCCTTGATCGTCAAGCAGGATGAGCTCGACCTGACGCCGCCGGGAGGCAGTCAATATCGCCAGCCCGCGATGAACGAGCTGGTTCAGGTTCACGATAAAGCCGTAGCGGATGCTCGAACGGTTCTTGGCGGCGTGACCGATGACTTTCTGCTGAACACGCGCTGGCGCCTTCGCGCCGGAGGGCAGGTCGTCTCCGACGAGCCGCGGCACATCGTCATGCGCGAGACGATCAATCATCTCGCGCATCACCGCGGACAGCTGACGGTGTATCTGCGAATGAACGAGGCGAAGGTTCCGGCGATTTACGGCCCGTCAGCAGACGATCAGCACTTCGGCTGACGCCACGGCTACGCCGGACCGACTACCGCAACCCGTTCGAGCAGATCGGCCGCGAGGGCATCGTCGACCGCATCCGTCTCCGGCAGGTCTGCGCTTTTTCGGAACGCGGCGGCCGCTGACCGCGTCAGCGCCCCAACGACTCCGTCAACTGGACCTGGATGGAATCCGAGATATGTGAGGTAGAGCTGCACCGCGCGCACGGTTACGCTCGGCGGCGAGACGCTCGCTTTCTGGTATTCCGCCCACAGCCGCACATCGTAGTGGTTCTTCTTGTACGTGCGACCGTTGTACTTCGCGGCGAACTGTGCCCACTGTTGTTGCGCGAGTAGCACATCGAGGTGCTGCGAAACGAGAAACGCTTCGATCGCCGCCAGTTGCGCGTCCTCCGACGCCGTCATCGCGGTCACCATGTCGGCAACCGTCGCGAAGCCAGCCGCGTGATAGTTTCGTCCCAGAATCTGCCCCATCCCCCATGAGGCGCTTTGAAGCGCCGCATCCTCATCCAACTGCATCGCGCGCAAAAGGCGATCGTATTGCGCGGTACCAAGCGCGCCGTATCCGCCGGGCTGTCGGGCACTGATGTCGCCATCGTCATAGACGCCGTGTGTCAGCCGATGAAACACATGGCGTTCATAAAGGATCCGGGGGCGCCGGTCGCGCAGAAAGCCGCAACCTGCGGTCTCGACTTCGAACAAGGCCCACAGCGTGGCTGGTTCGAGGTGCAGACGCGCGACTGTTGTATCGAACGATGATTGGCGCAGCGCGAGACCGGCACCTCGGAACTCCATTTGCCAGCAATCACCGGTAAGTGAGCGGCGGAGATATCACTCTGCCGTCCTGCCACGCATCCGAAATGATCCCGGCGTGACGCCGAAGTGCGCGCGAAACTGCTGGTAGAAGCTCTTCTTGCTTCGGTAGCCGACCATCAGCATGACCGCTTCGACCTTTTCTCCGCGGCAGACGAGGTCCGCCGCGTGGCGCATTCGTACGTGGGTGAGATACCCGTGAACGGTATGGCCCATCTCGCGCCGGAAGACATTCGACACATGTGTGCGTTCGCGGCTGACCGCGCGAGCGAGGTCATCCACGGTCAATCGCTCGGCATAACGCTCTTCCATGAGACTGACCATCATGCGGACTCGCACCGACACGAGCGGCCGGCCCGCACGAGTGTGCTGAGAACTGGGGTGACTAGCTTCCATGGAACGTGTCGCGGTTGGGACGAACGGCCCGTCGGACGCGGCCGCGACGATGAGGCGCTCGCGGTCGAACACACACGATGCAACGCGTATTCCCGCGTCACTTATGTCGTCGTCGCTAGATTTGCTCCGCAGCTTTTGATCGAGCCACAAGGTCGATCAGGCCAATCGCTTGTCCTGTGGGCAATTTCTTAGCCGCCTCAGGTGTGGCGGCGAGCGTTTTTAGCGGTACCCGTCCAACAAAAGTAAACGCCATTTCGATTGCGGATCGTACGCACGAGTAATACGTTGTCCCCTCTCACCGACGATCGAGACGGCGGCCGACCGGATAGACTGGACGGACTATGGCGAACTACATCTGGCCATTGAGCGGCACCAGCGCCGCACCTGACATCAACACCTCGTTTGGCCCGCGGGTAAACCGGCAGCGGTGGGATTTCCACGACGGGATCGATCTCAAGGCTCCGCTCGGGACCGTCGTCTTCGCGATGCAGTCGGGCATTGTGCACCGCGCTGGGCCAGCCGGAACGCACGGCTACAGCTCCCGGCACGTCGTGCTCAAAGTGGACGACCCCACCGATGGCGTCCTGTACCTCGTGCACGTGCATCTCGCAACGATTGCCGAATCGATCGTTCAGGGAGCCCTCGTCGCGCAGGGCCAGGCAATCGGCACCGTCGGAGATGACGATGCGAACTATCCGCATCTGCATTTCGAGTTCCGGAAGTCGAAACCCAACGAGAGGCACAGCGTCCATCCGCTGCGCTACTTGCCTTACGTCAATACGGTCAACTTTACGGCGCCTGACCTCGACCGGTGTAACCGCTTGGGCGAGCTTCTGGCAGCGAGACTGCGCTTCGGGAGCCCGACCCGGGCCGAAGGGGACCTGCTGCGAGTGGAGGTGGACCTGTTCAGCCTCACGTCGATGCTCGAGAGGCGGGTCGTCGATTTCGACGACAAGACGACGATCAACGATGGCATCGGCGACGACCTGATATTCGTGAACGACATCGGCGTCGAGGGATATCAGCGATCCGACCTCGCCGGGGACGGGCGCCATGACCTCCAGTATGGGATTCTCGTCCGGAATTTGCCGCCCGACTGCGCTCGCGTCCTGGGACGGGTCATCGACGTCGGCGGCAATATCGTCGAAGGCGCCGACGCCGTGCTTCCGAATCAGGAGGCGGTTGACGAGTCCGTCGAGTTCGAGGATGGCGTCCTGCCCCCGCCCGGCTGGCGAATCCGTCGCGAGCGAGCTGATGAGGACAGCGTCGTGATCGAACCCGGCGCCTCATGCCAGGGGTCGAACGCGATGCGTTGCACGGCTCACCCGCCTGACGGCGGCGGACCCGCCGCGGCGTGCATCGTCACCGACCTTCCGCCTGGGCGGTTCGAATGGCTGGCGGAAGGCGGCTTCAACCTGACCGGCGTACAGCTCGCCGCCGGCAAGACTCTGCGGCTGATCGAGTTTCGCACGATCAACGACCAGCTCAGTGCCGCCGCGCGGATCCGCCAGACCGACGAGGGCGTGCGAGTGGGCCTCGTGGCCAGAAACCCCGACGGGTGGCTCATGTCTGAGGATGCCGCGAGCGGCGCGGGGCTCGACGGCTGGCAGACTTGGAGGCTGCACGTACGCCGGGTCGGCACGCGCGAGTCGACCGCCGTGCTGAGCGTGGACGGTGCCGAGCGCGTGCGTCTGAACTGGGACACAACTGCCGCGGATCCGCGGGCGGTTCGCACCGGCATCACTCGCATCCCGGACGGCGGCAACGCAACCGTCCTGGTCGACTACTTCAAAATCACGGAAGCGACCGCGCTTCTATAGACGGCGTCGGTACGTTCACGCTTCGGAGCATTCGCATGGGGACATTCAGGCGTGGTGCCACTGCTTCGGTCCGGCCTCGGTAATCGGCGATACGGGCCACCTCGCGCTCGCCGGGGTCATGGTTACTCCTCTGCGGGAAGAGAACCCGGACGGTCCGGGACTGCTGTTCTTCGACGAGATCACGCCCCGCGTCCTCGAGGGGATCCGCCGTCTCAGTCGCGGCGGGCTTGAATGCGTCTGCGCGGTCGCCACCTCCGCAGCCGTGCTCGCACGCGGAGACGTCTGGCAGCTGTTGCAGGCGGGAGCCGCGGACGTCGTTGCGTGGCAGCACACGCCGCAGCTTGGGGATCGTCTTGGTGAGAGGTTCCGCCACTGGCAGCTCGTCGAGCAGCTCGTGGCATCTCCCACGGTGCGTCGCATTCTCGTCGGCGACAGTCTCGTGTGGCGGAGAGTGCTTCGCCGGATCGTGGAGGTGGCACTCACCCGCTCCACTGTCCTGATTGCCGGCGAGACCGGAACCGGCAAGGAGCTCGCCGCGCGCGCGATTCACGCTGTCGACTCGACGATCCCCAAAGGGGATCTCCACGTGCTCGATTGCACGACCATCGTCCCGGAGCTCGCTGGAAGCGAACTGTTCGGACACGAGCGAGGCGCCTTTACGAACGCGCTGACGGCCAGAGATGGCGCCTTTGCGCAGGCCAACGGCGGCATTCTGTTTCTCGACGAGGTCGGCGAGCTTCCGCTGGGGCTGCAGGCGCAGCTGCTGCGGGTGGTACAGGAAGGCCTTTACAAGCGGGTTGGCGGGAATACGTGGCATCACACGGAGTTTCGTCTGGTGTGTGCCACCAACCGCGACTTGCTGGAGTTGGTGCGGCGCGGCAAGTTCCGCGCGGATCTCTACTACCGCCTCTCCAGCTGGACGATCACGCTGCCGCCGCTGCGCGAGCGCCGCGAGGACATCCTGCCGCTGGCGACGCATTTCATTCAACAGCGGATGCCGTCCGAATGCGGCGCTGATTTGGAAGAAGCGCTCCGCCTGTTTCTGCTGGAACGCGAGTACCCGGGCAACGTTCGCGACCTCAAGCAGCTGGTCACGCGCATTGCCGATCGCCACGTCGGCCCTGGCCCGATCAGCGCCTCGGATGTTGCCGAGGACGACCGCCCGGAGGTTCCGGCGGCGGTGTCCGAGTGGTCCGGCAACGGCTTCGACATGGCGGTCCAGCACGCCGTCGGCGACGGCGTCGGGCTGAAGACGATCCGTCGCGCCGCCGAAAATGCCGCGATCGATGCCGCGCTCGCGCTCGAGAACGGCAATGTCCCGCGCGCCGCGCGACGACTTGGTGTGACGAGCCGCGCGCTCCAGATCCGTCGCGCCACTCAGCGCAGCAGCGCCTAAGCGCGAACGACGACGCCGCAGAACCGCCCGTACCGATCAACCGACAGAGGACGGGGATCCAGATACTGCCAGCGGTCGCCGCCCAACACTCGTTCGACGGCTGGCGCGTACTCCTCTTTGTGCATGTCGTCGAGAACCAGCACGCCGTTGTCGGCCAGACGATTCAGCACGTCCGGAAGGCGGTGCGCGCGACTCGTCATGGACCCGAGGTCGTAGAAGACGAAATCGAACGTGGCGGGCTCGGCCGCGAGTACCTCCGGCCACAGCGTGAAACGGCCTTCCGGCAGCGCGCGCGACAAGACGAACTGCCCCACGCGATCCAGCATGTCTTGGTCGTCGTCGACGGTCCAGACCGAGCCGCCGCGTCTCGCCGAGCTTGCACGCAGGACCACCGAGGCGAACCCGGCGCCCACGTCGAGAGCGCGGTGGACGTTCAGGCCCTCGCACAACGCCGCGAGCAGCGCGGCGGTGTTCAGCGAAATAGCCATATCCGGCGAAGAGAAACGGCCGACGTACTCGTCATACGTGCCGCTCAGCTCAGCCGCGATGCGTTCGAGCGCGTCCGCCTGCACGAATGGGAACGCTGTGGCGAAGTCTCCGGATCTCATCGAACGGGAAATCTGCGTCACGGTCGTGCGCACCTTCGACACGTCGAACGGAATCCGCGCGTGCGGCTCCGTGGATTCCACCCGCGAGACCAAGTAGAAGGGACAACGGGAACACGCGTGCGCCGTCGCACCACTGATAGTCGTGACCGCGAGCGAATGGTCGCCGCGACACAGGTTCGAATAGCGGCACTCTTCCCAGGCGGTCGGCTTCTCGGCATGCCATGCGAACGGCGGCTCGTGGACATAAATCGACGCTCCCCCATGAACCGTCGCGGCGAGACGCCGGCCGAGGTCCTGGTCTTCGCCGCTATGGCGGCCGCTGAACACCATATCGAAGCCGCCCGCATGCTGCAGGCGTCCTCGATCCGCGGCGAAGAGTCCCCCGTACGCGCTTCGCCACGAGTGCCACGCGTTCGGCGGCGTTTCGCGCGGCCGTCCGGCGTCGGCGGGCAATGCGATGACTTCCTCGAACGTGAAGGCATCGAAATCGATGAAGCGGTGATGACCCCAGCACACCGGCGTGTTCACCAGCGCCGCGCCCGCGGATTCGATCAACGGCGGAGGCGCAATCTGGTCATCGTCGAACGTGAGCACGTACGGCGCGGAGGCTGCCCAGATGCCGACGTTCCGGCGCAGCGCCGCGTCATTGAACCCGATAGGGTACAGGTCGCTCTCGAATCGAACGAGACGAACATCGAGTCCGTACGAGTTGACGTCCCGCCGATCGAGCTCGTTCGTGACGAGCAAGACCGCGCCGGGCAGGATTGTGCCCCGGCTGAAGCTGCGAAGAACGCGATCGACAATCGCCGCGCGCCGACGTACGGGGACGACGACGTCGATGCGACTCTGGTCGTCCCGCACGTCGGCCCGCTACACGGAAGCGCGGCGCCCGCTCCGCAACGCCCGCCGCACAGCGACGCGCGGCCGGATCGCAGATCGGATCGGCTGCCGGACTCCCAGGCGCGCCTGCTGGCCTGGCGCCTCGTCGCATCGGCATTGTGCGTCAACGAGCGTACCCTTCGTCGGCGCAATGATGTCGACGCCGCGCCCGGTGCCCACGGTGACGGGGACGATGCTGTCGGTGCAGCCGCTGCACAGCAGCCGCGGGCGCTCTGCCGGATCAGGACGGTGAAACGTCCGCGGAGAATCGAAGCCAACGCGGACTTTTCCGGGCAGATCCGCGCTCTTGAACAAGACGGCATCTCCTTCGAATGCCTGCAGTCTGAAAGGCTTGGGTGCCTTCGACCCCGGTTTGACGTCGAAGTCAGTGAACGGGCCCGGCGTTTTTGACTCGATCGACGGAATCTTTCCGCCAAGCACGTCCAGAGCAATGTCCAGCGGGAGACCTTGTATCTTCAATCCCTTGAGGGCCTGCTTCAGC
>Ga0070670_100002285_pt1 | contig 15788 bp, 11 predicted proteins | sample KBSS63metaG_FD_64665 | JGI IMG/M metagenome (GOLD analysis project Ga0070670, IMG submission 64665) | Switchgrass rhizosphere microbial communities from Kellogg Biological Station, Michigan, USA - KBS S6-3 metaG | ecosystem: Host-associated > Plants > Roots > Rhizosphere > Soil ... | reverse complement strand
GCTGCTCGCGCGACGCACGCGCTCGGGGGCGATGCCTCCGCGATCAATGCGGCCCTTGCGAGGACGCTGTCCGGCAAGCGCACGATCTCTCGCCCCGCGAAGATCATCGCCAGGAACTAGGGCTCTTCACAGGCGCTGGAGCTCCACTCACCCGCCGGCCGGCTACTTGGCCGGGTAGGGCAGCCGGACGCGGTGACTCACCATGGTTCGCAGGAGTTGCTCGAAGTCGCGTGCGAACGCCTTTCCGTCCAGTAACGGCGAGGCGCAAAGCTTCGCGCGCAGACCCCCGCGGATGGTCTGCAGCGCGCCAAGATCGCCCGCAAGCCGTTGTGCAGTCGCGACGAACGCAGGCGCATCCGTCGCAATCCAATCGTGGCAACCGGCAGCCGCGAGGATGCTCGCGCCCATCCGCGCGGGCGACCTGTCGCCGGCCAACGTCACCACCGGAACGCCCATCCACAGCGCTTCGCAGGTGGTGGTCGCGCCGTTGAACGGCGCGGTGTCGAGAGCGATGTCGACTTCGTTGTACGCCTCGAGGTGTCCTGCGGTCACCCACCCGCGGAGCTCGATCCGCCGGGCATCGATGCCCCGCGTCGCGAAGTCGCCGCGAAGGCGGTCGCGCACCGACGTGTAAGCGAGCGCGGCTGCCTTGAGCAGCAACCGTGAGCGTGGCACCGCGCGCAGCACGCTCGCCCACAGATCGAGAGTCGTCGGGCTGATCTTCGAAACGATGTTGAACGAGCCGAAGGTCAGTTCGCCGTGGCGCGCGAGCGCCGGCAGCGGTGCCGGGATCGGCGTGATGCCGCGCGGGCGGTAGCAAAAATAGCTGTGCGGCAACCTCGCGAGCCGCTCGGAATTCAACGCCTCGTGCCCCAGCGGATCGGCATGGACGTCGGTGACGCGGTAGTCGACCGCCGCCAACCCGGTCGTGGCCGGGTAGCCGAGCCACGTCGCCTGCACGGGCGCGAGGCGGCGAGCGAGAAGGTGCAGACGCAAACCGGTGTGCCCCGCGAGGTCGATCAGCACATCGACCTCGTCCGCGGCGATTTGCGCCGCGAGCTCTTCGTCGCTCAACCGAGACGTCTCGACCCAGCGCGCCGCATGCGAGGCAAGCCTCGCGGTGACGTCGTCGTCGACCACGCTGTCGTGATAGCAGATGACCTCGAGCTGCGTCCGATCGTGGTGCTCGAGCAGCGCATCGGTGAAGTCACCGACAGGGTGCCGGCGCAGGTCCGGCGATAGAAAGCCGACGCGCAGTCTCATTCGAGACGCTGCCGTCCGCGCAGGGCGCTGCGGGACGACGGCGGTCGGCTTGGGGTCGGCGGAGATGAAGCCGACGACCTTGTCGAAGCGGCGGTGCCATACGAATACGTCTTCCGCCGACACGTCGTCGGAATACAAAACGGTATGGAGGAGGTTGCTCCAAACCGACAGCGAGGCAGGCGCCAGTGTCACCGCTCGACGCCAGGACATCACCGCGTCCTCAATGCGGCCCTGCTCACGCAACAGCGTCGCGCGTTGGACGTGCGCATCGAAGAAGGCGGGATCTATCCCGAGCGCGCGGTCGATGCAGGCAAGCGCCGCGTCGTCGTGCCGGCGCATGAGCAGCGTGCCAAGGCTGTTGTGCGCGGAAGCGATGCGCTCGTTTATCGCCAGCGCGGCGCGAATCGCCTGCTCGGCCTCGTCGTGGCGCCCCAGCACAGCCAGCGTCGCGCCGAGATTGTCGAGTGCGAGCGCGTAGCCCGGCTGCATCGACACGGCGTGCTGCAAGTGGTCCAACGCCTCCGCGGGACGCCCCTGCTTGAACAGCATGACGCCGAGGTTGCAGTGCGCGGAAGCGGTGCCGCTGCGCTCGACCAGCCGGCGAAACAGAGCGGCAGCCTCGTCTACACGGCCGAGGCGGTCCAGCAGAGAGCCTAGCGCCGTCGAAGCTTCGACGTGATCAGGCTGTTGTTCGAGCACTTCGCGATAGAGGGATTCGGCCCCTTCAACGTCTCCGGCGTCGAGGCGTGTTTGCGCCGCACCGAGCAGGGCGTTGGGCGAGGCGACGGGCGCGTAGACCGCGAACGTCGGCGATGCCGCAGGCGCGCGCGCCTGGACGGGCGATCCGTCAGGTGAATTGCCCGCCAGCATCGGTGATGCAGCAGCCTCCTGCACGACGCCGTGACAATGCTTGTACTTCTTGCCGCTGCCACAGGGGCAATGGTCGTTCCGTCCGGGAGGCATCGCGGGGTGGAGAGCGCGCGGTGTGTCGCAATGGCTCGAACGTCGACTGGCGTCTGAGGGCGTCAGATGGCGCGGGCGCTGTGCAGATCCGCGATCTCCGCTGCGCTGTAACCCAGCTCGCGCAGCACTTGAGCGGTGTGCTCGCCGAGGCGCGGTGGCGGCGAATCCACCGCGGGATTCGCGCCTGACAGCTTGAACCCTGCGCGCGTCACTTGGATGGGACGGTCGACGCCCGGAACGTTCCTGAATTCCTGCAACAAGTCGCGATGCTTGATCTGAGGATTCTCGAGCGCCTCGGGCACAGTGACGACGCGGCCCGCCGGGATGCCGACGCCGATCAGTATAGTCTCCCACTCGACGGCGGGCTTCGAGCGAAGCGCTGACTCGACTTCCTGCGTCAGCGCCGCGCGGTGTCGCTTGCGGTCTTCGCGGTCCGCGAAACGAGGATCGTTCATCAGGTCTTCCCGCCCGATGGCCTTCGCGAGCTGCTCGAACTGCTCCTGCTTGTTCGCGGCGATGTTCAGGAGTCCGCTGCCCGTCTTGAACGCCCCCGATGGCGCAGCGGTGAAGTTGTCGTTGCCCATCGGTACGGGCTCCTGTCCGGCGATGAGATAGTTGGAGATGACCCATCCCATGCTCGCGAGCGCCGAGTCGAGCATCGACACGTCGATGAACGTCCCTTCGTCGGTTCTCATCCGCCGCATCAGCGCCGCAGTGATCGCAAACGCCGCCGTGATGCCGCCGAGCGTATCGGCGACCGGATAGCCGACACGTAGCGGAGCACAGCGCTCATCCCCCGTGATGCTCATCGCGCCGGAAAGGCCCTGAACGATCTGGTCGTACGCCGGCGCATCTTTCATCGGACCGTCCTGGCCGAAGCCCGAGATCGCGCAGTAGACGAGTGCCGGGTTGTGCTGCTTGAGCTGCTCGTACCCCACGCCCAGACGGTCCATGACGCCTGGACGAAAGTTCTCGACGAGCACGTGCGCCGTGCGGACTAGCCGCTGCAGCACCTCCTTGCCGCCTTCGGATTTCAGGTTGACGGTGATGGACTTCTTGCCGCTGTTCTGCGCCAGGAACGAGGCGCCCATCAGGCGCTGGTTGAGCGACGCGTCGGCGCCGAGTTGTCGCGCGAGATCGCCGTGCCCGGGAACTTCGATCTTGATGACGTCCGCTCCGAGGAGCGCCAGCTGATACGCGCAGAACGGGCCCGCGAGCACATTGCTCAAATCGAGCACACGGATTCCCGCCAGCGCTTGTGTCATGGGCTTTCCCGGTGAGACAGTAAACGCGACCGGCGCGATTCAGCGGCGGATGAACGGGTTGGGCACGTCGAGGTCGGTCGAGATCCACACGCATTTCGTGTGCAGGAATTCCTTGATCGTCTCGACTCCCGACTCGCGGCCGATGCCGGAGTTCTTGTAGCCGCCGAACGGCGACGTGAAGCTCGTCGCACGATAGTTGTTGACCCAGATCGTCCCGGCCTTGAGCTTGTCTGTCATGAACATTGCCCGGTGGAGGCTCTTGGTCCAGACGGCCGCGGCGAGCCCGTAGATCACGTCGTTGCCGATCGCGATCGCTTCGCCCTCGTCATCGAACGGGATCACCGCGAGCACGGGACCGAACACCTCTTCCTGGGCGATGCGCATGCTGTTCTTCACGTCCGTGAAGATCGTCGGCTCGATGAACATGCCGGCGCCCAGATCCGGACGGCTCTTCCCGCCGAGCACGCAACGTGCGCCCTCCTCCTTCGCGATCCGGATGTAGTCGATGATCTTCTCGAACTGAGGCCGAGTCGCGATCGGCCCGATTTGCGTATCGGCGAGCGCGGGATCGCCCAACTTTGCGGAGCGAACGAAAGCGATCAGCTTCTCGAGGAACGGGTCGTGGATCGTCCGTTGCAGCAGCAGCCGCGAACCCGCCTGGCAGCTTTGGCCGGAGGCGGCGAAGATGCCGGAGACGACGCCCTTGATGGCCTGGTCGAGATCCGCATCGTCGAAGACGATGTTGGGCGACTTGCCGCCCAACTCCAGGGTTACCGTCTTGAGTCCCGCTGCGGCCTGCTGATATATCTTGCGGCCCGCGGCATCGCCGCCGGTGAAGCCGATGTGCGCAACCGACGGATGCGCGACGAGCGCCGCGCCGACCTCGGACCCCAGTCCCGTGACGACATTCACCACGCCCTTCGGAAACCCCGCCTCGGCAAAGAGCGGCGCGAATTCGAGCATCGACGCCGACGTGAATTCCGACGGCTTGATCACTGCCGTGCATCCGGCGGCGAGCGCTGGCGCGAGCTTCCAGCTCGTCAGCGTGAGAGGTGAGTTCCAAGGCGTGATGATCCCGACCACGCCCTTCGGCTCGTATTTCGTGTAGGTGAACACGCCCCTCTTGTCGGTGGGGATCACCGCGCCCTGCACCTTGTCGGCAAGGCCGCCGTAGTACTTGAAGTAGTCGCCCATGTAACGGATCTGGGCGCATGCCTCCGACAGGATCTTGCCGTTGTCGCGCTGTTCGATCGCGGCCAGCCGGTCGACGTTGGCCATGATGAGATCGCCGAGCCGCCACAGGAGATGGCCGCGTTGCGTGGCGGACAGCCGCGGCCATTCCCCTTCGGTCAGCGCGCGCTCTGCCGCGCCAACGGCGGCAGCGACGTCGCGCTCACCGCCGCGGCCGATCAACGCCCAGACTTTTCCGGAGTACGGGTTCTCCGTCGGCAGGTACTCGCTGGAGGCGGGAGGAACGTTCGCTCCGTCGATGTAGCTGCCGTATTTCGGAAGTTCTTCGACCTTCGACATTCCGCTCTCCACCTGAACGCCATGCTGCATCAGCGCGGTGTCTTGCGCTTCACCGGTTCACGCGTGAGGCGAACTTCGCGGCCGCCGGCGGTCGAGCCATCGATAGGGAGCTGGTCCAACGCTTGCACCGTCCCCACGAGCGTGCGCTCATCCACCACCTTCAAGCTGAGGGCGAAGTTCGGGCACTTGCTGACTTGCTCCGCCCAGGCGGTGAACTCCAATGCCCTTTCGTTGCTCCTCTGCACCGTGATCGGAAACGGCTTGGTCCCACGGCAAGGGTCCCCAGCGCGCCGGGGTCCTATCTCCCGCCACTCCCCGGCGAAGTTTTCTATCACGACACGGCCCTGACGCGCGGTCTTGGCATCACCGTCGATGCGCGCGTTCCACGTGCCGTCATTCACCTCCGAGTCTTGGTTGAATGATAGGTAGGATGCGGCGAGCGCCCCCGCGGCCAGTGCGGTGCAGAACGTTCCGACTGAACACACGAGCCAAAACCTTGTTGCCACCATCAGCGCCTCCAATCTGGCCGCGGACGCCGCAGCCGTTTTCATTGCCGATTTTGCCATGAAGAAGGGGCCCGAAGGCCCCTTCTCATTCGAGCGCACGAAGCTGCGGCTACCTGGGACAGAAAGTTGTACTGGGTTCTGTACCCCCACCCATAGCAGCGGTGATCCCCATCACGCTCTTGATACCTTGCACGACAAACTTTTTAAACTCCTGCTGGCCGGGGAAGCCCGAGCCGTCTTGGTAAAACCTGTTGTCATGGCCAATTGAGGTCACCATGACATGGCCGCCATCGTAGTTCTGGCACCACGCCCTTGGGGAGAAGTCGCCATGGCCGGGGTGGGTGCCGTGCCGCTGCGCGAGCGTTGTCTCGTCGAGTCGGATGAGGAACTTCACGTTGGTCGGATAGGGCTGCATGTTGTAAAACTCGTCGGTCGTAATCCAGTCTGGCGGCAGGCCCTGCGTGGACGGGTCGGGCGAGCCCGTAAGATAAACGTGGCCTGACTGGTTGGCCCCGTGGTCGTAATAATTCGCATTGCCCACCAGGCCTTCGTAGTACGGCCAGTTGTATTCGGTGCCGAACACGTTGTGGATGCCGAAAAAGCCGCCACCGGCCCGCATGTACTGGCGCAGCGCTGTCTTGGCCGCGTCGAGGTGCGTGTTGTTGGTGAGGTTGGTGTTCGTAGTCAGAATCGCCGAGCCGTGCTTCCACATCGTGTCGCGCGTCGTGCTCATGAAGATGATGGCCCTGTACTGGTTCCCGCCCAGCTGGGTCACGTCTTCGGTGACGTCGACCGCGATGCCTTCGGCGTTCAGCCATGTGCGCAGCGCTTGCTGCGCGAGGTTGTTGGCTCCGAGACAGTTGCCGCGGACGACGGGCGGTCCGGGCTGGTCGGCCGTACAGGTAACGGCAAAGGTGCCTTCGGCCTGTGTATTCTTGCCGGCACCGAGCGCGGTGCCGAGGTGGCTGTGGCGGGGGCCGGCAGTACGCGAGTACACCAGCACCTTCATCTGGCGGTCGTCGACCCAGTTGTGATAGCACTTGGGGTCGATGCCGCGGCACACGTTGTAGGTCGGGTCAAAGCTCGACGGCAAAGCACCTGCGGGCAAGTTGCCGGTGATCGGCGTTTCGTTGGTGTTGGGGCTATGCGCGTACTGGGCGTTCGCGCCCGCAGTGAAAAGAGCCAGTACCGCGGCGGCGACCATCGTCTGCGCATACGGTGCTGTTTTAATCCTGTCGTTCATGGGTACCTTTCCTCGCGTGTGGGGGTGGAATTTTGTGGAACCGCCAGAAGTTGCCGCTCGTGATTTGCCGCGTGGGTCCTGTCGCCGGACCATTCTGTACAGTAGAATGGCGGTTTATTTCTGGTCAACGCGCAGTATAAGATCCCGGGACCGCGTGTCAATCGCTGATCCCGGGATTTTAACTGGCGTCGACTTAAGGGTTTCTTAGGAAAGAGCGCGGGGCGAACGCCGACGCGTCGCAGCGATACCGATGAGGCCAAATGCGATGAGCGCCAGGATGCCCGGCTCGGGAATCGCCTGCACCACTACGATTCCGGCAAGGCTGATTGTCGCCGGATCGCCAACTCCCAAGTCCGCGGTCCAGGCGATTTGCTGGTCGAGCTTGGACGGGATCCCGAAGTCCGTGCTCGCGAAATCGAAGAATCCGGGCGGCAGACCGGTCGCATCGACGTCGAGCTCCGCGTACGCAGACGTAGGCGGCGCGCCGATTCCGCGCTGGACGATGAGGTCGTACTGCAGCAAGAAATCGATGGACCCCGATCCGGTGCAGAACGCGGATGTTCCATCGAACAGTCCAAGCGGGTCGAGGGCCGGATCGTAGAAGCAGTAGCCTCCGAACTCGAACATGTTCCCGGTCGCTTCGCGCAGAACATTGACCAGCGTCGTGGCGTTCGCCGAGAGCGTGAAGGCAGGCGTGGGCTGCTGCGTGCTCGGGTCCGTTCCGGCGAGCGATGCGACCGTCGCACTGGTTCCTGCTGCGGACGCCGTCGCCGTCACCGGGTTCCAGTTGTTTTGGGAGCCGACGTTAGCCGAGGTCTGCGCGCCATTGGAGAACGTTCTCAAGTCCCACGACTGGCCCATGATGTCGGTCGGCGCGAAGACGAAGTTCCCGGGGGTGGGAGTCGCGAAGAACGACAGGCCGTCGATGACGACCGATGCAAAGGCCGCGTAGGCACCGTTCGACACGCACGCCAGCGCCGCCACGATGGCCGCCGTGCGGAGTCGACGGAGCGCCCGATGCGGGGCGGTGAGGGTACGGGTAACTGCAGTCATGTGTTTCCTCCAGGCGGGGTTGTCGTGGCGGTGCGAGGTGGCATCCATGCACTACGATCTTGCATGGCAGCCTGATAGGAATAGCAAGGAATGGACCACCGACCAAAACAGCAATGCAATCATTGCAATACGATTTAGCGGCGTGCACGGTCCGCAGAAGTTGTAAACTCCTCCGACAATAGAATGCGGTTCTATGCCGTTAGATAAGCCGACTCGCCCCTCCGGTGTCAAGTATTTCGACAAATAGAACGACGTTCTGATGCTCGGGAATGGAACGTCGATCCGGTTGCGCTGCGTCGCCTTTTGGAAACGGCGCGGTCCGGTCAATTGATGGAGATCTGGCTTTCCTGGCCGGAGGCGGTCCACGTCAACGGCCGACCCGACGCGTCGAAGACGCCGATGTTCACGATACGGATTTGCGTCCATCCGGGTGCCAGCGCTTCGAACTGCAGCACTGGGACGTTGTTCGGGGCGACCTCGCCGCGCTTCATCACGAGAGCGAGCATAGCCCGTCCCTCGTTTATTTCGTCGATCCTGAACATGCGCTCCCCGAGAGCGCGCTGCGCATAGTCGATTTCTTCGAGCGCTCGCGCCTTGAGCAGCGTGGGGTCGTAGAGCACTTCGACACCGACGCGGGCGATCGGCTGGCTTGCATCGATCGAAACGCGAATGTCGAACGCATCCCCGATCGACGCGGCGGCCGGCGAGTGAAAGCCGAGCTGCACCGGCGCGGGCGTCGCCGAGCGCGCCACGTCCGCGCCGCGCGCAGCGGAAGGAGGAATCGGAGCCGGACGAGCGTCGGGGCGGGCGTTCGGCGCATTCGTATCGGCTGGCCGGCTGGCCGTCGCCGGCGACGACGAAGCTTGCGCCGGCACCGGAGGCTGCTCGTCGGCGAGCCCGGCGCCGCGAGCCAGCCAGAGCACCCAGGCGACGCTGAGGACCGCACATACCACCGGAAGCAGCCAAGGTCTCGATGGTCGCGACATGAATCGACTCGAAAGCGCCGCACGGCTGAAGCCGCGCATGGAGAACGAAATGCTGTTGCGTCGATTGTACGATCAAGTCCGGCCGACGGTCGACGAGCTCGAAGCAGGATCACCGCCAATCGTGGCGCCGGCATCGCTGCGGGAACGGCTACTGCGCGCTGGCGGTGCCCGCGGGACCCTCCGCCAGCAACAAGCCCAACCGCGCGAATTTCTCGATAGCGTAGTCGACGAAGTGCGCCGCGCGCGATGGATCGATGTCCAATGCGAATTGCTTGACAGCGGCCGCAAGAGCAGCCCGATCACGGGTTCCGTCGACGAGCGGCAACAGGCGCAATGCGTTCACGTCGGCGATCGCGATTTGCGTGTGCAGCAGCGTCGTCACCGTGTCGTTGGTACGTGCCTGCAAGCGGGCAAGCGGACTCGCGACCGGCCGGTCGGATGCCAGGATCGTGAGCCCGGACGGATGCACGTGCAGGTCAATGATTGCCCACCTGTAAGCGTCCGCGAGGACGTCCTCGAGCGGCCGCGGGAACGGACCGACGTGCAGCGTTTCCTCGAGCGATGCGATCTCGTACGCGGCCGGCTGGTTGGCGACGAGTGCATCGAGCAGCTTACGCACCGCGCCGCCGCCGCCGGAGGCCGGATCGAGCCTGCGCGCGAGCTTGTGGACTCCGCTCGTGGCCGCGGCGGCCGTCAGCGTAACGTTCGCCGACACGTGCATGGCGCCGAGGGGTTTCGTCGCGCCGCTCGGCGCGTCTTCACGAACGAGCAGTGACTGGCGGAAGCGGCGCAACCGAAAGAAGTCGAGATATTGCTCCCGGGCGAGAGGCTCGAGCGTGGACAAGTAATTCTTCGCGGCGTCGGAAATGCCTGCGAGGTCCGACGTCTGCGTTTCCGCTTCTGCCAGGTAGCGCAAGCCATGGCGTGCGGCATGCTGGACGAACGCCTTGAAAAAGACCGGATCATTCGGCACCGCGAGGTCGTCATGGGCGAGCTCGCTGTCGCTGTGCTGCGCGATCGCGCGGAATTCGGCGCGCAACGCCTGATCGGCTTCATGCGTCGCGACTCCGCCGTCCGCGACGAGGCGCGCAAGCGCTCGCGCGCCATCGAGTCGGGCGTGCGCCTCCTCGATGTGATCGACGTGTTGATGCAGCACGTCCCACGCGGCCTGCCGCAACCGGCAGCCCGGCAGCACGTTGAAGCTCACGTAGAGGACGCCGTCCCGCGCAAGGCGTTGCGCCGCCAGCGCGAACAGCGCGTCGCGTACCTCCGGCGGAACCCACGAATACACGCCATGCGCAACGATGAAGTCGAACTCGCCGTGGACGGGCGCGAGCGCCGCCAGGTCTCCTTCGACGAGCGTGACGTTCGTAAGGCCAAGCGCCTCGATCGTTCGTCGTCCCGCAGCGAGGGCGCGCGGCGACAAATCGCAGCCGACAAAGCGCGCGGTCGGCAACGAAACGGCCATCGGAATCAGGTTGGACCCATCGCTGCACCCCACTTCGAGGACGCTGCAGCGCGCGACAGGCGATGCCGGGTGACCGGCGAGTGCTGCAGCCGTTGCGAGCCTTGCAGGATGCGTCGCGCGATGCGGCAACGCGTCGTACGGAATCTGGTCGTAGCGGAGCGCGAGTGCGGCATTCGACGTGTCGGTGGTGACCGCCATCGCGAAGGTTTCCGAAACGTCGCGGGCCAACGCAGCGGTCACGGGGCCTTTCTTCCACCCCGCACCGAACGCTCGAACTCCTCGGGAGGCGGGGGCGGCTCGCTAATCACGACGCTCGCGGGCGCGACGCCCACCGAAACCTGGGCAAGACGTTTGTACGTCGACGTATCGATGGCCGAGACATGGTTTGCCGGGCCGCAGACGACGTACAGCTTTTTCCCATCCGGGGTCAACGCCATGCTCGACGGGCCGTTGCCCACTTCGATCTCGGCAACGATCTTGTTCGAACTCGTGTCGAGCACCTGCACCTTTCCGGCCCCGCTGGCGCTCACGAACACGCGCTTGCCGTCGGGATGCGGCGTCACGCCAAGGGGCGCGCTTGCCGTTTTCACCCGGTCAACCACCGCCTGGCGAGCGACATCGATCACGACCACCTCGCTGTCCTGCTCGGCGGCTACATAGGCGCGTGAGCCCCCCGGGAGGAATGCAATGTCCCGCAGCCGCGGACCCACGCGAATCGAGCTCGTGACGGCCCCTTGCTTGACGTCGATGACGGCGACGTCGGGGCTTTCCTCCGTGCTGGCGTATATCCAGCGCCCATCCGGGCTGAAGACTGCGTTCATTGCGCTGGGGGCACCATGAACCTCTATCGTCCTCAAGACACGCATCGTCGCAAGATCGAGCAGAACGATCCCGAGGTTGCCATTGGTGTTGCCCCGAACAGCCGCCGCGAGCACCTTGCTGTCGGGACTCAAGTCGATCGAGCTCGGCACGCCGCCAAGCCTCGCTTGCCCGCTCTCCGCTTTGAAATACATGTCACGCTCGATGAGCGTCCCGTCCTCGCGGCTCACATAAAGCCGTTCGCCGGACCTCGTTACCGCAAGTCCCCGCGGCCGCTCGCCTACCTGAAAGGTCGAGATGACCGCTTCGGTTCTTGCGTCGATGATGGATACGCTGCCGGAGCCCTTGTTGAGCACATAGACGTTGAGGTCGGCGGCTGCCGGCGCGGACAGAAGCAGCGACAGCAATGCGCCTGAAATCGCAAGTCGTGACATGCTCTCACCCGATTCGAACCACGATCGCCACGTCGACGAAAAATCGACGCGCCATTATGCGCCAGGTCGAAGAAGGCTCCGCCAAAGAAATGGCCGCAGCGGATTGCGCTGCGGCCAATCGCCCTGGAGGAGCGTTCGTCGATTACTGGATGTTATTGGAAAATTTCGATGGGCCTACTTCATCACTGTTACGTTGGCCGTCGACGTGAGCCGCTTCTGCACTCCGCCGTTCATGAACAACCCGGAGACCGTCAGCGGAACCGCAGTGCCCGCAGGTATGTTGTTGTCCAGCTCGGCCTTGTCGAAGCTGGCGGTCAGCGTCTTGCCGTCCGACGACACCGAGACCGCGACTGCCGTGAACAACTCGTTCGACAGCGGTGCCTTCATCGTGACCTTGGCGCCATAACCAGTGTCGAGCGTGTAGCCGTCCGGCAGCTTGAACATCGCATTGATCACGCCGGTGACACTGGTGAAGACGCCGGTGGGGGGCCTCAAATTCAGGATGCCCGGCACGATCGACAGCGCCCCCGGCAGGTTGGTCACCTGCGCCGTGACGTTGACACGACCCGTGGGCCGCGGATCCGTGCAATCGTTGTACCAGTACTCGCCTTCACGATCGAACGTGTACTGGAACGACTGTCCCGGTTGCAGTTTCGGCGTGTTGAACAAGCCCTCGAAGAACTGCGTCGCGCAATGCTCCTTAAGGTTGGGGAAGTTCGGGAACGTCGCCGCACCCGGGTTCAGGAACGTCACCGTCGTGCCGACCGGTACGCCGATGTTCGCCGGCTGATGTCCGCCCGTCGACACCGAATCACGGTTTGCCGCGCTATCCACCGTCCGGCTGCCACGAGCGAGATAGACGGTGTTGTTCACCGTGCTGCCCGCCGTCGGAGTGCCGCCGCCGCCACGGCGAATGACCAGCGGCTCGGGGGTCGGCGCTTCGCTCAACTTGCCGCCGAGCTTGAACGCCCACATGGTCGAGCCGTCCGAGCCGCCGCTGTACGGCGTGCCCGAGCCGAACGCTTCGACGAGGACGTATTGCTCGCCGTCGATCGTGTACGTCGCCACGCCTTGACCGCCGCCAGCGCCCATCTGGAACTTCCAGAGATTCTTGCCCGTCTGTGCGTCGGCGGCCACGAAGTAGCCGTCGGGCTGACCCCAGAACACAACGTCGGACTCCGTAACCAGCGGCGTTTGCCCGTGCGCCTGGTCAAGGCCGGTGAAGTTATTCCACACGACCTCGCCCGTCTTGCCGTCGAGCGCCAGATAACCGCCGGTTTGATACTGTCCCGGAGCCCGCAGCCCATTGCTGCCTTCGTTGCGGTCGTGCGCGACGTTGTTGATGGCGTATGGCGTGATGTACAGGCCGAGCTTCGGGCTGAACGCCGAACCCGACCAGTCGTTGCCCCCGTTCTGGGTCGTCGTCGACAAGAGCGGCAGATCCCAGTGCGGATCCCACAGACAGCCCAGGCGGTGTGCAGCCTCCGTGCCCCCGTTGCCGTCGCTCGTCGCAAGCTCGCCGTTGTTGCCGCGATAGCCCGCCGGGATCGTCAGGAACGGAAGATCGGCATCGATGTAGGTCCCCGACCTGAAGGCGAGCGGCTGAGGAGTGTTATCGCCTGCCGACCGGGTGAACGCGTTGGCTTGATACCCGTTGTAGTTGGGGACGGCGCGGTACGGATCGCCGGGAACCGTGCTCGGGCTGAGCGGCTGGTACACGATGCAATCCTTGAGCCACGCACCCGTGGGAGGATACGGCTGGAAAGGCAGGTCGGTCTGCCGCGAGTCCTGCGGCACCGGACGTTCGACCACGCTCCTGATCTCCTTGCCCGTGACGCGGTCGAGAATGAAGGTTTCCGAGGCCTTGCTGCCGTAGTAGATCACCTTCTTGGTTACACCATCGACCACTACGTCGCCCACCGACGGCGGCTGGGTGTTGTCCATGTCGTGGTAACCGTGGCGCTGCGACTGGAAGTGCCACTTGTAGGCGCCGGTCTTGGCATCGGTTGCCACCATCGAGTTACCAAACAGGTTGAGAGGCTGGTTGCCGTTGGGACCGACACCACCACGCAAAGCGGCGTCCTGTGACGAGCGGCAGCTGCGTATATTGCCGAACGTCCAGTACACCTGGTTGAGCTCGGGGTCGACTGCCGGGTGCATCCAGGGTGCGGCGCCCGCCGAAAGAGCACAGCTCTGACCAGTGGTCGGGTTCGGGCTTGATCCCCACGTGTCGCCCGCGTCATAGGTCACGCCGTTGACATCCGTGACCACGAAGCCGGTGTCGGCGGCGCCGAAGAAGTACCAGACAAGTGCGCCAGTATCGGACCGCACGGCCAAGCCGGCGTTGCGGCCGGCGTCGTTCGTTCCGATGTAGACCATGCCGTCGTAGTAGACCGTGCCGACCTTGGCGACATTGCCAAGGCTCGCACCTCCCGCAGCGGTGGGTTGCACGACCCAGACGATGTCGCCGGTATCTTTGTTGAGCGCAACGACGCGATTGCCGGTGGCGAGCGTAAAGACCTTGCCGTCACCCACCGAGACGCCGCGGCGGGTGCCGCTCGGACCGAAGCCGTTTGCCGCCGCCGAAGGCGTCCACTTCCACTTGACGGTGCCGTCCTTGCCGTTCACCGCGATGACGCCGCCCCCGGGCGTATCGGAGTAGATCACGCCGTCGATCACCAGCGGCGAGGTTTGCTGCCCGGTGGTGGTCGTTCCAGGTGCAGGCAGCGGCTTCGTCGTCGGGGCCGCGGACACGTCGAGCTTCCACGCCGCGCCGAGAGAACGAATGTTGGCCTTGTTGATTTGCGTGAGCGACGAGTAGTTCTGATTACCGAGGTTGCCGCCGACCTTGGGGTAGTCCGCATCGGCCGGCGCCGTCGCAGAGTTCAAATCCTTTGCCGCCCCGAACGCCGACGGGTTCACGCTTATGACCCCAAGGGCGAACAGCGACGACACGATGCGTTTCAATTTCATTCGAAGTCTCCTGGCTGCTTGAAAAACGAAAGGTCGAAATGAGAAGCGGCGCGAGTCGGAGATGGCGGTCTCGCCATCAGGCGTCGCGCGGCTTGCACGCCATGCGACGCTCGACGAACAGGCGCTGCTGTATCGCGCGCAGCCTAGCTGGGAACAGGCAGCGAGCCCCGGATCGATGCGACGTACATGTGGTTTTGCTCCTCCATACGATGCGATGCGCTGTTGATAGGGCGTCGACGATTTGCGTGGGAGACCTTGACGGTCCGGCGCTCCCTTGTATTCCGATCTGCGCCGTTGGACCGGCTTGATCCGGTGTTCCGTTACTTGTTAGCGATGCTGGCTTGCCGGGCTGCTCTCGCGCTGTTTCGAAAACAGAACGACGTTCCGTCGAGCGGTGGCCCATTATAGGAGGCCGTCTCGTCAAGTCAAGCGCCTCTCGCCGACGCCCGCCACGGGATGGATCCGCCAAAACCGACGTCGGCTCGGTTACGATCCGAACCGCGAGCATCCGCCCAAGCCGAACCTATGTCCGCCGCCGCTATCATGTCCAGCCGAGCTATCCGATGTCGCGTCACGGCTCGGCGCGGTGGACGGTGAACTGCGTCAGCGCATCGGTCCCTCAACTCCATGAAACGACTGGCTGCCATCGCGCTCCTCCTCGCCGCTTTCGGAGCGCTGTTGCACTTCTGGCCCTCAAGTGATCCGTCAGCGGTCGCTCCTCCGTCGTCCGCGGATGCGCCTCCCCTCGCGACCAAGCCGCGCGCCGCGCTGACGTTCGGTCAGGAGACTCCGCAGCCGTCCTACCCAACGCAGGGGCCAGCGTCAGCGCCAGCGACCGCGCTTGCCACTGCGGAGGGTCCCGCGGCAGGGCCAGCCCGTATCGACATTCGCGCCCCGCAGACAGTTGCGTCGGGGGAGACCTTTTCGGTGACGATCGAGGTGCAAGCGCCGCGGGGAATTCGTCAACTCGAGTTCTCGGTGACGTACAAGATGTCGATACTGCAGCTCGTCAAATCGTCGGCGGGTCCGTTCGCGCAGCAAGGCGGCAGCTCTGCGCATTTCGAGGAGGTAAGCGATGGCTCCCTCCTCGTCCGCATCGCCGAAAATGGCGTCATCGCCGGCGCCGGCAGCGTTGCCGTGCTGGAATTCCAGGCGTTGAAGCGCGGCGTATCGCCGCTGGCGGTCGAGGGCGTCACCTACATCGAAGACGGCCGACGCGGAACGGTGAACCGCCCTACGGCGTACGAGGGATCGATCGCGGTCGAATAGCGGTTTGCAATCCGCG
>Ga0070670_100002284_pt1 | contig 15790 bp, 14 predicted proteins | sample KBSS63metaG_FD_64665 | JGI IMG/M metagenome (GOLD analysis project Ga0070670, IMG submission 64665) | Switchgrass rhizosphere microbial communities from Kellogg Biological Station, Michigan, USA - KBS S6-3 metaG | ecosystem: Host-associated > Plants > Roots > Rhizosphere > Soil ... | reverse complement strand
GCATGGACGTGCAGGCCCTGGCGGGCAGGCACGACGGTTCCGGGGTTGGGCCTCCCTGCGGCCTTACGTGACCGAACTCCTAGCGGAGCACCCCGGCACGGGCGATGGCAGCAGGTGTGGATTCGCCGGTGCGTCCGGCGTGGACGGTTCGCTGGCCCGGATGGGCGCAATGAAGCAGCGGAACTATAGCCGGCCGCGGCCGGCAGTGCAAACCCGCGGGTGGCGGGTCATTCGGCCGGCAGCGCCTGCAGCGCCGCGTCGCCGTCCAGGCGGGCGGCGAAATGGCCGCGCGCGGTGCCGAGCTCGGCCGGCAGCGGCCAGCGCTTCCGTTCGCCGGCCAGCACGTAGCCGGCCAGGTTGCGGAACAGGAGTACCGTGCGGCCGTCGGCGCCGACGAAGCTCAGGTCGCTGAGCCGTGCGTACGCGCTGCCGCGATTGCGCACCTGCAGTTCCGGGCCGTGGACGTCGACGACCACGCTGGCGCTGAGCGCGGGGGCCGCCGCGGCGCCGGGCGCGGACAGGAACAGCGGGGTGGAATAGCGCAGCAGCAGGCGTGGGTCGGCGGTGGCGGCGTCCGCCGCCGGGCGCTCTTCCAGGACCAGGCGGTAGGCCTGTTCGCGGTCGGTCGCGGCCGGCCCGGTGCGGACCACCCGCAGCAATTGCCGCCCGTGCGCGGGAATGTCGATCAGTTGCGGGCTGAGCTGGACGTCGTCGGTCGGCAGCAACTGCTCCGCGCCGTCGGTCTGATGCCAGCGGTACAGCCGGGCCTGCGCCTGCCAGGGCCGGTCCTGGGTGTTGTCCAGCCAGATCTCGGCGGTCTGCGCATCGGCGGCGAGGCGCACGATCATCGGGCTGATGCGCACCCCGGCGGCCGCGGCCAGGCCCGGCAGCAAGGCCAGCAGCAGGCCGGCCAGGCGTGCGCGACGGCGCCGGCGCACTTAGAACGCGACCGTGGTGTAGCGCGCATCCTGGCGCAACGGGCCGCCGGCCGCGCTCAGGCTCAGCGCCAGCGCGCCGTCCGTGCCCGGTGCGCTGGCGCCGTCGATGCTGACCTGGTAGGGCAGGGGCCGGGTGCAGGCCACCTGGGCGATCGCGCCCGGCTGGTCGTGCGCGGCGGCGCTGATCTCGCAACTGCGCTGCAGGCGGATGCCGACCCGGAACGCCGTGCTTTCGTTGGCGGCAATGGACTGCGCCGCCGCGTCGGCGCAGAGCGCGCAGAGGCTTGCGAGCAGCAGCGATTGCATGAACGGCCTGGCGGTCATGGGCGGCTTCCCGGAGAGGACACGACAGATAACGGCGCCCGGCGGCGCAACTTTATCGCCGCCGCCGGCGCGCGTTCATCCGTCAGTAGGTGACCGTGACCTTGACCACGTCGCTATAGCTGCCCGGGCGCGGGGTCTGCGCCGCCGGGACCCGGCCGTACAGGGTCAGCGACTGCGCGCTGCCGGTGCCGGTGCCGGTCTGGGTGTCGCTGTTGAGGGTGCTGCCCCAGCGCTGGCTGCGCGCCGCGTCGCGGTACAACTCGTAGGTCAGGTACTGGCCGGCGGCGTTGCGCATGCGGCGGACGGTGCCGCTGGCGTTCTGGCCATTGTCCAGGCTGACCTGCCAGGCGGTGCGCCGGCGGCAGTTCATGCTGAGCGTGGTGGTGTAGTTGAGCGCGGTGTCGACCAGGCCGGACTGGGTGCCGAAGTCCAGGTCGGCGATGCTGGCGATGGTGCAGACCGGAGCCACAGTGGCCGAGCCGACGAACGGGAACTGCACCGCGCTGGCGCCGCCGGTGCCGCCGGTGGTGCAGGAGGCGGGCATGCTCGCCGGGGTGCCGATCAGCGGTTCGTCGTAGCGGTACTGCAGGTTGGTGTAGACCCCGCTGAAGTTGTTCTGGTACGTCCCGGTGGCGATGCCGCTCTGCAGCGGGATGCGCCCGTAGAGGGTGTAGCTGGCGCTGCCGCTGCCGCCGGTCACCAGCGAGGAGTAGGTCAGGTCCACCTGTAGCGGGGTGGAGGCGTTCAGCGTGCTGCCCCAGATCAGGCTGCGCGCGCTGTCGCGGTAGAGCTGAAAGCTGAGGCTGTCGCTGAGCGGGTTGAGCATGCGCCGCGGCGCGATGCCCAGGCCGCCGCCTTGCGCCCCTTCGCCGATATTCAGGCACATGCGCACGTAGATGGTGCCGAGGATGCTGAGCGCGCCGGTCTGGCAGGTGACGGTGATCTGCGCGGAGGTGTCGGTGGCCGCGCTGTTGGAGACGTTGCCGAAGTCCAGCGCGGTGGCCACCGCCGTGCAGGTGGTGGTGGCGCCGGCGCGCAGCGGCGCCAGCGTGGCGGCCAGTGCCAGCGCCAGCAGCAGGCAGCAGCGGCAGACGGAGGCGCTCACGGCGCCGCCTCCGCGCCGCAGCGCAACGGCCCCAGGCGGCTCGGGCGGCGCTGCGCGGCGTGGTCGATGCGTACCCGGCAGGTGCCGGCGGCGGTCTCCACCTCCAGGGCGTTGGGTCCGGCCTTGAGTCCTTCCAGGTAGGCCTCGCCATCGTAGCCGACCACCGCGTCGATGCCGGCGCCGCGCACCCGGCTGCCGACCGGCAGCGGCGCGTCCTGCGCGTCGTGCAGTTGCACCAGCACGCCGTCGCTGCTGCGGATCGGGAAGGCCACCACCACGCCGGTGCGGTCGCGCGGCACCACGATCTGGTCGACCCGCTCCGGGCGCATCTGCGGCGGCAGCCGCATCGGGTCGATCGACAGTTGGTTGTGTTGCCAGCCCATCAACGGAGCGACCAGCAGGAAGCCGCGCGCGTCGGTGACGCCGACCGGGCGGTTCTCCAGCAGCACCGGCACGTCGGCCACGCCGCCGGTGGAGACCAGGGCGAAGGCCTGGTCGAGATCGCGGCCGGGAAACCAGCCGCCGCCGATCCAGGCCACGCCGCCGGAGGCTTCGGCATAGCCGTAGCCCTGCCCACCGTAGCTGGCCACTCCGGCCGCATAGCGCGCGTTGTCGCGCCGCCAGGTGGCTTCGGCCAGGCCGCCGGCGCCGTCCTGGCCGCTGCGCGCCTGGACCCGCCAGCCGCTGCCGCCCTCGGCCGGGGCCGACTGGCTGAGGTCGGCGGCCACGCCCAGGCGCTCGCCGCCGGCACGCTGCAGCGCGACGCTGGCCTGGCGCGCGCCGCCCAGCGAGACCGACCAGCCCAGATACAGGCTGCGGTCGCTGGACTGGTCCAGGTTCTGGTTGACGCTCAGGTTCAGCGAGGACTGCCACGGCAGCGCCCGGCTCCAGAACATGCTGGCGTAGCGCAGGTCGCCGCTGTCCGGATAGGACAGGCGCACATAGCTCAGCGCGACGTTGCCGACCCGGTTCCAGGTGACCCCGGCCAGCGCGCGCTCGCTGATCCGCGGCGGCGCCGCGCCGTACTCGGCGGCCACGTCGCGATAGCCGCGCTGCGCGCGCTGGGTGTCCATCGAGATGTTGAAGCGGCCATTGTTCCAGCGATAGCCGAGCGCGTACTGGTGGCCGCTGCGGCCGTCGCCGCGGCTGTGCGCCAGCGACGCGCTGACCACCCCGGCCCGTGGCAGCAGCCACACCCCGCCGGCGCCGGCGTTGCGTACGCCCGCGCCGGCCTCGGCGTGCGCTTCGGCGGTGAAGCCGGCGCCGACGCCACGACGCCAGCTGGCGCTGCCGACGATGGGGCCGGCGTAGTCGACGCTGTCGCTGCCGTAGCCCTGGCGGACCCGGCCCAGCGCCAGCGACCAGTCGTCCAGGCCCGCGGCCAGCAGATCCTGGGTGGCGTAGAACGGAAACTCGACCGAGCGGCTGCGGCCGTAGGCGTCGGTGATCACCAGTTGCGCGTTGCCGGCGCCGTCCACGCCGGGCGCGGCCGACAACTGGAACGGCCCGGCCGGCAATTCCGAGCCGTACTGGCGGATGCCGTTGACGTACAGGTCCACGTTCGAGGGCACGGTCACCTCGCCGAGGAATTCCGGCAGCGGCGTGGTCACCCGGTACGGCTGCAGGCCGAAGTCGCGGTCGACCCGGATCCCGCCCAGGCGCAGCGCGCGGCTCCAGGCGCTGCTGCTGCTCAGGGTGTCGCCGAGCACCACGCTGGTCATGCGGTCGGGCAGCGACCACCACAGCTGCGTGTCCAGGCGGATCGCCTGGCTGCGCCAATCGCGCCGCGGCTCGCGGTACAGGCGGGCGACGAAGGATTGACGGACCATGGCGCCGCCGAGCACGCCGCGGCCCAGGCCGAAGCCGCGCACTTCGCCGCTGGCGGTGAGGTTGCTGGCGCTGCCCTGGTGGCTGGCGTACAGGTCGTAGTCCAGCAGCGCGCCCGGCGAGCTGGTCGCCGGCAGCGCCGGACCGCCGTCTTGCGCGTCGATGCGGGTCACCGGCACGTCGAGCAGGGCCACCGGCGCGTCGATCGCCAGTTGCTGTAGGCCGGCGTCGTAGCGGTAGCGCACCCCGTCCAGGTCGTCCAGCGCGATCGCCGTGCCGGCGCTGCCGTCCTCCAGGCGCAGGCCGAGCTGGCGCAGCGTGGCGGCATCGGCGCGCATGCGCTCGCCGTCGCGCTGGAAGCGGAACAGTCCGGGCTTGCGGGTCTGGTTCAGGGTGACCTCCAGGTACAGCGTTTCCTGTTCCGGCACGGCGCCGCTCGGCTGGGCGACCGCGAACTGCGCGGCGCAGGCCCACAGCGCCAGCAACAGCTCAAGGAGCCTGTGCGTCCAGCGCGAGCGACTGAGCAAGGGGCTCACCGTTGATCGTGGCCTTGAACGCGCCGTCGGCACGCACCAGCGCGGGAGGGAGCGGCCAGCGCTTGCGCTGGCCCGGCAGCACGTAGCCGGCCAGGCCGTCGGCGATCGCGGCACGGGTGCCGTCGCTGGCGATGAAATGCAGGTCCACCACCTGCGCGTGTTCGGTGCCCTGGTTCACGACTTCCAGGGCCGGCGCGTCGGCATCGCGGATCACTCTGGCCTGCAGCGACGGGGCCGCGGCGGCGGCCGGCTTGACGAAGATCGGCACCGAGTAGCGCAGCACGAACTGCAGGCCGGCGGCGTTGCCGGCGCCGGCGTCGGGCGACGGCAGTTCGTCCACCAGCACCCGGTAGGTGTCCTCGGTGGTGCGGGGCGCATCGTCCAGGCGGATGATGCGCACCAGTTGCCGCGAGTGCGGCGCCAGTTGCAGCATCGGCGGGCTGATCGCGATCCGGTCGCTGGCGTCGAGCAGGTCCTCGCCCTCGTGCTGGCGCCAGCGGAATACCCGCACCTGCGCCTGCAGCGGCGTATCGCCGCTGTTGCTCAGCCACAGGCCCTGCGCCGTCTCCTCCGCGGTCAGTTGCACCGAGGTCGGCGCGACCTGCAGGCTGGCGGCCTGGGCCGCCAGCGTCGCCGCCAGCCACAGGCCGGCGGCGGCCAGCACACGCAAAACAGGGAATCGGCGCAGGGACATGGGACGCTCCGGTTACCAGGTGACGGTGGCGGTGACGACGTCGCTGTACGAACCGGCAGGGTAATTGGTGCTGGCGACCTGGCCGTAGACGACCAGGGGTTGCACTGCACCATTGCCGGTGCCGGCCTGGGTGTCGGTGCCGATGGTCGCGCCCCAGTTCTGGGTGCGCGCCGAGTTGCGGTACAGGGCGTAGGGCACGCGCGCGGTATTGCCGGCATCGGCGCTGCCCATGGTGCGCGAGGTCACCGTGGCGCCGGAGCCGCTGCCGGCGTTGAGCGCGATGTTGTACGGGGTGCCCGAGGTGCAGCGCACGTTCAAGGTACCGGTGCTGTTGATCGAGGTCTGGGTCGAGTTGACGCTGCCGAAATCGACGTCGGTCGGCGCGGTCTGGATGTCGCAGACGCTGGTGATCTGGATCTTGACGTTGAAGGTGCGCGAGTCGGATTGGGCGAACGCCACGCCGGTCCCGGCGGCCAGCAAGGCGACAGTGGCAAGGGCGCGATGGAAAGCTTGCATGGGTGAAGGCTCTTCGGAATGACGGAGTCCGTCGGTGCCCGGGCCAATACAAAACGTGTGCCATTTCACATTTTCATGGATGCGCATCTAGGTTTCTGACGTGATGCCCTTCACCGATCCGTGGAGTCGAATTTGTGAAGGCGTTCGCATGGCGTCTCCGGGGTCGAAAATCCGACGGCCTCCGTGGGCGCGTTCAGGAAGCCCGCGGATGAGCGATAATGGCGGGCATGACCGTCAATCTGAAAAGTCCCCAGGACATCGAGAAGATGCGCATCGCCGGCCGCCTGGCCGCCGAGGTGCTGGACATGATCGAGCCGCACGTGAAGCCGGGGGTGAGCACCGCCGAGCTGGACCGGCTGTGCCACGACCACATCGTCAACGTGCAGCAGGCGGTGCCGGCCAACGTCGGCTACCGCGGCTATCCGAAGACCCTGTGCACGTCGGTGAACAACGTGATCTGCCACGGCATCCCCAACGACAGCAAGGTCCTGAAGGACGGCGACATCGTCAACATCGACGTCACCGTGATCAAGGACGGCTGGCACGGCGACACCAGCCGCATGTACTACGCCGGCACGCCATCGGTGATGGCGCGGCGCCTGGTCGAGGCGACCTACGAGGCGATGTGGCGCGGCATCCGCGCGGTGCGCCCGGGCGCCACGCTCGGCGACATCGGCCACGCGATCCAGCAGTACGCCGAAAGCCAGCGCTTCAGCGTGGTGCGCGAGTACTGCGGCCACGGCATCGGCAAGGTCTACCACGACGAGCCGCAGGTGCTGCACTACGGGCGCCCCGGCGAAGGCCTGGTGCTGAAGCCGGGCATGACCTTCACCATCGAGCCGATGATCAACGAAGGCGCGCGCCACACCCGCGTGCTGCCCGACGGCTGGACCGTGGTCACCAAGGACCGCAAGCTCTCGGCGCAGTGGGAACACATGATCGCGGTCACCGAGGACGGCGTGGACGTGCTGACCCTGTCGCCCGGCGGCCTCGGCGAGCCGTGAGCCTGCTGCCGGCCGGTGCCGATGCCGGCATGCCCGATGCCGGCGCCGACGACGCCGATTGGGCCGCGGCGGCGCGACAACTGCTGGCCCAGGCCGATGCGCGGCTGAACAAGCGCTTCGACCAGGGCGACGACATCGACCGCTTGCTGGCGCTGCGCGCGCGCGCGCTGGACCAGTTGATCCGGCACGCCTGGAGCCGCTGCGTGCCCCGCGATGCGGGGCTGGCGCTCTACGCGGTCGGCGGCTATGGCCGCGGCGAACTGTTCCCGCGCTCGGACATCGACCTGCTGGTGTTCGGCGAAGCCGAGTGCCAGCGCCTGCACGAGCAGGCCCTGGCGCGGCTGTTCGCGCTGCTGTGGGATGCCGGCGTGCCGGTGAGCCACGCGGTGCGCTCGGCCGCGCAGTGCACCGCGGCCTGCGCCGACCAGACCGTGCTGACCGCGCTGATCGAGGCGCGCCCGCTGCAGGCCGACGCCGCGGCCAAGGCGGCGCTGGCCGCGGCCATCGCGCCGCCGCGCGTGTGGCCGCCGCGCGAGTTCTTCATGGCCAAGCGCGAGGAACTGCAGACCCGCCACCAGCGCTTCGGCGACACCGCCGACAACCTGGAACCGGACATCAAGGACGGCCCCGGCGGCCTGCGCGACCTGCACACGCTGGGCTGGATGGCGCTGCGCGCGTTCGGCGTGCGCGACCTGGAGCCGTTGATCGGGCTCGGCCACGTCGGCGGCGACGAGGCCGCCGCGCTGCGCCGCGAACGCCGCGAACTGGCGCGCCTGCGCTACGGGCTGCACCTGGTCGCCAACCGGCCGGAGGAGCGCCTGCGTTTCGACTACCAGAAGACCCTGGCGCAGCGCCTGGGCTTCTCCGACGACGCCGAGAGTCTGGGCGTCGAAAAGATGATGCAGCGCTTCTATCGCAGCGCCGCGATCGTGCGCCGGCTCAGCGACCGGCTGCTGCAGCGCTTCGAGGAGCAGTTCGACGGCGAGGCGCAGCCGCAGCCGCTGGGCGAGGGCTTCTCGCTGCGCCGCGGCTATCTGGCGGCCGATGCCGAGAGCTGGCCGCAGGCCGACCCGGTGCAGGTGTTCGCGCTGTTCGCGACCTGGGCCGCGCATGGCGAGGTGCGCGGCCTGCATTCGCTGACCGCGCGCGCGCTGGCCGAGGCGCTGCCGCGGCTGCCGGCCTACGCCGATGCCGGCGCGGCGGCGCGCGAGCGCTTCCTGGCCCTGCTGCGCGGCCCGCGCGCGGTGCAGACGCTGACCCGGATGGCGCGGCTGGGCGTGCTCGGGCAGTGGATCCCGGCGTTCGCGCAGGTGTCCGGACGCATGCAGTTCGACCTGTTCCATGTCTACACGGTGGACCAGCACACCTTGATGGTGCTGAAGAACATCGCGGTGTTCGCCAGCGCCCGCGCCGACGACCGCTTCTCGATCGCGCACGAGGTGTGGCCGCGCCTGCGCAAGCCGGAACTGCTGCTGCTGGCCGGGCTGTTCCACGACATCGCCAAGGGCCGTGGCGGCGATCATTCCGAACTCGGCGCGGTCGATGCGCGCGCGTTCTGCGCCGCGCATGGGCTGCGCGCCGCCGATACCGAGCTGGTCGCGTGGCTGGTCGAGCAGCACCTGCGCATGTCGGTGACCGCGCAGAAGCAGGACATCTCCGATGCGGACGTGATCCACCGTTTCGCCACCCTGGTCGGCGACCGCGAGCGCCTGGACTACCTGTACCTGCTGACCTGCGCGGACATCGCCGGCACCAGCCCCAAGTTGTGGAACGCCTGGAAGGACCGCTTGCTGGCCGACCTGTATTTCGCCGCGCGGCGCGCGCTGCGCGAAGGCCTGGAGCATCCGCTGCCGGTCGCCGAGCGGGTGCAGGAGGCGCGCGAGGCCGCGCGCGCGCTGATGCATCTGCAGGGCCACGACGATGCGGTCATCGACCGCCAGTTCGCCGGCATGCCGGACGAGAGTTTCCTGCGCTTCCGCCCCGAGCAACTGGCCTGGCAGGCGACGGCGCTGATGGAAGTGGAATTGGGCGGGACCCTGGTCAAGGTGCGTCCGGTCACCCCCGACGACGCGGCGCTGGAAGTGTTCGTGTACTCGCCCGACCGCGACGGCCTGTTCGCCGCGATCGTGATGACCCTGGACCGCAGCGGCTACGGCATCCACCGCGCGCGCGTGCTGGATGCGCCGCACGACGCGATCTTCGACACCTTCGAGGTGATGCCGGCCGACGCCTTCGCCAGCGGCGACCCGGCGCAACTGGAAGCCGTGCTGCGCGAGGCGCTGGCCGGCGACCTGACCCGCCTGCGCCCGGCGCGGCGGGTGGTGCCGCGGCAACTGCGGCATTTCCGCTTCGCGCCGCGCATCGAGTTCCGCGAGGACGTGGATGGTCGCCGCACCCGCCTGAGCCTGGTCGCGCCGGACCGTCCGGGACTGCTCTCGAACGTGGCGCAGGTGCTGCGCCGCCAGCGCTTGCGCGTGCACGACGCGCGCATCGCCACCTTCGGCGAGCGCGCCGAGGATCTGTTCCAGATCACCGACGAACACAATCAGCCCTTGCCCGACGCCTCCCGTCAGGCGCTGCATGCCGCATTGCAGGCCTGCCTGGACCCCGACCTTCCGCCTGGAGACCCCCGCTAATGGCCACCAAGAAGCCTGCCGCCGCCAACAAGCCCGCCACCAAGACCGCCGCCGGCAAGACCGTTGCCAAGAAGACAGTCGCCAAGAAGGCCGTCGCCGCCGCTGTCGCAACGCCCGCCGTCGCGCCGAAGCCGCCGGCCAGGCCGGTGCGCGCCAAGCCGGCCGCCGGCCCCAGCGCCGACGAACTGAAGTTCACCATCGACAGCGCCTTCGAGCGCCGCGCCACCCTGACCCTGGACGAGATCGAAGGTTCGACCCGGCCGGTGGTCAATCGCGTCATCGATGGCCTGGAACGCGGCGCGTTCCGCGTCGCCGAGCCGGACGGGCATGGTGGCTGGAAGGTCAACGAGTGGCTGAAGAAGGCGGTGCTGCTGTATTTCCGGGTCAACGAGATGGCCGTGGTCGAGGCGCAGCCGGCGCCGTTCTGGGACAAGGTGGAGTCGCGCTTCGCCGGTTACCACGAGGCCGAGTTCCGCAAGGCCGGGGTGCGCGTGGTGCCGGGCGCGATCGCGCGCCGCGGCAGCTATTTCGGCAAGGACGTGGTGCTGATGCCCAGCTTCACCAACATCGGCGCGCACGTGGGCGAGGGCACCATGGTCGATACCTGGGCGACGGTCGGTTCCTGCGCGCAGATCGGCAAGCATTGCCACCTGTCCGGCGGCGCCGGCATCGGCGGCGTGCTCGAACCGCTGCAGGCCGGCCCGACCATCATCGAGGACCATTGCTTCATCGGCGCGCGTTCGGAGGTGGTGGAAGGCGTGGTGGTCGGCCACCACAGCGTGATCGGCATGGGGGTGTTCATCGGGCAGAGCACGCGCATCTACAACCGCGCCACCGGCGAGGTGTCCTACGGCTACGTGCCGCCGTACAGCGTGGTGGTGTCCGGGCAGTTGCCGTCCAAGGACGGTTCGCATTCGCTGTATTGCGCGGTGATCGTGAAGCAGGTGGATGCGAAGACCCGTAGCAAGACCAGCGTCAACGATCTGCTGCGTGGGTTGGCGGACTGAGTGGGGCGAGACCGGGTCAAGCCCGGTCTAGCTCTGGTGTCTCCCCCCGTCGACTTCGCGGCTAAGCGGGGGGCATCTTCGTGCGTTGCGCAGTTGCTGTGCGAACGTATGACGGTTGCATTCGCGAAGGCGCGCGGCACCGTGGTGCCGCATCGCATCGACGTTGATGCCTGACTTATCAAGCGCTTGAGCTTGAAGCAACAGCAAAGGCCTTAAGAAGCGCTTTACCACAGCCGAAGGCTGGTCAAGCACGCCCTGCCTCGCGCCCTCCGCGCTGCGCGCTCCGGGTTCGCGGATGCACCGGGGATCCGCGGAAGGGGCATCCTGCCCCTGCCGCGGACGGCGCACATCCCTGTGCGCCGCCCTTCGGGTGTTTCCCCGGTCCATCCGCCGCTGCGGAAGGGAGCCCGGTAAATCAAAAGCAAAAGCAACGGCGGATCGCCTGCAACGGGCGGCGCTGCGTAGGCACGCATCCAACTCTTCGCACTTGAAGCGCGCGACAGCCTGCGTCGTCGTCGCCGGTATGCCAGACCTCTTGCAGCCCAGCACCACCGCGTCACCTGCGGGTAGGCCGGACAGCGTGCTGAGTCGTCGACGGCGCGAGGCGGTCGTTTGCTTCCTCACGGGTTCGCGATCTCGCGCCCTATGCAGGGCGCATACCCGGCGTACATCGATGGCCGGATACGCTGCCATGCAGGTTCGGCGCTGCGGTGGCGGCGCGCATCGGACCAGACGATGCCTGGCGCAGACCGTCGCCGGGCGCTGCCGCTGCGCCGACAGGAGACTCCGATGCGGAAGATGAAATGGGTTTGCGGGATAGCGGCAGCGTTCGCGCTGTTCGGATGCGGTCGCGAGGGCGCACCGGCGCAGACGGTCCCTGCGGGTGACGACACGCCTGCGGCAGCGGTCACTGCACCAAATTCCTCGTCGGCGGCGGCATCTGCGCCTGCACAGCCGCCTACGGCGACGATGGCGAGTAAAACCGCGGCGACCGAGCCGCTGTCCTGCGCCGCCGAGATCGGCGCCGCCGCCGCGGCCGCGCGGGTGAGCACCTGCCGCGCGGTGTCGCCGGCCACCCATCCGCCCTGCAACGCCGCCAACAGCTGCGCCATGATCGACGACGAGATCGCCCGCGGCTGCGCGCTGCTCGGGCGCGACGGACCGAGCACGCCCGGGTGCGGCCCGGCCGCCGACAGCCCGCAGGCGGCGGCAGACCTGGTGCGGCGTTACTACGCGGCGATCAACGCGCGCGACTACGCCGTGGCCTGGCGGCAATGGGGCGAGGACGGGCGTCCGGGCCAGTCCTACGCGGCGTTCAAGGCCGGCTTCGCGCGGACCCGCGCGGTGACGGCGACGATCGGCGCGCTCGGCGCCGGCGAGGGCGCCGCCGGATCGGTCTACCAGCCGGTGCCGGTCACCGTGGAGGCGACGCTGGCCGATGGCACGCGGCAACGCTTCCGTGGCGACTACGTCCTGCGCCGCGTCAACGGCGTGGACGGCGCCTCGGCGGCACAACTGCGCTGGCGGATCGACTCGGCGCAGCTCAAGGAGGTGCCGGCGCAGTGAGGCCTGGCGTGGCCGATCGCGTTTCCGGCAGGGAACCGACGGTGCGCATGCCGGGTAAGATCACGCGCATTGCCCGGGTGCCTGTCGCTGACGGTACGCACGGCTCGTATCCTTGCGGTCCCGCTTGCCGCCTTGCTGTGCGTGGAGCCCCGAGGGGGTCGATGCGCCGTGGCTGGCGGACCCTCACTCCAATCCTTCTCCCGGTGGGAGAGGGGCTTTAGTCAATGAGACAGTGCCGATGACGACGTTGTACGGATTGAAGAACTGCGACACCTGCAAGAAGGCGACGAAGTGGCTGGACCGCTTCGGCGTGGCCTACCGTTTCGTCGATTACCGCGAGCACAAGCCCAGCCCGGAGACGCTGCTGGACTGGGCGGGCCAGGCCGGCGGCTTCGATGCGCTGGTCAACAAGTCCTCGACCACCTGGCGGCAATTGCCCGACAACAAGAAGACGCCCGGCTCGGAGGCCGAGTGGAAGCTGTTGCTGCGCGAGTATCCGCAACTGATCCGGCGGCCGCTGGTGGTGACCGAGGACGGCCGGCTCAGCCAGGGTTTCTCGGACAACGGCTTCAAGCAGCGCTTCGGGCTGAAATGAACATCCGTCCTTGCCGAGACGACGACTGGCCGCGCCTGTGCGTCATCCACGACGCCGCGCGCCTGGAGGAACTGCAGGCGGCGGGGTTGACGGATGCGTTCCTGCCGCTGCCGATCGCGGCCGAGCGCGAGGGCCTGTTCGATTACCGCGTGCAGGTCGCCGAGCGCGATGGGCAGGTGCTGGGCTTCGTCGCCGACGACGGCGAGGAACTGGCCTGGCTGTACGTGGATCCGGCGGCGCGGCGGCGCGGTGTCGGCCAGGCGCTGGTGGCCGCGGTGCAGGCGGCGCAGCCCGGCGGCCTGTCGCTGGAATTGCTTGAAGGCAATGCGGCGGCGCTGGCGTTCTACCGCGCCTGCGGCTTCGTCGAAACCAGCGCGCACGGCGGGCGGATGCCCGGCAACGCGACCTTCGCGGTGCGCGTGCAGTGCATGCGCTGGCCCGGCGCGATCGACTGACCCATTCGTTGCGTTCCCTCGTTTGCGTTCCAGAAGGTGTCCTTGCATGTCCGATGTCCTTGAACTCGCCTGCGACCTGATCGCCCGCCCATCGGTCACACCCGACGACGCCGGGTGCCAGGCGCTGATCGCGCAGCGGCTGGAGCGCGCCGGTTTCGCCCTCGAACGCTTGCGTTGCGGCCAGGTCGACAACCTGTGGGCCACCCATCGCGGCGGCGACGGCCCGGTGCTGGCGCTGCTCGGGCATACCGATGTGGTGCCGCCGGGGCCGCGCGACGCCTGGGCCAGCGATCCGTTCGCGCCGCAGATTCGCGACGGCGTGCTGTACGGGCGCGGCGCCGCCGACATGAAGGGCAGCGTGGCCGCGTTCGTGGTCGCCGCCGAGCGGTTCGTGGCCGCGCAGCCGCGCCACCCGGGCACGCTGGCGCTGCTGCTGACCAGCGACGAGGAAGGCGATGCGATCGACGGCGTGCGCCACGTGGCGCGCCTGTTCGCCGAGCGCGGCGAACGCATCGACTGGTGCATCACCGGCGAACCCTCGTCCACCGACCGGCTCGGCGACCTGCTGCGCGTCGGTCGCCGCGGCAGCCTCTCCGGCACCCTCGTGGTGCGTGGCGTGCAGGGCCATGTGGCCTATCCGCACAAGGCGCGCAATCCGATTCACCTGGCCGCGCCGGCGCTGGCCGACCTGGTCGCGCGGCACTGGGACGACGGCTACGAGAGCTTTCCGCCGACCAGCCTGCAGATCTCCAACGTGCATGCCGGCACCGGCGCCAACAACGTGATCCCCGGCGAGCTGCAGGTCGCGTTCAATCTGCGCTACACCCCGCACTGGGATGCCCCGCGACTGGAAGCGGAGATCGCCGCGCTGTTCGATCGCCATGGGCTGGACTACAGCCTGCGCTGGCATCGCAGCGGCGAGCCGTTCTACACCCCGGAAGGCACGCTCCGCCAGGTGGCGCGCGAGGTGCTGGGCGAGGTCGCCGGCGCGCCGCCGGAGGAAAGCACCGGCGGCGGCACCTCCGATGCGCGCTTCATCGCCCCGCTGGGCGCGCAGTGCATCGAGGTCGGCCCGGTCAACGCCAGCATCCACCAGGTCGACGAGCATGTGCGCGTGGCCGACCTGGAGGCGCTGCCGGATCTGTACCTGCGCCTGATCGAACGGTTGCTGCGGTAACAGTTGCGCCGGCGCACGCGCCGGGTTACGGTCGCCGCATGACCTCGCTGTCCGCCCTCCGCCCGAACACCGCCAACGGCCGCAATAACGCGCTGGCGAATAATCGTGCGCGGCCGATGCGGGTCTGCGACTAGGCGCTACCAGAAACACCGCGCCCAGCCACCAGAAAACCCGCATCGGCCGATGCGGGTTTTTTTGTGCCTGCGGTGTGGGTCCCTCCACACGAGCCCGGCCATCCATGGCCGGGGATTGCAACACCATCCCCACGATCAGGAGCTTTTCCATGTGTTCGATCTTCGGCATCTTCGGCCTGCAACCGGGCGACGACCTGCAGGCATTGCGGCGGCAGGCGCTGGACTGCTCGCAGCGGCAACGCCACCGTGGCCCGGACTGGAGCGGCGTGTATGTCGACGACGGCGCGATCCTGGTCCACGAGCGCCTGGCCATCGTCGATCCGGCCGGTGGCTCGCAGCCGCTGCTCTCGGACGACGGGCAACTGGCGCTGGCGGTCAACGGCGAGATCTACAACCACCGCGAACTGAAGCAGCAACTCGCCCAGCCCTACGCCTTCCAGACCGGATCGGATTGCGAGGTGATCAACGCGCTGTATCGCGAAGCCACGCCGGCCGCGTTGCTGAACCGCCTCAACGGCATCTTCGCTTTCGCGCTATGGGACAAGGCCGCCGGCCGCGTGCTGATCGCGCGCGATCCGATGGGCGTGTGCCCGCTGTACTGGGGCCACGACACGCAGGGCCGTCTGCGGGTGGCCTCGGAGATGAAATCGCTGGTCGACACGTGCGCCGACGTCGCCCAGTTCCCGCCTGGCCACTACTACGACAGCGCCAGCGGCGAACTGGTGCAGTACTACCGCAAGCCGTGGCGCGACTATGCGGCGGTGCAGGGCGTGGCGGTGAGCAAGGAGGAACTGCGCGAGGCGTTCGAGCGCGCAGTGCATCGCCAACTGATGACCGACGTGCCGTATGGCGTGCTGCTGTCCGGCGGGCTGGATTCGTCGCTGGTCGCGGCGGTGGCCGCGCGCTTCGCGCGCAAGCGCATCGAGGAGAACGACGAGGCCGAGGCCTGGTGGCCGCGCCTGCACTCGTTCGCGATCGGGCTGAAGGGCTCGCCGGACCTGGCCGCCGCGGCGATCGCCGGCGAGGCGCTGGGCACCGTGCACCACGGCTTCGAATACACCTTCGAGGAAGGCCTGGACGCGCTGCCGGAGGTGATCCGGCACATCGAGACCTACGACGTCACCACCATCCGCGCCTCCACGCCGATGTTCCTTCTGGCGCGGCGGATCAAGGCGATGGGGGTGAAGATGGTGCTGTCCGGCGAGGGCAGCGACGAGATCTTCGGCGGCTATCTGTATTTCCACAAGGCGCCGAACGCGCGCGAATTCCACGAGGA
>Ga0070670_100002274_pt1 | contig 15807 bp, 14 predicted proteins | sample KBSS63metaG_FD_64665 | JGI IMG/M metagenome (GOLD analysis project Ga0070670, IMG submission 64665) | Switchgrass rhizosphere microbial communities from Kellogg Biological Station, Michigan, USA - KBS S6-3 metaG | ecosystem: Host-associated > Plants > Roots > Rhizosphere > Soil ... | reverse complement strand
GCATCACCGAGAACAGGTTGCTCACCGGAAGAAGCGTGATAGCCAACCACGCCAGTCCGAGTCGAGCGACGCTGCGGTCGGGTCGCGTCGCGTCCACTCCCTTGCCTAACGCAATGAACGCGACAACGCTCGCCAGAAGGATGGTGACTCCAAGCGCGATCTCGAGTCCCGGACCAGTCGGAATCTCGATCTGCCGCGGGCTATACTCGGCGGACAGGTGAGCCGGCCAGACGAGCAGGCGGAGCCAATGCGGGACGACGACCAGCATCACCCAGAGTCGCCGAACCCCGTGGATCGGTACGAGGTGCTTCTCGCCTAACAACTCGCCAACGACAACCGTTCGCGTCGTCACATAAAGCACGGCGACCACGAAGAGACCGATCACGAGCGGTGCCGTCGTGCGGACCCGCTGGCCGAGCGCGTTCCACTTCGCTGCCGTGAGCGGCGCATCGACGACGAACCACTCGAGCGCGGCGAGCAGCGCGGGAAGCAGCAGCGCGTGCTCCTTGCACAGAACCGCGATGCCGTACAGTCCGCAGAGCGACAGGATCGCAGCGACGCGGAGCGCGCCACCTCGACGCGCGCGGAGGTACACGATGCACGAGGCAACGATCGCCAGTGACGCCATCAACTCGCTCTGTCCGACCACGTTGGCCACGGCTTCCACGTGCACCGGATGCACCGCGAACAGCGCCGCGCCGATCACGGCCAGCATGGGGGCGAATACCTGGCGAAGGAACGCCAGCACCAGCGCACAGAGGGCGGCGTAGAACGCGACGCTGCACAGATGAAACACCCACGGCGCTCCGCCGCCGGCCGACCACTGCACCGAATAGGCGAGCGTCACGAGTGGGCGGTACAGTGACGCGCCGTATTGCGGGGGCCAGTAGGGAAGCGCGAACAGACGCCACCACTGATCCAACGAGTGCACCCGCGCGTTGTCTGCGACGAGCGCGAGATCGTCGAGCGCAAAGCCGTTCGAGAGCCCCGTCGCCGACGCGACGACCGCAAGCAGGACGACGGCGGCGTACGACCAGACTCGATGGGGTTGCGGTAGCGGGCGTGCGCTCATCAGGCGGGGTTCACGGGCGAACGACTGTGTGCCAAGAGGACGCGCGGTCGCCGGCCGCGGTTTCCGGAAATCGCGTTGCCAAAGTGCCCTCTTCGACGTCGGTGGCATGCGTGCCATCGAACACCTGATTGTCGTCGAAATAGTGACGGCGACGCAGGTTGACCGGTCGCACAGGTAGTCTACATTCTCACTGCTTACGACCTCGCCGGGCGCTCTAAGCCCGCGAGTAGCCGTCGCACGTGCGTCGGCGTTTGGAAGCGAGCCCTGGGGAGCTTTCTTGGCAAACGAAAAAGTCTGCCCGCAGTGCGGCACGCGCTACGAGCCGGACCACATGTTCTGCTTCCTCGATGGCGCCGCCCTGATTCAGGCCCAGAACTCGACGGATCTCGTCGGGTCGATCATTGCCGATCGCTATCGCGTCGTCTCCAAGATCGGCGACGGCGGTATGGGCCAGGTGTACCTGGCGGAGCACGTCCGAATGAAGCGGCGGTGCGCGGTCAAGATCATGCGCCCGCAGTTGATGAGCGACCCGGTCGCCGTCGTCCGCTTCAATCGCGAAGCCGAAAACGCGAGCCAGATCTCGCACCCGAACGTCTGCGCCGTCTACGACTTCGGCGAGACTCCGTCCGGTCTGATTTACCTGGCCATGGAGTTCATCGACGGCGATTCGCTCGCGAAGGTGCTCGCGGAAGAGAAAGTTTTGAGCCCTATCCGGGCGGCGGACGTCATCTCGCAGACCGCGGATGCGCTGAGTGCCGCGCACGGGCTTGGAATCCTTCATCGGGATCTCAAGCCCGACAACATCATGCTGGCGAAATCGCGCGCCGGGACCGACCACGTGAAGATCGTGGATTTCGGCATCGCGCGCGTGATGGCGAAAGAGTCACAGAACCTCACGTCCACCGGCATTGCGGTCGGCACGCCCGAGTACATGAGTCCCGAGCAGTTTGCCGGTGACCAGCTCGACGCGCGCACCGACATCTACTCGCTCGCGCTGGTAGGCTATCACACGATCACGGGTGCACACGCCTTCGGGTCGGGAAGCACGACGGATCACCTGCTCGCGCGGCTCACGCAGCCACCGCGCCGACTCTCCGTTATCAAGCCGGACGTCGCATGGCCGGCTGCTCTCCAGACTGTGTTCGACAAGGCGCTCAACGCCGATCCGGCGCAGCGTTACTCGGACGTTCTCGAGTTCGCGCACGACTTCACGGAGTCGATGGCCGAGCTGCCCATAACGACGACCGAGGAGCACTACATCAGCGCGATCTCGGCTCGGCGCCTGACGCCGCCGCGCGTGTTCACTCCCGCGCGCGGAATGCCGACGCTCGAGGTTTCGACGGGTCGTGGAGAGCGAACCGGCGAAGGTCCGAAAACCGCCGCCAAGGCAGAGTGGGCCGGCTCCGAGCCCGCCGTCGCCGTCACCACGCCGTCCGGCGAGCGCACCACTGAGTCGATGCCGACACTGATCGGTGCAACGACCGGCCACGGCATCGCTGGCATCGATACGCCAACCGCAGAACGGACCGCGATCGGTGGCTATGCAGGCGACAGCGGCGACACGCCAACGGCCGAATTGGCCGCCAGCTCGCGCCCTCGCCCAAAGAATCGCATCCCGCTCATCGCGGGTGGGGTTCTCGTTGCAGGGATCGCCGCGGTTCTCCTCGTGAGGAGTGGTGGGTCATCGGCGACGGTCCAGCCGGTCGCGCCGCCCGTCACGCCCGTCACGCCCGCCGCCGACAGCGGTCGACCGAAGCCCGACTCCACTCTCGCCGTGGCACCCGTTCCAACGCCGCCACCCGATTCCGCACCTGCCGCGGTTGCGGCCACCACGCCTGGTGGTCTGGCGCTGGACTCGGCCGGGATGAGAATGCGCGCGGGCGTCGTGGCCGTCGCATCGACGGCGGGTCGCGGTACGGGCTTCCTGGCCGACACCGCGCGCGGCTCGGGCCTCATCGTGACATCGACCGCGCTCGTGCCGGCGGACAGCGTTGTCGACATCCAGCTGGACGGATCGACGCGCGTCCGTGGCCGTGTTGCCGCAAGCGATCGCGCGGCCGGTGTCGCGGTGGTTGCTGTCGCGCTGCAACCATGGTCCGGCTACCGGGTGCTGCCGGTCGGCGGAGATTCCGCGATCAAGGGTGGCGATTCGCTGCTCGCGTTAGGCGCCGGCGTCGCGCCGAAGCGTGGCGCGGCGAAGGCAAGCGATGACGGCAAGGCCGCGCGGCCGGCGGTCACGATCAGTCGCGCGGACGCCGGCCGCCCCGTGATCTCGGCCTCGTCGTCGGTCGTGGCGGTCGCGACACAGAAAGGTGGGCAGTCGACGTTCGCGATGGCCGCGGCGGTCGACGCGGCCGTGCGCACCGCAAAGGCACGCGTGTCGAAGGACGGATTCACGGCGCCGAGCGGCGCAGTGCTTCCGACGTGGCCGTCGCCGGCGTATTCGCTCGATGCTGTGCGGGAGGCGAGCCGGAAGGACACGTTCGACCTCGCGCCGTATCGGGCCGCCGGTCAGGGGTATCGCATCCTGGCAATGACGCCGCCGCTGCTCGCCTGGCGTGACTCGACCATCGCCCGCACGAAGGCCTATTGGGATTCGCCGTTCCAGCTGAACAAGTACCCGTATGAGCTGGTCGATCCCATTCAGGCGTGGACCGCGTTCCGCCCCACGATCAACGAGCGACGCGCGGTCGTGGTGCTCACTGTCGTTCCGGACGGAGTGCCAGAGCTTCGGTACAAGAAGTTTCCCGAGCTGAGCGAGTCCGGCAAGGACAAGGTGGATCTCCGCTCGGCGAAGCTGCTCCGCGATGGTCAGCAGGTTCTGGCGCTCGACTCGGCGCGGATTGCGGCGGTGGTCAACCCGAAGGACTACCAGGACAAGAAGCGCCCCGTTCGTGACGAGCGACTGCTCATTTTCCGCATCGACGACTTCGCCAAGAGCGGCGCGTACACCGTGGAAGTCGTAGGCTCCAACGAGCGGAAGCCGGTGAGCGTGGCGTTGCCGCAGGCGCTGCTCGACGCCGTGCGCCGCGACGCCGCCCGCTGGCGCCGATAACAGCCACAGGTTACCGGTTAATGGCACTGGTTACTGGTTCTGTAACCAATAACCAATCCCAGTAACCAATTACCTGTTCTGTTGCGCCTTTAACCTGCCAGGGCCGCGGATGCGACTCGTGCCGACTCAGCGAGGACGGCGGCGCCGACGAAGATGCTCTCTTCAGCCGCGGTGAATCGCGGTGAGTGGGCGGCGGTACGCTCGCCGCCTTCCTCGCGGGCGCCGATCCGCATGAAGCAACCGGGAATGCGCTCGAGGTAAAACGCGAAGTCCTCGCCCCCCATGTTCGTTAGGCCGAACGGGACCACGGCGGCTTCGCCGAGTACCGCGGCTGCTGCCTGACGCGCCCAGCTCGAACCTTCCGCAGGGTTGACGATGGGTGGCGTCCCGAGGCTGACCGTAACGCGTGCCGTTAGGCGATACGATTCGGCGACAGACTCGGCGATGCGCTTCACCTCGTTCCCGATGGCCGAGCGCGTCTCAGGTGTTGTAGCACGTAGCGTTCCGGTGAGGTTCGCGCGCTCCGGAATGATGTTCGACGCCGTGCCTGCGTGAATCGACCCGACCGTCACCACCGCGGCCGCGGCCGGGTCGATGCGTCGCGCCACGATGGTCTGCAGTGCCGAGATGAGTGCGGCGGCGCCGACGATAGGGTCGGCCGATTCGTGTGGCCGCGCGCCGTGAGCGCCTTTACCGAGCAGCTCGATCTCGAACGTGTCGGCGGACGCGGCGAGTGGCCCGGCGTCAGCGACGACCTGTCCGACGGGGAAGCGACGATCCACGTGTCCGCCGAAGATGGCTTTCACGTCGTCGAGCGCGCCCGTGTCGAGAATAGCTTTTGCGCCTTCGCCGACTTCCTCGGCGGGCTGGAGCACAACGAGCACGTCACCGGCGGCCGGCTGTCGCGCGAGCAGCAGCGCGGCGCCGATGGCCCAGGTGCCGTGGATGTCGTGCCCGCAGGCGTGCATCACGCCGGGTGACGTCGACGTGAACGGCAGGCCGGTGGCTTCCTCGATCGGCAGCGCGTCGATGTCACCGCGGACCGCCACGAGCGGCGCGTGCCGGTCGCGCCCCGCGAACCGGGCGACGACGCCCGTGGTCGCGACGGTCCGGACGTCCACGGCACCTAACGATTTGACGACGTCCACGAGTCGCGCCGCCGTCCGGTGTTCCTTCCACGACAGCTCCGGGTGTCGGTGGAGATCACGCCTCAGGTCGACGAGGAGCGAGACGTCCTCGTCCCGGAACAGCCCACGCAGGGAAGGGAGCAGGACGGACACGATTACAGCCCCAGCTCCGCGCTCCGTGTCGTGAGCTGGTCCACGCGGTCGACGTCGACGTCGACGCCGAGCCCCGGACGATCCAGCGGGACTTTGACCATGCCCGTCGCGTCCATCGTCCACTCCGGCGTGACGATGTCGCGCGCCCAGTAGCGGGCGCTCGGCGACACGTCGCCGGGCTTCGTGAAGTTGGAGAGCGACGCGAGCGCGACGTTGTACGCACGACCGATGCCGCTCTCGAACATGCCGCCACACCACACCGGGATCCCGTGCTGCTCGCAAAAGTCGTGAATGGCGATGGACGGCCCGAAGCCGCCGACGCGCCCCGGCTTGATGTTGATGATCCGGCCGCTGCCTAACGTGTGCATGTCGATCGCGCGGTCGAGCGACGTGATCGACTCGTCGAGGCACACCGGGGTCTCGAGGCGTTTCTGCAGCTCCGCGTGCCGAACGATGTCGTCCCAGGCCAGTGGCTGCTCGATCATCATGAGGTCGAGCGTGTCGAGCTGCGCGAGCCTGTCGATGTCATCCAGCGTGTACGCGTTGTTGGCGTCGGCCATGAGCGGTGCCGATGGCCCGAGCTCCTCGCGCGCCGCGCGCACGAACTCGACGTCGGACCCCGGCATGATCTTGATCTTCACCTTGCGGTACCCTTGCTTCACCGCGGCGCGCGCCTTGTCCACGAGCGCGGCCGGCGTCTTCTCGATGCCGAGCGAGATGCCGGTCGGGATCGAGGTGCGGGTCCCGCCGATGAACTTGCCGAGCGGAAGTCCCGCCGCGGTGGCGGCCAGTCCCCACATGCCCATCTCCACCGCCGCCTTGGCCATGTTGTGGCCGCGGAAGTCCTTGTCCAGCGCGACGTGGATGTCGCCCGGCTGCGCGAATTCCTTGTCCAGCACACGCGGCGCAACCCACTGCGTGATGGCCGTCCACGCCGTGTCGATGGTCTCCGGCGTGTAGTTCGGCGATTCGCCGGCAACGCACTCACTCCAGGTCGAGACGCCGTTCACGTCGGTCAGCTCGAGGAGCAGGATGCGCCGGTCGGAGATCACGCCGGACGAAATGCGGAACGATTCCTTGAGCGGGAGACGAATCTCGCGCAGGCGGATATGGCGAAGAGTGGTCATGCTGGTCGGGAGGGGGAGTGCGTGAGCTCGTACGCGGGCAGCTCGGTTTCGCTGCCTCGATCGAACGCGGTGACCTGATAGCCTAACGCCAGGTAGTGCATGATCGCCTCGCGCGTCGCGAGGCGCCACGCGAGAGCCGCGTCCTGATTGGCGCCGAGCAGGGCTTCGATGTCGCGCGGGACGGGAACCAGCACCCGAGTCGCATCCGGCAGGGGTTCGACTACCCGAACGCGTCCGTTCTCGATGACTGCGGTCCGCGCCGCGTCCGCGGCAGGCTGCTCGCGCTGCGGAGCGGCCGTGGCGCGCGGTTGGCGATTGGCGGACGCGAAGTGCCATTCGGCGACGAAGCGGTCAGTCGGGAGTGCGCCGTGCAGGATGCTTCCGGTATTCGAGCCGTAGAAGTTCGGAATGTACTCGGCGATGCGCGCGCCGAGTCTGTTCAGGTTGAAATGTGCATTGCGCGCGACGAGCGGGTCGAACGTCCAGTACATCGTCTCGACGCCGGCGGCGCGGACCAGGTCGCGCTGATAATTCTTCAGCTTTTCGCCGAGCTGCTTGCCCCGTGCGTCTTCGCGGACGGCGAGCATGTCGGACCAGTGGACCGGCCGACCATCGCGCAGGCCCGTGAGGCCGAACACGAATCCGAGCATTCGGTCCTGCGCATCGAACGCGGCAGCAGTGATGCCGCCCACTTTCTGCGCGACGCGAAGAATGGACGCCGGGACGCGGTCCGTGAACCCCTCGCCCCAGATCTCATCCTGGAGGGCGACGGCTTCGTCGTACTCGTCGTTGGTCGTCAGCGTACGGAGGACGATGCCGTCCGCTTCGTAGCGCGGACGTGGGGCGGGGGCGAACGACGACTCTTGCACTGCGCGCAGGGGGACTGGTAAATAGCGTGAAGTTTGTATACAAATTACGATACAATTATGCGCACCTCTGCCACCCAGCGCAAGCACGCCCGTCCGCAGGAAGTCTACGAGCGGCTTCGCGCGCTGATCATCGACGGACGGCTCGCGCCCGGCACGCGCCTCGTCGAGACCGACGTCGCGAGCCGGCTCGGGGTGAGTCGCACGCCCGTCCGCGGCGCGCTGCAGCGCCTGCAGCAGGAGGGGTATGTACTCGACTCGCCGACGCTCCGCCAGACGCGACCCACGGTGGCGCCGCTCACGAGCGACGACGCACACGAGCTGTTCGTGCTCGTCGGTGCCCTCGAGGGGCTGGCGGCATCCCGGGCAGCGTTAGGCACGCCGGCCGAGCGGACGGCGCTCGCCACCGAGCTGGCCGACATCAACGACGCGTTCCGCGCCGCTGCGGCGGCCCCCCGGCCCGATCACGGCCGGATCTTCGAGCTGGATGAGCGCTTCCACCGCTGTTACATGAAAGCGGCCGGCCGTCGCGTGCGCTCGCTCCACGACACCGTGAAGCCGCAAGCAGAGCGCTACGAGCGACTGTACGTCAGCATGCTCACCTCGGAGCTCCATACGTCAGTCGTCGAGCATCGGGCGATCATCCGCGCGATTCGCGCCGGCGACGCGCCCGCCGCGCAGGCCGCGGTAGAAACCAACTGGCGCAACGCGGCCGAGCGCCTCGCCGCGGTCGTCACGGCTACCGGCGAGCGGGGAAGCTGGTAGGGGACTGTGGACCGGGGACTGGGGACTGGGGACTCGGCCGGGAGGTTCGTAGCGCCGAGGAGGCTTCCTCGAGCAGAGAGGCTTGGGCGGCCGAGTCCCCAGTCCCCAGTCCCCAGTCCCAGTCGTTAGGCGAACAACCCCACCTGCCCGCCAGTGTGCCAGAACACCACCGTGGCACCGTCCGGGATTCGCCCGTCGCGCACATATTGAACGAGCGCTGCGAGCGCCTTGGCCGTGTAGGTGTGGTCCACGAACAGCGCTTCCGTCCGAGCCGCGAGCTGCTGCGCTTCGATAGAGGCTGGCGTCGGCACGCCGTAGCCGCTGCCGACGAACGTGTCATCGACCTCGATCCGCGCGTCTCGCGCGACCGCCTCCATCACCGATCCGAGCGGCTCCTTCATGCCGTCGATGATCGAACGAACCTGATGCTCCACGTCGCCAGCCGGATCATCCGCGCTGACGCCGATGACACGCGTCGATAGTCCGTGCAGCACACACCCCGCAGTCAGGCCGGCCTGCGTTCCGCCGGACGATGTCGCGTGAACGATCACGTCCGGCCGCACGCCCTGCTCGAGCAACTCCCCGACCGCCCGCACGAAGCCGATCGCGCCGAAAGGAGTCGAGGCGCCCAGTGGGACCTCCATGGGATTCCCGCCAGCCGCGCGAACACGCTCGGCGGCGCGCTTCATCGCCGGCACGCGATCCGTGCGGGCCGCGACATATTCGACCTCGGCGCCGAGCAGCGAGTCCAGCAGCGCGTTGCCGGTCAGCTTGTCGGGCCGGCTGCCATTCGCGATCAGATGACAGCGCAGGCCGAGCTTCGCCGCGGTCGCCGCCGTCGCGCGAGCGTGATTCGATTGCACGCCGCCAACCGTGATGAGTGTGTCAACACCGTCGGCGAGCGCCTGCGCCGCGACGACTGCGAGCTTCCGAACCTTGTTGCCGCCGAACCCGAACGGAATGGCGTCGTCCCGCTTTACGAAAAGGCGTGCGCCGGTGCCGAGCGCGGCTCGGAGGCGCGAGGCTTCTTCGAGTGGCGAGGGAAGCGCGCCGAGCGCGACGGTCGAGATCTCATTCGCGCGGCGCGTGGCGGCCGACGCATCGAGGGTCGTAGTCACGGTCCAGGAATGATGCCGTCAATGGCCATCATCGCCAAGGCACATGGCGGCCCGGCCGTTCCGACGTCGATATTATGGGAGCCATGGTACCGAGCACGCGGTGACGGGAAAGCCAGGCGGGTCCTCGGCAAACACGCCCCGACGGTGGCGGCCCGGGACGGGCATCTACGTCGTCGCCCCACTCCAGGCGTCGCTCGCTACCCTGGTCGGTGAGGTTCAGAGCCGCTTCGATCCCAAGCTCGCGCGGCTCATGCCGCCCCACATCACCGTCATCGGGTCGTCCGGCGCCGGTCCGATTGCTCCCGCAACGCCCATCGATGAGCTGCGGACGCTGATCGAGCCAATCGCGAGCTCCACGCCGCCGCTCACGCTTCGCATAGGCCACACCGTCAGGTTCATGCAGACCGACATCATCGTGCTCGAGCTGAATCCGCACGGCCCGCTGCGCGAGCTGCACGAACGCATCAAACACAGTGGCATAACGTACGCGCGGCCTCGCTTCGCCTTCACGCCGCACATCACGCTGAGCTTCTACCGCCAGCTCGACGCCGCCGAACGGCGAGCGCTTCTGTCGTTTCGCGTGGATCAACCGGTCGAAGTCACGGAGATCGAGTGCTCGCTCAGCAACGATCCGCAGCCGGCGCGGCATCTCCTGACGCTACCACTCACGGGATCCTCCCCCTCGCCCTCCCCCTCCTCTCCACGAAGTCCATGATGGACGATGTTGCCGACGTGATTGCCGCCCTCGAAGGCGACGCGACTGCGGACGCGGCGGCCCAGGTCATCTCGCTGGCCACGACGTACTTCGAGACCACGCGCCACGGCGAAGGCCCGGTGTCATCCGGGCGTCCGTCGAACGAGATCGCGGCGCGGTTCGACGGACCGATGCCGGAGGACGGTACCGACCTCGCGACGATCGTCGCACGCATCGAACGCGACATCCTCGCGGACGCGAATCGGCTCGCGCACCCGATGTACATGGGTCACCAGGTGTCGTTCCCACTGTCGACCGCCGTCTGGACCGACGCGGTGATCTCCGCGCTCAACCAGTCGGTTGCCGTCGAGGAGATGTCGCCGACACTCACGTCGCTCGAGCATCGCGTCATCCGGTGGATGTGCGATGCGGTCGGCTTCCCGGCTGGGAGCGGGGGAACGCTCACGTCAGGCGGAACCGAAGCGACATTCACTGCGCTTCTCGCCGCCCGAGCGGCGGCGCTCCCCGATTCCTGGATGCACGGCGTCACCGAACCACGACCCGTCGTTCTGTGTGGGGAGCACACGCACTACGCCGTAACGCGCGCGGTTGCGGAGCTCGGACTCGGGATGCGCAGCGCCATCGCGATTCCGTCGGTGAACTACCGCATCGATGTCGCCGCACTCGAGCGCGAGGTCGCGCGGCTTCGCGAGCGGCAGGTCCCGATCATGGCGATCGTCGCCACGGCCGGGCACACGGCAACGGGTTCTTTCGACGACTTGGGCGCGATCGGCGCCCTATGTGACGCTGAGGGAATCTGGCTGCACATCGATGGCGCGCATGGCGCGACGGCGGTGCTGTCTGACCGCCATCGCCATCGTGTGCGCGGTATCGAGCGGGCGCGGTCCATCGCGTGGGACCCGCACAAGATGATGCTGCTGCCGTTGCCGGCGGGGATGCTGCTGGTTCGCGCCGAGCGCGAGCTGCAGGCCGCGTTTGCGCAACGCGCGCCGTACCTCTTCCACGGGAGCGACGACGCGACGCGCGTTCGGGACCAGGGCGTTCGGAGCTTTCAGTGCTCGCGACGCGCCGACGTGCTCAAGCTCTGGGTGGTGCTCCAACGTCTTGGGCGTCGCGGCATCGCGCTGCTCCACGATCATCTGTGTGACCTGGCGATGCAGGTTCGCGAGGAGCTGGCGCAGCACTCGGAGTTCGAGATCCTTCACGCGCCGGACTCGAACATTCTCTGCTTCCGCTACGTCGGCGACAGGCGAGCGGACGACGAGACGCTGGACGCGATCAACCGCGAGATCCGCGAGCGGTATAACAAATCCGGGGCGGGCTGGATCACGGCAACGCTCCTCGGTGGCCGACGCGTCCTCCGCGTGACGATGATGAATCCGCGATCGACGCGCGCGCACATTCGCACGCTCGCGGACGGTTTGCTCGGTGTGGCGGCTGACGTCGTGGGCGCGCGTCAGCCCGCGTGACGAGGAGGCCTAAAGCGTTAGGCTCCGGGCGCCCCCGCCGCGCCTAACGCCTTCTTGACCCCGGCCTCCAGGTTCTGCGAGCCACCAAGTCCGGTGTACACGACGGTGCCGGCTTTGTCGACGATCACGACGTAGGATGTCGCGGCGGCATCGTACCCGTCAGCGGCGGCGCCTTTGCGGTCGTAGTACACCTCCAGTGGCAACCCGTGCTTCTCGGCGTAGAGCTTCACGCGCTCCGGTGTCTGATTCACCGAGACGGCGACGCCGATGAACTTGACCTTGCTTCCATACCGCTTGGCCACGTCGACCATGGTCGGCTCGAGCTGCTTGCACAGCGGACACCACGTCGCCCAGAACTCGATGACCATGGGCGTCTTGCCCACGTACTGGCCGAGGTCGAACGATTTGCCATCGAGCGTCTCGACGACGGTCGACGCGGGCGCCTTCGCGCCGACGGGGAGGCCGGTTTCCTGCGCCTGCAGGGTAGGAACCGGGAACCGGGAACCGGGAACAGAGACGACCGGCGCAATCGCGATCACACCGAGCACGCCGATCGCCAGCCAAACGCGCTTTTTGAGCCGATGGCCGATGGCCGATGGTTGATAGCTTGTCATATGATCAATTGACCCATCTTGATCAGGTAGTACTCCGCGACACCCAGCATTACGAACGCGAAAACCCGCTTGATCCGAACCATCCAGATGCCCGCCCTCGGCATCCGGCTCAACGTGCCGCTCGAGACCCCCACCGCGACCAGCAGGGCGCACATTCCGAGCGAGAAGGCGAACAAATAGGCGAATCCGAGCACCGCACTTTTCGTCGTGGTTACCCACGTCAGCACAGCCGCCATGACGGGCGCCGAGCACGGTGCGGCCACCAGGCCGGACATCGCGCCCATGATGAATGCCCCGGAAAACCGGCCCCCCGTCCCCGCTGACGATGCCCGCTCGACCAACCCCGCCGGTATCCGGATCGGTACTACGTCGAGCATGGCCAGCGCAGCGATGATCAGGAAATTCGCCATGGCGAGGTAAAGCCACGGATTTGTACTGATGCTGCCAAACAGGGTACCCGTCAGCCCAGCGAAAAGTCCCAACGCCGAATACACGGTGGCGAGCCCGATGGCGTACGTGAGCGAGAGAAGCAGCGGACGCCATCGGTCGGTCCGGATGCTGCTGGCGGTCTGCCCACCGACGATCGCCGCCGTGATCGGAATCATCGGGTAAATGCATGGCGTGAGACTCGTTAACACCCCGGCAACGAACAAAAGGGGCAGTGCCACGAGAGGCCGCCCCGAGAGCGTGCTTGCGATGTTGGAGAAGTCCATTGAGGGGGTGAAAACTATTGACTGACGGGACGCTGCGGAACGAATCACTCTGTCCGAGCGTCAATGCTTCAGGCCGCCCGATTCTTGCGGGGGTTCTGTCCCACGGATAATACCAGCAACACAAAAACGCTTCCGGAGCAACAGATGGGTCTTGCACGTCTCGCGGCACTCAGCGTGTTCGTTTTCCCGGCGCTCGCCGCCTGCAATCCAGACAACACCCTCGGGCTGGGCAACAGCAAGCGACAGGTGTTCACGGCAACAATGACCGGGTTCCAGGTCCGCCCGACCCCGGTGATTACGTCGACGACTGCCATCGCGACGATCAGCATCCGTCAGCCGGATGTCAGCGAGGTCGGGCGCCAGCTGACCTATGCCATTGTCGGGACGAACCTCACGTCCGCGATCGCCGCGCACATCCATCTTGGCGGCGCCGCCATAGGCTCCGGACCCATCCTCGTCACTCTGTATACGAATCCCACCGACAGCGTGCTGACCGACCCCACGCTGGTGACGGGACTGATTCCCGAGGGAGCGTTGAGCTTCAATCTGGACTCCCTCGCCAAGCTAATGAGCACTGGCGCCGCCTACGTTGACATCCACGCAACGGGCAACCTGGGCGGACTCGTTCGCGGTCAGCTCACGGGTAAGGGTGGGGAGCCGCCGCTCGATCGATTCGATGCCCTCTCGCTCTCGGGTGAAAACGAACGTCCGACCCCGGTAGAGTCGTCCGCGACTGGGTCGGCAACGTTCGAGCTGCAGACCGACTCGACGATCAAGTTCAACGTGAATGTCGCGGGGATCACTGGCGTCACGATGGCACACATACACACGGCGGTCGCCGATTCGGCGGGCCCGATCGTTGTGACGCTGTTCACGTCGGACACTCCGAGCGGGGAGCTCACTGGCACTCTCGCGAGCGGGACGTTTGACGCGGCCAAGATCGAGCTGCCGGGGGTCTCCATGGACTCGCTGCTGGTGCTCATGCGGACCGGGCGGGCCTACGTGAACGTGCACACCGAAGCCAATCCCAATGGCGAAATTCGTGCGCAGATCGAACCGGTGACGACCTTGCCGTAACAGGCGGCGACCCGTAACGGGCACGGTGACGGAACGGAAGGCGGGGCAGAAACCGCAAGAGACGAAGGACCCTCGGGAAGCGTCTGTAGCGAGACGGGCTTCCGGAGGGTTCTCGCTTTTTCCCGTCGCCCGTCCCCGTCCCCAGTCGCCGGCGTCAATTCGAAACCAGTCCGGGTTCGGGAGTGTAGGGATTCCACGCACCTTTTCTGGAGCAATCCCATGGCCGGCACGTTGGGCCTCCCACTCGCTAGAAGCGCCACCATCGCGCTCGCGCTCGGACTCGGGACCTTGCGCGCGTCGGCGCAAACCGCAGGCACGGCGCACCATCACGATGCTGCGCCTTCCGCGAAGGCCGGGTCGCACAAGCACTCCGACAACGAAGCCGCCGCGGATCCATCTCGGGCTGTGGACGAGACCATGGCGGGTATGATGATGTCGAACCCGCACATGCGCATGTCGCCCATACGCGCCGCTTCACACGCGGACTCGGCCCGCGCCGCACAGCTCGTGGAGCAGGCCCGCGGCGCGCTCGAGAAATACAAAGACGTCCGTGTCGCAGAGCGCGACGGCTACCGCATGTTCGCACCCGGCATCAAGAACCAACCCGTGTATCACTTCACGAATCTCCGCCTCGCGATCCGTGAACGGTTCAAGTTCGACCCCGCACAGCCGTCTTCGCTGCTCTACAAGAGCAACCCGGATGGATCGCTGCGGCTGGTCGGCGCGATGTACACGGCGCCCAAGGACGCGACGCCCGAGGAGCTGAACGCGCGCGTCCCCCTTGGAGTCGCCCAGTGGCACCTGCACACGAACATGTGCGTGCCGAGGTTGACGCAGACCGCGCGGTGGAAAGAGGTGAGCAATGGGAGGCCGGTGTTCGGTCCGGCGAGCCCGATCGCGACCAGCGATGCCTGCGACAAAGTGAACGGAAAATTCCTGCCGGTCGTGTTCAACTGGATGGTGCACGCAAATTTGTACGAGCCCGAGGTCTGGGCTGACCATCACTAGTCGCTATCCGCAGCATCCTCTACACAGGAGCCATCAGCGATGGAACTGCGCGTCATCGGGCTGAACTTCCTCTATGCGGGACTCGGCGTCGTGCTCATGTTCGTGTCCTATCGGCTGATCGACATCCTCACTCCGTCCGTCGACTTTCAGGCGGAGCTCAAGAACGGCAACGTCGCCGTGGCGATCTTCATCGCCGCGCTGTTCCTCGCCATCGCGATCATCATCGGCGGAGCGCTGAATTGATTGGCCGCGCGTCCGTGGGCGTCGGGCTCGTGCTCGCGATCGGCGCTGCTCGCATCGCCGATGCCCAGGGACAGCGCGACGCCGACCGCTACGACCAGACCTTCCGGAAATACAGCAAGCGGTACTTCGGTATCGGCTACGACTGGCGTGTGTTCAAGGCGCAGGCGATGGCCGAGAGCGAGATGAACCCTAACGCGAAGAGTTGGGTGGGCGCGCGGGGGCTCATGCAGCTCATGCCGTCGACGTACAAGGACATCGCGTCACGCGCGTCGGGGTTTGGATCGATCGACGATCCGGAGTGGAATATCGCTGCCGGCATCATGCATGACCGATCTCTGTGGCGTCGATGGGAGCGTGATTCCATCGACCTGGACCGTCGCGAGTTCATGTTCGCGAGCTACAACGCCGGTGAGGGCACCATCATGAATGCCCAGCGCGCGTGCGTCGAGCGCTCGCTGGACCAGCGATCGTGGCAAAACGTCGAGACGGTAGCCCCCAACGTTCCCCGGTGGCGATATCGTGAGACGTTAGGCTACGTGCGCAGGATCCGGAGCGGGGTGGCGACGCTCGACGAGAAGGGACACGTGAAGAACACAGGGAATCGGGAATCGGGAATCGGGAATAGGGAATAGGGAATAGGGAATAGGGAATAGGGAATAGGCGGAACGGGGAACCGAGCCTCCAC
>Ga0070670_100002272_pt1 | contig 15813 bp, 9 predicted proteins | sample KBSS63metaG_FD_64665 | JGI IMG/M metagenome (GOLD analysis project Ga0070670, IMG submission 64665) | Switchgrass rhizosphere microbial communities from Kellogg Biological Station, Michigan, USA - KBS S6-3 metaG | ecosystem: Host-associated > Plants > Roots > Rhizosphere > Soil ... | reverse complement strand
GAAGAATGCCGCGGCGCGGCTGCTTCTGTCGGGAGGTTGCTGATGACAAGGCTCGAACATTATGACGCGGGTTTGTGAACCAGACGCGTACCGCGACCGTAATACTGGGGGATCGGGGGGTCGATGAATCTGAAATATGCCGTGCGCACGCTGGTGAAGGATCCCTGGTTCACCCTGGTTGCAGCCCTGGCCCTCGGCCTCGGCATCGGTGTGAACAACACGGTCTTCACCTTCGTGAACGCCGTGCTCATTCGCGGGCTGCCCTTCAAGAACCCCGATCAGATCCTCCATGTCAACGGACGTAACACCACGGACGGCGGCACGATGCCGATCTCCCATCCCGACTTCATCGACATCAGGGCGCAGGCGAAGTCCTTCTCCGGCCTGGCCGCTTATCAGGGCATGACGATGAACGTCAGCGATGCCGGCCACACGCCGGAGCGTGCGCAGGGGGTGCGCGTGTCGGCGAACGCGTTCAGCCTGCTCGGCGAGCGCCCGATCCTCGGCCGCGACTTCCGCGACGGCGAAGACCTGAAGGGGGCCGAGCCCGTCGCGATTCTGGGCTATGGCTTGTGGAAGACGCGCTACGGCAGCGATCCGGCGGTCATCGGGCGGGCCATCAAGATTAATGAAGTCTCACACACCGTGGTCGGCGTCATGGCCGACGGCAACAGATTTCCCAACAACGCCGACCTCTGGACGACGCTCATTCCGGCCGCCGATTTCGACCAGCGGCAGATGCGCCGCGTCATGCTGTTCGGCCGGCTCGCACCTGGCGTGACGGTCAAGCAGGCACGGACGGAACTCTCGGGTATCGCGAAGCAGCTCGAGCAGCAGTATCCCGACACCAACAAAGACGTCGACGCCGAAGTCATGACGTTCAACGACCGTTTCAACGGCGGCCCGATCCGAGTCGTCTTTCTGTCCTTGATGGGAGCCGTCGGGTTCGTGCTCCTCATCGCCTGCGCCAATGTCGCCAACCTGCTTCTGGCCCGGTCGGCGCGGCGGTCGCGCGAGGTCGCCTTGCGTATCGCGCTCGGCGCCAGCCGCGGGCGCGTCGTGCGGCAGCTGCTCGTCGAAAGCACGCTGCTCGCCTTTCTCGGCGGCGCCATCGGGCTTGGCCTGTCGCTCATCGGCGTGAAGCTGTTCGACATGGCGGTCGCCGACGTCGGCAAGCCGTACTGGATCAAGTTCACGATGGACGCGACGGTCTTTGCCTTCCTCGTCGCCGTCTGCTTCGCCACCGGCGTCATTTTCGGTCTGGTGCCAGCGCTCCAGGTCTCGAAGACCAACCTCAACGAGATTCTCAAGGAGAGCGGGCGCGGCAACGCGGGCGGAAGGCGCGCCCGTTGGCTGGCGTCGACCATGGTCGTGGCGGAGCTGACGCTGACGATCGTGCTCCTCGCCGGCGCCGGCCTGATGATCCGAAGCTTCCTCAAGCTCTATTCGATGGACATCGGCGTGGACATCGACCGCATGCTCACGATGCGGATGACGCTAGCCGACAAGAAGTATCCGACACCCGAACAACGGCGCGTGTTTTACGAGGCGATGTTGTCGCGGCTGGCGGCCACTCCGGGTGTGGCGGCGGCGTCGATTACGAACGCGCCTCCTGCTCAGGGGACCGGGACGATGCCATTCGAGATTGAAGGGCGCCCCCCCGGCGATCCAAAGAAGATGCCCGAGGCGACGACGATGCAGGTCAGCGAAGGTTACTTCGATGCGCTGGGCGTCGTGATGCGCCAGGGACGGGTCCTGCGCGAAACCGACGGGAGCAAAGGATCGGAAGCGGTAGTCATCAACGCGCGGTTTGCCTCGCAGTATTTGCCCGGTGAGGATCCGCTCGGCAAGCGGATTCGCTTCAAAGTCAACGCCCGCCTCAATGCCGTCAAGACGGAGCAGCCGTGGCTCACGATCGTCGGCGTGGCACCGAACGTGCGCCAGCGCAGCGTGCAGGACGTGGAGCCCGACACGGTCGCCTACATGTCGTATCGCATGGAGCCGAACCTCGGCACCTCTATCCTGATCCGCAGCCACGGCGATCCGGCCGCACTGATTCCCGCGATCCGCAAGGCGGTGCAGGACACCGATCCGGACCAGCCGGTCTTCGCGGTGCAGACGATGGAGCAAGCGCTGGCGCAGTCGCGCTGGCCGTACCGCGTCTTCGGCAGCCTGTTCACGATCTTCGCGGTCATCGCGCTCGTCCTGTCCGCCGTCGGCATCTACGCGGTGACGGCGTATTCGGTGACGCAGCGCACGCAGGAGATCGGCGTGCGGATGGCGCTCGGTGCGCAGCCGAGCCAGGTATCGTGGCTCATCCTGCGCCAGGGACTCGTGCAACTGCTGATCGGACTGACGCTGGGGACCGCCGGGGCACTCGCCGCGGGACCCGTGCTGCAGGCGTTGCTCGTACAGATCAAACCCAGCGATCCGGCGACGCTGGGCGCCATCGCCGGGGTCTTTACCGCGGTGACCGTCGTCGCCTGCCTGATCCCCGCCCGACGCGCGACGCGGCTCGATCCGCTCGCGGCATTGCGGGTGGAATGATCTCGCGGTTCGCGATTCGTGAACCTGTCCGTTCCGCGCCACGAATAGCTGAGCCCGCTCCGGCATGCGGGATGCAGCGCCAGTTGAGCGAATGGCCCTTGGCTGGCGACATCCGTCCCTGCTCCTTACAATTCTCGCAATCCCATCCCTTCTGATCGCGCAGGAGAGCCGTACCTCAACAATCGAGCAGATGCGCGCGGCGAAGGCCGGGAACCTGCAGACCTATGAGCCCGGACGGCTCGAGAAGCTCCTGCTCTACATCGAGCGCGAAGATCCGCAGCGAAAGATCGCGCCGTGGAATGGTTTCTATCTGGACTATGGATACACGGACAAGCCGCTCGGATCGGGGATCGGCTTCAGCGGCGGGTACCGGCACGACCTCTTCGAGCGCCGCGCGCGTGTCGTCTTCGAGACTGGCGCAACGTGGCGCCGGTACAGCCTCGTGCGGGCAGACTTCTCGTTGCCTTCACTGGCCCGCGATCATCTGGAGCTCGGCGTCGAGGCAACGGACCGCCATAACCCTGAAGAGGACTTCTACGGGCTCGGCAGCACATCGCTCCAAGGTAACCGGGTGAGCTTCCTGTTCGATCGCCGCGAGGTGCAGGGGCGAGCGGTCGTGAAGCTCATCGACGGGCTTCGAATCGGCGGCCGCATGGCGTGGCTGGGAACGGACGTCGGTGGCGGAAGCGACTCGAGGTACCCGTCGATCGAACAGGTGTTCACCGACGCGGACGCTCCCGGTCTCGACGAGCAGCCGAACTATTCGTATGGTGATCTGTTCGCGGAGTTCGATCGACGCGACGAGCCCGGCAACGCGCGGGCCGGCGGCTATTACGGCGTGCTCTGGCGCCGCTACCGTGATCTCGATCTGGGGCGGTACAACTTCGGCACGATCGAGGCAGACCTTCAGCACTTCTTTCCGATCTTCGACAAGAAGCGCGTCTTCGCCGTTCGCGGCCGTGTCTTCAGCACCGATGCGGACGACGGGCAGGTCGTACCGTTCTATTTCAGGCCGACGCTCGGCGGGAACGACACGCTGCGCAGCGTGCGCGACTTCCGCTTCCGCGACACGAACGTGCTTGCCATCAACGCCGAATACCGCTGGGAGGCGTTTTCCGGGCTGGACATGGCGCTGTTCGCCGACCTGGGCAAGGTGGCGCCGCGGTTCGCGGATCTCGATTCGACCGATCTGGAGCGCGCCTACGGCATCGGGCTGCGATTCAATACCTATAAAGCCGTGCTCCTCCGCCTCGACGTATCGCTCGTCGGCGGCGAATCGCCCCGTTACTTCATCAAGTTCGACAAGGCTTTCTAGTGCGAACGAGACGTGTGCTCGCGGCGGTGGCTGTCACGTTTGCGCTCGCAACGGGGGCGCGGACGGCGGGGCCGAAGTTCTTCGGCGACGATCCGATCCCACGCGATCCCGAGACTCAGGATGCGTCGCGCGCCCAGCCGATTGATAGCAGCGAGCAGTTCGATTTCATCGAGAACTCGTTTCTCAAGGCGGGAGACCGGACGGCGCCTCATGCGGTGAACGTGAACACACTAGACGAGGTGCCGGACTCGAGCTGGTTCACGAACCGAGCCGGAACTCCGGACTGGACACTGGCCGATACGGTCAAAGGGCCGGACAGCGAAAACGGTCCCGCCGAAGGCGCGTGGACGGTCGTCGCGGCAAAAACGGAAGGCATCACGCCGGGCATGACGATTCGTGACGCCACGGGCGCGAAGTATTTTCTCAAGTTCGATCCGCCATCGAATCCGGAGATGGCCAGCGGCGCCGAGGTCATCGCCACGAAGTTCTTCCATGCCTTCGGCTATCACGTCCCCGAGAACTATGTCGCAACGCTCCGCCGCGAGTCGCTGGGCATCGCCGCGGGGACCACGATAGCGGACGAAGACCGGCGTCCTCGCCGCATGGAGGCCCGGGACATCGACGCGATTCTCGAGAAGGCCGCGCGGCGCCCCGACGGGACCTACCGGGTGCTGGCCAGCCGCGAGCTGCCAGGAAGGCCCCTGGGGCACTTCCGCTACTACGGCACGCGCCCCGACGACGCGAATGACATTTATCCGCACGAGCATCGCCGCGAGTTGCGCGGCATGCTGGTGTTCGCGGCCTGGCTGAACCACGACGACTCGCGCAGCATCAACACCCTCGATACACTCATCACGCAAGACAACCGCGCGATCCTGCGGCATCACCTCATCGACTTCGGATCGACGCTGGGCAGCGGCAGCACACGCGCCCAGTCGACGCGGGCCGGCAACGAGTTCCTCTGGGAGTCGCGGCCGACGTTGATCACGATGCTGACGCTCGGGTTCTACGTGCGGCCCTGGGTCAAGGTGCGCTATCCCGACTACCCTGCCGTCGGCCGGTTCGAGGCGAATTACTTCATGCCGCAGTCGTGGAAACCGGAGTATCCGAACCCCGCGTTCGTGAACGCGCGACCGGAGGATCTGTTCTGGGCTGCCCGCATCGCGTCGACCTTCACCGACGACGCCGTGCGCGGGATTGTCGCGACGGCGCGGTTCTCCGACCCGCGCGCGGCCGATTACGTCGCCGAGACGCTGATCCACCGCAGACACAAGGTGCTGGAAGCGTGGCTCAACGCGACGAACCCGATCGACAACGCCAGGCTGGACGGCACCGGGCGGTTCACGTTCGAGAACGCCGCCGTGCGCGCCGGAGTTTCATCTCCGGCCGAACGCTACGTGATCGAATGGTCGCGATTCGATAACGCCACGAGCACGCACCATCGCCTCGGCGGCGAGATGACGGTGACCGAACCGCACGCGCAGGCTCCCGCCGCGCTGCTGACGGACGCGGAGTTCGTCTCGGCGCGCGTGCGCGCGTTTCATCCGGATCGTCCGGCGTGGAGTCAGGCGGTTGTGGTCTACTTTCAGCGCACAGGCGCGCAGTGGAGACTCATAGGTCTGGAACGAAATCCGTGATCCCGGATGGCCGGGCTGAAGCGACGGGCTTCAGGCCGGCTGCTTTGACGATTGCGCTGCTCGCCGGGTTCGCCGCGCTCGCCGCGGCCCACGCATTCCCCGAAAAACTCTCGGCCAAGATGCCGGACCTCGCGGTCTACTGGACGGCGGCGGGCCGGGCCCGGGCCGCTGAACCGCTCTATCGCGCCGCGGACGGGCATTACCAGTTCAAATACCTTCCGGCATTCGCGGTGCTGGCCGCACCCGCCGCGCGCGTCCCGCTCGACCGGGCCAAGGCCGCGTGGTTGATCATCTCCGTCATGCTGCTCGTGGCGCTGCTGGCGTTGAGCCTCTCGCTGCTGCCGGATCTGCAGCGCCCCGCGTGGTGGCTGGTCGGGGCCACCTTGATCGTGATGTTGAAGTTCTACGGCCACGAGCCGGTGCTCGGTCAGATGAACGTCCTGTTTGCCGTGATTGTCGCGCGCGCCATCGTGGACATGAGGCGTGGACGCGAATGGCTCGCAGGCGCGCTGCTCGCTCTCGCGATCGTGGTGAAGCCGTACGCGGTCATCTTCGTTCCCTGGATCGTCGCGCGCCGGCGTCTCGGATCCATGGCAGCGCTCGCGATCGGAATCGGCGTGATCCTGGTCCTGCCCGCGGCGATCTACGGCATGAGCGGCGACGTCGCGCTGCACCGGGCCTGGTGGAAGACCGTCACGGAATCGACGGCGCCGAATCTCACCAACGCCGACAACGTGTCGATTGCGGCGATGTGGGCAAAATGGATCGGCAGCGGGCGTGCCGCCGCGTTACTCGCGACGCTGACCGGCGCCGCGCTGCTCGGAGCGGCCGCGTTCACGTTCCTGCGGCGGCGCGCCGTGGGATTCCCGGAAGCTGTCGAAGCCGCGTTGCTGCTGACCTGCATCCCGCTGCTCTCGCCACAAGGGTGGGACTACGTCTTTCTCATCGCCACCCCGGCAATCATGATCGCGCTGAATTACCTCGGCGTGCTCTCGCGACTGCTGCGCGGCACGGTCGCCGCGGCGCTGGTGCTCATCGGCTTCACGCTTTACGACATCATGGGGCGCGCGGCATATTCGACGTTCATGATGGCGTCTGCCCTTACCGTCTGCTTCTGCATCGTCATCGCCGCGCTGGTCGATATCAGAGCGCGCGCCGCCGCCTGATATCATCTCCGCGCGATGGTGTGTGTGCTGCTCGGAATCCTGTGCATGGCGGGCGCTCAGCGCCACGACAGTCGCACTGGCCCGCCCGTGTCAGGCGTCCCGCTGTGGCTCGCCGAAGAGCGCGCGCGGCGTCTCTCGGACCTTCGCTACGACCTCCACGTTTCGGTGCCGCGCGACATCGCGTCGCCCGTCACGGGCGAGGCGACCATCCGGTTCACGCTGGCCGACGCGACGCGGCCGCTCGTGATCGACTTCACGGGGGCCCCACCGGTCCATGCGTCGATCAACGGCCGTCAGGCGCGGCTGACCACGGCGCCGGAACATCTCATCATCGAGGCGGCGGCGCTTCGTCAGGGCTCCAACGAAATCACCATCGCGTTCAGCGCGGGGGACGCCGCGCTCAACCGCAACGCGGAGTTCATGTACACGCTTTTCGTCCCCGCCCGCGCCAGGCTGGCTTTTCCCTGCTTCGATCAGCCCGATCTCAAGGCGCGCTACACCCTGGCGCTCGACATCCCGACCGAGTGGCAGGCGCTGGCCAACGGCGCCGAGATCTCACGCGACGTGCGCGGCGACCGCACCTCGATCCGGTTTGCCGAGACGCAGCCGCTGTCCACCTACCTGTTCGCGTTCGCCGCGGGAAAGTTCCAGGTCGAAACCGCCGAGCGCAATGGCCGGACGTTTCGGATGTTCCATCGCGAAACGGATGCGGCGAAGGTGGCGCGCAACCGCGACGCCGCCTTCGATCTGCACGCGGCGGCCCTCGCGTGGCTCGAGCGCTACACAGGGGTTCCCTATGCGTTCGGGAAGTTCGATTTCCTGCTCGTGCCCTCGTTCCAGTTCGGAGGAATGGAACATGCCGGCGCAATCTTCTACAACGCCTCCGGCATCCTGCTCGACGAGAGCGCGACGCAGAATCAGAAGCTCGGGCGCGCCAGCGTCATCGCGCACGAGACCGCGCACATGTGGTTCGGCGATCTCGTCACGATGCGGTGGTTCAACGACGTCTGGATGAAGGAGGTGTTCGCCAATTTCATGGCGGCCAAAATCGTCAATCCGTCGTTCCCCGGCATCAACCATCAACTGCGGTTCCTGTTCTCGCATTACCCCGCGGCGTACGAGGTGGACCGCACCGCCGGCACGAACGCGATCCGCCAGCCGCTCGGGAATCTGAGCGAAGCGGGAACGCTCTACGGCGCGATCATTTATCAGAAGGCGCCGATCGTCATGCGGCAGCTCGAGATGCTTCTCGGCGAGGAGCCCTTTCGCGACGGGCTCCGCCAGTATCTCGGCGCGCACCGGTTCGGCAATGCGACGTGGGGCGATCTGATCGACGTGCTCGACGCGCGAACGCCGGAGGATCTGGTGGCGTGGAGCCATGCGTGGGTCGACGAGACCGGCCGGCCCGCGATCGCGACCGAGCTGCAGATCCACGACGGCAGGATTGCGCAGTTGACGTTCGTCGGACATGACCCGGCATCGGCGCGCGGCCGCACATGGCCGCAGCGCATCGACGTCGCGCTCGGCTACGACGCAGAAATCAAACATGTTGCCGTGAACTTGAGCGCTGCCCGCATCACCGTCACTGAGGCGCACGGCTTGCCCGCACCGCGCTTCGTCCTCCCAAACGGAGGCGGCATCGCGTATGGCGGCTTCGTGCTCGATCCCGGCACGCGTGACTACCTGGTGCGTCATCTCGCCGACATCCCCGACGCACTCACGCGTGGCAGCGCACTGGTTGCGCTGTGGGAGGAGATGCTCGACCGCCGTGTGAAATCGACTGACCTCGTCGGCACGCTGATCGCCGCGCTGCCACGGGAAGGCGACGAGCTGAACGTGCAGCGCATGCTTTCGTACCTGCAGCAGGGATACTGGAAGTTCCTGGCGTCCCCGGAGCGGGTGGCGCTCGCCGCTTCGCTCGAGCGCATGTTGCGCGCCGGCATCGACGCCGCGGCGACGCCGAGCCTCAAGTCCGCGTGGTTCTCGGCGCTGCGCGATACGGCGCTGACCGGCGAATCGCTGGGGTGGCTCGAACGGATCTGGAGCAAGTCGGAGTCCGTCCCCGGATTGACGCTTGCCGAACCCGATTACATTGCGCTCGCCCAGGAGCTTGCGATACGCGGTGTTCCGGGGGCGGAGAACATCCTCGCGTCTCAGCTGGCGCGGATCGAGAATCCGGATCGGAAGGCACGGTTCGAGTTCGTGCGGCCGGCGCTGTCCGCCGACCAGGCCGTCCGCGATGCGCTGTTCGCGTCGTTTGGCGACGTCCGCAATCGAAGGCGCGAGCCGTGGGTGCTCGAGGCGCTCTCGTACCTGCACCATCCGCTGCGCGCGGCGGAGTCGGAAAAATACATTCCGCGCAGCCTCACGATGCTGCAGGAGATTCAACGCACGGGAGATATCTTTTTTCCAAAACGGTGGATGGACGCGACGCTCTCGGGCCACAGCTCCTCGAGCGCCGCGCGGATGGTGAAGGCATTCCTTGCGGGACTACCGCCAGACTATCCGGACAGACTTCGACGAATCGTTCTGTCCTCCGCCGACGACGTGTTCCGGACCGCGCGCTAGACGGTCTGGGTCTTCTTGCGCGAGCTGCGACGGCGCACGTAGAAGATGCCGACCACGCCAACAAGAACTGCTGCAACAGCAAACATGAAAAACCTCCTGGGTGGCTTCAGGGAAGGCAAGCACGGTGCCGGATTGGCGGCCCGCGCCCCCGCACACGTCCTAAGTAACTGAAAAGCGCCCGTTTGTCCGCGAGCCCCGCACAGCCTCGGCAATCCAGGAATTACAATAGGGGGCCCGCGCGACGCGCCGTTTCGGTAGCTGCGCGTGCATTTCTGTTATGAGCAGGATCCGGGTTCTCGTGACCGGCGGGACGTTCGACAAGGAGTACGACGAGCTCACCGGGCGGCTGTACTTCCGCGACACCCACGTCCCCGAAATGCTGCGCCGGGGCCGGTGCCGCCTGGACGTTACGCTGGAAACCGTGATGATGGTCGACAGTCTCGAACTGGACGACGCGGCACGGGCGCGGATCGTGGAGCGGGCGCGCGCGAGCCGCGAACGCGCGATCGTCGTGACGCACGGCACCGACACGATGGTGCAGACCGCTGCCGCCCTTGCCGCTGCGTCACTCGCCGGCAAGACGATCGTGCTGACCGGCGCGATGGTGCCGTACGCGTTCGGCAGCTCCGATGGGCTCTTCAACCTCGGCTCCGCACTGTCGTTCGTGCAGGTGCTTCCGCAGGGCGTCTACGTCGCAATGAACGGGCAGCACTTCCAGTGGGATGCGGTCCGCAAGAACACGGATACGGGAACGTTCGAGGCCATATGACACTCGACGTACGACTGCAATCGAAGCTGCCCTCGGTGGGCACGACGATCTTCACGGTGATGTCGCGCCTCGCGTCCGACCTTGGCGCGGTCAACCTCGGCCAGGGCTTTCCCGATTTCGACTGCGATCCCGAGCTGATCGAGACCGTTGCGAAACACATGCGCGACGGGCGCAACCAGTACGCGCCGATGCAAGGCGTCCCGGCGTTGCGCGACGCAATTGCGGCGAAGTATCAGGACTTTCACGGCCGCCGGTACGATCCCGAGACCGAAGTGACGGTGACCTCCGGCGGGACGGAGGCGATCTTCGCTGCGGTCGCCGCGGTGATGCATCCGGGCGATGAAGCGATCGTGCTCGAACCTTGTTACGACTCCTACATTCCCGCGATCCAACTGAGCGGCGGGGTTCCGATCGTCGTGCCGCTGCGATACCCGGACTACCGCGTCGACTGGACCGCCGTGCGCGCGGCGGTGACCGCGAAGACGCGGCTGCTGATGCTCAACACGCCGCACAATCCCGCCGGCGCGGTGCTGGGCGCCGACGATATCCGCGAATTGACCGAGCTCGTGAAGAGCACGGACCTGCTGATCGTCAGCGACGAAGTCTACGAGCACATCATCTTCGACGGCCTGCAGCACGAGAGCATGGCGCGCCACCCCGAGCTCGCCGCGCGCAGCTTCGTCGTCGGCTCGTTCGGCAAGACGTACCACACGACCGGATGGAAGATTGGCTACGCCGTCGCGCCGGCGGAACTGACCACTGAATTCCGCAAGGTGCATCAATTCGTCACGTTCGCGACGAACACGCCGATGCAATACGGCCTCGCGGATTTTCTGAACTCGCGAAAGGGCCTCGTCGAGCTCGCTCCCTTCTTTCAGCGCAAGCGAGATCTCTTCCTGAAGCTGATGGAGGGATCGCGCTTCCGTCCGCTGACCAGCCGCGGTAGCTACTTCCAACTGATGGACTACTCCGCGATCACGGCGGAGCGCGATGCAGATTTTGCGGTGCGCCTCACGAAGGAGCACGGCGTCGCGTCGATCCCGACCTCGCCTTTCCTCTACCGCTCGCAGCCGCCGCTCGTCCTTCGCTTCTGTTTCGCAAAGAAGGACGAGACACTCGAGCGCGCGGCCGAGCGTCTGCGCCGGGTATAATCCGCTTCGAGTTGGCGGCCCATAAAGGCCCGCCCGACAAAACATGAAAGCAACCTATCGCTTCGTGCTCGTGCTCGCCGTGTCGGCGGCTGCGGCCGCGATCAACGTGACCGGTCAGACCGATCGTATGACGCGTGAGACGTTCAAGGACTTCGCCTTCCGGGCGCTCGGTCCGGGACTGACCACCGGGCGCGTCCAGGACGTGGCCATCGATCCAAAGAATGCGAGCGTCTGGTACGTCGCCGCCGCCGCCGGCAATCTGTGGAAGACCGACAACCGCGGCAACACGTTCACGCCGATCTTCGACGACTACGGCTCCTATTCTTTGGGCGCGGTCGTCGTGGATCCGCGCGACTCGAACATCGTCTGGCTCGGGACCGGAGAGAACGCGAACCAGCGCAGCGTCAGCTTCGGCGACGGCGTCTACAAATCAACGGATGCCGGTAAGACCTGGAAGCGCATGGGACTCGAGAACTCCGAGCACATCCAGAACATCGTCATCGACCCACGCAACTCGAACGTCGTCTACGTCACCGCGATCGGGCCGCTGTGGGCGCCCGGCGGCGACCGCGGCCTGTACAAAACGAACGACGGCGGCCAGACGTGGAAGGCGGTGCTGACAATCAGTGGCGATACGGGCGTCACCGACATGGTGATGGATCCAAAAAAGCCCGACGTGATCTATGCGGCCGCATATCAGCGGCGGCGGGCCGTCGGACAGTTGATTGGCGGCGGCCCCGAGAGCGGGATCTACAAGTCGGTTGACGGCGGGGGGAAGTGGTCGAAGCTGACGAAGGGACTGCCCACGGTTGACATCGGTCGCATCGGTCTCGGCATCAACTGGCGAAACCCGAACACGGTTTATGCACTGGTCACCGCGCAGAAAGGCCAGGGCGGATTCTTCCGCTCGGATGACGGCGGTGCGAGCTGGACGCGCATCGGTCGACTCGCGACCCAGGGGGGACGCGGCGGCCGCGGGGCTGCGGGTGCCCCACCGGCAACCCCACCAACTCCGTGCGCGGCAATAGGCGCCTCCGCGCCGGCACCGACTACGCCGGCGCCTGACAACGGTCAGGGCGAAGCCGCACCGGTACCCGTAGGGCGGGGTCTTCAGACCCCGCCGCAGACCCCGCCGCAAAGCCCGCCGCAGCCGCCCGCCGACGACTGCTATCGCGGCGGCGATCCAGGTTACTACAACGAGATCTTCGTCGACGCGCACGATCCGGAGACGATCTGGTCAACGCAGACGACCGTCGAGCGGAGCACCGACGGCGGCAAGACGTGGTCGACGGTGCCGATGCCCGTCCACGTCGACTATCACGAGATCGTCTTCGATCCGGCCGATCCAAATCACTACATCATCGGCAACGACGGCGGCCTCTACGAATCGTGGGACAACCTGAAGACGTTCCGCCACTTCACGAATCTGCCGCTGTCGCAGTTCTACCGTGTCTCGACTGACAATGCCCGCCCGTTCTATCACGTGTGCGGCGGCGCTCAGGACAACGGATCCATCTGCGGCCCGTCGCGGACGATGAACCGGGTCGGCATCCGCACCAGCGACTGGATCAGCGTCGGTGGAGGCGATGGGTTTCAGGGGCGTGTCGATCCGGAAGATCCCAATATCGTGTATTCGCAATCGCAGGAGGGCTCGCTGCAGCGGTTGGACCTGCGCACCGGCCAGAGCGTCAGCGTTCGTCCGAATCCGCGGAACACGGTCGGCGGCCCGCAGGCGGCTGCTCCCGACAATGCCGGGCGCGGTGCTGCGGGTGGACAGGGGGGGCCGGGCGGCGGCGGACGCGGTCAGCAGCGCTTCGGGCGCTGGCAGTGGGACTCCCCGCTCATCATCAGCCCGCATTCGTCGCGGCGCCTGTACTTCGGCGGCGAGCGGCTCTACCGGAGCGACAACCGGGGCGACTCCTGGACGGCGGTGAGCGGCGACCTCACCCGTCAACTCGACGCGACGAAGATTCCGATCATGGGCAAGGTCTGGCCGCCGGACGCGGTCGCTTTCAACCAGGCGACGACGATGCTCAGCACGCTGACCGCGGTCGACGAGTCGCCGCTGCTCGAAGGGCTCCTGATCACCGGCAGCGACGACGGGCTCGTGCACGTCAGCGAGGACGGTGGCAAGAACTGGCGGAAGGTCGAATCATTTCCCGGTGTGCCGGAGCACACCTACGTCACCGACGTGTATGCGTCGCCGCGCGACTCGAACACGATCTTCGTGACGCTGAACAACTATCTCCGCGGCGACTTCAAGCCCTACGTCGTCCGCAGCAACGATCGCGGGCGGACCTGGACCCAGATCGCGGGCGACCTGCCGCCGCGTTCCGGCGCCTGGTCGATCGTTCAAGACGACATCAACGGAAGCCTGCTGTTTGCGGGGATGGAATTCGGGGTGTGGTTCACGGTCGACGGCGGCACGCACTGGACACAGCTCAACGCCGGCATCCCAACCGCGCAAGCGCGCGATCTCGTCATTCAGCGGCGGGAGAACGATCTCGTGGTCGGCACGTTCGGCCGCGGCGCGTACGTACTCGACGACTACAGCGCGCTCCGTGACGTCACGCCGCAGACGCTCTCCGAAGAAGGGCATCTTTTCCCGTTGCGCGATGCGTCGATCTACGACGTCCTCGGCCAGGCCGAGGCGACGTGGGGCGATCCAACGACGCCCAACCCGCCGTATGGCGCGCTGTTGACGTACTCGGTTGGACAGGCGCCGGCGACGGAAGCCAAGCTGGTGCTCACGATCGCCGACGACACCGGCAAGCAGGTGCGGCGCCTCGAGCTCGCGAAAGAGCCGGGCGTGCACCGGATCGCGTGGGATCTGCGCGGCGACGTGCCACCTGCCGCAGCGGGGACACAGCCTGGCGGCGGACGTGGTGGTGCTGGCGGCGAAACGCTGGAAGCCGCGCAGGTCTTCGGCCGCGGACGGCAGGGCGGCCCGCCCGCAACGCCGGGACGGTATCGCGCGACGCTCGGCAAGCTGACCGGAGACACGGTCACGCCGATCGGTCAGCCGCAATCGTTCCTGATCGTTCCGCTCAGTCGGTAGGCTTCAGGGCTTCGGGGCTGCACGGCTCAGCGCTTCGGGGCCTCACGGCTTCATGAGACGACGAACATTCCTCAAGGAATCCACCATGGCTGCGGCGGGCGTCGCTGCCGGCGGACTGCTTCGCGCGGCTGCGCCTACACCGGTCGAAGCCCAGCGACAGGACGGAAGCTCGATCCTGGTGGATCCGAATCTGACGTTCGAGTTGTCGCCGTATCTCTACATGCAATTCATGGAACCGTTAGGCGCAACGGATGGTTCGGTCGAAGCGGCGTGGGATCATTTGCGCGATCAGTGGCGCCAGGATGTCGTGGAGATCACGGGTGAACTCGGACCACCGATGATGCGGTGGGGCGGGATTTTTTCCGACTTTTATCGGTGGCGAGAAGGCGTCGGGCCGCGCGACACGCGTCGGTCGATGCTCAACCTGCTTTGGGGAGGAATCGAATCGAACCAGGTGGGCACCAGCGAATTCGTCGAACTGTGCCGACGTGTCGCCGCGGAGCCGTTGATCTGCGTCAACTTCGAATCGGACGGCCGCAAGCAGTACATGACCGTCAAGGGCAGCGTGCGCACGGCCGACGCGAAGGAAGCGGCCGAGTGGGTGGCATATTGCAACGATCCGGAGGATCGGCTCCGGAAGGCGCACGGGAACGCGGCGCCGTTGGGCGTCCGCCACTGGCAGATCGGCAACGAGACGTCGTACGACAAGAATGGCTTCGATCTCGAAACCGCGGCACGCAAGACCGTCGAGTTTGCCAGGAGCATGCGTGCGGCCGATCCAGCGATTCAATTGATCGCGTGGGGTGACAGCGGCTGGGCGGCGCGCATGGCGGAGGTAGCCGGGGACCACGTCCAGTATCTCGCGTTCCATCACATGTTCGATCCCGATTCGCCGCGTCAGCCGGTGCTGCGGGGTGAGGTGTACCGGCGCGATCCGGATGCGGCCTGGGAGCAGTTGATGAAGGCGTGGCAGCTGACCGACACGAAAATCCGCACCGTGCGCGACAGTCTGGGCGCGCGCAAGATTCCGCTCGCGATGACGGAGTGCCACTTCGTCATTCCCGGCCGCGATCGCGGCGACGTGCTCGCCTCATGGGCGGCCGGCGTCTCCTACGCGCGCATCCTCAACAACCATCAGCGGCACGGTGACGTACTGAAAATTGCCACGGCCGCGGATTTCTGCGGAACGCGCTGGCAGAACAACGCGGTGATCATTCCTACGCCGAAGGGCAATAACCGCGCGTATCTCCAGCCGGTAGCCCGCGTGATGCAACTCTATCGGCACCACATCGGGAGTCACGCGATCAAAGTGGATGGCTTGCCGGACGGGCTCGATGTGGTCGCGAGCCGCCGTCGCGACACCGTGTACCTTCATGTCGCGAACATTCAACGCACGAGATCGGTGAACACGACCATTCAAATTGCCGGTCACGTGATCCGGAGCGGACGCGCGTTCGAGATCGCCGGCGATCCGGCCGTGGAGCTGTCATATCTGAATAGCGCTGATGCGATGAAAACAATGGAAAGACCGTTCGCCAAGGATGGCGCCTGGGAGTTCCCGGCGGCTTCGGTGTCTGCGCTCGAACTCGACATCGAAGCGAA
>Ga0070670_100002269_pt1 | contig 15819 bp, 16 predicted proteins | sample KBSS63metaG_FD_64665 | JGI IMG/M metagenome (GOLD analysis project Ga0070670, IMG submission 64665) | Switchgrass rhizosphere microbial communities from Kellogg Biological Station, Michigan, USA - KBS S6-3 metaG | ecosystem: Host-associated > Plants > Roots > Rhizosphere > Soil ... | reverse complement strand
TATCGTAGTGACACATTAGCAGCAGTGTTACAATTATCGGATGGCAAACGCTCTCATGCGTTAGGATGTTGTTAACACCTTTTAAATCAAGGCATTGCCTAAAAGATGAGAATTTAACCGTGTTTAACGGACGTTAACCATAGGTGCAGTTTTTCGCCCTCAATGCGCCGGAATTTAACGCGATGGCCACGCCGCGGCCGCAACTATGCAGCAACGCAGCAGGACTAGAACGGGAGAATTGGCACATGGCCGCACTGAACATCGCATTCGAAGCTCCAGACAATTCGCGAGGCCTCGGCCCGTCTCGGGAAAAGCCGATCGATCTCGTCCACCTCGCGCGCCAAACGATGGGCGACAAACTGCTTGAAATCGAGGTTTTGCAGATGTTCGCGCGCCAGGCGCGCAGCTGCCTACAGGATATCGCCAGCGGCAACGACGAGCAGATCAAGGCCGGTGCCCATCGCCTGAAAGGGGCCGCCCGTGCGGTCGGCGCGTTCAAGGTTGCGGAATCGGCCGAAGGCTTCGAAGCCAACTCAAACGATGCCTCGCGGATGGCTGCGGTCGGTTCCGCCGTTGTCGAAGCCGAGAACTTCATCCTGAAGCTCTGCCGCTGATCTGGACTCCGCCACGCCGTCCCCAAATGGGACGGCGGACGCCTGCATGCGCCGCCGCTGCGCTTCATAGCGACCATTCGCTTTCGCGGACGGCGATGTTGACTGCTGTTTAGAATTGTTGGAAGGAATTCCGGTCTTCCAATCTTACTCGCGCATACCGGATAACGTCATGACCAAACTGACCATCGTCGCTTTCGACGGCACCCGTTTTGATTTCGATGCCGACGAGGGCTCGACAGTCATGGAAAATGCCGTGCGCAACTCGGTCCCCGGCATCGAAGCCGAGTGCGGCGGCGCCTGTGCCTGTGCGACCTGTCATGTCTATGTCGACGATGCATGGATCGAAAAGGCCGGTCCTCCTGCGGCGATGGAAGAGGACATGCTCGACTTCGCCTTTGACGTCCGTCCGAGCTCGCGGTTGTCCTGTCAGATCAAGCTGACGCAGGCGCTGGATGGGCTGGTGGTCCACGTGCCCGAGCGGCAGGCCTGATCGACGCGCCATTCGGGAGCCCAAAAAAAACCTCGCCCTTTGAAGAGCGAGGTCAGGCGGGCGTATCACCGACAGGCGAGGGAGGAAGCGCTTGCGGCTTCGGATACGCCAGGAGAACCAAGTCAACCGAACGCCATATCGCCCGGGATATGTTAAATAAGCTGGCACTAATTATTGCGCGCGTAAAGCACCAGGCCGATTTTTCCCCATATCTTTAGAGCGCAGCGTGGCAGATATCGCACAGTCGCGACTTCCCAGCCATGCTCCGATGAAGATTAACATATTGATATAGATCAATTTATAGCGAAGGCTTGATTTCTGGTCGACGTGCCGGTCGTTCCATGCGATCCGCAAAGTTGGCAGCCTCGACGCGGTCGAAGTGCTCCTGATCCCTGTCATGGAGACGAATCGCGCGTGCTGATTCGCGGCTGACCTTGTCCTGCAGCATATCGCAGCTGCGCTCCGGGCGAAGCGCCATGATGGCTTTTTCCATGCGGTAGGCGTGGCTGCGGGCAATTTCCGCGTGGTGCTCCTCATGGCGCCTGATGTCGGTCGCGAGCCGGTCCCAGACGGCCGGAAGTCCGGTCTCGGCATGGCGCCGATCGCGCCAGCGTGGGAGGATGATCTGGGTATCGACCGTGACCCTGGCGCCGCCGATATGACAGCGTCCACCGCTCTCGACATAGGTCGCCTGGCCGCCGAAGCGGATACGCGTCGCACCGGGATGTCGGCTGCTGGCGCCCATGGCGACCGGCCCGCGGGCATTGAGAGCGGCGTCCAGCTGGTCGGCGGTGTTGCCGCTGATGTCGAAGTAGGACACGGAAGTTTGCGCGATGACCTCGGCCTCTGCTCTGTGCCACGGACCCCAGGCGAGAAGCGTGGCAACGGTGAGCGAGGCAATTCGAGAAGCAGGCGGCATTCGCGGCGGGACCAGTTGAACTTCGAGGAAGCTTGCGGCATAGGCACTGCGAGCGCAATATCGGGGCGCGACTTTTTTCAGTTTGAGCAGGATGGACGTTTCGTGACGGGGTTTCGCGACAATCTCTGGCATGTGGGCCACGGTCGTCACCTCGACCTTGAGAACAGCGCGCTGATGGCGATCGTCAACGTAACGCCCGATTCCTTTTCGGACGGCGGTCAGTTCCACGCAGTCGAAGCCGCCGTCTCCCACGCGCTCGCATGCGTCGCAGACGGCGCGCGGATCATCGACATAGGCGGCGAATCGACCAGGCCCGGCGCCGAACCCGTCAGTGCGGCTGAAGAGCAGGCGCGGGTTCTGCCCGTCATCGAAGCCTTGCGCGGACAGACCGACGCCCTGATCTCTGTCGATACCTACCGCGTCGAGACTGCGCGGCGCGCCGTGGCGGCAGGCGCCCACATTATCAACGATGTGTTCGGCCTTCAGCGCGAACCCGATATCGCGGCACTGGCGGCCGAGACGGGAGCCGGGCTCTGTATCATGCACACCGGGCGCGATCGCCAGAAGCTCGCCGACGTGATCGAGGATCAGCTGCTGTTCCTCAGCCGTTCGCTGGAGATCGCCGATGCCGCCGGCGTCCGGCGCGGTCAGATCGTCCTCGATCCGGGTTTCGGCTTTGCCAAGGGTGCCGACGAAAATCTGGAGCTGATGGCGCGTTTTTCCGAGCTTGGATGTCTGGAACTGCCGTTCCTTGTCGGAACCTCACGGAAGCGCTTTGTCGGGGAATTGACTGGCCGGGATGCGGCGGACCGGGATGTGGGGACGGCGGCGACGACGGTTCTTCTGCGAATGCAGGGTGCTACGATTTTCCGCGTGCATAATGTCGCAATCAACAGGGACGCGCTTGCGGTCGCAGATGCTATGCTGGCGATGCAGGCGAAATCAGGAATGAAACCATCATGAGCGGCATCTACACAATCACCCTGCAGAACTGCGCATTCTTTGCGCGGCATGGCGTGCATGACGAGGAAGAGTTTCTCGGGCAGCGTTTTTTCGTCGACGCCGAACTCGATGTCGCCGCCGGTCAGGCGCTGATCAGCGATTCGATCGACGGCACCGTCAATTATGGGATCGCCTTCACCGTTATCGAGGAGATCGTCACCGGCAAGCGACGGTACCTGATCGAAGCGCTGGCACTCGATATTGCGAAGGGGCTTTGCGAAAAGTTCGGGCAGATCAAGCGCGCCAAGGTGACCGTGCGCAAGCCCAACGCACCGGTGCCCGGCGTTCTCGACTACGTGCAGGTGAGCATTGAGCATTTTGCCTGAGACTGACTTCGTCGAAGCGACGCTCGGTCTCGGCGGCAATATCGCTGATCCGGTGCAGGCCATGGCCAGAGCGCTGCAGAGCCTCGACAGCCGTTCCGATTGTCGCGTTGAGCGGGTGTCTCGCCTCTACCGCACGCCCCCTTGGGGCAAGACGGACCAGGCATTCTTTTTCAATGCCTGCGCATCGGTCGCCACCAGTCTGGCGCCCGAAAGGCTTCTTGAGGTCTGTCTGGAGATCGAGCGGGAGATGAAGCGGGAGCGGATCGAGCGCTGGGGGCCGCGCACGATCGATATCGATATCCTGACCTTCGGGACGGTCGCCTCGAACACCGCAAAACTGCAGATCCCGCATCCGCGCATGACGCAGCGCGGCTTCGTGCTGATGCCATTGGCCGATATCGCCGCCGATTTGAAGATCGAAGGGCAAACGGTCGCCGAGTGGCTTGCTGACGTTGACGTCGGCGGCATCGAGGTGGCGGATGCCGACAGCGACTGGTGGCATCACCGTTGAAAACGCGAAAAGGCCGAGCATTCGCACGGCCTTTCGAGGGTGTCTGTGAATAGTCTTACTTGATGGAGCCGACTGTCATGGTGTCGACCGCTTCGCGCTTGAGGCTGAGACCGATGACCGGAACCATGGTCTCTTCGACCTTGACGGAGATCGTCACGTTCATCGACTGATCGTCCTGGAGCCGTGCGATCATCGCGCCGTTCAACTTCTGGCGATTGAGGCCGACCACGACGGTGTTGTCGTTGACCGATCCCGACGTCACATCCAGGCCCTTGCCGGCGGCTCCGTCGAGAAACTTGCCATTGTAGGAGGCGCCGTTCTGGGTGATCTCGGCTGACATCGGCTGCTGGAAGACGCCGACGCGGCATGTGCCGTCCAGCTTGACGCCCGCGTTCGATCCCTGGCTCGGCGTGCCGATCAGGTTGCAGGTGAACTTCGTGCCCTTGTACTTGCCGGCAACGATTTCACCTGGGCCGCGCCATGTGCCGGACACGGATTGAAAGAACGCCCTGTCGCGGGACGCGGCGCTGGCCGACTGCGCCCAGTCGACGACGGAAAGGGCCGCTACGGCAAAGCCGCAAACAAGAAGAAATTTACGCGAAAACATAGGCTTTCCTTGGCGAAGGGGAACCGGAAACTAAGCCGCAGTTTTGCCTCAGAATGGTTAACAGGATGTTTCAGTGACCGAGAAAGCCTGACGATAGACCCTGTCAGGACCGGTTTTTATTCGCGCCCGGCGAGAGGTCGCCGATGAAGTCGCCGATGCCGGGCCGCTTCAGCGCCTTGAAGGGCAGGGGACGGCAGAAGTCCATCGCGGCAATGCCGATGCGCGCCGTCATCAAGCCGTTGACCACGCCTTCGCCGAGCCTTGCCGAGAGCTTGGAAGCAAGGCCGTGGCCGACGATCTGCTGCACGAGCCCGTCGCCGACAGCAATCGAGCCGGTGACGGCCAGATGGGCAACGACGTCTCGCATCAACTTCAGCATTCCGAGCGTACCAGGACGACCGCCGTAGAGATCGGCCATGGCCCGCACCAGCCGGGTCGATTCGTAGAGCACGTAGAGGAGGTCGACGATGGCGCGGGGGCTGACGGCTGTCACCACCGAGACGCGCCGGGAGGCGGTCAGGATCAAGGTCCGTGCTTCCCGGTCGAGCGGTCCCAATAGTTCGCGTTCTGCCAGCGTGATCAGGCCGGGCGTGTCGATGATGTCGTTCTCGGTTGCTTTCAGTGCTGCGCGGCCCTTGGCGGTGGCCGGGCGTGCGGCGAACAGCGCGGAGAGCCTGTCGATCAGCGCCCGCGCGCGGGCCGGCTTTGCCTCCAGTGACGCAGCCTCCGCTTCCGTCCGGATCTCGTGCACGGCGGCGAGCCGCATCATGCCCGCCGTCTCGCGGACGACGATGCCGAGCACCGCGAGGATGCCTACGGCAAGAACGCCAAGCGCGGTGTATCCGAGCCAGTCGGCACGGCTGAACAGGTCGCGGATCAGCGTGTCCGTCCACAGGCCGAACGCAAGCGACAGCAGGATGCCAAAGGCACTGAGCGCGACCTTGGCAAAGGAGAAGCGGCGGGGCGGGCTGAGGCGCGACGCGCTGTCCTCCAGCGAGCCCGTGGGGCTCAGGAATGGATCTTCCTCGTCGGGTGTCAGCACCACGTCGGCGTCGAAGCTCTGTGGCCTGCGGTTTTGCACGGCAGGCGCGGCATTGTCGACGCCTTGGCGCGGATCGGGTTCCAGCGAGAAGGCTGCGGGCTGGCGCGGGGGATTGTCGTCGATCGATGGCGTCATGCGAGGCGGTCTCCGAACAGGAACTGCATGGCCCGATCGAGCCGGATATGCGGCACCGAGAGCACGATGCCCGTATCGGTGCGGTCGAGCAGCGGCGGCCTGAAGCGAACGACGTTGACGTCAGGCAAGGCTGAAGCATCGCTTTCCGGTTTGCCGTGGCTGAAGAGTTGCTGCGGATCGCGCGGCAGGTCGCCCGGAAACACGGCCGTGTTGCGGATACCGTCGAAGACCTCGCCGCCGATCGTTTCGCCCGCCATCGGCGTGCCGACGATGACGGGCAGGACATGCCCCTCGCGGTTGACGGTCGCCTCGCGCGTTGCGCGGATCGAGGCCAGCGCCATGACGTCGATGCCGGCCCCGGTCATGCCGATCTGCTGGGTGGCGCGCTCGACCAGACGGCGCGTCAGGGCCTCGAGCCGGTCGTGGCTTTCATGGTGGAGATGATCGGCCTTGGTCGCTGCGACCAGCACGCGATCGATGCGACGGCCGAGGAAGGAAGACATGAAGCTGTTGGTGCCGGGGCGGAAACAGGCGAGCACGTCGGCCAGCGCCCGCTCCAGATCCTGGATCGCCTCGGGGCCGCGGTTGATCGCCTGCAGCGCATCGACAAGCACGATCTGTCTGTCGAGCCGGGCGAAATGCTCGCGGAAGAACGGTTTGACGACGACCGACTTATAGGCCTCGTAACGCCGCTCCATCATCGCCCAGAGCGATCCCTTCAGCCCCTTGCCGTCCCCGGGTCGAGGCAGCGGCGCGAACGTCAGCGCCGGCGAGCCATCGAGATCTCCGGGAAGCAGAAACCGGCCCGGCGGCAGCGTCGACAGCGAGCGCTCGTCCGATTTGCAGGCCCGCAAATAGGCTGTAAACGCGACCGCAAGGTCGCGCGCCCGCATCTCGTCGGCGGGGGCTGCGCCATCGGTCGATGCCGAGAGCGTCAACCAGTCGCGCGCGAGTTCGGCGCGGACCCCGGTTGTTGCCAGCTCCAGCGTCTCGTCGCTAAAGGTTTGATAGTCCTTGCCGAGCAGCGGCAGATCCAGCAACCATTCACCGGGGTAGTCGACGATGTCGATGGACAGTCGTCCCGGCGATAACAGCCGGCTCCAGCCGCTGGCGCTCTGATATTCGAGCGTGATGCGAAGCTCCGAGATTGCCCGGGTGGAGTCCGGCCAGATCCTGTCCTTCACCAGCGCCCTGATATGGTCTTCATACTGGAAGCGCGGCACCGCATCGTCAGGTTGCTGCTCCAGCCGCACGGCCGAAACACGGCCCGACTGCATGGCTTCAAACAGCGGCAGGCGGCCGCCGTTGAGGAGATTGTGAACGAGCGACGAGATGAAGACCGTCTTCCCGGCCCGCGACAGCCCGGTAACACCGAGCCGGATGGTGGGATTGACCAGATTGGCCGCGCGATCGGCCATGTTGTCGAAGGCAATCAGCGCGTCGTCTGTAAAGGAGGTCAGGCTCGGAGGCAAAGCGGCGTCCCTTGATTGAAGTCCACCGCAATATAGGGAGGGCTGCAGCAAATAGAAGCAGCCCCGCTAGGCGCGCGCCCTATTCGCGGAGGAAATCGCTGAGGATCCAGGTGACGCCGGAGCTATCCGTCTTCTCGATGGCATCAAGCACGGCAAAGCCGGCGGTCGGGAAGCCGCCGGGCAGGGACTTCTGCATGGCGTCGTGCCCGATCAGCGCCTCGAGCACCTGCGAGATGATGGGATTGTGGCCGACCATCATGATCGAATTGTCGGCTGTTTGAGCCGACAGGATCTCGAGATAGGTCGTTTGCGAAGCCTCGTAGAGACCATCGACATATTCCACCTCGGTTGTAGCACCCGTTGCCCGCTTGAAGGCATCCGTCGTCTGGCGGCAGCGAAGTGCCGTGGAGGAGATGACGATATCGGGCCGATATCCCTTGTCGGCGGCCCTGTCGGCAACGATTTCCGCCTGCGCAAAGCCGTTATCGTTGAGCGCACGGTCGAAATCGCGTTCTCCGGGCTGAGCCTGCGCGGCCTCGGCGTGGCGCAATAGAAAGATGCGGGACAGCTGCGGCAAGGTACTGATCATGGGTCAAATCCATCCTGAAGTTCGTCGCCGACCTTGCGTTTGCCCGGACCCCTTCGTCAACTGCCGCGCTTGAAGCAACAACGAAAACAAAGCTGTGGTCCACAGAAGGCTTATAGCCTGGAAGCCATCGCCGGCAAAATAAAGCGATGAAAAATTAGACGTTTAGCTGAATTTTATGACAGATTTAAAAATCTCTTGACGGCCTCTATTTGGCTTGAATCGGTACCACCGGTTGCTGTATACCCCGCGCCATATGAGATGTTCTTCAGGAGAATCGCGTTGAGTGAGAAGATCGATCTTGGCACCTATGTACCCTCGGAAGACGAGGAGTTCATGAATGTGCGGCAGAAGGCCTATTTCCGATCCAAGCTCGTCATTTGGAAAGCTGATATCCTCAGAGAAGCGCGCGAAACGCTAGAGCATCTCGCAGAAGAAAGCGCCAACCACCCAGACCTCGCCGACCGGGCATCCTCCGAAACCGACCGTGCCATCGAGCTCCGCGCCCGCGACCGCCAGCGCAAACTGATTTCCAAGATTGACGCGGCCCTGTCGCGGATCGACGACGGTACCTACGGCTACTGCGAAGAAACCGGTGAACCGATCGGCCTCAAACGTCTCGATGCACGGCCAATCGCCACCCTGTCCATCGAAGCCCAGGAACGCCACGAGCGCCGCGAAAAAGTCTACCGCGACGAGTAAGAGCTGCTTTATCTCATCCGAAAACCAGAGGCACGACATCAATTTGTCGTGCCTTTTCTTTTGTCTCACGAGACCGGCTGCGGCCGTTGAGACCGAGCCGGCTCTCCGTAAGCCTATTTGTCGCGGGTGACGCTCATTTCCCCGAAGATCCGCGCCACTTCCTTCTGCAAGGCCGCATCGCCGCCGACGATGGGCGCCATCTCGGGCTCGCGTCGCGGCTGTTGCGCGGCAGGCGCCTCGGGGCGTGCTGGCGCAGGGGTCGTTCCGAAACGTTCGGCGGTCAAAGAGCTTGCCATCTCCGCATCGAGGATGCTCTCGAAGTCAGTGTTTGGCTTTCGCGCCGGCACGATGTCCGGAGTCGGAATGTCGAAGTCCTCGTTGTAGGCGTCGCGCGCCAGGATAGGCGCCGCCTGAGCCGAGCTCGGCGGTGAGGGCAGCACTGTGACCTCGGGCTCTATCCGGCGATCCGGCTGCGGTGCCAGCACGCGGCTGCGGGCGGCATCGAGAACGTCGGCCGCTGCGGCCTCTTCCTTGCGCTCGAAGACGACGGGCTCGATCCGTTCAGGAGGGGCGACCTGCACGGGCGGCGGCGGTTGAAACGCCTGCACGGGGGGTGACGGCGCAGCCGGGGGAGCAACTGGGGCGGGCTGTGCTGGCTGAGGAATCTGCCGGGTTGCCTCCAGCCGCTCGACGGCCGGGGCAAGGTCATCCGGCTCGACCGCGTCTGCCGGCTGGGAAGCTACTGCCGCCACAGGTTTTGGGTCTGGCGCAGGGCGCCGCTGCGGAGCGGGCGCGACGGGCGCTTCGATCTTGGCCTGTACCGGTGGCGGCTGGATGCGCGGTGCCGGCTCGGGCTCCCGGCTGGAAACGCGGGGGTGCTCCCGCGGTGCATCGAGCTGTTGGACAGGTTGGGCCGGCTCTCTTGCCGTCAACGTCTCCAGTGTTGGTCGTTCTGTCACCAGTGGCTGCGCGCTCGGCTGCCGCGAGGTATCGCCAATGCCGCTCTCGATGACGATATCGGTCGGACCGCCGATCATCACCAGGTGCTCGACGCCGTCGCGGCGGATCAGCACGATGCGGCGCCGCGCGTCGATGGCAGCGGCGTCCAGCACCTGCAGGCGCTGCTGGCGGCCCTTGCCGCCGCGCACGAAAGGAGACGGTGCGCGGTTTCGCACGAGCCAAAGCACCCCGAACAGCACCAGCAGGGCAACCGCCACGCCTCCGGCGGCAACGAACAGGCGGCTGCCATAGGTTCCTGCTATGTCGTCCAGCATTGTCGATCCTCCGTTATGTTGATTCGGCGTCGCGATAGTTCACAAGTGTTGGGAACCGGATGTTTGATCGCGCACCGGTCGACGATCATAGGTATAGGATCGCCTGAGAAACAAGATGTCTTTGGCCTTTGTCCAACAAGCTCAGCGGAAATCTTGCCGCGCGCGGCGCTCTGAACCATGTTCTGCAGGAAGCTGGCGCAGTTCCTTGTGAATTCAAGCCTTTCTGGGCTGCAGGCCGCTTTTTGCCGGTGCCGCGACTTGCTAAGAAGATCAAAGTCCTGATTCCAAAAGTCCGTCGACACCTTTGACGGAATGCGGAGCGGACCAACGAGGGGTTCATGACCAAGCTGCGTCAGTCCGACGAGTATAGCGTGCCGCTGGTCGATCGCGGGGTTCGTTCCGGAATCGTGCTTCGCATCATTCTTCTGGCGCTGGTGCTGATTGCCGCCGCTGCGGCGTTCGTGGTGTTCAAAAACGAGCTCGACAACGAGATCGTGCTCGGGGCACTCGGGATCCTGGCGATGGTCGGGATCTTCTTTCTCGTCTCGTCCGTGATCGGCTTCGTCGAGGTCATGCCGCAGACCCAGTCGGACAGCCTTGCCCGGTCCTTTCTCAACAGCCACCCGGACGGAACGCTGATCACCGACGACAAGGGGCGGATCGTTTACGCCAATCTCGCCTATGGCGATCTGACAGGGGCAAAGAAGACCAGCGAGGTCCAGTCGCTCGACACGCTGCTATCGCGCAACCGCGAATCCAACCAGGCGCTCTACCGGCTTTCGAACGCATTGCGCGAAGGCAAGGAGGGCAGCGAGGAGTTCCGGCTGATGAAGCCGCTCGGTCCCGTGGGCACCAGCGGCTCGGGCGCCCACTGGTACAGGCTGAAGGCGCGATTGCTGCCGCCCGGACAGTCGCGCGGCAAGGCGCTGCATATCTGGCAGATTACCGACATCACCTCGGAGCGCGACGATCAGGAGCGTTTCTTCAAGGAACTGCAGAACGCCATCGACTATCTCGACCATGCGCCGGCCGGGTTCTTCTCCGCCGGCCGCAAGGGCGAGATCTTCTATCTGAACGCGACGCTTGCCGAGTGGCTTGGCCTCGATCTCACCAAGTTCACCCCGGGTTCGATCTCCGTTGGCGATCTCGTCGCCGGCGAGGGCCTGGCGTTGATCCAGTCAGTACAGGCGGAGCCTGGTCTCAAGAAGACCGTCACCCTCGACCTCGACCTCAGGAAGGGCAACGGCCAGAGCCTGCCGGCCCGCCTCGTCCACAGCGTCACCTCCATGCGCGATGGCGCGCCGGGCGAGAGCCGGACCATCGTTCTCGGTCGCCAGAAGGACGACGATGACGACCAGTCGGCCTCTGTCGCAGCGATGCGGTTCACCCGCTTCTTCAACAATACGCCGATGGCGATTGCTTCCGTTGACGGGGCCGGGCGGATTTTACGCACCAACGCGCCGTTCCTGAAGCTGTTTTCCAACGTCGTCTCGCGTGACGATATCGAGCGTGGGGCTGCGCTTGAGGTGATCTTCAGCGAGAGCGAGCGGCCACGGCTGGCCCAGGCCTTCGCCGCCGCCAAGGATCGCCAGGGTGACATTCCATCGATCGATTCCCGCAATCCGATGGATGAGACGCGGCATTTCCGCTTCTATATCAACGCCGTCATCGAGCAGAGCGATGAGGCGCCCGAGGAAGCGGCGATCGTCTACGCCGTCGAAGTGACCGAGCAGAAGGCGCTCGAGGCACAGATGGCGCAGACCCAGAAGATGAACGCGGTGGGAACGCTTGCCGGCGGCATCGCCCACGACTTCAACAATGTGCTCACCGCCATCCTGTTGTCCTCCGACCATCTGTTGCTGCAGGCGCGGCCGGCCGATGCGAGCTTTGCCGATCTGATGGAGATCAAGCGCAACGCCAACCGCGCAGCCGTGCTGGTCCGCCAGCTGCTGGCGTTCTCCCGCAAGCAGACCATGCGCCCAACGGTCATCAACCTTACCGATGTCATCGGCGATCTCAGGATGCTGGTGGAGCGGTTGCTGTCTGGCACCCGCGTCAAGCTCGAGGTCGAATACGGCCGCGATCTCTGGCCGGTGAAGACCGATCTTTCGCAGTTCGAACAGGTGTTGATCAACCTTTGCGTCAATGCCCGCGATGCCATGCCCGAGGGCGGCAGGCTGGTGCTGCGGACCCGCAATGTCTCGGCTGCCGATATGGTCGCTTTCAACTCGGCCTACCTGCCGCAGGAAGACATGGTGTTGGTCGAAGTCAGCGACAACGGCACCGGTATTGCGCCTGAAATCATGGACAAGATCTTCGAGCCGTTCTTCACCACCAAGGACGTCGGCAAGGGCACCGGCCTCGGCCTTGCCATGGTCTACGGCATCGTCAAGCAGTCCGGCGGCTATATCCAGCCCGATTCCGAGGTCGGCAAGGGCACGACGTTCCGCGTCTTCCTGCCGCGCCACATCATCGAAGTGCTGCCGCTTGGCGAAGGCGAACTGGAGGCACCGAACGTACCGCCGATGGGCCAGGGTGCCGTCATGCCCGAGGTCGAGCAGGCGGACCTGACCGGCAAATCGGCGGTTGTCCTTTTGGTCGAGGACGAGGAAGCGGTCCGCCGCGGCGGCAAGCGCATGCTGGAAACGCGCGGCTACACGGTTCACGAAGCGGGGTCTGGCGTCGAGGCGCTGGAGATTCTTGAGGAACTGGAAGGCAAGGTCGATGTCGTCGTTTCCGATGTCGTCATGCCGGAGATGGACGGGCCGACCCTGCTGCGCGAATTGCGCAAGATCTATCCAGACATGAAGTTCATCTTCGTCTCAGGCTACGCCGAGGACGCCTTCGCCCGCAATCTGCCGGCCGATTCCAAGTTCGGCTTCCTGCCGAAGCCGTTCTCGCTGAAGCAGCTGGCAGTGGCGGTCCGCGAGATGCTCGACAGCTAAGGCCAGGCTCCACGCCGTCCCGCCATCCTATCCACGGCGGGCGATGAGAATGCCGACCAGGACGACCGCGCCACCGATGGCCTGGAGCGGCCCGATGGCTTCTGCGAGCAGGATCCAGGCGAGGAGGGCCGCGACGACCGGCTGCAGAAGCAAGGTCAGCGAAGAGAAGGCGGGCGGCAGATAGGCGAGCGCATAGGTGATCGCCACCTGGCCGCCGGCATGGCTGATGAAGGCCAGGCCGATCAGCATCGACCAGCCGAACAGACTTGGCGGCAGCATCACCCCTTCCGCCAGCAGCGCGATCGGCAACAGGCAGACAGCCGCTGCGGCCGTGCTCCAGATCATGATCTGCAGCGTGTCGAACCGGCTGCGCAGCCGGCCGATGACGAGGATATAGCCGGCATAGAAGAGGGCCGCGACGGTCGCCAGTCCATCGCCGCGCAGATCTCCATGGGCAAGACCGGCAAGACCGCCCTTGAGCGTCACGATGCCGACCATCGCCGTCGCCAGCCCCAGCAGGAACAGCCCCGAAATTTGGGCGCGCAGGAACAGCCAGCCAATGACGGCGACGAAAATCGGCGCCAGATTGGCGAGCAGCGTCGCATTGGCAACCGACGTCATGTGGATCGAGAGATGCCATGTGACGAGGTCGGTCGCCAGGAACAGGCCCGGCAGCACCAGCATGAAGCCGTCGGCAAGACTGGCCGGGCGGATGGCCGATTTTTCCCGCCTGGCAAGGGCGAAGATGAGGAGCGGGATCAGCGCCAGCGCGACCCGCCAGAAGGCGGTGGCCAGAGGGCCCACCTCGGAGAGCCGGACGAAGATCGGCGAGCCGCCGATGGCAGCGCCCCCGAGAACCAAGGCCGCCAGCGGAATGCCATTGTCGACCGCCTTAGCGGCATCGGAGCGGATGAGCTTTGACAAGGGCGTCGTCCTGTTGCGCTGACCAAAAAAGAAAGCCGCGCCGATATCAGGCGCGGCATGTGTTCAGGACTTGCGGTGCGCTTCAGTCCGCCAGGGCGACGGCGATTTCGGCGGCGAGCCGGGCATTGTTTTCGACCAGCGCGATGTTGGTCTTCAGGCTGCGGCCGTCGGTAATGTCGAAGATGGTGCTGAGCAGATAGGGCGTGACGGCCTTGCCGACCACTTCCTCGCGCTCGGCACTGTCGAGCGCGCGTTCGATGTAGATCTCCATCTCCTCGCGCTCGATCTCGTCTTCTTGCGGCACCGGATTGGCGATCAGCATGCCGCCATCGATGCCCAGCTGCTCGCGCACGGTCTGGAAATTGGCAATGGCGGCCGGGCTGTTCAGCGTCAGCGGGCTCGGCAGGCCCGATGCCCGCGACCAGAAAGCCGGGAACTCGGCACTCCCGAAGGTGACAACCGGCACGCCACGGGTTTCGAGCACTTCGAGCGTCTTAGGGATATCAAGGATCGCCTTGGCGCCGGCGCATACGACGATGACGCCGGTGCGGGCCAGTTCTTCGAGGTCGGCGGAGATGTCGAAACTGGTCTCGGCGCCGCGGTGGACACCACCGATGCCGCCTGTCGCAAAGACCTTGATGCCCGCCCGGGCGGCGGCAATCATCGTCGCGGCGACCGTCGTCGCGCCGGTGCGACGCTCGGCAATCGCGAAGGCCAGATCGGCACGGGAAACCTTCATGGCATCCGTGGTCTGGGCGAGGCTCTCGAGTTCGGCGGGCTCCAGGCCGATATGCAACGTCCCGTGGATGACGGCGATGGTTGCCGGAACAGCACCTTCCTCGCGGATGATGGCCTCGACGCTGCGGGCCATGGAGATATTGCCGGGATAGGGCATTCCATGGGTGATGATCGTCGATTCGAGCGCGACGATCGCTGCGCCGCGCGCCTTGGCAGCGGCGACCTCCGTCGAATAGGAGATCGGCAGCAGGGCGGAAAACGGTCTGGTCATGGGCTTGGCCACCTGAATTGACGTGTTTGACGAGCGGGATGAGGCTTCATGACAGTATTTCGGCCTCCGGGACAAGGGCTAGCGTCTGCTGGAGCAGCTCCGGCGACAGATTTTCAGAGGTCGCGTAGGGCGACTGGACGGTGATCGCCGCGGCCGCTGCGCCGTGGCGGACAGCCTGCGCGAGATCGTGTCCGGCCAGCAATGCCGCCAAGACACCGGCGGCAAGCGAATCGCCGGCGCCCGTGACATCTGCGATCTCGGGGAGGGTCGGTGGCTGTAGCGTGAGTGTGAGATCTTCTGAAAAGGCGACCAGCGGCCGCTGTCCCCGGGTGATCACGCCACCCCTGAGGCCAAGCGTCCTGAGCTGCGCAACCCATTCGCGCGGATCTTCTGGTCGGCTTTGGGTCAAAGCTTCCGCTTCGGCCTGGTTGAGAAAAAGATAGGAGATGCCGCCGAGGCAAGGGCTGAGGCGCACCACCTTGGCCGGCGAGATGGCGATGGCGGCCAGCGGCTTGGCCATATCGGCGCACCTGGCCGCGATCGCCGCCAGCGTTTCCGTCGGCAGGTTGGCGTCGCAGAGGACGAGGTCGCATTCGGCAAAGGCATCGCGGACCGCGCGGATCATCAGCCGGCGTGGGCCGAACAGCTTATAAAGCTCCATATCGGCCAGAGCGATGACCAGATTGCCGTCATTCTCGATGATCGCGGTGTAGCTCGGCGTCTTGCGATCGAGGAAGACGAACGGACGGTCGTCGACGCCGGCGTTGCGGGCGGATGTAGCGACCATCTCGCCGAGAACATCGCCCCCGCGCGGGGAAATCATCCGCACGGCATGGCCGAGCCTTGCCAGATTGCGGGCCGCATTGAAGCCACCGCCGCCAGGCTCCTCGAACCAGGCACCGGGATTGCTGGCGCCGGCATTCGTCTCCCCAAAGATCCGACCGCGCCGATCGATATGGGCGCCGCCCAGAACGAGAATCGACTTAGACATCGAAGGCTCCAACGGCGCTCAAACGGGCGATTCGGAGCACATTTTCGAAGTCGGGAAGGAGCTTCTTATGGGCCCTAAGCCATTGCCTCGAAAGGGGAAAACAAATATAGAACAAAGCTCGTTTTACCTTTTCGTTTCAATAATTTGATAGACACTTGCGGAAGCGGAACAAAAAGAGTACAAAATTCCCATGAACTGCTTCGTTGCCTGTACGGCTTCAATAACCTAAAGGTGGACCCTATGTCACAGAATAGTTTGCGGCTCGTAGAG
>Ga0070670_100002267_pt1 | contig 15823 bp, 12 predicted proteins | sample KBSS63metaG_FD_64665 | JGI IMG/M metagenome (GOLD analysis project Ga0070670, IMG submission 64665) | Switchgrass rhizosphere microbial communities from Kellogg Biological Station, Michigan, USA - KBS S6-3 metaG | ecosystem: Host-associated > Plants > Roots > Rhizosphere > Soil ... | reverse complement strand
TCGAGCGCACCGTGCGCGTGCGCGTGGCACTCGCGCTTGCAGCCGGCGTGGCGCTCGGCGGCGCTCTGCGCGCGTTCGATCTCGCCGGCAGCGCCAATGCGATCCATGCGCACACGCAGGGCGTCCTGTTCGTGACATCGAAGTGGTTCGTCGTGAGCCCGATGGAAATTCTGCGACTGCAGGGAATGCTTTTCCTCGGCGGTCTCGCGCTGATACCGGTTCTGGCGCCGGTGTGGCGCCATCGTGCCGATGCGCGCGCCATCACGGCCATGGCCGCGATTCCGTTTGCGCTCGCGTTCGTCCCGTGGGTGGCGACGCCGCTTTTTGCGCGCGGCAGCTACATGGTGTTTCGCACATTGCTCAACGTGCCCGTCTACGCGGCCATCGTTACCTGCGCCGTGTGGCTGGCACAGGGCGTGCGGCGCCGGCACCGGGGTGCACTGCTGATCGGTATCCCGGCCGCTCTGGTGTGGCTTTTGATTTTCGCGCGACCGGCGACGCGATCGCTCGCGCGCGAGGTCCGCGCGCAGTCAGAGGCGCCCGCGCGTTCCGGAGCTCCGGTTGCGCCCGCGTTGCGCGATGCCATCCGTGAGCTGCCCTCCAACGCGGTGCTCCTCTCCGATCCAGCAACGTCGTACGCGCTCTCCGCGGTTACCTCGGCGCGCTTTGTCGCGGTGGAGGGGCAGCACGCCACCCCTCGTGACCCGTTTGCCGTCGACAGGCTCCGGGCGGTGCGCGACGTCCTCTCGCCCTACGTGATGCCGAACGAAGCGGTGAACGCATGCAGGCGCTTCCATGTTGCGTACGTCATCGTGAATCCGAATCCGCCGCCCGGTGCGTCGCGTTTCATGTCCGGCTGGTCGCGCCCGCAGTACCCGGCCACGTTCGCCCGCATGGAAGCCATGTCGCAGGCGTTTGCGCTCATCGACACGGTGGCCGGCGCCCGCATCTATCGCTTCGAGACCGGCGCTCCCGTGGACTGGTCGTGGTCGGTGCAGGACCAGCCGGTGCGCGTGGGATCGCCGTCGCTCCAACCGTGCAGCGTGAATGCTCCCGGCGACGAGTTTGTGATACGCGGTCTCTCGGTCTCGCCGTCGAATGCCATGCCGGGTGACACGGTGCAGGTGACGCTGGGGTATCGTCGTGACGCACCCGCGCGCTTTCAATTGCCGCTCTTGATGCACGTGCGCTTCGATCATGAGACGCTGGAGCGCGCGCGCGAATATCCCGGCGAAAAGATCGTGCGGCGCCTCGGCGACGGAAGGAGCGGCGTGCGCACGCGCTTTCGCGCCGATTTGCTTCCGGGGCACGGCGTGTACGACGTCGATTTGTGGCCGGTCGGATTCGATCTGTGCGAAACCTTTCCGGTGGTGGTTCCGCCCGGCGCCAGGCAGGGACGCTATGACGTTCGTGTGGCAGTCGCTTACGATACCGTGGTGCCGAATTTTCACCTTCGCGACATCCTGTACAACCGTGACCACTACTCGGGAGAGGTGTGCGGCTCGCTCAGCGTGGTGGGGAAGTTGACGGGCGCAGCGCCATGATCCGGATCTGTTATGTCGTCGATGCGCCGTTTCTGGGCGGCGCCGAGCTCTACATCTCGCGCCTGATCTCGGCGCTGGATAGAGGCGCGTTTGCGACCAGTGTGCTCATGCGCCGCGATGTGCGCGATGCGCGCCTTGTCGAATGGGCCGACGCACTGCGCGGGCGCGGCACCGGTGTGGTGAGCGTGCCGATGCGCCTGCCGTGGGTGCCGGCAGATGCCTGGCGCATTTACCGCGCGCTGGATGCGCTGGCACCGCACATCGTGCACGTGAACGTCCCCGGGCCGTACGACGGTCAGTTCGGGCTCGTACTGCCGATCGCGCGCGCGACCGGCGCGCGCACCGTCGTCACCGAGCACCTGCCCATGGTGCCGCCGCTGTGGAAGCGCGCCCTCGTCAAACGGATCGGTTACCGCGCGCTCGATGTGGCCGTCACCATGACGCGCGCCAACGCCGGATATCTCATCGAAAAGCAGGGGGTGCCGAGCCGGAAGGTCCGCGTGGTTGCGAACGGCATCCCGCGCGCATTCGGCGCCGTGGAGAACGCCGCCCAGCGCCGTTGGGAGCTGGGCCTCAAGGATCCGCAGGTGCTCGTCGCCTATGTCGGCAACATTCTTCCGCACAAGGGGTTGAGACGCTTGATTGAAGCCATGTCGAGGGCCGGCTCGCGCGCCAGTCTGCACCTCGTGGTGGCGGGCACGGGGAGCGACGAGGCGGCCTGCCGGCAGCTCGCCGCCGACCGCGGACTGGCCGCGCAGGTGACGTTTCTGGGCTGGCGGTCGTCGTCCGAAACCGAAGCCATCCTCGCGGCCAGCGATGTGCTGGCACTGCCGTCGGAGTGGGAAGGGCTGCCGTACGTGCTCCTGGAAGCGATGGCGTGCGCGCGACCCGTCATCGCGGGACGCGTGTTCGGAATTCCGGAAGTGGTCGACGACGGTGTGACGGGTGTGCTCGTGGATCCGCTGCGCATCGACGAGATCGCGCACGCGCTCGACCGTCTCGGTGATGCGGCGCTGCGCGAAAAAATGGGAGCCGCCGCGCGCACGCGCTTCGAGCGCCTGTTCACGCTCGAGATCCAGGCGGCGCGCATGCAGGCACTCTACCGTTCGCTCGTGAACGGAAGCACGGCCAGAGGCGCAGCATGAGCACGCGCCCGAAGGTTCTCCTGGTGAAACCCATTTTGCCGTGGCCGCCCAGCCAGGGCACTCGTGTGGTCTCGGCCGCGATCATCGAAGCGCTGCTTCCCGAGTACGACGTCACCGTTCTGGCCCGCATTCTGGATGCGTCGGAAAGGCAGTCTGTCGCGGAGCTCGAAGCGATGGGTGTGCGCGTGGTGACCGTGTATCCGCGCAACCGCCGGAGCTTCGTGGCGCGCGTGGCGTATCGCGCCGCGTACTCGGTGCGCTCGGTTTTCACCGGACGTTCACTCAAGAGTCTTTACGACTGTCCGGGCGCGGTTGTGCGCGCGGCCCGGGAGCTCGCGCACGAGCACTTCGACCTGGTGATCCTCGAATACTGGCAGATGCACCCGCTCTTGCGCGTTTTCGATCGCGAGCGCACCGTGCTTCTCACGCACGACATCGATCTGATCGTGAATGCGCAGCGCGCCGTGCTGGAAGAAGGTCTCGTGGCGAAAGCGGCCGCGCTCAGACGCTGGCACACCGAGCGCAGCGAAGAAGTGCTCGCGTACCGCGCGGCGCGGCACGTGTGGGCGCTCACCGCGCGGGATGCGGGCGCGGTCCAGAAGCTCTCGAACGGTGCGCCATCGGTGGACGTGATGCCGTTCGGTCTCGGCGAGGAACAGTTTGCCGCCGACATCCATGCGCGTACGTCGCGCGAGATTCTCTTTCTCGGTGCGATGGGCGCTGCGTTCAATCGCGACGCACTCGCGTATTTCGCAACCGATGTGTATCCGCTGCTCGCTTCCATCGATGGAATTCAATTCACCGTGGTCGGTGGTGCGCTTCCGGAATCGCTGTCGTGGTTCGGAGCGTTGCGTCATGTGGAAGTGGCGGGTCATGCGCGCGATGTCGCGCCGTTCTACGCGCGCGCGGCATGCCTGGTGGTGCCGCTGCGCTACGGCGGGGGATTGCGCATTCGCATTCTGGAAGCGATGGCTGCCGGTATTCCCGTGGTGGCCTCGCCGGTGGCCGTCGAAGGCATGTCGCTTGAGCCGGAGAAGCACCTGCTGGTTGCCCCTACGCCGGCCGATTACCGGGTCCATATCGAACGGCTCCTCGCCGATCCCGTCCTGGGCCAGTCCCTCGCGCGCGAAGCCAAAGCCCATATCTATCGTGTTTACGGGCCTCAAGCTCGCTCCGAGGGCATCCGCGATCTCGTCCGCACACGCCTCACCGAGTAGACGTTCCCAGTCGTTTCCCTAGGGGCTTTTTAGGGCTTCAGAGCAGAAAATCGACTGGAAGCGGCCTCCGTAACTGTGCTAAAATCAACTGGCTCGCGTCAGGGGTCTGGTCTCCAAACGTAAGGACATTTCCGGGTGTCATCGATGGGGCAGAAGCAACGGGTCCCTTTCCTGGACCTAACGCTGCAACACCGAGATCTGCACGATGAAATCACCGCGGCCGTCACGCAGACGATCGCCCGCGGCGATTTCATTCTAGGATCATCGCTGGAGGAGTTCGAACGCGAATTCGCCCGCTACTGCGGCTGTGAATTTGCCATCGGTTTGAGCTCGGGCACTGCCGCGCTTCATCTCGCCCTCCTCGCCGCCCATGTGGGCGCTGGAGATGAAGTCATTACGGTTCCCAATTCGTTCATCGCCACGGTCGAATCCATCGTGTACACGGGCGCTACACCCGTGCTCGTCGATGTGGATCCGGCCACGTTCTGTCTCGACGCGGCGCGCTTCGAAGCAGCGATCACGCCGCGCACGAAAGCGGTGATTCCGGTTCATCTGTACGGCCAGCCCTGCGACATGGACGCCATCAACGCGATCGCGAAGCGTCACGGCATTGCGGTCATCGAGGATGCCTGCCAGGCGCACGGGGCGACGTACAAGGGGAAGAGGACGGGCGGCCTCGGAACCGCGGCCGCATTCTCGTTCTATCCCACCAAGAACCTGGGCACCGTCGGCGACGGCGGCGCGGTGACGACGAATGATCCGGAGCTCGCGAAGCGCATGCGCGCCTTGCGCCATCACGGCCAGTATCAGCCCAACGTCTTTCCGGAAGTCGGATACAACTACCGGCTCGACACGCTGAAGGCTGCCGTCCTGAACGTCAAGCTCGCGCACCTGGAGCGCTGGAATGCACGCCGGCGCGCCATTGCAGAGAAGTACCGCAACCGTCTCGAGGGCACTGAATTCGCGTTTCAGTCCCGCGTGAACGGTACGGAGCCCGTGTTTCACATTCTTGCCGTCCGGCACTCGCGCCAGCGCGCGGTGCAGGATGCGCTCAACGCGGCGGGGATCGGTTGGGGCAAGCATATCGTTCCTCCCGCGCATCGGCAGCCGGGGTACGCACACCTCGCGAAGGCGGGGAAATTCCCGGTGAGTGAGACGCTAGCCGACCAGCTAGTCTCGTTGCCCGTTTTTCCGGAGCTGACAGACGACCAGGTCGACGTGGTGGCCGATGTTTTGTCTCGAGTCGAAGTATCCGTTTGAATTGCACCCACCAGATTCGAGGTCAGCAGCCGTGAAGAAGAATCTTGCAGCGTTCAGATACTCCGAACAGAAGGTCATCCCCCTGTACGCGACCGATGCCGTACGCGGCGCCTCTCCCGTCATCCCCCTGACGGACGAAGCGCGCGGCGGAGGATGGGCGAAGCGCGGCTTCGACATCCTGTTCACCCTCATGATCGCGCTCGTGGGAATGCCTTTCTACATGCTCATCGCCGCCCTGATCAAGCTCACGTCGGAGGGCCCCGTGCTCTTCGTGCAGGAGCGCGTGGGGCAGGATGGACGCGTCTTCAAGTTCTACAAGTTCCGCACCATGCTGGTGGACAACAGCGACACCCAGCACCGGAGCTTTGCCGAAGACTTCATCAAGGGCCGTCTCATGTCCGAAGAGGGCGACCGGCGCGTGTTCAAGTTGCAGAACGATCCACGCGTCACCGCTATCGGCCGCTTCCTGCGCAAGACGAGCCTCGACGAGTTGCCGCAGTTCATCAACGTTCTCCGCGGCGAGATGACGCTGGTGGGACCGCGTCCGCCGTTATCCTACGAGCTCGCCCACTACAAGGAATGGCACCGCGGACGTCTCGCCGTTAAGCCCGGGCTGACCGGCCTGTGGCAGGTGAGCGGTCGCAGCACCGTTCCGTTCGACGAGATGGTCATGCTCGACCTGTATTACATCGAGAACTGGTCGCTCGCTCTCGACATGAAGATCATTGCCCGCACGGTGCCGGTGATGTTGTTCGGCCTGGGCGGATATTGATCCTCCAGTTTCACACACAGGAGTAACTCCGTTGATTCGCATCGGTGTGATCGGTTGCGGCTATTGGGGCCCCAACCTGATTCGTAATTTTTCTCACCTCAAGGGTTCCGACGTCGTGATCTGCTCGGACCTCTCCGAGGAGCGGCTCGCGCACATGCGCAGCCTCTATCCCAAGCTGGAAACCACGACCGACTACCGTCGCGTGCTCGCGCACAAGGACGTGGACGCCGTGGTGGTGGCAACGCCGCCCGAGACGCACTGCAAGCTCGCCATCGAAGCGCTGCGCGCGGGCAAGCACGTGTTCGTGGAAAAACCGCTGGCGTTGTCGTCCGCCGAGGGCGCAAGCATGGTGGCGGAGGCCGAGAAAGCCGCTCGCGTGCTTCTGGTGGGGCACACCTTCGTGTACACGGCTGCGGTCAACAAGATCAAGGAAGTGATCGACTCGGGCGAGCTGGGCGAGATCTTCTATGTCAGCACGACGCGCGTGAACCTGGGCATCTTCCAGGAGCGCGTGAACGTGGTGTGGGATCTGGCGCCGCACGACATCTCGATACTGAACTATATCCTCGACCGCATGCCGGAATCGGTGACAACCCAGGCCAGCTGCTCGATCCGCAAGAATGTCGAGGACGTGGCGTTCATCAATCTGCGCTACCCCGGCAACGTGCTGGCGCACATCCATGTCAGCTGGCTCAACCCCAACAAGATCCGCTCCACCACCGTCGTGGGCTCGAAGAAGATGCTCGTGTACGACGACATCAGCGCGCTGGAGAAGATCCGGATCTACGACAAGGGTGTCACGGTGACACCGCACTACGACACCTTCGGTGAATTCAATCTGTCGTACCGCTATGGCGACATTCTGATCCCGCGCCTCGACGACGCCGAGCCGCTCAAGGTGGCGTGCCAGCACTTCGTCGACTGCGTGGAGAAGAACGTGAAACCGCGCAGCTCGGGCGCGCACGGTCTCGAGACGGTGCGCGTGCTCGAGGCCGCGGTAGCTTCCATTCGTGAGGGCGGCCGCGTCATCGACGTGGAGCCCGTGAGCACCGGAGGCGCGTAGCGCACGGTGGAGAAACGCCGGATAGCCGTAGTCGCTTCGACCTTCGGCGTGGGCGGCGCCGAAATCGTCACCGGCAACGTCCTGCGCCGCCTGCCGAAAGACCGCTACGATGTCCGGTTGTTCTTCCTGCACGACGCGGGCGTGATCGGCCGCGATCTGTTCGCGGAAGGATTCACGGGTGCCGAGCACATGTGCCGGTACCGGCGCGATCCCGCCGGCGCGCTCCGGCTGGCGCGATCGTTTTCGTCGTTCCGTCCCGGGCTGTTCTGGTCCATGGATCACATGGATGCGATGTGGCTGGGACGAGGCGCCGCGCTCATCGCCGGCACGCCGGCATCGGTGATCGCGTCGCACTCGACGGGCCTCGTGGGCGCCAACGGACGCACCCGGCCGAGCTTCGGAAGTCGCGAGCGTGTGTTGGTGGAGTTCGTGACGCGCGTGATCGCGGTGTCGCGAACGCACGCGCGCTACCTGGCGCAGGTGACGGGACTTCCGCACGAGCGCATTGCCGTGATCGCGAATGGAATCGATCTCTCCGCCTGGCCCGCCGTCAGCGCAGAAGGGCGGCGTGAGGCGCGGGAGCATCTGGGCCTCGGTGCCGGCGAGAACGTGGTGAGCATGATCGCCGCACTGCGACCGGAAAAGGCGCACGAGGTCGTGCTGGACGCCGTCGCGGTGCTGGCAGCGCGCGGAAAGAAGGTACGCGTCCTCTTCGCCGGAGACGGACCGCGACGCGAAGCGCTGAGGACCCAGGCGCAGCAGCTGGGAATCGAGACGAGCGTCGAATTCCTGGGCTTCCGGCGCGACGTGGCGCGCTTGCTGCATGCCAGTGACATGGTGCTGCTGCCATCGCACAACGTGGTGGAGACGCTTCCGTTGTCCGTGCTGGAAGCCATGGCGAGCGGCATCCCGGTGATTGCGTCGCGGGCGGGCTCGGTGCCCGAGGTCGTGATCGACGGCGAGACCGGTCTCGTGGTAACACCGGGAAGCGTGGACGAGCTGGCACGCTCCATCGCCGCCGTCCTCGACGATCCGCTGGCGGCCTCCCGGCGCGCGGAACTTGCGCGCGAGCGCGTAGAGACGTATTACTCGGTGGACCGGACCACGAACGGTTACCTCGAGCTGTTCGATGAAGTGATGACGGCGTAACCGGAAGAAGCCTAATGATCCAGGACCCGCGCCATACTTCGACACACGAGCCCGCGCCCGGTTATCCGACCGACGCCATCATTGCGCTCACCTATCGCTGCGATGCGCGCTGCGAGATGTGCAACATCTGGCAGCTCAAGCCGCAGGAATTCCTCTCCATCGACGACTACGCCAAGGTTCCGTCGTCGCTCAAGGACATCAATATTTCCGGCGGCGAGGCCTTCATGCGCAGCGACGTGGTCGACATCGTGAAGGTGATCCACGCCAAGTGCGGCAACCCGCGCATCGTCGTGTCGACAAACGGATTTCGCACCGACAAGATCGTCGCGGCCATGGAAGAGCTGCGCAAGACCATTCCCAACATCGGCGTCGGGGTGTCGCTCGACGGCATCGGCGAGACGCACAACAAGATTCGCGGCGTGAAGCACGCGTGGGAGAACGCCACCGCGACGCTCAAGCAGCTGCGCGAGCGCGGCTTCACAAACATCCGCATCGGCTTTACGGCCATGAACGAAAACGTGCACGAGATGCGCCAGGTGTACGACTACGCCAACCAGATCGGCGTCCAGTTCACCACCGCGGTGGCGCAGAACTCCGAGATCTATTTTTCCACGCAGGTGAACCAGGACGTCTCCAACGAGACGCTCTACGACGCGCTCGGCTACGTGATGAACCATGAGCTGCGCAGTTATCACCCCAAGCGCTGGCTGCGCGCGTACTTCGAATCCGGCACGCTTGTGTTCAACCGCGAGAAGAAGCGGCTGCTCGAGTGCCGCGCCGGCATCGATTTTTTCTACCTGGCGCCGGAAGGCATCGTGTATCCGTGTCTGACCATTCCATCGCCGATGGGAGACCTCAAGGGCACCTCCTTCGAGTCGCTGTGGGAGTCGTCACAGGCCGCCCAGGTGCGGCGCGAGATCGCCGGCTGCGAGCAGTGCTGGATGATCTGCACGGCGCGCTCCGAGCTCAAGAAGAACCTGCCGCGCGCGCTGGGGTGGATCGCGCGCGAAAAAGTCAGGTCGCACCTCTCCCGTTAACGCCCCGGTGCAGTCGGGCCGGCCGCGTGTGATCATTCTCCAGGCCAACAAGTTTTTCTTCGAGAAGGGCGGCAGCGAACGCTACATGTTCGCGCTGTGCGACGCGCTCACCGGGCGGGGGCACGAGTTGCTGCATTTCTCCATGGCGCATCCGAACAACCGGCCGTCGCAGCAGAGCGGATATTTCGTGCCGCAGCGCGACTATGACGGCCCCCTGCGTCCCGCTTCGGTGCCCGCGCTCCTCAATTTTGTATGGTCACGTGAGGCGGCGCGCCGGCTGGATGCGCTCCTCTCGGAGCGCCTTCCGGACGTTGCGCACATGCACAATATCTACCACCAGTTGACGCCCTCGATCATTGCGGCCCTGTCGCGTCGCGGTGTCCCGGTGGTGATGACACTCCACGACTACAAGCTGGTGTGCCCGAGCTACGGCATGTTCGCGCACGGTGAGCCGTGTTATCGCTGCCGCGGCGGGCGCTACCATCATGCGGTCACGGTGGGGTGCGGTGGCTCGCGCGCGCGCTCGGCCATGCTGGCCACGGAAGCGTACTGGCAGAAGCGAACGCGTGTGTACGATCTCGTCGACTGCTTCATTGCGCCCAGCGCGTACATGCGTGACGTCATGGTCGATTCCGGAATCGCGCCGGAACGCGTGATTCACATTCCCCAGTTGAGCCCCGAAGCCGGCGTTCCGGAGGCGCTTTCGGAGGACGAACAGCGTCTGCTTGCGGACCTGCCCGCGCGCTTCGTGATGTACGCGGGGCGGGTGAGCGCGGAAAAGGGCGTCGACGTGCTCGTCGAGGCCATGTCGCGCATCCGCGATGTTCCGCTCGTGATCTTCGGTGAGGGCCCGATGGCCGCGCCGCTTCGCCTCGCATGCGAGAAGTCGGCCGCGAGGAACGTGTATTTTGCCGGCCACGCGCGACGAACCATTCTGGAGCACGCGTTCGCCCGCACCGAGGCCCTCGTCGTTCCCAGCCTGTGGGCCGAGAATGCGCCCATGGTGGTCCTCGAGGCCGCGCGCGCCGGGGCGCCCGTCATCGCCACGGACCGCGGGGGCCTGCCCGAGCTCGCGGGGCGCGCCGGCGGCTGCATCGTGCCGGCCGGAGACGCCGCTGCGCTTGCGGATGCAATCCGGAGCGTGTGGGAAAACACGGACGAGTGGAAAGCGCGCGCGCGGACGGCCTGGAACGCCCATCGTGCCGCGCACGAAGCCGCGAACCATGTGCGGGCCATCGAGGCGATCTACCAGCGCGCGATCACGCGCCGAAGGGCCGCATGACGCGGCGCACCGGCATGCGGCCGCTTCGCATTGCGATGATCGGCCAGAAGGGAATTCCCGCGCGCTACGGCGGCGTGGAGACGCACGTCGAAGCGGTGGCGACGAGACTCGTCGAACGCGGCCACGAGGTATGGGCATTCTGCCGTTCGCGGCTGCGTCCCGGCACCAACGGCGAGCCGCATCCCGAAGGCTATCATGTCAACGGCGCCGCGCCCGAATTTCGCGGCGTGCGCCTTGCATACCGTCCGAGCCTCCACAGCAAGCACACCGACGCCGCCAGCCATGCGCTCCTGTGTGCGCTGGAGGCGTCGTGCAGACACAACTTCGACATCGTGCACCTGCATGGAATCGGGCCCGCGTCGTGTGCTCCGGTGGCGGGACTATTCGGCCGATCCGTCATCTCGACCTTTCATGCGCTCGACTGGCGCCAGGTAAAATGGGGAACGCGGGCGCGGGGTCTCCTGCACCGGGGTGAAGCGGTGGGTGCCCGCCACAGTGACGCCGTCATCGCCGTGTCACGGCTGATGCAGGCGCACGTGCAGAACACCCACGGCATCGAGGCCAGCTACATTCCCAACGGCGCCGCGCCCTGCACCACGCCGCCCGACGCCGCGCTCCTGGCGCCGTGGGGGCTCAAGCCCGGCGGCTACATCCTGACCGTGGGACGCATCATCCCCGACCGCGAGCTGCATACGCTGATCGAAGCCTTCAACCAGCTGCCGACCACCCTGCAGCTCGTGATCGTCGGCTCGGAAACGCCGCGCACGAGCTATTCCGAGTCACTCGAACGCTCGGCGCGCGAGCGCGTGGTGTTCACCGGAGACGTTTTTGGCGAGCGCCTGCAGGCGCTGTACGGGCACGCGTTGTTCTACGTGCTCGCATCGCGCGTGGAAGGGCTTCCCATCACGGTGTGCGAGGCAATGGCACACGGGAAAGCGCTCGTGTTGAGCGACATTCCCGAGAACGTCGAGGTGGGTGGCGACGCGGCGCGGTATTTCCGATGCGGTGACGTCAACGCGCTCCTCTCGGCGCTGGGCGATCTGTCGTCGGATGCCGCCGCGCGCGCCGATCTGGGCGCCATTGCCCTGAAGCGCTGCCGGGAAACCTATAATTGGGACCTCATTACCGAGCAGATCGAGGGCGTATATTACCGCGTCCTTTCCGGGCGCTAATTCTGCTTCGCGCCTCCGCGAGGGCGGTGCTATCTTCCCGTCATGCGATCCAATCCGCTTCAAATCGCCGCCGTTTGTGCACTGACCGCGTTCATCGCGGCCTGCGGCGCCACCGCGCCGGCCAAACAGAATTCCTCCCGTGTCGAGCCCGCCAAAGGCGGCTACGACTTCAAGTCGGAAGGGAAAATTCCGCCGCCCACCGGCGGCTCGGCGCATCCGGAGGCGGATGTGGAGGAGATCGCGGTTTCGGATACCAGTCTCGATGTGTCGGAAGCGGATGCGCCGCGCGATACCACACCGCCTGCCGCGGCGCCGGTCGTCGCCGATGCCAGCGCGGATGGATTTCGCATCCAGCTTTTTGCGTCGGCCGATCGTGATGTCGCGGAAAATGCGCGCAACGTCGCGGCCAGCCGCCTCAACATGCCGGCCTATCTGGATCTCGATGCCGGCGTGTACAAGGTGCGCGTCGGCGACTACCTGACGCGCGACCAGGCGGCCGCCGCGCTGCCCACCGTGCGTGCTCAATACTATCCCGACGCGTGGGTCGTCCCGGCCCGCGTCAACGTGCCGAAAGCCCGCTAACGGGTGTCGTTCAGGCCCGGGGCAAGACCGTTGACATACGTGGGATAACTCCTATAATAGCTGCTTCATCGACGAGTTTTTCGGAGCGGGAATAGCTCAGTGGTAGAGCTCCACCTTGCCAAGGTGGATGTCGCGGGTTCGAATCCCGTTTCCCGCTCCATTTTTCCTTTTTCGACCCCGCCATGTCGTCAAAGCCGTCCGCCACGTCAGCCCTTCGCATGAGCCTGCTCCTGGCAGTGGGCCTGCTCGGCTACGTCATGTGGCTCCTCGGGGACGGTTATGTCGCCGGCTATGTGCTGACCGGTGTCCTGGTCCTGGTGGCCAGGGTGGCCCTGTTTCTGGGGCTGCTCTGGGCGGGCGCAACGGTGCTTGCGCGCCTGCTTCCCGGTGGGTGGCGGACACCCTTCGTCCAGCGCCGCCGGCAGGTCGTGCTGGTCGCGGCCACAACTCTGTTCTTCCTCTATTGCGTCGGTGTCTTTGTTAACCGGACATGGCTCCCGGGCCGCTACCACCCCTTGAGTTTGCTGGGGAATGCCGCGTTGCTCCTGGGCGCATTTCTCATGGCGAAATCCATGCTCAAGCTGCGCCCGGACAGAGTGCTGCCCTATGCAGCGGTCGCTCTCGCGATCGCCGCCGGCACCGCCGGTCTGCGCGCGGTGGCGTCCGAACCAACCTCCGTCGCGCCGGACACGCATCGCTCCAAAGAGACCGCGCAGACCCTCGCCACGCTGCCTTACATCGCTTTCGTTCCACCATCCGAAAAGCATGTCGAAGCCGGCATCGGTTACGCGGACACCGTGCGCGCCTTCGGTGGATTCAACCTGTGCGCGTCGCTGGTTGCACCCCGGGCTTTCCTGCTCGACATGAAGGGCAACGTGGTACACGAATGGAACAAGGACCTCGACCCGGGCTATCCATGGGAATTTGTCAGGCTGTGCCGGAATGGGGACCTGCTCGTTTCCATCCAGGACCGCAAGCTGGTCCGCCTCGACTGGAACTCGCGCATCAAATGGGTGCGCCGGCTGCGTTGCCATCACGACCTCAGTGAGGCACCCAACGGCGACATCATGGTGCTGCAGCGGACGTACGGCTTTACCACGGTTCACGACCTGCCCACGCCGTCGCGCGACGATCATGTCGTGGTGCTCTCTGCGGACGGTGAAATAAAATCCGAATTCTCGATCGGGCACATGCTGCGCGACGCCGTTCCGGTTTCGCACGCACTTCATATCTGGCGCTGGCAGTTGACCAATATCAGGACATCGATCCAGCTCCGCATGCGCAGCCTGTTCATGTTCGACAAGGGCTTCATGGATCTCCTGCACACGAACACGGTGACATGCGTCGATCGCACATACAGTCCGGCTCTGCGCGAAGGCAGTGTCATTGTGTGCAGTCCCATGATCGACGTGGTGGCGGTTATCGATCCGGTTCAGAATCGCGTGGTATGGCAGTGGGGACCGGGTGAGCTGGAGGGTCCGCACAATCCGCGGGTGCTCGACAATGGCCACATTCTGATCTTTGACAATGGCGTGCGAAGGGGGTACTCCCGCGTTGTGGAAGTGGATCCGGCGACCAATCGAATTGTATGGAGCTACGAGGACCAGAACCGAGAAGGATTCTACAGCCCGGTATGCGGCGGCGCCCAGCGCCTGCCCAACGGAAACACAATGATTACCGACACAGTAGGGGGGCGGGTTTTTGAAGTGACCCGGGACGGAGAACTGGTGTGGGAATTCTATACGCCTCTGCCGGGGGACGAGCATTTATCGGATTCGCGTCCCACCATCTATCGCATGGAGCGGGTTACCGACGTCAATTCACTGCCGGAGCTCAAAGCAACGTCTCCGTTGCCGTCGACGCAACCAAACGTGGACGGTCGCCGCAAAACCGGATAGAATCGCGGGAGCGGCGGCATAGCCAAGTGGTAAGGCGACGGTCTGCAAAACCGTTATTCTCCGGTTCAAATCCGGATGCCGCCTCCAACTTATTCTCCCAGTCACAATCATGATTGCCCGGCCCGGGTCATTCCCCCGGCCCGCGCCATAACAATGAAAAAGGCCCGCCGCTGTTGCGACGGGCCTTTTTCTATTTCAGTACCGCTCTATGAAGCTGTGATGTCGGAGATTAGCGGTAGAGACTCTTGACCTGACCCCAGGTCGACGGCCGCGTGGGAACCGTGCCGCAGTGGCCCGGACCCGTGATGCCGTTGTTGTAGTCGTCCAGGCACTGAGTGGTGGCGCTCGTGGTGCTCGGATCGAGGTAACCACTACCGACGGGCGGAACAACCAGGTTGCCGATCAGCGCATCAGCGGTCGCGATGCACGCGGAAGCGGCGGACGGATCGGCGCCCATCGCGATGTTGAGCTTGGCAGCGATCAGCTGGTGGGCAAGGCTGACGAGGCCGTTGCCGTTGACCGACTCATTGAGAATCGAGAGCAGTTCGGCCTTGGTATAGACGACCGTACCAAGCGTGAGCGAATTGACCGGCCACGCTTCCTCATGATTCTTCCAGTAACCGACGGTGTACGTGCAGTTCGTGTTTTCCGTGGTCTGATCGTTCACGGTTACGCTGAGATCGCTCTCCGGATTGCCGTTCACATCGTTCGCGAACACCGCGAAATAATAGTGAGCGCCGTCTTCGAGTTCGCCGAGCGAACCCGACACGCCGGACTCATCGTACAGATCGCCGATCTCAACTCGGATCGTCTCGTTCGGTCCGATCTTGAACGTCGTGTACTGGCCGCCGAACGTGTTCAGCGTCGGCTCGCCTGTGAAGGACGCCTTGTCACCGGCCGCAGGATCGGCAATGAACGAGGCGCCGTTGGAGAAATACGTCGATGCATCCATCCAGCGCACGGTGAAACCGTTGGGCGCGCCGCTCGGCCCCGCTGTGATGAACAACACCTGTTTCGTGTGACCGCTCGCGCCGGTCGAGATTGCCGGTTTGTCGAGCGCTGCAAATGCCGCAGAACTAATCAATAATGAAAAAACAACTGTGAGTACTACCAGTCTGTGCCAGTGCTTCATAGCTGCCCTCCAGGGCGTTTTAGTGCGTGCACTTCTTGCGTTTCTAAGAGTAGAGCGCCTTGAAATGCCGGCTCGCCACTCACCCCGCCCATCTTGCTGCCAACTCGGCCCCCCAAATGACCAGTGGGCGTAACTTCAGTCACCCCGGAGTGTATCAGTAACTACAGACATTTACAAGCAGATACTTCTTAAGGGTTTCCGCGTTTTCACGGTTGGTGTAGAGGGCTCCAATTTGCGAAAATGCCCGCCGACCATGGCTATGGATATGGGTGTTATTGGAGGGGGGCCCGCCGGCCTCTACCTGGCTATCCAGGTCGCGCTGCGCGACCCCGGGGCCCGCATCCGGGTCCTCGAGCGGAACCGCCGGGGCAGCACCTTTGGGTGGGGCGTGGTGTTTTCCGACGGTACCCTGGGCCGGCTAAGAGAAGCCGATCGAACCACGTACGACGAGATCACCGAGCGCTTCATGCATTGGGATGACATCGAGACCCATTACCGCGGGCGGGTCATCCGTTCGGGCGGGCATGGCTTCTGCGGGATTGCCCGCCAGGACCTCCTGGACATCCTGAC
>Ga0070670_100002263_pt1 | contig 15827 bp, 11 predicted proteins | sample KBSS63metaG_FD_64665 | JGI IMG/M metagenome (GOLD analysis project Ga0070670, IMG submission 64665) | Switchgrass rhizosphere microbial communities from Kellogg Biological Station, Michigan, USA - KBS S6-3 metaG | ecosystem: Host-associated > Plants > Roots > Rhizosphere > Soil ... | reverse complement strand
GACCACATCGGGACGTTCGGCGACGACAACCGAGCCGGGATCGAGCGGACACTCCACCGCATCAGCGCCATCCGGAATCGGAACGGCAAGGTCGTCGGTCTGACGCTGCGGGTCGGGCGTGCGGTCTACGGGACGATCGAGATCATCGCGGACTTCGTCGAGACCGGGAAATCGATCCTGATCATGGGCCGGCCCGGCATCGGCAAGACCACGATGCTCCGCGAGGCTGCCCGCGTCCTCGCCGATGACCTTGGCAAGCGCGTGGTCGTGGTCGACACCTCGAACGAGATCGCGGGCGACGGCGACATCGCCCATCCGGCGATCGGCAAGGCGCGTCGGATGCAGGTGCGGACCCCGTCGCTCCAGCACGAGGTGATGATCGAGGCGGTCGAGAACCACATGCCGCAGGTCATCGTCATCGACGAGATCGGCACGGAGCTCGAAGCGCAGGCTGCTCGCACGATCGCCGAGCGCGGCGTCCAGCTGATCGGCACCGCACACGGCAACAACCTCGACAACCTGATGCTCAATCCGACGCTGTCCGATCTCATCGGCGGCATCCAGAGCGTCACCCTCGGCGACGAGGAAGCGCGCCGACGTCGGACGCAGAAGAGCGTGCTCGAGCGGAAGGCGCCGCCGACCTTCGACGTCATCGTCGAGATCCAGGATCGCGAGCGGGTCGCGGTGCACAGCGATGTCGCCGAGACCGTCGATGCGCTGCTGCGCGGCGATGCCGTCGCACCCGAGCTCCGCTGGCGGGACGAGGAGGGCGTCCATCGATCGCAGGGACGCCCGCGGCCATCACCCAGGGAGCAGCTCGGCGCCGAACGGTTCGCCGGCTTGGTCGGTGGCGGGTCCCCGTGGCGGATGGAGCCCGGATGGCGGGGGGACGGATCGCGCGGCGGCTACCGCGATGCAGACCGCACCAGTTTTCGGCCCGGCTACCGGCCGGGGGCGTCGGGTGGCTGGCGCCAGACCAGAGGCGGACCGGGGCGCGAGAACGCCCGGCCACTCTCGAGCGCAACGCCGGACGTGATGCCCGGTGAGCACTTCGCGAACCGGCCCGGTGACGAACCATTCGTGGCCGGCGACATCGCGGATCGGGGTCCCCTGGAACGCGGCGCCGCCGCGACGACGCTCGACACACGCGCCCGGGAGGCGCGCGAGCTCGATCGTCAGAAGGCGTGGCGCGACCAGGCATCGCGGGCGCTGCAGACCTACAAGGCGGAGGAGGGGACCGGGCCGGTCAACGCGGACGCGACCCACGATGCCGACGAGACCGAGCTGGCGCTCGGTGCCGCGCAGGGCGAATTCGGCGAGACGATCCTCGTGCCGGGGGGTTCGCCGCTTCCCACGCTGCGGGTCATGCCGCAGGGCATCAGCCGCAAGCGGCTGGAGCAGGCCGTCCGCGATCTGGGGTTGCCGGTCGTGATCGCCCGCGACGTGGATGAGGCGGACGTCGTGATGACGCTGAAGAACGAGTACAAGCAGAAGACCCCGCTGCTGCGCGAGGCGGAAGAGCGGGCGATGCCCATCTACGTCCTCAAGAGCAACACGATCCCCCAGATGCAGTCGAGCCTGACCTCGATCTTCTCGCTCGAGATCGATCCGCGCGAAGCCGCACTCCGAGAAGCCGAGGACGCCATCGAGGCCGTCCTCCAGTCGTCGGAGGCGGTGGAGCTCTCACCACAGAACGCGTATATCCGGCGGCTGCAGCACCAGATGGCAGAACGGGCCAACCTCGTGTCACGGTCGCGCGGGCGTGAGCCGTTCCGTCGCGTGCGGCTCTATCCCGACGCCGCCCGAAGTACGTGGCGGTGACGGAGGCCACGACCCCAGCGTCCGTGCGCGGCGCACTGCCGCGCCTCGCGAACGGGCTGATCGCCTACGGCGTGATCGGTCTGATCCTGGCGCTCATCGCCGCGCTCGCGCTGGCCTGGGCCGGCGGTCGGTTCGCGTCGCTGGGCGACCGGATCGAGACGCAGGCCGCGGCCATCGCCGACACGCTCGATGCCTCGGCCGCGGCGCTCCAGGATGCGTCGTCGTCGGCGACCTCCTTCGCCGTAACGCTCGAGCGGACGCCGCCGATCGTGCGCCAGGTCGCGGCGGCGTTGGGTGACGTCGAGACGAGCCTGCAGTCGATCTCGTCGCAGCTCGCCGCGATCGACATCCTCGGCCGCCAGCCGCTGGCCGGGACGGCGGAGCGGGTCAACAACATGGCCTCGGCCCTCGATGGCCTCGATACGCGCCTCGGTCTGGTCGCTGGTGACCTCGAGGGGAACCGAAACGCCCTGCTGGCCAACTCCGCGTCACTCGGAGCGCTCAGCGAGCAGCTGGCGAGCGTCGCAGATCAGCTGCGGAGCGAGGGGCTGGCGACCGCCCTGGCCGACATCCGGGCGGTGCTGGTGGTGTTCGGGCTCATCCTCCTGACGTGGATCGTCCTGCCCTCGGCTGGCGCGCTCGGCCTTGGCTGGTGGCTTCGACGGCAGATGGAAGCGGAGGCTGAGCCGGCGCAATAGACCGAGCTCAGCGGAGGTCGCGGCTGAGTGCCGATCGCGCGGCGAGGTGACCGCCCATCCCGTGCACCCCGCCACCCGGCGGCGTCGATGCCGAGCACAGGTAAACGCGATCCCCCGCGTGATACGGGTCGAGGCCGCGTGTCGGCCGGAAGATGAGCTGGCGGATGTCGGCGACCCCCGCATTGATGTCACCACCGACGTAGTTCGGGTCGTGTTGCTCCATGTCCGCTGCGGTGTGGATGGAGCGCGCGAGGACGAGATCCCGGAAACCCGGGGCAAGCCGCTCGAGCTCGGCTTCGATGCGAGCGGTCATGTCGACGGTCGAGCCAGGCGGCACGTGGCAGTAGGCCCACGCGGTCTCGTGGCCCGCCGGCGCTCGGGTCGGATCCCATCTGGCGTACTGCGCGAAGAGCGTGAACGGCCGATCCGGCGCACGGCCGCTCGCGACCTGGCGCTCCGACCGGACGATGTCGTCCATCCGTCCGCCGAGGTGGATCGTCCCGGCGCGTTGCAACGCCTTGTCTGCCCAGGGCACAGGCCCTGCCAGCGCCCAATCGATCTTGAAGACGCCGGGCCCGTAGCGGAATCCCTCGTAGCGCCGGCGGGTCGATGGCGAGAGGCGGTCCCCGGCGATCGTGACGGCGGCCTGCGGCGTCGTGTCGAGGATCAGGACCGCTGAATCAGGCATGTCGTCGAGGCTCGTCACGCGGTAGCCCGTCACGATCTCCCCGCCGAGCGAGGTGATCTCGCGTGCCATCGCGTCAGTGATGGCCGCGGTCCCGCCCTTGACCATCGGCCAGCCGACCGCATGGGCGTATGTCCCGAGCACGAGCCCGAAGGCGGCCGTCAACGGTCGGTCGAGCCGGATCATCGAATGCGCCGCCAGCCCCGCGAATAGAGCCCGCGCGGCCTCCCCGTGGAACCGGGACCGCGCAAGACCCACGGCCGAGCGGAGGGCAGGCAGCCCGAATCGCGCCAGCGCGAGCGGGTGACGCGGGACGTGGATGACGGGGCGGAGCAGCTCGCCGCCCAGCTTCGCCTCGTCGCGGGCGAGCGGCGCGAACAGTCGTCGCCAAGCGGATCCATCGTCGGTCCGGCGGTCGGGGTCGAGGTTGGCGGCGGTCGCAGTGAACGACCGCTCGAGCACGACGCTTCGCCCCGCGTCGATCGCGTGGGCGACTGGTGCATCCGGCTCGATGAACTCGACACCGAGGGCCGCCCAGTCGACCGTGCGGAAGAACGGCGAGGCGAGGGCGAGCGGCACGATCGAGGAGCACACGTCGTGACGGAAACCGGGGAGTGTCAGCTCCTCGGTCCGGGTGCCGCCGCCGATCGTGTCCGCGGCCTCGTAGACGCGGACGGACCGCCCGGCCCGGATGAGGGTCAGGGCTGCGGCCAGACCGTTCGGGCCCGCGCCGACGACGATCGCGTCGAGGGCCGGCCGTGTCTCGGTCAACTGGCTGGGATCGCGCCGCCGCCCACCTGGAACGACGGTCCCGGCACGAAGCGCAGGTTCGGGAAGGCGCCGGTCAGGCAGATGGGACCCGCGACATCGGTCTGGAGCGCGCCCGTCGCCGTGACCGGCGCCCCCGCTCCGGTGGCATCAGTGGCGCTCGGACCCTCACTGATCCACGGCGGCGGCGATGCCTGCGCGTCGATCGTCGGAAGCAGCGAGGTGACATCCGCCCAGGTATGCGGCGGCTGGATGCCGATGACCGTCACGCCAGACGGCTGGCCGGCCGGGCCGGTGTAGGTCAGGTCGTGGACACCCGCCTGGTCGGATGAGCCGGTGATGGAACACGTCGTCCCATCGAACGCGACCTTCAATGACCCAGCGATGGCGAACGGCGTCGCGCGCGGCTCGCCTCTCCGCAATGCGTCGAGCAGTGCCGTCTCGACGGACGTGGCGTCGGCCGACGCAGCGACACGGATGTTCCGTCCGCCGTCATCGCGGACCAGTCGACCGTCGTCCCCGGGCGTGACCGTCACGTCTTCCCAGCTGACGACATCCGCATCGGCCAGCGCGAGTGCCGCGAGTTCATCCCACAGCTGCTGTCCGTCCTCAGCGCGGAGCCGATCGGGGTTTCGGACGAGCAATTCATAGACGAGATCGGCGCCGGCCGCCTTGTGGTCGGTCTTGAGTCGGTCCGCGAGGTCCGCGGGCACGGGGACGTCCTTGGTCGCATCGAGCGGGACGATCGAGATCGGTACATCCGATGCGAATACTGCCGAGACGGCGGAGGGGTCGGCGTAGGCGTTCCACTCGAGCTGATCCTTGCCCTCGAGACCGTTCACCATCACGTTTCCCGGGGCGTCGAGCGTCCCGAGCATCGCGTGGACGCCGGCAAGACGGTCCGCCAGCGTCTCGTCGGCGGCGAGGGCGTCCTCGAGGTTGGTGAGCGGCCCGAGCGTGACCATCGTCGGAGCGCTGGGGCTCGCATCGACGGCGGCCGAGATCACCTCGACCGCGTCACGTGGCACGCCGGCCTCGGCCTGCGGCGGGATGTCGAGCCCGAACCCGGCGTCCGTCCGCGCACGCCAATCGTCTGGGAACGGGTGGGCGTCGGGGCCTCCCGCCTCACGGCCGCAGCCGAACGGGATGTCCGGTGAACCGAGCTCGTCAAGCACATATCGCGTGACGAGGCGCCCGGCTTGGCAATGGACCTGGCCCGTGCCGGCGATCGTGATCGCGCGGACATCGACGGCCGGATCACGCAGCAGGATCGCGATAGCGGCGATGTCGCTGATGTCGAGGTCGGTATCGATGATGACCGGGATGCGTTCGGTCGGGGGCTCACCGGTCCGGACCGGCGGCGAGGCTTCCGTCGACGAGCCGCAACCGGCGACGAGCCCGACGAGGCACGCGATGAGCAGCACGGGACGCGCGCGCCGCGGTGCATACCCAGACATGCGCGCATCGTAGGGCCGCGCGCTACGTCGGGTCGGAGGTGATCCCCTGGCGGTCGAACCAGATGCGCTCGCCGCCGAAGAGGCCGGTCGTCCGATCCCACGGAAAGAGGATCAGCACCTCGAGCGACACGGCGAGGCCCGATGCCCGTGCACCGGCCCACGGGCCCTGGTTCGTCCCGGTCAGCGTGGCGACCTCGAACACGCCCTGCGGACCGACGACGATCTCCGACAGGGCAAAGGCGTTGTCAGGGAATGCCGCGAAGAGCTCCGTGTAGAAGGCCCGGGCGCCGGCATGGCCTTCCCACCGCTGCCCGGTGACCGCGATCTCGTACACGCAGTCAGGTGACAGCGTGGCGATCAGACCGTCGATGTCACGCCGATCCTCGGCGATCGAATGACGCACCCAGAGCCGCTTGACACGTCGCAGCTCGGCGGGATCGAACGGACGCGCAAGACGTGCCTGGATCGACTCCGAAGCCGTCACGCGACGGCAGCTGTCGCGAGTGCGCCGACGGCGCCCAGCGTGCGGTCGACCTCCTCCGCCGTGTTGTAGTGGACGAGACCCAGCCGCAGCACACCGCCACTCTCGGCCTTGCCGAGCCGCTCGATGAGCCCGGTCGCGTAGAAGTCGCCATCCCACACGAAGATCCCGTCGCGCCCCATCGACTCGGCGGCGTCATGCGGCCTGACGCCATCGATCGAGATCGAGACGGTCGGCACCCGTTCGGCAGCCCGTGCCGGATCGACGATGCCGTGGATGGTCACCCCCGGGATCGCAGCGAGCCCGTCGAGCAGCCGTCGGACGAGCCCCTGCTCGTAGTCGACGATCGCGCGCATGCCCGCGACGAGCTCCGAGCGCCGGCTCGCTCCGGCCGGAGCGCCATGTCGCCGCCCGACGTCGCGCAGGTACTCGGTCGCCGCCAACGTACCGGCGATCGACTCGAAGGCCGCCGTCCCCGTTTCGAAGCGGTCCGTCGCCGGCCGGACCTTGAACGCCGGCAAGGCATCGAGGACCTCGGCCTTGCCATAGAGCGCGCCGAGGTGCGGGCCGAACCACTTGTAGGCGCTGCAGACGAGGAGATCGGTGTCGATCGCCTGCACGTCGATGGGTGCGTGCGGTGCATACGCGACCGCATCGACGAAGGTCAACGCACCGACCTCGTGCGCCCGCGCGACGATCTCGGCGATGGGATTGATGGTCCCGACCGCATTACTGGCATACCCGACGGCGACGAGCTTCGTCCGGTCGGAGAGCTTCGACTCGAGGTCCTCGAGATCGAGCGTGACGTCGTCCTCGCGGATGTCCACCTTGCGGACGGTCAGGCCGCGGTCGGCGGCCATGGCCTCCCAGGTACTGACGTTCGCCTCGTGGTCGAGAGTGGTGACCACGATCTCATCACCGGGCCGCAGCGTCGCGCCGATGCTTCGACCCAAGTGCAGGGTCAGAGTCGTCATGTTGTAGCCGAACTTGATCTCGTCCGGACTGCTCGCGCCCAGGAAGTCGGCGACGGCGGCGTGCGCTTCGTCCGACATCGCGTCCGACGCTTCGCTCGTGACGAAGGCGCCGCCATGGTTCGCGTTCGTATCGGTCAGATAGCCGGCGACGGCATCGATGACGCGTTGCGGGACCTGCGTGCCGCCCGGGCCATCGAGGAAGACGACGGGTCGACCGTCCTGCTCGCGTCGGAGCGCAGGGAACTCGGCGCGTAGCGCCGTGACGTCGAATCCGGGCATGAGGTCAGGCTAGCGTGACCTGGACTCCCGCGTCCTCAAGGATCCGTTGCGCCCGTTTGCCGATGAGGGCCGGCATCCCATCGTCGTTCGGGACGTGGATCGTCGCTGTCCCGGCGACGTGCGAAAGCGCCTCGGCGTACGGGCCGAGATCGTCGAGCATGACGTGTTCGATCTCGCCGTCGAGCTCGGCCGTCATCAGACCGCGGCTCGTGACGCGGATCGTGAGGTTCGGTGGGCCGGCGCTCGGTGGCGGCGCGGCCGGCGCTTCGGCGGGCCCTGGGGCTTGCGGCTCGGCGGGCGCTTGTGCTTGCGGCTCGGGCGTTGGTGTTTCATCGGGCGCGATCCGTGGCGGGGCGACCTCAGCCCGAGTCGCCACGATGGCGGCAGCCCCCGGAGCCGATTCCGCTACCGGCGCCATCTCCGCAGCGACGCTCGGCTCAGCTGCCGGGGCCGGCTCGGATCCGATGGATGGCGCGGACGTTTCGTCGACCGTCTCGGCGGGGGGCTCGCTCTCAGGCGCCCGTGTCGTCGCGGCCGCCGCCGCTGCCATGAGCGGCGGATCCTCCGTGGGCGGTAGCCGGAACGAATCGACCCCGGAAGAGCTGGTGCTCGCGAAGGCCGCCACCGCCGAACGATCCCGCGTGGCGTCCAAGGCGACCGCCGCGATCGCCGCGTCCGGCATGGGTTCCCGTGCGACCTCGGCAACCGTCGCGGTCGTCGACACCTCCGTCGTCGCCACGGCAGGCGTCTCCATCGCGGCGAGCTGAAGCCGACGACGCTCTGCGACCCGGCCCTCGACCCACCAGATCAGGACAACGAGGCAGACCGCCCCGACGACACTCAGCCCGAGGCCGATCCCGGCGATCGTAACGAGGGTGTCCCGGTTGTCCGTGAAGAAGCTGAGGATCCGGGGAACCAGGTACCCACCGAAGACCGATATCCACGCCGCGAAGACGAGCGCCTCCCCTCGGGTCATCGTCTCGTCGCCGCCGATCTTCGGCTGGAGACGCCGAGCGACGTCACGCACGATCGCCGGGACGCGCCACAGGTTGAGGATCGGGATGAAGTTCTCGACGAAGGCCATCATCCCGTTCGCCGCGGGATAACCGAGACCCAGCGCGGGCATCGAGGTCACCGTGCGGCTCAGCCAGAGCGCCCACGCGATGAGTGCGAGGAGCGCGATGCCGATCGCGACGATGATGATCGAGCCGACGTAGGCGTAGTCCTCGGCGGTCGCGATCCCCCTCTCCTGGTAGTCGACGAGCTGGCGCCCGAGGCTGAACTGGACGATCGACATGACCGCGACTGCAAGGATCAGGATCGACGCGAGGACCGCGGCCCACCGCGAACCCTTGAATGCGGGCAGCTCGATCGTCCGCAGTGGACCGTGCGACGAGGGATCGATGGACTCAGGGTCGACGGCCGCGCGATCCCGCGGGGTCCGGCAGTTGTAGCACTGCCGGGCGCCGGCGTTGTTGATCGAGCGGCAGTCGCCGCAGACCCAAAAGTCTCCCGCGAGGGTGCTCACATCAGTGCTCGGTCGTCCCCGTGAAGGTCCACGCCTCCAATCGGATGGCAGGGACCACGACCCCCCCTAGGAACCCCCTTAGCGTCCTCCGTTCCCGGGCGACTCCGACTGTACACGCAAGGGCGTCGAGATACGACTGGGTGAATCGCAGATTCTTCACCGGCCCGACGATCCGGCCGCCCTCCACGAGGAAGGTGCCGTCGCGGGTCATCCCCGTGATGATCGCGAGCTTCGGGTGGACCGGGTTCGTGTAGTGGAACCGCGTCACGAGCAGACCGCGGTCGAGACCGCCGATCAGGTCGTCGCGCGACTGGTCGCCGGCCGCCATCACCATGTTCAGCGGGAAGGGTCCCCACGGGTTCGGTGCGGGAAGCCCATGGCCCGTGGACGCCACGTCGTCTCGGGCCGCGGTCTGTGAGTCGTAGACGACGCCTCGGCAGATCCCGCGATCGAGCAGGTCGACGCGTCGCTTCGCGACGCCTTCGTAGTCGAAGCCCATCGGGATGCCCGCCGGATCCTGCCCGTCATCGATGATCGTCACGAGGTCGCTGCCGATACGCTTACCGATCTCGACGAAGCTGCGCTCCTCCTGCACGGCAAGGGCCGAGAAGCCGAGGTACCCGAGCATGTCGAGGAGGTCGACGACGGCGTACTCCTCAAGCACGACCGGATAGTCGCCCGCATCCAGCGACACGGCATTGGCGGTCGCCCGCGCCTTCCCGGCGGCTTCTCGGCCGATCGCGGTCGCATCGATGGCGTCGACGTCGACGGCTGCCTGCTCGGCGTACCCGCTGCCACCATCCGGGCCCATCGACACGGTGAGGAGTTGCGCGATCGTCCGGGTGCCGCCGACCCGAACACCGAGCGAATTGGCGACCGCCGCTGTCTCCGTACCCGATGAGAAGGATCCATAGGCGGTAACGCCCGCGTCATCGGCCGCCGAGATCACCTGGCGGACGGCGTCGGCACGGAGTTCAGGGGATGCGGCGGCGGTCGACTGGGCGAAACCCGCGGCAACGGGCGCCGCGGGCGTCGGGCCGGGCAACCCGGCCCAGTCCTCGAGCTCCTCGACGACGCGAGCGATCGCGGTCGCATTCTCGGCCAGCCGGCGAAGACCCTCGGCGTCGGTCCGTCCCGACGAAGCGACGCCGACCCGCTTACCGATCGCGACGCGGAGGTTCACGGTCACGTCGATCTCGGCGACGTTCTGGTGGATCTGGCTGTTCGCGAAGCGCGTCAGGGCCTCGTCCTCAGCGATGACGAGCGCCTCGGCCTCGGTCACGCCGCCCTGCATCGCCGCATCGAGGGCACGCTCGGCGAGGTCCAGCGCGTCCCGAGCTCGATCGTCGTTCACGCGCGGCCTACCACTTCCCGACTCCGACCTGGACGTCGCGGAACCGCGCTCCCGGGACGGCATGGCCGACATGGCCGGTCTGGCTCGGCTCGCCCTTGCCGCAGTTCGGCGTCCCGAGCATCACGTAGCTTCGTTCGTCCCCGACGGCATCGCAGGACCGCCAGAACTCGTAGGTGATGCCGGTGTACGTCGGGTTCTTGAAGAGACGGCCCTTCTTGCCGCCCTTGATCTCGTAGGCGACCTCGGTGGCGAACTGGAAGTTGAGCCGCCGGTCGTCGATGGACCACGATCGATTCGAGGCGAGATACAGCCCGTCGTCGGTGTCCGCCACGATGTCATCGAGACTCATGCCTGGTCTCGGCAACAGGTTGATGTTCGTCATGCGGATGAGCGGGATCCGGTTCCACCCGTCGGCGCGCATCGCGCCGCTGCTCGATCGCCCGATCCGCGGCGCCGTCTCGCGGCTGCTGAGGTAGCCGGCGAAGATCCCGTCCTGGACGAGTGGCACGGCCTGGGCGGCCACACCCTCGTCGTCCCAGCCGAACGTGCCCATCCCCCCGGACGCGGTCGCGTCGGCCACGATCGTCACGAGCTCCGATCCGTAGCGGAATCCCGAACCGAGCTTGTCGGTCGTCAGGAAGCTGGTCCCGGCGTACGAGGCCTCGGTCCCGAACACGCGATCGAGCTCGGTCGGGTGGCCGCAGCTCTCGTGGACCTGGAGATAGAGCTGCGATGGGTCGAGGATGATCGTGAACCGGCCGCTCGGGCACTGCGGCGCGGTCAGCAGCTCCACCGCCTCGTCTGCCAGGGGCTCGGCCCGCGCAGCGAGATCGAGGCTCCGGATGTACTCGTAGCCGGCGGCCTGCCATCCGCCACCAGAGTCCGGGTAGGACCGACGCTGGTGCTCATCCCCGTCGACCGCGTTGGCCTCGACCGCAGAACCGACATGGGTGATGGTCTGCTCCGTGAACGACCCATCCGTCGCCGCGAACGTCTTCCACTCGCGCTGCGCTGCGTACATCGATTCGGTGAAGGCGATCCCCTTCACCGCGGATGCCGCCTGGTCCGCCGCGAGGAGGTCCGCGATCTTCGTCTCGAGCGGGACGTCGAACGGATCCTCGTCGACCGGGGTCTCGTAGCGCCCGTACGCCGGTGGTCGGTCGTCGATGGCTGCCGGTTCGCGCAGCGCGGTCGCGCTGGCCCGTGCGATGCGCACGGCTTCACCCGCCACCCGATCCGCCTCGGTCCCGGTGAGGATGTGGCTGCTCGCGAAGCCCCAGGCACCGTCGACGAGGACACGGATCCCGAAGCCCTCGGTCTCGTTCGAGGCGACCCCTTCGACCCGACCCGTCTTGATCGCGATCGATTCCTCGTGCCGTCGCACGATCCGGACGTCCGCGTATCGGGCGCCCAGAGACGCGGCCGTATCGAGTGCGCGCTCGGTCAGGTCTCGCATGGGTCGGTCAGCCTACCAGCGGGTCGCTCGGACGACACTCGGGCGAGTGCCGTATCCCGCGGACCGTAGGGTGTCCACCCTCGACCGCTGCCGGCGACGCGCCGATAACAACAGCCGACGGGGAAAGTGAGGGCGGAAGGGCTGTGACCGAGGTCGGACCGACGACGCAACCACCGGTCGGCACGCGCGCCGACGTCCCACTGCCGCTTGGGTTGTGGGTCGTTGCGGCATTGCTCGTCGTCGGCGGCGTCGGCTTCCTCATGGCCGTGTTCGACATCGGACCGGCGTTCCTCGCGGGCGGCCTGGTCGGCATCAAGGACTCGCAGGCGGGCCAGGCGATCCTTGTGATCTCCGGGGTCGCGATGCTGCTGGCAGCGGTGGGGCTGCTGTTGCGGATCCAGTCGGCGTGGGGTCTGACGATGCTGATCGTCGGCCTCGGGCTGGTCGTCAACCTTGTCGCGTATTTCAGCGGCGACCCGAACTTCCTGCGGATGGCGATCTTCGTCCTCATGGCGTTCTACCTGAACGGCCGACCGGTCCGCGAGGTCTTCGTCGGGATGGATGCCGGACGGCCGACACGATGACGCTCGCGATCGAGGACGACGTCGCGACCGACCTGCGGCTGCTGCGCGCCTACGAGCCGGTGGTCCGCTACAACCAGGGGGAGCTGTTCTTCCCGACGAACGTCGAGGGCTACCTGCGGGAATGCGACCTCCTGGTCGGGTCGTCGGAACGCGACCGCGAGGTGATCGTCCCGGTCGGCGAGCTCACCCCAGAACGCCTCGCGACGGCGACCGCGCGCCCTGGCGAGACGCTGTATCTGCGGCTCGTCCAGCGTCCCATGGCGCCGCTCGAGCTCGCCCGTTGGCGCAATCGTCCCGATCGGCAGGTGTTCCATGCGCCGGGCCGCCTGGCGAGGGTCGGGTTGTTCGCGCGCCTGGTCGACGCGGCCTTCTCGGCCTCCCTGCTGCTGCGAGGAACGGTGCCAGGCGGCACGGCGGCGGCGGCCCAGGTGAAATACGCCCGCGCCCGCGAGGACGACCAGCGACTCGTGTACTACGGGCGCGTCGTGCGGTCCGGCGGCTGGATCGTGCTCCAGTACCTCTACTTCTACTTCATGAACGACTACCGCTCGACGTTCCACGGGGCGAACGACCACGAGGCGGACTGGGAGCAGGTCTTCGTCTATCTGGACGACGCGCCCGATGGGCCACGGCCCGTTTGGATCGCCGCTGCAGCGCACGACTTCGTCGGCGACGAGTTGCGGCGACGTTGGGACGACCCAACGCTCGAGACGGTCGGCGACCACCCCGTCGTGTATGCCGGCGCCGGTTCCCACGCCTCCTATTTCGAACAGGGGGAGTACGTCACGGAGATCCCGCTGCCTGGGATGCGCGGCGTTCGTGGCCTGCTCGAGGCCCTCCGCGCGTTCTGGCGTGAGTCGCTTCGACAGCCCGACCCCGGAGACCTCGCTTCGGCCCTTTCGCGTGCACTGAGCGTGCCGTTCGTCGACTACGCCCGTGGTGACGGGAGCAGCGTCGGCCACGGGACCGATTCGAGCTGGGCGCCCGTCCTCATCGACGACGACACGCCGTGGGTCGATGGCTATCGCGGGCTCTTCGGGCTTGATACGTACGACCGCTTCGGCGGCGAACGCGCGCCCGCCGGTCCGAAGTACGGCCGGACCGGCGCGGTCCGGATGTCGTGGAACGATCCACTGGGTTTCGCCGGGGTCGACAAGGTCGCGCCGCCGTCGCGTCAACCGGACGAGCTGCGGGGTCGGATCCGTGATCGTGAGGCGAAACTCAGCGAGCTCGACGATGCGATCGAGCGGCGATCCGCCGAGCTGCCGGGCCTCGACCTCGAGACCCGGAGCCTCGCCGCCGACGGGGCGATGGCGCCACTCCACAAGGCACGGGCAGCCGAGCTCGAGACCGACGTCGCGGAGCTGGAGGGGCAACGCCGCGAGCGGGCCGGTGTCGCCGACGCGCTCGTCGCGCTTCGCCGGGAGCTGGGCCGGGTCGAGGCGGGAGATCTCGGCGACCCACGCGCGCATCTGCGCCACCCGCACAGCCCGGTGCCCGCCGCCGACGTCCAGTACGGTCGGATCGTCGAGTTCTGGTCCGCCCTCAGCGTCGGACTCTTGCTGCTGGCGATCGTGGCGCTTGTGTCGCTCCGGCTTGCCCCGTGGTGGGTCGCGCTCGGACTGGCGCTCGCCGGCTACGCGGTGCTCGAGGCTGCCTTCCGGCGACGGCTCACGCTGCTCACACTCCGTGCCGAGCTGGTCCTCGCGATGGTCAGCGCAGCCATCCTCGTCTGGGAGGGGCTGTTCCTGATCGTCATCGCCGCGGTCGCCGGCTTGGCACTCATCGTCGTCCTCGACAACGTCCGCGAGCTGCGTTGGGGCTCGGCTGGTTCCGATGCGGCATCCGCGCCACCGGCGGTGGCCACGACGAACGCCGCCGGTTCAGAGACCGGAGATCTGGATGGCTGACCAGGCCTGACCGGTCAGGACGACGCCGAAGCCAAGGACGACGACTGAGGCGACGAGCGGGATCGCCTCGCGGAAGCGCCCGAAACCGATGCCGCCCTGTACCCGGTCGACGCGATCCCGTGCGGTAACGAGGACGAGACCGACCCCGCTCATCACAGCCGCCATACCGAGACCGAAGGCGACCACGAGGATGAGGCCGAACGCGGGCCGCCCCGCGGCGATGGCACCGAGCAGGATCAGCAGTGCGCTGGTCGACGGGATGAGCCCACCTGCGAGGCCGAGGACGAAGAGGCTGCGCCAGGTGATGCTGGACGCCGTCGCGTGCGGATGGCGGTGGGGGTGGGGGTGCGCGCCGGCATCGTGCGGATGGGCGTGGTCGAGGTCGTGCGGATGCGCTTGGTCGAGCGCGTGGGCGTGATCGTGGGAATGGCTGTGCCCATGGTCGTGACCGTGGTCATGGCCGTGACCCGAGGTCGTGGCGCCTCGACGTCGTCGGACCTCGCCAAGGAGCATCCAGCCGCCGATGACGACGATCGAGACCGCGGCCACCAGTGGGGCGCCTCGGACGATGACGTCTGGGGCGACGACATCGGTCGCGGCGAGGACCACGGCGGCCAGCACCAGGATCCCCACCGTGTGCGAAACGCTTACTGCGGCCCCCAGGCCTATGGCATGACGCGCCGAGCCGCGCGTCCCGACGAGGTACGCGGCCATCAACGTCTTGCCGTGACCGGGCGTCAGGGCATGGCCCGCGCCGAGGACGGCCGCGGCGATGAGGGATAGCAGGACGACGACCGGGGTGAGATCGGCTTGACGGAAGATGTCGGGCAGGTCGGTCGCCGCGACCCCACCCGGGACGACGGCCGCGGCCGAGGCAGACGCGACCGCCTGCGCCGGTGATGGGACGTCGGCGGCGGGAGGCGAGGCCGCCCCCGGCGCGGCGGGATCGACCGTGACGATCGGTTTCGCATCGGGGACCTCGAGCGGCGGGAGGATCGCGCCACCGATCGTCGCGAGGACCTTGAGGGACTGGTCCCGGAGCGGCGAGGCGATCAGGTCCTGCGGGTAGTGCGTCAACCGCTCCGAAACGCTCTCCGACCGCAGCTCCCCGTCACCCGCCGCGAGCGTCACGCCCGAACCCTGCGCGACGATCTCGCGCCAGCCGGTCCGCTCGGCGAAGGACCGGTCCGCGAACGCGATGTCGACGCCGTGTTCGCCGATCGCGCTGGCGAGGGGCGCCTCGAACGAGCAGACCTCGCGCATCGTGGACAGACCGCCCACCCCGAGCGGGAACGACAGTCCCGCCGCGGTCAGGCGCGGTGTGAGGTTCGTCCCGCCGGCTGACAACGCCAGCGAACCCGCCAGGGACTCGCACGCGGTCACGCGCCCTGCGTCGATCTCTTCGTCGGAGAGCGATGCGTCGCCGTCGGTGTCGAAGTCGAATCGCGCCTGGAATGTCGGGATCTCCGCCTGGTCGATCACGACGTCGAGGAGGACCCGGTCGGGCTCCACCCGGATACCCGCGTAGTGGTTGATCGTGAAGTTCCCGAGGGGATGGGCGAGCACCGATGCAGGGAGCGCAGCCGCAAGCCCGATGGCGAGGGCAACGCCGAGCACGCGTCTTGCAAGCGATCCACGACGGCGTCCCATGGCGTCGAGGGTACGCGCCACGAGCCACGGCGGATGAGTCGGGACGCTCGGGATCGGCCCGGACCCTCGGCTACACTCGCGCCGATGTCAGGAGGTGGCGTCCAACGTGGCGCGTTAATCACGATCGACGGCCCGGACGGTGGTGGCAAGACCACCCAGGCCGAACGTCTCACCAGCCATCT
>Ga0070670_100002258_pt1 | contig 15849 bp, 9 predicted proteins | sample KBSS63metaG_FD_64665 | JGI IMG/M metagenome (GOLD analysis project Ga0070670, IMG submission 64665) | Switchgrass rhizosphere microbial communities from Kellogg Biological Station, Michigan, USA - KBS S6-3 metaG | ecosystem: Host-associated > Plants > Roots > Rhizosphere > Soil ... | reverse complement strand
CGACGATCTTTTGGAAATGAAATACGGGACCTTATATCCCGCGCTCATGCGGCTGGAGCAGAGTGGCTGGATCTCGTCGGAGTGGGGCACCTCGGACAACAACCGGCGGGCGCGCTTTTACTCCATCACCAGGCAGGGCCGCAGGCAGCTGGCGCTCGAAGCGAAGGGTTGGACGCAGATGGCGGCGTTCATCACGCGCGTGCTCGGCAGCACCCGGTAAGGAGAATTCGCATGGCGATCTTCCAATCCCTGGCTTCGAGACTCTCCGCGCTGTTCCGGCGGCAGGAGTGGCAGGTTCGCGTCGATGAAGAGCTTGAGTTTCACATGGGCAGGGAGACCGAGGAAAACATTCGGCGGGGGATGACGCCGCGGGACGCACGTGCAGCGGCGCGCCGCAAGCTCGGCAACACAACCCAGGTGTGTGAGGAGGTTCACCGCATGAACACGATCGCGTTCGTCGACGAAACCGCGCGCAATGTCCGCGTTTCTCTCCGCAACCTGCGAAAGAATCCTGGCTTCGCCCTGACCGCCGTGTTAGTCCTGGCGCTCGGCCTTGGTGCCTCCACCGCGATGTTCAGCGCTCTGGACCGGATTTTGTTTCGTCCGTTGCCCTATGCCGATGCCGATCGACTGGTGAATCTGGGCTGGACGATGGCGTCGGGGCCCCGACCCGGCCAAACCCAAACACGCCTCTACTCGCGCGGCTATCGGCAGCGCTGGAAGCCGGCGCCCGAGCCGTTCACCGCCATCACGACGATTGCGGGCGCGGTCGAGACGTGTGATATCACTGAACAGCAGCCCGAGCGTCTTCGCTGCGCCAAGGTCGAAGACAACTTCCTAGAGACGCTGGGTGTGCGGCCCGCCCTGGGTCGGGCTTTCACGCCCGAAGACGACGCTCGCGGAGCGCCGCCCGTCGCGATCATCAGCCACGACGTCTGGACGCGACGATTCCGCGCGGACCCGGGCGCCCTCGGCCGGACGATCGAACTGAACGGCAAACCGATTCCCGTCATCGGGGTTCTGCCGGCCGGATTCGCGGTACCGGGCGCCGAAGCGGACATCCTTCGGCCGCAGCAAATTTACCCGGTCGATCCCGGAGTACAGGGCGGTTCCCTCATTACAGCATTCGGCCGCCTGAAGCAGGGCGTGACGCCGGAACAGGCCAAAGCCGCCATCGCGCCCATAATTGCAGACGACGCCAAAGACCTGCCCCGCATGGCGGACGGTAATCAACCACGGGTAGTGCCGATACGGGACTATTTGGTCGGTGACGCGGCGCGGGTAGCCTGGCTGCTGCTGGGTGCCGTAGCCGTGCTGCTCCTGATCGCTTGCGTCAATGTCGCGAATCTGATTCTGGCCCGAATGTCGGCTCGTAATCGCGAATTCGCCGTGCGCGCCGCACTCGGAGCGAGCCGCGCCCGCGTGGCGCGCCTTGCCCTCACAGAAAGCCTGCTGCTGGCCGTGGCGGGCGGCGGCCTCGGACTGTTGCTCGCCGCGGCGATGCTGCGGGTCTTCCTGCAACTGGCACCGTCCAGCATTCCCGAAATCGATCAAGCCTCGCTCGACCTGCGCGTGTTCGCCGTCGCCGCTGTGTTGGCTCTGGCCGCGGGTGCTGCGGTCGGGATCTGGCCCACGCTGTCGGTCCTCCGCAGCCGCGCGCTTCAACACGGACCGCGTGCCACTATGGCGGCGCGTCCGCGAATGCGTTTCATCCTCGTGACCGTGCAGATCGCTTTGACGGTAGCCTTGCTCGGAGGCTCGGCACTGATGCTGCGGACCATGTGGAACCTGGTTTCGATACCGCTCGGCTACCAAAGCGAACGAGTCCTCACCATGACTGTGGCTCTCAACCCCGCTCTCTACCCGAACGGTTCGCGGGACCCTTTCTTCGAGCGGTTGCTGGAGCGCATCCGCACGATTCCCGGAACGGTCACGATGAGCACCGGTGCCCCTCCCGCCGGCGTTGCCGGAAGGTTGACGGGCCTTCGTCTCGACGGCCAGCCTCCGAACGCGTCGACTATGCGCGCACGCGGAGTGACGCCGGGTTACTTCCAAATGTTCGGCATTCCCATCCTGCGAGGGCGGGCCTTCGCAGAGGCTGACTGGGGAGGCCGGCCGGCCGTGATTCTTTCGGAGTCCGCCGCGCGAATCCTGTTTCCCGGTCAGGATCCGCTCGGGCACACAGTACAGCTCCTGCCTTCGGAGTTCAAATACAGGTGGTCCCAACCTGCCGACGTGATCGGAATCGCGCAGGAAATCCGCAATACCGGACCAACGCTCGAACCCGAACCGGAGATCTACACTGCAAGTTGGTGGGACAATTCCACCATCGCTTACTTCGCCATCCGTACGCAAGCCAGCACGGCCGCAGCTGCCACGTTCCTGAAACAAGCCGTTGCCGACCTCGATCCGCGGACTCCGGTGACAATCGAATTGTTGGACGATCAGGTTGCGCGGCAGACCGAGCGCCCGCGATTCCTCGCGTGGCTGCTTTCGGCCTTCGCGGGAATCGCTTTGCTGCTCGCCGCCGCGGGGCTCTACGGAGTTGCCTCGTATCTTGTCACGCAGCGCACACGCGACATCGGCGTGCGGATGGCTCTGGGAGCCGCACCCGCCGATATTTCACGGCAAGTGTTGGGTGAAGCCGGACGATGGATCGCAGTGGGAGCCACCCTGGGATGCGCCCTCTCATGGGCCGGGACGCGAGCGGTCGAAGCACAACTCTACGGGGTCGGCTTGTTCGATCCTCTGTCTTGGATCGCAGCGCTGGCCGTGTTGTGCGCCACGCTGCTGCTCGCGGTGCTGCTCCCCGCCGCTCGCGCTGCGCGCATCGATCCAATGGAAGCGCTCCGCGCGGACTAGGACAACGGACTTCCTGGAAACTATTCGACAGTCGCATCGGGTATCACAATCCTGCGAAGCAGATGCCCGATAGAGCGCTTCCCGTCGATTGAAGTCTTCCGGCGGCCATCTTTGCACGGGCCTGCTCGATATCGCACCTGCGAATCCCAATATCGAACACCTTGTGGAAACACCCTCTCCGGGAAAGCAGCCAAGTTTATTATTCCAAAGCCAAGCGGTGTACCCGGACAGGTTGGAAGCCTGCGCGCTAACAGATTCGCGGATTGACTTCCGGGATACTTGAGAACAATCTGCTCGATGTTTTGATGATTCAAAAAACAAGGATCCTTATTGCCGACGACCAACAGGATGTCCTGGAAGCGCTCCGCCTGCTTCTCAAAAGCGAAGGCTACGAGGTGCAATCGGCCGGCTCCCCTGCCGCAGCGATCAAGGCAATCGACGGCCACGACTTCGATGTCGTCCTGATGGACTTGAACTATTCTCGCGATACGACCTCCGGGCAGGAAGGCCTCGATCTGCTTCGTCATATTCGAAGCATCGACGAGGCGCTGCCGGTGATCGTCATGACCGCATGGGGCAGTATCGATCTCGCTGTCGAAACGATGCGGCGGGGCGCCCGCGACTTTGTCCAGAAACCGTGGGACAATGCGCGGCTGTTAACGGTCATTCGAACGCAGGCCGAACTCTGTCGCAGCCATCGTCACGAACAACGACTCGAAGCCGAAAACCAGATCCTGCGTGCCGACGGCCGCCCACCGATGATTGCCGAATCCGCAGCCATGCGGCCCGTCCTGCAGTTGATCGCCCGTGTCGGACCGTCGGACGCAAACGTGTTGATTACCGGTGAACACGGTACTGGCAAGGAAGTCGTGGCACAGACACTGCACGCGGTGTCGAACCGTGCGTCCAAAGCCCTCATCGCAGTCAACGTGGGAGGACTCGCCGAAGGAGTATTTGAAAGCGAGATGTTCGGACATGTTCGAGGCGCATTCACGGATGCGAAGACCGAGCGCACCGGCCGGTTCGAACTCGCCGACGGCGGAACACTCTTCCTCGACGAAATCGCCAACATTCCACCGAATCAGCAGGCCAAACTGCTGCGCATTCTCCAGACCGGCGAACTGGAACGCCTGGGTTCGTCGCGCACACGTCAGGTGGATGCGCGCGTGCTTTCGGCTACGAATGCCGATCTTAAAACGGAAGTGGAGGCCGGCCGGTTCCGGGAGGACCTTCTTTTCCGTCTCAATACGATTGAGATTCATCTTCCTCCCCTGCGCGAGCGCAGGGAGGATATTCCGTTGCTTGCAAAATATTTTCTGGATAAGCATTCGAAACGCTATCGAAAATCCCTGATGGGTTTCGATAACGGCGGAATGCAGCTTCTTCTTGAACACACATGGCCTGGAAACGTTCGGGAACTGGATCATGCGGTGGAACGAGCGGTTCTCATGACGCAGGGCACCTCGCTCACCGCGGCGGATCTTGGCTTGCGTTCATCAAAAGGAGGCTCCGGCGGCAGGCTGGAAGACTTGAGCCTGGAAGAAGTCGAATCCTTCCTGATCCGCAAGGCTCTGGCCCGTCACGATAACAATGTCAGTCACGCCGCAGAGGCGCTCGGCCTGAGCCGAAGTGCGCTTTACCGGCGGATGCAGCGCTACGGAATTTGAATGAAGCTTCGCTACGAGCTGCGCATCCTTCTCATTGCGCTTGCCGTGGGGCTGCCGGGGTTGGTATGCGCGCTGCTTCTTATCTGGGAACCCGCCAGGTGGATCGCGACATCCCCCTGGGCAATCCTGCTGGGCGCGGTCATCGTGTGGTTCGCCCTTGCGGCTGAACTTCGGCGTCACATCGTGTTTCCGCTGCAGACGGTCTCGAATTTGGTTGCAGCGCTTCGTGAAGGCGACTTCTCCGTGCGCGGCCGACAAAGCCGCGCGCTGCGGCCCCACGACACTCTGGAAGAATTGATCCGCGAGGTCAATGAACTCGCCACGACTCTGCAAACACAGCGGCTCGGAGCCATCGAAGCAACAGCCCTGCTCGGAAAGGTCATGGAAGAGATCGAAGCGGCCGTCTTCACCTTCGATGCCGAACACCGGTTGAAACTTCTCAACCTTGGCGCCGCACGGCTCCTGGCGCTGTCTTCCGATCGGGCCATCGGAAGAACCGCCGAATCCCTGGGCCTGGCGGATTACTTGAAAGATGGAGGGCCTCGATTGCTGGATGCCTCCTTTCCCGGAGGCACTGGCCGCTGGGAAATCCGACGCTCTTCCTTTCGCCAGGACGGTCTTCCCCATCAGCTTCTTGTTCTTTCCGATATCACGCGTGCGCTACGTGAAGAAGAACTCCAGGCCTGGCAACGCATCGTCCGTGTGATCGGCCACGAAATCAACAATTCGTTGACGCCGATCAAATCGATTGCTGAAACTCTGCAAAGCCAGCTCAGCCAGGAGAATCGCCCCCCGGACTGGGGAGACGACTTTGCGCACGGATTGGCGATCATCGGTTCGCGTTCGGATTCCCTGAGCCGCTTCATGACCGCCTATGCGCGCCTGGCACGTCTTCCTCAACCGCGACTCCAGCCCGTCGATATTGGTGCCCTCATGCGACGGGTTGCGGAATTGGAAACACGAATACCCGTAAACATCAGGTCCGGAACAAGCATCGTGGTCTCCGCCGACGCCGATCAGATCGAACAGGCGATCATCAATCTGATTCGCAACGCGGTCGACGCCTCATTGGAAACCGGTGGCGGAATTGCCGTGAGCTGGGTTCGACAGCCGGCGCATCTGGAGATTCAAATCGAGGACGAGGGCCCTGGACTCTCGAACACGTCCAATCTTTTCGTTCCGTTTTTTACTACGAAGCCGGGAGGTTCGGGAATCGGTCTCGTCCTGAGCCGCCAGATCGCTGAAGCCCACGGCGGCTCCTTGAGTCTGGAAAACCGTGCCGATACGCATGGATGCATCGCACACCTTTTGTTGCCACTCGGCAACAACTAAGGGCAGGCGGACGGGAGATGACCAGAAAAATGCGCTTGGAAGCGTTCCGAAAGTCTAAATAAGCTTCTTATGCAGCATGAAATAAGCATTCCCAGATAATCGAGGAATGTCTTGGCCTGAAAGCCGAATCAGTTTGCAAAGACTCGACGACGGCGTAGTTCAGAGATGAGTCGTGTGCGCTCGCTCTTCACTGGCACTGCGGATCCTGCGCTGCTGCCATGCATTTTGCGAAGGTGATGACCAACTCGTCGCTCATCGGATCTTTAACGGTCATTAAGTTCTTCATGAGATCGACGGAAGTCCATGACAACCCTTTCACGTAGTACTTAACGGTTCCGCCGCGGGACGAAGGCTTCGGTGCAGATGCAGAGGGAATCACGCGTTAATTCCTTCAGGCAGAATCATTCGAAAAGTGTCATCCGGAAACGCCGGCATTTGGACGACTTCGTATATCACGATTGGGCCGCTCAACACCTCCAGACGCGTTGAGGGCGTTGTGAACTTTTGCGCTCCGTCCTGGAAAGTCAGTGCCGTGGACTGATTCGCTACGTCAGAAAAGAAGAGACCGAATTCTCCCGATTGAAGTGCAGAACCATCACCACCCTCGACGACGACTTTTCCCCAGCAATTCACGGAATCGGACATTTGACGGAAGCGGCCCAGGCGCTAACACGATGTCGATGTTCTCCTGAACCGTTTCGGAATCGAGGACGAGGATACTCGCTCGTTGCAAATCACCGGTGCTCGGAAAGTATGTTCCCGTCTGCCGCGCGAGGGTGGAAAGATTCAAACGGAATGCACGACCAGGACTACGACTTGCGGTGAGGACGCCGATGCCCCCGCGATCTCCGCCACCACGGCTCCCGCGAAAATGCGATACGAACCAGCCATAATCTTGTCGAATCGGAATCGCCCTTCAGCATCCGTCTGGACCATTCGACCCGTGCCCGTATTCGCAGTGGTCGCAAGGTACATCCGAACGTTCGCCACGGTTCTGCCGCCCGGTTCTCGAACGTGCCCCGTGACAACGGCGTTTTGAGCCATGCCGAGAACGGGCGAGCACAAGAGCGAACCAATAAGCAACGAACGTTTCAACATGGGTTGATCCTCGATGCGATGACTGATACTTTGCAGCCGATTCTGCACGCTGCCAGACCCGAGCGGCTTAAAAGTGGTAGCCCAGATAGACCGCGAACCGCTCAAAGTTGTCGCCGTGACTAACATCAAAGCCGCGATACTCAGGTCGAATCGACCAACGATCGTTGAATGCGATTCGCAATCCACCTCCAGCATTTGCCAAAAACCGATTGACACCGGTGTATCCCGCACCGCGCGGCGGGTCCGAGTCCCCTGGCTCATAAGACCCTCCGGCACCTATGAGTACGTAGGGCTGTACCCGTCTCGACAGAAAGTGATAAAGGACATTGGCGGTATAGTGCGTCTGTGTAGGTTTGTACGATGTTTGTTCTGTCAGGTTAGTAACACTGAGATTGAACTCGAGTTCCCACCCGCGCATCCAGTTTGATTTCGTTCCGTAAGGACGAAAACCAAACCCTCCGCCATAGTCCATGTTGGCCCCGGAACCGGAGTAATAAACCGCGCCGACAGATCCGAATACTTCGAACTTCTTGTTGGATTGGCCATTGCCCGGTGTTGCTATACCGATCATCAGAACTGCGAACAGCACGGATTTTTGAATACTCATCAAAGTCTCCTGGTTCCGCTCCCCAAAACGACGTTGTAATGCGAAAAAGGCCCTGGCTTGGGTACGCCAGGGTCTTTTCCTTTTCTGCTCAGATGACTCAGGATGCTCTCAGAAGGGGCGGGACCGTGGAAACCCACATCGGACACGGGTTCTGGCCCTTTTTGAGTTAATTCCCTACCGATTGCCGGCGTTACGTTTCTTATAACATCTGCCGATTTTCGAAAGGCCAAAAACTTTGTAGTAGTCTAAGTCGGGGCGAGAGGATTCGAACCTCCGGCCTCCTGGTCCCGAACCAGATTTAAGTGATCATTGAAAAGCGCTGAAAGTTGTGGATTCTCGCTGCTTTAGATTGAATCAAATGGCGAATGCCGGCCCTTCCTGGTTGAAACGTGTGGAAACGTGATGCTCTTTCCTCTACAAAATTGCCTACATTTCGAGTTGCCGTGTTCGTTCTGAGCGTCCACACAGAGGAACCTGGACCGTGTATTCAGCACTTTCGAGTTTTTGGTCATACGGGGTTTGCCCAAAAGATGGTTCATCGCCCGGCGATTGCGCGGATTAAGAAAACAAAAGCCGCCTGATTTGAAATTCGGCGCAAGTGGTAACAACTCGTAACTTTTATGAGTTGGGAATTCGCACCACCGGCCACGGAGCGAAGCTCCACCGCAAATGTCGTTATTGCTTACTGCTGCCGGGCGTCGGACCGAAGTACATCACCAGGTAGTCCGTAATTTTCTTAAAATCGTCGTCGCTGCCGCGCGCGCCGTTCTCCCGCATGCGGGCCACCAATTTATCCCAAATATCACGACTGTTGTTTTCGCCCACAACGACGTCGGCAGCGTGGCAGGCACCGCAGGTGTTCAAGTAGATTTGCCTGTTGGGATCCATCGGCAGTTTAGGAAACACCAGGCGGTGTTTGACGCCGTCCAGATTCACGTCCTTCAGCGCGGGAATCGCGGTAAGCGCTGCGAAGTCCGCGAACTTTCCTTTAGCGCGGGCGGCGACCACGGCCTTAGCCTGATCCTCGGTCAGCCCGAGCGTCTGGATCTCCTCGGCGTTGGCGGTGTTCACTTTGACCGGCATGCCGAAATACTTCACCAGATAGTTGACGATCTGGTCCAGTTCTTCATCCGAAGCCGACGCGCCCATCTGGGACATGACGTGTACGGTATAGGCCCAGCCATCGTGATCGCGCTGCTCGCCGATTACCTTATCCGCGCCGTGGCAGGAGCCGCAAACATCTTCATAGAGTTCCCTGTGTTTATCTTCGGGCAGCGTCCTGGGTGCATCCTGCGCCAGCACCGTCGGCAAAACCAACGTCAGCACTCCGGTACAGATCGCAAGGGTCTTGATCAACATCGGCTACTTCACTCCAGCAGGTTTCTTGCAAATTCGATGCGAGTATTCATCAGTTCGAGCTTCGCATTCTTCAGCTCCGGAATTGCGGTCAACGCCGCGAATAGGAGTTTCAATCGATCAGCGGAAATTATACCGGGTTCGTGGGACGTTCACGTGAATTCCGTGTGCTGGGCAGTGCATCAGTTTGAAATTTGCGAGTACCATTCCCCTCCTGAGTCAGGAGGGGTGGCGCGAAGCGCCGGGGTGGTCCCGATGCGAACCTTTTCAGAGTGGTCGCTTTGGAACCACCCTCGCGGGATCCGCTTCGCGATTCCGCTGCCCTCCTGACTCAGGAGTGCAATTTGCACACACCTGAATTCAAACTGATGTACTACCGTGTACCGTGCCGAATTGAATTATCATTTCCTTGCGTCCAGTATCGCTGCCGCTATTCTTCAGGCCGGTTTGAACTTTAGCGCCTCTCCGCAACCTGAAAACGATCTAACGCTGCTGATGATGCGATTCCGATAATCGTGCCGGTTTCGCAACTCCAACCCTATTGCAAAGCCCGTGCTTGCTCGATCACGAAAAAGCGATTCTTGTCGACTTCTTCCCGGCTGAGGTAGTTTGACCAGCCGATCATCCCGCGCGTTTCCAGTGAGCCATCGCTTACAATGCTCTGTCAGATAACGGACTGCGCAAGAAAAGCGGAGAGCCTCAAATCGGGAACCACCCCGTCTCTGGATCGATAAAGACAGTTCCAGCTTTCGGCGGTTGCATGATATACGGCACTTCGTCGACAACCGCTCCATTTGTTGTTTGCAAACACGGGGACCTCTTACTCGATCATGGAGATGAACAGCATGCGAAAACATTATCTTTGGTTTCTCTCACTGCCCCTTGCGGCCATTATCTTGCTTGGCGGACATGCCGTCCTGAAGGGTCAGCAAGCAAATTCTTCGGCCGTCAAAGGTGGACGATGGTCTGATGCAGCCACCTGGTCTGACAAGAAGGTGCCGGCCGCAGGCGCCATTGTCACCATCGACAAGGGCATGGATGTTGTCCTCGACGTCAGTTCGGCGCCGCTGCACGGTTTGACGATCAACGGCAAACTGAGCTTCGCAAACAATAAGGATCTTGAACTGACCACCGAGTGGATCATGTTGCACGGAGAGTTGGAGATTGGGACTGAAAAGGTCCCCCACACGCGTAAGGCAACAATTACCTTCACGAACGACGTCAAAGACGAAGATATAAGTGGAGTGGGTGGAACGAATGACCGCGTTGACCGCGGGATCATGCTCATGGGCGGAACCTTGAACCTGCACGGGGACCGGGCCAACACCTGGACCAAGCTGGCCAGCACGGCTAACGCAGGCAGCACTTCGATAGAGGTCCTGAACGCTGCAGGCTGGCGGGTCGGCGACGAGATTGTCCTCGCGTCCACGGATTTCAATCCCAGGCAGGCAGAGCGGCGAACCATTTCCGCCATCCGCGGAAATACGATCACGCTCGACAACAAACTGGACTTCATGCACTTCGGCAAGATCACCTTCGACGTGGATGAACGTGGCGAAGTCGGTTTGCTGACGCGCAATATCCGCCTCCAGGCATCGGCCGACGCGGAACAATCTTTCTACGGCGGGCACGTGATGGCGATGGTCGGGAGCAAAATGTTTGTCGAGGGCGTCGAGTTCCAGCGCATGGGCCAGAACCTGACTCTTGCCCGGTATCCGATCCACTGGCATCTGGTCGGCGATGCACAGGGTCAGTACATCAAGAACGCCTCGCTGCACGACACCTACAACCGCTGTGTGACTGTGCATGGCACGAATTTCCTGCAGGTTGAGAACAACGTGACCTACAACACCGTCGGCCACTGCTTCTTCCTCGAAGACGGCGCGGAGCACGGCAACGAGTTTGTTCACAACCTGGGGATTCAGACCAAGTGTCATACGTCCAAGCCGTGTGTCCCGACCCGCCTCGCCGCAGCCGGAGAGAGCGCTAACTTTGATGATCGCCAGGCCGTTCGAGCGAATGGTCAGGCCTCCAGGGATGTCCTGCTGCCTTCGGACAACACGGTGGCGACTTACTGGATCACAAATCCGGACAACACATTCCGCGATAACGTGGCCGCGGGTTCCGACTCGAACGGCTTCTGGATGTCCTTGCCGGAGCACCCGCAAGGTAAATTCGAAGGCACGGAGATCGCCGCGAAGACCTGGCCGCGTCGCACGCCATTCCGTGAGTTCAAAGGCAACGTCGCCCACTCCAACTACGACTCGTTCATGTTCGACCGGAACATTAACGCCAATAACACGTTCGGCGTGACCGGCAACGCGCATATGCCGAAAGAAAATCCCGCCGACGCGAATAGCAAGACGGTGGAAACAGTCTTCGAGAATCTTACCGCCTACAAAAACCGCAATGGCGCCATCTGGGGCCGCGGTGAGATGCACGTATTCCGGAACGTGAAGGTGGCCGACAACGCCATGGGCTATACCCATGCATCGGGCTCGGCGGGTCGTGACCACTTTACGTCAAAGGTGATCGACTCCTTGTTCGTGGGCGAAACCGAAAACATCGGCAATCCCACGACTGACGCGGAAAAGGCTTACGGCCGCAGCCTGCCGAAGCCCGAAATGCCGGATTTCCCGATCCGCGGCTACGAGTACTACGATTACCGTCATGACGTGGTGAATGTCACCTTCCGGAATTTCGAGGACAACGCCACACGCAAAACGGGAGCGCTCTCTTACCTGATGTATACGAGCGCCGGTGTCAGTACCGAAAACGCCATCGAGGGCGCGAAATTCGTCAACGCCAAGCCGGTGTATTTCCCGCCGATGGAACGCAAGTGGGGTAACGACAATCTGAACGGTGTGGCTTGGAAGGCCGCTGCGATCCACGACAAGGACGGTTCGGTTGGGGGTGTGCCCAACTCTTACATTCTCCTCAACGACGGCCCCAACGACAGCATTGCAACCGACGCAACGGCCTGCGAGATCAAGCCCACTTGGAACGCTGCGGTCTGCAAGGGCGATATCGGACGCTTGACTTTTGGCGGCGGCGCTGTAGCCCCGCGAGGCGGTGGTGCCGCTCCTGGCGCGGCGCCCGCGAGAGGCGGAGCTGCTGGTCCGATTACGGCGGGTGGTCAAGGCGGAGCGCCCCCTCGCGGTGCCGCTGCAGCTGCTCAGCCGCCAGTCGTTCTCAGCCGCAATGGCAGGGAGTACACCCAAACCGCGAGCAACGTACGGTCTGGTACCGAGATCAAGGTGACCACCGAAAGGCAGTCCGTGTCCCTCACCCTGACGGAAATGGATAGCGGCTCGTGGGTGATCTTCGAGCTGCCAGGATTCACCACCGCAGCCTCGGGTGCGCGGCAAGATAGTCTGGATGCGCTGCGCAAGGCCACCGACACCTCGTACTTCAAGGACAAGGATGCGCTTTGGGTCAAGGTGGTCTCCAATGGCAATGGTGCTCGCGGCCCCATTGGCGGCGGCCCTGGTGGCGGAACCACCCTGCAGGTCAGCCGGTAATCTGAATCCTGACGTATGAACAATCAAAAAGTCGATTTGCAAAGGAAACCGATTACTCCTCCTGGATTAGAGGAGGGCAATCGCGTTTCTGGTAAACCGACTCTTTGCGCAACGCCCCCGGCATGGACTGGGGGCTCTTTCTTTGTCCGGGGCGATTTAGTCAAGTTCGTGTAAAAAATTTTTGGAGGAGCAGATTTATGTCGATCGGTTTGAGGGGACTCATTATTACGCTGGTTGTGGCGGGAAGTTTCGGCTGTTCGAAGGAAGTTGCGAAGGACGCTTCCAGTAAGGACGCACCAATTAGCGAGACCAAGGGCGCTTGCGCGGACATCCACAAGTCTCAGGTTTGTACCTGGGCGAAGATGCAGGGAGAGACCCTGCTGGAGGTCGGTGCGACAGTTCCAATCGGAAGCATCGAGAATGCGCCCGCCGATACGACCATGGTTTGGCCGCCGGTCCCGGTCGCCACTCTCGATATTCCCGAGGCTGCGCGACAGAAGAGTGGCATGACCAATGTCACCGTATTTTGGGAACCCCACGGGCATCCAACCCCCACCTTCCTCACGCCGCATTTTGATTTTCATTTCAACGGGATTTCGGCAGCGGAGCTAAACGCTATTGACTGCAAAGACCTGACCAAACCTGCCGCAGTCCCGGCCGGGTACGTGCTGCCGGACTTTGACTTGCCAACCCCCGATCTGATCAAGATGATGGGCGTGAAGACCATGGTCGGGCTGTGCGTACCCAAAATGGGAATGCACGCCGTTACGACGGAGGATGCAGAGCGCAAGGACGCATTTACGGGTTCGATGATCGCGGGATACATCGGTGGCAAGCCGATCTTCCTCGAACCGATGATTTCAAAGGCGCTGCTGATGAAGAAGGCGTCCTTCGATCTCGCGATGCCAACCGTTACCGGCTGGAAAGGCGCGCAGGCTTCGAAGTTCCGCGCCGAGTATGACGCCGAAAAACAGGAATACCGGCTGATCTTTTCCGGCTTTTCTGCCGGAATCTGACGGGTGGAATGACGACAGCGCGTTGCGTGCCGGTGCCAGATGCAACAGGAATAACGGAACGGACCGCGCGAGGAAATTTCGTTAACAAAAACGACTACAGCTACAGCCCGTTTCGGCCTGGTTCGGAAACGGGCTGTTTTTTGTGAAACGAAAGACGCGCCAACCACACTAAGGTGAATCCGAGTTTACTTCTTCGCCGCCTCGACAATCTGGAATGGGGAATGAGTCTGTATCAGCCGTTCGAACTTGAGCCCGGCGGATTCCAGGAGTGATCGGTATTCTCTTAAGGAACGTTCGCGGCCCGGCAACATCACGAGCATGTTCAGATCCATCATGGAAGCCATACTGGGCGAGTTATCGTCCGGGATCACCATCTCGACAATACAGACTCTGCCACCGTCCGTCATCCGTTTTGCGCAGTGCGACAGAATGATTTTGCACTGTTCATCATTCCAGTCGTGAAGAACCTGTTTGAGAAGATAAATATCGCCCGCGGGAACGTCGATGAAGAAATCACCTCCGACGGCTTCTACGCGTGAAGCAAGCCCTGCCGCATCCAAATTCGAGCGGGCGCGATCGGTTACATCCGGCAGATCGAAGACAATGCCCGACAGATGAGTATGGTTCCGGAGCACCGTGGCGAGCAGCGTCCCGTGTGAGCCGCCAATGTCGACAATGGTCTTCGCTTTTGTAAAATTACATGCCGTGGCAACTTCGCCGGCAACCATGGCGGCGAGACCGCTCATCGCGCCGCCAAAGGTTGCCGCATCTTGGGGGTGTTCGCGGTACCACTCGAAGAGTTCTTTTCCCAAAGCTTTCGGCGCTCCGCGCTCGCCAGTTCTGATGGAGTCGGAAAGCTTGCCCCATGCGAGCCAATGACCCTGATCCGTTTCGGCGATGGCTAAATCCCGCATCGATTCCGGAACGTTTGACCGAAGAGTTGCGCCGAGCGGCGTCAGTCTGAACACATCCGGCGTCACTTCCACGAAAAGTCCTAAACCTGTCGCCGTGCGCAGGAGCCGATAAGTGGCGTCGGCGTGTGAGCCGCACTTTGCTGCAATCTCGGAACTCGTCAGCTGAAGTTCTGCCACCGCATCAGGGATGGCGAGACGTGCCAGCGCGGCAACGGTCTGGCTGATCCAATGGCCTGTAATCATCTGCAACATGCGGGCGGGAGGCGGCAATTCTGCGGGCTGCGACATGAAATCTCCTTGTCGAATTCCTTGAAAGTTCTCCGACTGCGAAATGTTACAGCAAAGTTCGTTTAATCGATTTGAAAGCGTACTGGGCGCAGCACCGTCCGCTCTGCGAGGAAACTTCAGCAATTATGGAACTCTTGCGGAGCCGTGCGTAAAAGGGAAAGGCCTCTTGAAACACCTATTCGAACACGCTATCTTTGCCGCCAGGTTTCGGGATCATTTTCAAGTATCGGAGGTTCCTATCATGAGCAAGAAAAAACGCTCGTTCTTTCTGATGTCGTTGATTTCGGCATCCCTGCTGATCGGCGTGTTGACTGTCGTGCATGCCCAGAATGCAGCCAAGACGACGAACTGGTCCAATCCGGCCACCTGGCCCAACCGCAAGGTGCCCGTAGCAGGCGACAAGGTCATCATCGAGAAAGACAAGCAAGTGGTTCTCGACGTCACTCCGCCGGCGCTGAACGGTGTGACCATCGAAGGCAAACTGAGCTTTGCGAACAATAAGGATCTTGAACTGACCACCGAGTGGATCATGTTGCACGGGGAGTTGGAGATCGGGACTGAAAAGGCTCCCCACACGCGCAAGGCAACCATTACCTTCACTAACAACGTAAAAGACGAAGATATCAGCGGCGTGGGTGGAGCGAATGACAAGGTGGACCGCGGGATCATGCTCATGGGCGGAACCCTGAACCTGCACGGGGACCGGACCAATACCTGGACCAAGCTGTCCAGCACGGCCAACGCAGGCAGCACCCAAATACAGGTCCTGAACGCCGCTGGCTGGCGCGTGGGCGACGAGATTGTCCTCGCGTCCACGGATTTCGATCCCAGGCAGGCGGAACGTCGAACGATTTCCGCCATCAGAGGAAATACGATCACGCTCGACAGGAAGCTGGACCTCATGCACTTCGGCAAGATCACCTTCGACGTGGATGAACGTGGCGAAGTCGGTCTGCTGACGCGCAATATCAAACTCCAGGCATCGGCCGACGCGGAACAATCCTTCTACGGTGGCCATGTGATGGCAATGAACGGAAGCAAGATGTATGTCGAGGGAGTCGAGTTCAACCGAATGGGTCAGAACCTGACGCTTGCCCGGTATCCGATCCACTGGCATCTGATCGGCGATGCACAGGGGCAGTACATCAAGAACGCCTCGCTGCATGACACCTACAACCGCTGTGTGAC